>Ga0265314_10001802_pt1 | contig 23104 bp, 23 predicted proteins | sample 4126metaG_FD_203106 | JGI IMG/M metagenome (GOLD analysis project Ga0265314, IMG submission 203106) | Rhizosphere microbial communities from Carex aquatilis grown in University of Washington, Seatle, WA, United States - 4-1-26 metaG | ecosystem: Host-associated > Plants > Roots > Rhizosphere >... | reverse complement strand
TGGCTCCCCCTCAAGGGGGGAGCGAAAGGCTCCCATGATCCTCCAAGCCATCGCCTTCTACCTGTTCTCGACGATCCTGATCGCGGCGGCGTTCATGGTCATTGCCGGGCGCAATCCCGTGCATTCGGTGCTTTTCCTGATCCTCGCCTTCTTCAACGCGGCCGCTTTGTTCGTTTTGCTCGGCGCGGAATTCCTGGCGATGATCCTAGTGGTCGTCTATGTCGGCGCGGTCGCCGTGCTGTTCCTGTTCGTGGTGATGATGCTCGACGTGGATTTCGCCGAGATGCGGCGCGGCGCGCAGCAGTATTTGCTTCCCGGTCTCGCCGTAGGCGGATTGCTGGCGCTGGAGCTTATTTTCGTCGTGGCGTTCCGCTGGAACGCACCGACGCACATGGTGCAAGCCGTCGCCGCGGCAACGCCCGCAGGCGTCTCCAACACGGTGGCGCTGGGGCACATCCTTTATACGGACTACGTCTATTACTTCCAGGTCGCAGGGCTGGTGCTGCTGGTGGCGATGATCGGCGCCATCGTGCTGACGCTGCGCCATAGGCCGGGTGTACGGCGGCAGCGGGCTTGGACGCAGGTCTCGCGTACGCCCGAGACCGCCATGGATGTGGTGGACGTCAAGCCGGGGCAGGGGGCGTAGATGGAAATCGGCCTAGGCCATTATCTGGCGGTTGCCGCCGCGCTGTTCACCATTGGTGTGTTCGGCATATTCCTGAACCGCAAAAACGTGATCGTCATCCTTATGTCGATCGAGCTGATCCTGCTCGCGGTCAACATCAACTTCGTCGCGTTCTCCTCGTTCCTGGGCGATCTGATGGGGCAGGTGTTCGCGCTGTTCGTGCTGACGGTCGCCGCCGCCGAAGCCGCCATCGGCCTGGCGATCCTGGTCGTGTATTTCCGCAACCGCCACAGCATCGCTGTGGAAGACGTCAATCAGATGAAGGGTTGAGATGTATACGGCACTCGTCTTCCTCCCCATCATCGCCTCGGCCATCGCCGGCTTGTTCGGCCGTTTCATCGGCGCGCGAATGTCGGAACTGGTCACCACGGTCGCATTGTTCGTGTCGTGCGCGCTTTCGATCTACTCCTTCTACGACGTCGCCATCCTTGGCCATTCGCAGATCGTTCCGTTGTGGACATGGATTTCCTCCGGCGATTTCGAGGTCGATTGGGCGATCCGCGTCGATACCCTGACAGCTGTGATGCTGGTGGTGGTGACGGGCGTGTCGTCGCTCGTGCATCTCTATTCGATCGGCTACATGCACGAAGACGAAAGCCGCCCACGCTTCTTCTCGTTCCTCTCGTTCTTCACCTTCGCGATGCTGATGCTGGTTACGGCGAACAATTTCCTGCAGGTGTTCTTCGGATGGGAAGGGGTGGGGCTGGCGTCCTATCTGCTGATCGGCTTCTGGTACAAGAAGCCGAGCGCCAACGAGGCCGCGCTGAAAGCCTTCGTGGTCAACCGCGTCGGCGATTTCGGCTTTGCGCTCGGCATCCTGGCCATCTTCACCGTCTTCAAGACGCTCAATTTCGATGCGGTGTTCGCCGCCGCGCCGGCGATGGCGGGCCACACCTTCGAGTTCGCCGGATACAATGTCGATATCCTCACCACGATCTGTCTGCTGCTGTTCGTCGGCGCGATGGGCAAGTCGGCGCAGCTCGGCCTGCACACCTGGCTGCCGGACGCAATGGAAGGCCCCACCCCGGTCTCCGCTCTGATCCATGCCGCGACCATGGTGACGGCGGGCGTGTTCCTGGTTTGCCGCTGCTCGCCGTTGTACGAGCTTGCGCCCCGGGCGCTCGAGTTCGTCACCCTCATCGGCGCGTCCACGGCGTTCATGGCGGCGTCCATCGGCCTGTTCCAGAACGACATCAAGCGCGTGATCGCTTATTCGACCTGTAGCCAGCTCGGCTACATGTTCGCGGCGGCGGGCGTGTCGGCCTACGGCGCGGCGATGTTCCACCTCTTCACCCATGCCTTCTTCAAGGCGCTGCTGTTCCTCGCCGCGGGCTCCGTCATCCACGCGATGCATCACGAGCAGGACATGCGCAAGATGGGCGGGCTGGCACGCGCCATTCCCTTCACCTGGGCGATGATGCTGATCGGCAATCTGGCGCTGACGGGGTTTGGCTTTCCGCTGCTCGGCATCGGCACCGCCGGGTACTATTCCAAGGACGGCATCATCAACGCGACATATCTCGCCGGCACAGGCATGGGGAACTACGCCTTCGTGCTGACGGTCCTGGCCGCGCTGATGACTTCGTTCTATTCCTGGCGACAGTTCCTGATGACCTTCCACGGAAAATATCGCGGCGGCGAGGGCCATCACGGCCATGGACACGGGGTCAAGCTGGAAGACGTCCACGAATCCCCACTGACCATGCTGGTTCCGCTGGGCGTGCTGGCGCTCGGCGCGCTGGTGGCGGGCGCGATTTTCGCGCATCTCTACATCGGTGCGGATTCAACCGGCTTCTGGCGCGGCGCGGTGGCCGTGGCGTTCGGCCATGCGAGCGGGCAGGAATTGCCGCTGTGGGTCGAGTTCGCACCGTTCGTCGTCACGCTGCTTGGTTTCGCCATCGCCTATTACTATTACATCCTCAATCCCGAGCTTCCCGCGCAGATGGCTGCGAAGAAGGGCATGCTCTACACGTTCGTTTATAACAAATGGTACTTCGACGAGCTGTACGCGTTCCTGTTCGTACGCCCCGCCATGCGGATCGGCCGCTTTCTGTGGAAGGTCGGCGACGGCATGATCATCGACGGGCTGGGGCCTGACGGCATTGCCGCCCGGGTGCTGGACACCACGCGCGGAGCGGTCCGCCTGCAATCAGGATATGTTTATCACTACGCCTTCGCGATGCTGATCGGCGTCGTCGCACTGACCACCTGGTTCGTGATCGTGGGGGTGGTGCCATGAACCACCTGACTGCCCATTTTGTAAGCCTCTTCACCTTCGTCTGTTTCGCGGCAGCCGTCGCGTTGATGGTACTGCGCAAATGGCCTGAAAGCTGGGCCGCCAATGCTCGCTGGGTGGCGCTCGCGATGCTGGCGGTGGCGGCGCTGCTTACCGTAGCGTTTGTAGAGGCGGGGGTCGCGCTATGAGCTTCGTCATGAGCCACATCCTCAGCATCATCACTTTTTTCCCGCTGGTAGGCGCCGCGTTCATTCTGCTGACGCGCGGGTCGGAGTCCGTGGCGGCAAAATCCGCTCGCTGGGTGGCGATGATTGTGACGGTGATCGACTTCGCGCTGTCCATTCTGTTGTGGGTGAAGTTCGACGGATCGACTGCCGCCTTCCAGTTCGTCGAGCACTCCGCCTGGCTCGGCAATGGGATCGACTATCATATGGGCGTGGACGGCATATCGATGCTGTTCGTCGTGCTGACCGGCGGACTGATGCCGTTCTGCATCCTGGCGAGCTGGAAATCCATCCAAACGCGTGTCCCCGAATACATGATCGCCTTCCTGGTGCTCGAAACCCTGATGATGGGCGTGTTCGCGGCGCTGGACCTGTTCCTGTTCTATGTGTTTTTCGAGGGCGGGCTGATCCCGATGTTCCTCATCATCGGGGTGTGGGGCGGCAAGCGGCGCGTCTATGCCAGCTTCAAATTCTTCCTCTACACGCTGCTCGGCTCGCTCTTGATGCTGCTGGCGATCCTGGCGATGTATTTCTACACGGGCACCGCCGACATCGAGACGTTGATCCGCAGCGCGCATTTCCCCGTGGCGATGCAAACCTTCTTGTGGCTCGGCTTCTTCGCTTCGTTCGCGGTGAAGCTGCCGATGTGGCCAGTGCATACCTGGCTGCCCGATGCGCACGTGGAAGCGCCGACCGCGGGGTCTGTGGTCCTCGCCGCCATCCTGTTGAAGATGGGCGGTTACGGCTTTCTGCGCTTCTCGTTGCCGATGTTCGCTTCTGCTTCTGTGACGTTCGCGCCGATGATGTTCGCGCTCTCGATCGTGGCGATTATCTATACCTCGTTCGTGGCGCTGGCCCAGGACGACGTGAAGAAACTCATCGCCTATTCCTCGGTCGCCCATATGGGCTTCGTGACCATGGGCCTGTTCACGCTCACGCAGGTCGGCATCGACGGCGGCATCTTCCAGATGCTGTCGCACGGCGTCGTCTCGGGCGCCTTGTTCCTTTCCGTCGGTGTGATCTACGACCGCACGCACACCCGTGAGATTTCGGCCTATGGCGGGCTGGTCAACCGCATGCCGATCTATGCTGCGTGTTTGATGGTGTTTGCGCTGGCCAATGTCGGGCTACCGGGCACCGGCGGCTTCGTCGGAGAATTCCTGACCATGCTTGGCGCCTTCCGGGTCAACACCTGGGTCGCGATTTTCGCGGCGACCGGCGCGATCCTCTCGGCCTGTTACATGCTCTACCTTTATTGGCGCGTAGTCTTCGGCGAGATGGTCAAGCCGGCGTTGCGGACGATCAAGGATCTCAGCATGCGCGAGGTGGCGCTCCTGGCGCCGCTCGTCGTCGTGATCATCCTGATGGGCGTCTATCCCAAGCCGGTGTTCGACGTGACCGGCGCTTCGGTGGCGAACTTGATCGCACAGCATAAGGCGGCCGTCGCCTACGACCACCGCGGGCCTGAGTCCGCCAACCGGGGAGGCGTGCGATGAACATCCAGGCCGATCTCCTCACCGTCCTGCCCGAGCTGATCCTGGCGGTCGGCTCCATGATCGCACTGATGATCGGCGCCGTGCGCGGCGACAAGGTGACGAACTTCCTGTCGAGCTTCATGGTTCTCGCGATGGTCGTCGCCACCGTGCTGGTGCTCACCGGACCGGATCATGCAACCGCCTTCCGCGGCGCGTTTATCGCAGACGGTTTCGCGCGCTTCGCCAAGGTCCTGGTCCTGGCCTCGGCGGCCCTCTGCATCATCATGGCGCAACGCTTCTTCGAGGCGGAAGGCAAAACCCGCTTCGAGCTGCCGGTGCTGATCGGGCTGTCGACGCTCGGCATGATGCTGATGGTGTCTGCCGCCAATTTCGTGTCGCTGTACCTTGGCATGGAGCTGCAGAGCCTCGCGCTCTACGTGCTGGCGGCCTTCAACCGGGATTCGCTGCGGTCCACGGAAGCCGGCCTGAAGTATTTTGTGCTGGGGGCGCTGTCCTCGGGCATGCTGCTGTACGGCATTTCGTTGATCTACGGCTTTACCGGAACCGTCGAATTCGCAGGCGTCGCCGCGATCGTGAAGGCATCCGGCATGGGCATCGGGCTGGTCTTCGGGCTGGTCTTCCTGATCTCCGGGCTGGCGTTCAAGCTCTCCGCCGTGCCGTTCCACATGTGGGCGCCGGACGTGTACGAAGGCGCGCCGACGCCGGTCACCGCCTTCTTCACCACGGCGGCGAAGGTGGCCGCAGTTGCGCTGTTCATCCGCGCCATCATGGTGCCGTTCCCTCAGGCGATCCACCAGTGGCAGCTCGTCGTCGTCGTCATCTCGGTGCTGTCGATGGCGCTGGGTGCGTTCGCGGCGATCGGCCAGGAGAATATCAAGCGGCTGATGGCCTACAGTTCCATCGGGCACATGGGCTACGCGCTGTTGGGTTTGGCGGCGGGCACCGAGAAGGGCGTACAGAGCATGCTGCTGTACATGGCCTTCTATGCCGTCACCAACATTGGCGTGTTCGTATGCATCCAGGCGATGCGGCGCGACGGCAAAGCAGTCGAGAATATCTCCGATCTTGCCGGCCTGGCGCGCACGCGCCCGCAGATGGCCTTCGCGCTGGCGGCGCTGATGCTGAGCCTCGCGGGGCTGCCGCCGCTCGCCGGCATCGTCGCGAAGTTCTATGTCTTCCTGGCGGCCATCGGCGCCCACCTTTACGGTCCGGCGGTGTTGGGCGTGCTGGCGAGCGCGGTGGGCGCCTATTACTATCTGCGCATCTGCAAGGTGATGTATTTCGACGAGGCGGCCAAGCCGTTCGACCGGGACATGGGCCGCGGCATGGGAACTATCCTGGCCTTGAGCACGGTGTTCTCGGTGTTGTTCGTCGTCTTCGCCGGTCCGGTGCTTGGGTGGAGCGACGTCGCGGCTCAGGCGCTGTTCCATTGAACACGTGGCCGCTCGGTTACGCTCTGCTCGAACTGGACGAGATCGACTCCACCAACCAGGAGGCGAAACGGCGCGCCGCCGCCGGCGTGACGAGCCCGCTCTGGATCGTGGCCGCCCGCCAGAGCGAAGGACGCGGACGCCGCGGCAATGCGTGGCAATCGCTGTCAGGCAACCTAGCGGCGACGCTTCTGATCCGTCCGGAAAGGCGAGCGGCGGAATGTGCCCAGCTTTCCTTTGCGGCCGCTTTGGCGGTGTCGGACATGCTGGCCGGCTTCGCTCCGCACGCCAACTTCGGCCTCAAATGGCCCAACGATGTGTTGGCGGATGGGCGCAAGATCGCTGGAATTCTTCTGGAATCCGAAAGCAGGGCCGATGGAACCGCGGCTTGGCTTGCCGTCGGCATCGGCGTCAACCTCGCTGCGTTTCCGGACGATGTGGAGTTACCCGCTACATCGCTGGCCGTTCAGGGCATTTTGCCGCCGGCGCCCAGGGATGCGTTGCTCGATCTCGCTGCCGCGTTTGCGAAGTGGTATGAGGTCTGGCGGACGCAGGGTTTTTCGCCGGTGCGCGAAGCGTGGCTGGCGCGTGCGTCCGGGCTCGGTTCGCGCGTCCGTGCGCGCCTGGCGAGGGAGGAAGTCGTTGGCGTGTTCCAAGGCATCGACGAAAGCGGCGCGCTGCTGCTTGGCCTTGCAGGCGGCGTCACGCGTGCGATTGCGGCGGGAGAGGTCTTTTTCGGGTAACCCATGCTGCTAGCCATCGACGCCGGCAATACCAACATCGTCTTCGCTGTCCATGACGGCATGGACATCCGCGTCGAATGGCGCGCGGTGACCGAGACGACGCGCACCGCCGACGAATATGCGGTGTTGCTTCAGCCGCTGCTGACGCTGAACGGCCTGAGTTTTTCCGATCTCGATGCCGCGATCATCGCGACGGTCGTCCCGAACGCACTGTTCGACCTGCGCCAGCTTTGCCGCCGCTATTTGCATTGCGAGCCGCTGGTGATCGGCGATCCCAACGTCGATATCGGCGCCGGTGTGCACACCGACCGGCCGGAAGCGGTTGGCGCAGACCGGCTGGTCAACGCCGTGGCGGCACACGAACGCTACAAGGGTGCACTGATCATCGTGGATTTCGGCACGGCGACCACCTTCGACGTCGTCAGCGAGGCGGGCGATTACGAGGGCGGCGTGATCGCGCCGGGCGCCAATCTGTCCGCCGAAGCGCTGCACCAGGGGGCCGCAATGCTGCCGCGCGTGGCGGTGACCCGCACGCAGGCCGTCATCGGCAAGGACACGGTGCCGGCGATGCAGTCTGGACTATATTGGGGCTATATCGGGCTGATCGAAGGCATCGTCGCCCGCATCAAGACGGAATACGGCAAGCCCATGACGGTGATCGCCACGGGCGGTCTGGCCAAGGTGTTCTACAAGCAGACGCCGGTAATCGACCACAACGATCCCGATCTTACGATCCGTGGGCTCATCCAGATCTACGCGCGCAACGCGTCGAAACGACCCGCGTGATGATCAAGGTCACGTATCATTGTCATTCCCGGCGAGCCTCGCGCGCATCGCGTACGAGGCGAGGGAAGGGAATCCATAAGTCTGCGCAAGCGAATGTATTCCCTTCCCTTCGCCTTGCTGACGCGAGGCTCAGCCGGGAATGACAAAAAGAAGCGTTACCTCCGACGACGAATTGGTGTTGCTCCCGCTTGGCGGTGCGGGCGAGATCGGCATGAATTTCAACGCCTACGGCTTCGGCCCGCCCGACGAGCGCAAATGGATCGTGGTCGACTGCGGCGTGCTGTTCGGCCGTGAGGCCACGACGCCCGGCGTGGACGTCATCATGCCGGATATCCAGTACCTGATCGAAAGGCGCGAGGACGTGCTCGCCATCGTCGCCACCCATGCGCACGAGGACCATATCGGCGCGATTCATCTTCTGTGGCCGGCGCTGCGTTGCCCGGTGTACGCCACGCCATTTACCGCAAAGCTGATCGAGGGCAAGCTGGAAGAGGCGGGGTTGCGCGACCGCGTGCGCGTCAACGTCGTGCCGCTCAGCGGCAAGTTGAAACTCGGCCCGTTCGATATTGAGTTCATCTCTATTACCCACTCGATCCCAGAGCCCAATGCGCTGGCGATCCGCACCAAGCTCGGCACGGTGGTGCACACCGGCGACTGGAAACTCGATCCCGATCCGCTGATCGGCGAAGCGACCGACGGCAGTGCATTGCAGAAGCTTGGCGACGACGGCGTGCTGGCGCTGGTCTGCGATTCCACCAACGCGCTGGTGGAGGGCCATTCGGGCTCCGAAGCCACGGTGCGCGAGGCGCTCGCCAATCTGATCGGCACGCTGAAGGGCCGCGTGGCAGTCACCGCCTTTGCCTCCAATGTTGCGCGACTGGATTCGATCGCCAAGGCGGCACGTACCCACGGCCGCCAGATCGCACTGGTCGGACGCGCCATGCACAAGATCGTCGCGGCGGCGCGCGCCACGGGTTATCTGGACGATTTTCCGAATGTCCTGGACGTAGAGGAAGCGGCCGAATTGCCGCCGCGCCGCGTGCTCTATCTGTGCACCGGCAGCCAGGGCGAGGTCCGCGCGGCCCTGTCGCGCATTGCCGAGGGGAACCACCCGAACGTCAGTCTCGGCCCGGGCGATGCGGTGATTTTTTCTTCGCGCATCATTCCGGGCAACGACCTGCAGATTTTCGCGCTCCACAACAAATTGGCGGGGTTGGGCGTGGAAATCCTCTCCGCCGAAGATCACTTCGTGCACGTCTCCGGTCATCCGGCACGCGACGAGCTGGCGCAGATGTATCGCTGGACCCGGCCGAAGATCGCGGTGCCGGTGCACGGCGAGCTTCGCCATATGAGCGCGCACGCGCGACTGGCGAAATCGTTGCAGGTGCCGCAAGCGGTCGTGCTGGAGAATGGGCATATGCTGCGTCTGGCGCCCGGCAAGGCCGAAGTCATCGACGAAACGCCGGCGGGACGGGTGCATCTCGATGGGCAGGTGCTGGTGTCGGAAGGCGCCGGGCTTTCGCGGGCGCGCCGCTCGCTCAGCTTTGCGGGCATGATCGCCATCACGCTGGTGATCGACAGCAAGGGCAGGGTGGCAGCCGATCCGGCATTCGTGATGGAAGGAATTCCCGAGCCGGTCCACCTTGCGGTGCGCGAAGCCGTGGAAGGCGCGATCCGCCGTCACAATCCCAAGCGCGAGGACGAAGGCAAGCTTCGCGAAATCGTCCGCCGCGCCGCGCGCGGCGCCGCCGACGACGCCTGGGGCAAGAAACCCGTGACACGGGTGGAGATCGTGTTGATATAGTCGTTCTTCACCCTCCCCTTGAGGGAGGGTCGAACGATTGAGCATAGCGAAATCGTTCGGGGAGGGGTCGGTCGAACCAATTACCCCTCCCCGAAAAACTCTTCGCTTCGCTCGCGTTTTTCGACCCTCCCTCAAGGGGAGGGTCAAGTAGTACAGGAGTGAATACAATATGATCGGCCGTCTCAACCATGTCGCCATCGCATTGTGTACCGCAATGATAGCGATGCCACTCGCCGGGCATGCAAATGAAGTCGCCGCGCCGCTTGTCGCCGCCGCGCCTATGCACACGGCAGCTGCGAGGGCCATTTACCCGCGTCTCACGAAGTTCCCCGATGCCAAGATCATGGCGCGCGTCAACGCGCTGCTCGTGGCGCAGGAGAAGACGGACCGGGCGGCTTATGCGGATTGCCTGGCGCAGCTCAAGGAGCAGCATCAGAAGCCGGACAAGGACACCTACTGGGCGGACATCTCGGTCAGTTATCTGTCCGCGCGCTATCTCAGCGTCAATGTGAACTCCAGCTACGATTGCGCCACTGCCTATCCGAATGCCGGCGTCGAGACACCAATGACATTCGATCTCGCCACCGGGCGCATGATCGACTGGACTAAGATGTTCAAACCGGGCTTCCTGCCGTCCGACGGGGCCGACGAGCATGCGCCGTTGTCCGCGTTGACCAAGCTCTACAGGGCTCGCTACTCCAGAGAAAAAGCTGACGAAGATTGCCGCGCCGCTATCACGGAAAACGATCCATTTTCCAGCGCGCCAATCGTCTGGCTCGATGCCGGGAAAGGCCTGTTGGCTCAGCCGGACTTTCCGCATGTCATGGCGGCTTGCGCCAATCCGGTGAGTTTGTCGGCGGCCGATCTGGCGCCATATCTGAGGGACGCAGGATTGTTGGCCGATCTGAAAGCTGTTGTGAAACCGGTTGCGCCGCGTAGCCACAAATAGCGGCCCGGTCTGGAATATCCAGCAATGACGAGTGATAGAGGGATGTTGAAATGATTGGCCGTCTCAACCATGTCGCCATTGCGACGCTTGATCTTGCCAAGTCGGCGGCGATCTATCGCGATCTCTTGGGCGCGAAGGTCTCTGCCCCGATTGCGCTGCCGGATCACGGCGTAACGACCGTCTTCGTCGAGCTTGCCAACACCAAGGTCGAACTTCTGGAGCCTTTGGGCGAATCTTCGCCCATCGCCGGTTACCTGAAGAAAAATCCGAACGGCGGCATGCATCACGTCTGCTACGAGGTGGATGACATCATCGCCGCGCGCGACAGGCTGGTCGCCGCGGGCGCGACGGTTCTTGGCGAGCCGCGCATCGGCGCGCACGGCAAGCTTGTGATCTTCCTGCACCCGAAGGATTTCATCGGCACGCTGGTCGAGCTGGAGCAGGCATGATCCACGGTGCGGTCCTCGTCAGCGCGTACGTCATCCTCTGGTTCCTGGCGCTTTTCTGCCTGTTGCCCGTAGGTATCGGTGAGGTTGATCCCGAATCAGGAGCACCGCTCAAGCCGCATCTGTTGCGTAAAGTGGGATATGCGACGGCGATAGCCGTCGTGTTGTGGCTCGTATTCTACGCGCTTATCCTGCTGCGCGTTGTGGACCTCTAGTCCAGCACGATCTTCACGACGAACGCCACCGCGATGATGAAGACCGCAAAATTCACGTCGCGCCAGCGCCCCGAAACGATCTTGATCGCGACATAGGAGATGAATCCGATTCCGATGCCTGCCGCGATGGAATAGGTGAAGGGGATGGCCAGCGCGGTCAGCAGCGCGGGCGCGGCCTCCGTCAGGTCTTCCCAATCGATGTCCTTCAGGCACTTGACCATCAGCACGGCCACGAAGATCAGCGCGGGCGCTGTGGCGCATGGCGGCACGGCGCCGGCGAGCGGGCTCAGGAAAAGGCACAACAGGAACAGCACGGCCACGACGACGGCAGTCAGCCCGGTGCGCCCGCCCGCCTGGATGCCGGACGCGCTTTCGATATAGGCGGTGACCGGCGAGGTGCCGAGCGCTGCGCCGATCATCGTTCCCAGCGCGTCGGTGGTCAGCGCGCGTCGCGCATTGGGCAGCCTGCCTTTGTCGTCGAACAGATTTCCCTCTTCTGCCACCGCGGTCAGCGTACCCGACGTATCCAGCATGCAGATCAACAGGAAGACGAAGATGATCGGAGCAAGCGTCACCCCCGTGGGATTGTCGAGGTTCATCTGCAGGAATGTCGGCATGATGGAAGGCGAAAGGCTGGCGATGGCCGGTATGTGTCCCAGGCCCATCCAATTGTAGACCAGTGTCGCGCCGACGATTCCGATCAGCACCGCGCCGATCACGCCGCGTGCCGCGAGCGCGAAGATCACAACGAATGCGCCCGCCGCAATCAGAACATTCGGCTCGCTCAACACGCCCACACTGAGGATCGTCTGCGGATTGGCAATCACGATGCCGGCGTTCGTCATGCCGATCAGCGCCAGAAAAAGACCGATGCCAGCCGCGATGGCCAGTTTCAGGCTGCGCGGGATGGCATTGATCAGCCATTCGCGTGCCGGCGAGACCGAGATCAGCACGAACAGGATGCCGGCCGCGAAGACGCAGCCCAGCGCCAGCTTCCAGTCGTAATTCAGCTCGGGCACGACCGTGTAGGCGAAATAAGCGTTCAGCCCCATGCCGGGCGCGAGCGCGACCGGCAGCTTTGCATACAGCCCCATCAGAAGCGTGGTTGCGGCGGTAGCCAGGCATGTCGCGACGAAGACGGCGCTTTGATCCATGCCCGCGCCCGCAAGAATCCTGGGGTTCACGAACATGATGTACGCCATGGTCAGGAAAGTCGTCGCGCCCGCGACGACCTCACGGCGCACCGTAGTCCCGTGCGCAGCGAGGTCGAATGTCTTTTCGAACATTGTCGCCCCCACGATTCGAAACCGCGCGAACAAACTAGGTGAAGATCGGGGTGAAGCCAAAAAACGCGAAAGGCCGGGTTTGCCCCGGCCTTTCCCCCGCAGATCCCCGCGGTACTTCTCCCCGAACTTGGCCGTTCTTTTTGGAGGCCTAACCGTCCGTTTATGGACGAGGTTCATAGTGGAAATTCGCGGAAATGTCACGAAATTTCGGTATAGCAAACATGCAACAAACGATAGAATATTCTAAGCTGGTTACATCGTTGCTTTGCTTGGGATTGTTCGTCCTGCCATGCGCGGATGCCCATCCTGCACCCTCTGCAGACCCCCTCCTGACAGGCGGAAAACCCGGGCCCTGCCAGCCAAATTTGGCCTCTCCGGCCTATGTGGGTGGGGTGGACACGAGGGGCAATCGAATCGCCCCAGCGGACCTAGAAGGTAACGACCTGGGGCATGTTTCCGTTATTCCCGTCCTGAAACCTGGCCACGGCCGCCACCGGGTATCCGTGATGGTCCTGGGCACCAATCCCGCCGAAACCGCGCCCGCCTGCGTGCCGGCAAAGCACGGTCGCACAGGATCCGCCCGGCCGCGGGCCCGTTAACTTGACTTCGTTCCGTGCTGCCAGGACCGTGAGGCCATGAGAGTTCTCGCAGCGTTGGGCCTGATCATTAGCTTGTGCGTTCCGGCGGCTCACGCTGCCGGTGCCTGGCGCATCGTCAAGGACCGCTGGTCGGACGCGGACGAGAAGGGCTTCGGCGATTTCGTTGCCGCCATCGGCGCCAGCAATTGCAGCTCGTCGGAAAGCTGCTTGCGCGATCCCGCCAATCCCTACCGCGCGACCGACGGGCGGTTCCTCGACATTGACGTGGATTGCGCCAAACTGCCGTATCTCTTGCGCGCCTATTACGCCTGGAAGAACGGGCTGCCGTTCTCGTTCGTCGATGCCGTCAGCGGCGCCGGCGGCGATCTGCGTTACACGAAGAGCGCCAACCGCCCGGTCGGCCGTCACGATTTCATCGACCGCGGCCAAGGCCTCAACGGTCCGAGTGTCGTCCGCGAAGTGATCGGCACGGTGTTCTCGGGCACATACCGTACCGATGCCTCGGAGCATCGCGGCGTGCTGTCGGACTTCTATTCGCCGGCCCTTCAGCCCGGCTCCATCCGGCCGGGGACTGTGGTTTACGACGTCAACGGCCATGTCGGGATTGCCTACAAGGTCGATGCGAACGGGCGCATCTATTACATGGATGCGCATCCCGATTTCACCATCACCCGCAGCGTCTATGGCGCGCAGTTCGGTCAGAGCCCGATGCGGCTCGGCGGCGGCCTGAAGAACTGGCGGCCGATCCAGCTCGTCGGCGTGCACAAGGATGCCGAGGGGCACCTTCTCGGCGGGCACATTGCCCTGGCGGAAAACGACCAGATTCCGGATTTCTCGCTGGTTCAGTACACCGGAACCGAGCCCAATCCGAAGAATGACGTGAGGAAGGCGCGCTTCGTCTACAATGGCGTCGAACTTGGCTTCTACGAGTATGTGCGTGTGGCCGTATCGGGCGGGAGGATGGATTTCAACCCGATCTACGAACTCCAGGCTACGATGAAGACGCTGTGCAACGATCTTGACGACCGGGCGCAGTATGTCGATCTCGCCATCAAGGACGGGGCCGCCACCCGTCCGCATCCTTCGCGGCTGCCCGACAACATCTACGGTTCGGAAAACCAGGAGTGGGAGACTTATTCCACGCCTTCGCGCGATGCCCGCATCAAGGCCGCCTTCGCGCAGTTCTACAAGGATATGGCCGAGATGATCGACCTGTGGGTCCATCGCGACGATCGCATCGTCTATGACGGCTACGATCTGCAGAAGGACCTGCGCAAGACCTACGACAAGCAGTCGAAAGCCTGCACCATCACCTACCTCAATTCCGCCAGCCGTCCCGCCGCGATGACCTTCGACGACATGATGCGCCGGCTGTTCGCCATGTCGTTCGATCCCTACCACTGTGTCGAGCTGCGCTGGGGCGCCACTGGGGAAGAACGCGAAAGCTGTCCGGATTCGGAAGGCAAACTGAAGTGGTACGAGGCCGAGCAGCGCCTGCGGAACCAGCCCGACCGCACCTACGACATCCAAATGGGCTTCGACCTCGGCGAATTGAACCGCCATGTGAAAGGAAGCGGGCTCGATCAGCCCCCGCCGATCGACATCACGTCGCTGATCGACAACATGCCGTATCGGGTGCCGCTCACCCCCATGGCCCCGGTGGGACGGTGATGGTGCTTCTCTCAATGTATATACATGTGTTGACGTATGATTTCTGGCACTGTACACTCGCCAATTAGAGCTCAGTCATTGAGGAATTGCTGTGGCCGCGACCCGTGTCTTCAAATCCGGTAATAGCCAGGCGGTGCGTATCCCCGCCGAGCTTGCTTACGCCGACACAAACATCGAGCTGACGATCACACGCTCTGGCGATGTCATCACAATTTTTCCGTTACGGCAGAATCTGAAGGCCATGGTCGAGGAGCTTCGAGCCTTGCCTAGCGTGCCGGTTGAAGATCGTGAACCCATCGAATTGCCTGATCGCGACGGGGAATAGGCATTGGCCTATCTTATCGATACCAATATCGCCATCCGCGCTCGCGACGGCGACCCGGATGTCTTGGAAAGATTAGCCGAACACAAGGGCGCGGTGATTCTGTCCGCGTTGAGCCTCGCGGAATTGCAGCGGGGCCTCTACAAGTACTCTGCCTATACGGTTGCTCGACGGGCAAATCTGGAAGTGGTGCTGCGGCATATTCCCGTGCTGTCGTTCGACGCTGCAGCCGCCGAAACCTATGGCCGGATCATCGCACAATGCGGTTGGGTCAAGGGCCGGGATTTCGACCGTATGATTGCGGCGCACGCAATCAGCAGCGCCTCGATCCTTGTAACCTCGAACACGAAGGACTTCCGCGATATCCCTGGCCTCAAAATTGAGAACTGGGCGACGGATTGAGGCAGTAGGCTTCCGGCAATTGCCCCGGAGCGCGCGGTTCCTTATGAAGTGGGCACCAGACTGCTTTGCCGCTTAGGATTGCCCCATGCGCCTTTCCCGCTATTTCCTGCCGCTCCTTAGAGAAACCCCCGCCGAGGCGCAGATCGTCTCGCACCGGCTGATGCTGCGCGCCGGGCTGGTCCGCCAGGAGGCCGCCGGCATCTATGCCTGGCTGCCCCTGGGCATAAAGGTGCTGAACAAGATCAAGGCCATCGTGGACCAGGAGATGGTTCGGGCCGGGGCCATCGAGATTTTGATGCCGACGCTGCAATCCGCCGATCTGTGGCGCGAGAGCGGACGCTATGACGCTTATGGCAAGGAGATGCTGCGCATCAAGGATCGCCACGACCGCGATCTGCTCTACGGCCCCACCAATGAAGAGATGGTGACGGAAATCTTCCGCTCCTATGTGCGCAGTTACAAGCAGTTGCCGATGAATCTCTATCATACGCAGTGGAAGTTCCGCGACGAGGTCCGCCCGCGCTTCGGCGTGATGCGCGGCCGCGAATTCCTGATGAAGGATGCCTATTCCTTCGACATCGATCAGGCTGCCGCGCGCCGCAGCTACAACAGAATGTATGTCGCCTATTTGCGCATGTTCGCGCGTATGGGCCTCAAATCGATCCCGATGCGGGCCGAGACCGGGCCCATCGGCGGCGATCTCTCCCACGAATTCATCGTCCTGGCCGAGACGGGCGAGAGTGGCGTATTCTGCCACAAGGACCTGCTCGACATGCCGATCCCGGGCGCAGACACCGATTTCGACGCCGATCTGGAACCGATCATCAAGGGCCGTACCGATCTTTATGCCGCGACCGAAGACGTGCACGATCAGGCGCGCTTCGAGGCCGAGGTGCCCGAGGACAAGCGGCTCGCCGCCCGCGGCATCGAGGTCGGGCAGGTCTTCTATTTCGGCACCAAATATTCGGCGCCGATGAAGGCGGTGGTGACTGGCCCGGACGGCAAGGACGTGCCGGTCGAGATGGGCTCCTATGGCGTGGGCGTTTCACGTCTCGTCGGGGCAATCATCGAAGCGTCGCATGACGACGCTGGCATCGTCTGGCCGGAGCCCGTCGCGCCGTTCGATATCGGTCTGGTCAATCTCAAAGCTGGCGATGCCAAGACCGATGCGGCGTGCGACGATCTTTACGCAAGCTTGACCAGTGCCGGCAAAGATGTGCTCTACGACGATACCAACGAACGCCCCGGCGCCAAGTTCGCCTGCATGGACTTGATCGGGCTGCCCTGGCAGATCGTCGCGGGCCCGCGCGGCCTGGAAAAAGGTCTCTTGGAAATCAAGAACCGCAAGACCGGCGCGAAGGAAGAGTTGTCCTCGGACGCCCTGATGAAACGGTTTGCACGGTGACGAAAGACGCACGCAATGAGCGCTGATACCCGTCCCTTCGCCGCCTTCGAGTGGATGCTGGCGTGGCGCTATCTGCGTGCCAAGCGGGCAGAAAGTTTCATCTCCGTCATTTCGGCGATTTCGTTGGTCGGCATTGCGCTCGGCGTCGCCACGCTGATCATCGTGATGGCGGTCATGAACGGCTTCCGCGTCGAACTGCTCAGCAAAATTCTCGGTCTTCAGGGTCACGTCATCGTGCAGGGTATCGAAGGCGGGCTGCCGAACTACGACACCATCGCGGCACGCGTACGCGCTGTGCAGGGTGTGATGCGCGCCGCGCCGACGGTGGAAGGGCAGGTGATGGCGAATTCGGGCGGAACCTCCACCGGCGTTCTGGTGCGCGGCCTGCGCCGAGCGGATTTGAAGTCGTTCGCCGTCGTCTCCAGCACCTTGTCGACCGGCGCGCTCGACCGTTTCGAAGGCGGAGACGCCGTGATCATCGGCGCGCGGCTGGCGCGCAACCTTGGCCTGGCGCCGGGCGCCAGGATCACCCTGATCGCGCCGCATGGCGACGTCACGCCGTTCGGTATGACGCCGCGCATCAAGACTTATACGGTCGCGGGCACCTTCAACATCGGCATGAGCCAATACGATTCGAGCTTCGTCTTCATGCCGCTGGAGGAGGCCCAACTCTTTTTCAATATGGGCGATACCGTCACCCAGCTCGAAACGATGGTGGCCGATCCCGACAAGGTCGATGCCATGCTGTATCCCATCTCACGTGCCGCTGGCCCTGCGGCGCGCGTTACCACCTGGCACGACCGGGATTCGACCTTCTTCGACGCGATCCAGACAGAACATGTCGTGATGTTCTTCATTCTGACGCTCATCATCCTGGTGGCGACTCTGAACATCATTTCCGGCCTTTATATGCTGGTGAAGGACAAGTCCGCCGACATCGCGATCCTGCGCACCATGGGCGCTTCGCGCGGCGCGATCATGCGCATCTTCATGATCGCGGGCGTCAGCATCGGCATCGTAGGCACGTTGATCGGCTTCACCATCGGTGTCGTGTTCTGCGCCAACATAGAGTCCATCCGCCAGGCCCTCTCCTCGCTCGCGGGCACCACGTTGTTCAGCCCGGAAGTCTATTTCCTCAGCCGCATGCCCGCCGAGATGGACCCGGTGGAGGTAGCCGGCGTGGTCGTCATGTCGTTGGTGTTTGCGTTCCTCGCGACGCTCTATCCGTCCTGGCGCGCCGCGCGTCTCGATCCGGTGGAGGCGCTGCGCTATGAGTGATGCCTTCGCCATTGCCGCCTTGCGCCTCGACAGCGTCGCCCGCACGTACAGAGAAGGCGAAGGCGTCCTCGAGATCTTCCGCAATGTGAGTGCGGTGTTGATGCCGGGTGAGCTGGTGGCCCTTGTCGGGCCGTCCGGCGCGGGCAAATCCTCGCTGCTGCACATGGCGGGACTGCTTGAAGCGCCCACGGCCGGCGATATCGTGATCGGGGGCGCGGCCGTCTCCTCATTGACCGAGGCCGAGCGCACGCGCATCCGGCGCGACACCATCGGCTTTGTCTATCAGGCGCATCATCTGCTGCCGGAATTCACCGCGCTGGAGAACGTCGTCATCCCGCAGCTTATCGCCGGTAAGCGCCGCAAGCCTGCGGAAGCGGAGGCGGAACGCCTTTTGACCATGATGGGTCTCAAGGACAGGCTGCACCATCGTCCCTCGCAGCTATCGGGCGGCGAACAGCAGCGTGTGGCCGTCGCCCGTGCCCTGGCGAACAAGCCGCAGATCCTGCTGGCCGACGAGCCGACCGGCAATCTCGATCCACGCACGGCAGCGGGCGTGTTCGATGCGCTCACCGCGATCGTTCGCGCCGAAGGACTGGCAGCACTCGTCGCCACGCACAATTTGCAGCTTGCCGCCAAAATGGACCGCGCGCTCATCCTTCATGAGGGCCGGCTGGTCGATAGCGGAAAGCTCGGACCCGGCCCGGCATGAGCCAGAAAGCCTGGACCGCCGTCGATGATTACTTTTCCGGCATGCTGTTGCAGCCAGATACCGCTCTGGATTTGGCAACGGATGCGAGCGAGGCGGCCGGCCTTCCCGACATTGCCGTCGCCCCCAACCAAGGCATGCTGCTGTATCTCCTGGCGCGCATGCAGGGCGCCAAGCGGATTCTGGAGATCGGCACGCTCGGCGGCTACAGCACCATCTGGCTGGCCCGCGCGTCGCCGCCCGGCGGCAGGCTGGTGACGCTGGAATACGATCCCAAGCACGCCGACGTCGCGCGCGAAAACGTCGCTCGCGCGGGCTTGGCAGGCGTTGTGGAGGTGCAGACCGGGCGAGCGCTCGATCTTCTTCCCAGCTTAACCGGGTCGTTCGATTTCTTCTTTATCGACGCCAACAAGGACGGCTATCCGGATTACTTCCGCTGGGCGCTGAAGCTGTCGCGCCCCGGCAGCGTGATGGTCTTCGACAATGTCGTGCGTAACGGCAAGGTGATCGACGCCAAGACGACCGACGCCCTGGTCCAGGGCGTGCGCCGGCTCAACGAAGCAATTGCCGCCGAACCGCGCGTCTCGGCCACCGCCATCCAAACCGTCGGCGTCAAAGGCTATGATGGGTTTCTCATCGCCCTAGTAACCGGCGACTGATCAAGCCCTCAACATCTCCGGATCGATGGGCAGTGTGCGAACCCGCCTGCCGGTCGCGGCGAAGATCGCGTTGCACAACGCGGGAATGGCCGGCGGCATCGGCGGCTCGCCCAGCCCGGTCGGTGTATTGTCCGTCCTTAGAAAATGCACTTCCACAGGTGCAGCCTGAGTCATCGACAGCGGCGCGAAGCCATCGAAGTTGGCCTCGACGACGCGGCCGTTTTTGATCGTGATCTTCTGGTTCAAGGCCTCGCCAAAGCCGTCGAGAACTGCGCCTTGCACCATGTTCTCGGCGGCCGTCGGATTGACGATCTGGCTCCCGACATCACCGGCCGCCCATACCTTGTTGACCTTCACGCGTCCTTCGGCAGAGACCGCCACGTCCACGACCTCGGCGAAGTAACCGAGATGACAGTAAGCGAACGCAACGCCGAGGCCGGTTCTGGCCGCAAGTTTGCGCTTGTCCCAGCCGGACACCTCGCGCACCTTCTCGAGAACACCGCGGGCACGGCCCGTATCGAAGCCTTTTCCTCCGCCCGGCAGCAGTTCGGGCTTGCCCAGCAAGTCGATCCGGAATTGCAGCGGATCCTTGCCTGCGGCATGGGCCATCTCGTCGATGAAAGACTGGAACACGAAGACCAACCCATTGTCCCCGGGTGCCCTGAGCGGCCCGGTCGGCACGCCCAGCGGCATCAAGGACGCGCCGTAGAACAAGTTCGGCACGCGGCCTGCGGGAAACTCGTCTGGCGACATGCCCGCCGAACTGGCGAATTCCCCGCTTTTGCCGAAGCTGACGAAGTGCTGATGCCAGGCAACGAGCTTGCCGCTCTTGTCCAGCCCGCCTTTCAGGAAATGCCAGCCCGCCGGACGGTAGAAATCGTGTTGGATGTCGTCGGTCCGGTTCCAGACAAGTTTCACCGGCGCGCCGGCGACTTTCGAAATCCAGGCCGCCTCGACCATGTAATCGTTCATCAGACGCCGGCCGAAACCGCCGCCACAACGCGTCATGTGGACGACGATGTTATTTTCTTCGAGCCCAAGGGTTTGCGCTACCAGCTTGCGCCCTGCGTCCGGAAGCTGGGTCGGCGCCCAGATCTCCGCCATGTTGCCTTGCACATGCGCGGTGCAGTTCATGGGCTCGAGCGTGGCATGCGCAAGGAACGGATAGCTGTAGGCTGCTTCCACAATTTGGGACGCGCTCTTGAGCGCCGCTGCCGCGTTGCCGTCATGGCGCAGTGTGCGTGCGGGCGCCTTTCCGGCGAGTTCGGCAGCCATCCGGGCAAAGCCTTCGCTGCTCTGCTCTTTCGTCGGGCCTTCGTCCCATTTTACCGCGAGTTGCTGACGGGCTTTGTCGGCAAGCCACCAGCTGTCGGCGACCACGGCGACACCGGGGACAAGCCCGGTCAGCTGCATGGCTCCTTCGGCGGCGAAGGCATGGCCCGTGCCTCCTTCCACGACGAAGGCTTGGCGTATGCCCTGCAGCTTGCGGATCGCATCGAGGTTGGCGCTCGCCACCTTGCCACCAAACACGGGGCATTTCTGGAACACCGCGTACAGCATTCCGGGCACAGCAACATCGATACCGAAAAGCGGCGCGCCCCTCACCAATTGCGGCGTGTCGACGCCAAGCGTGGAGTGGCCGACGATTTTGTAATCCTTCGGGTCTTTGAGTTTGACGCTTTTCAACGCGGGAACGGGGAACTTCGCGGCTGTCGCAGCGAGGGCGCCGTAGGTCATCGTGCGGCCCGTGAGCACATGACGGACTTGACCGGACGCGGTTGCGCATTCGTTTTCGGGAACCGTCCAGGTCCGCGCCGCCGCCATGATCAGCATCCAGCGCACGGCCGCACCGACCCTTCGCATCGGGTCCCAGTTGAGAGGCGTCGCCATGCTGCCGCCGGCGAACTGACCTTCGTAAAGCGACGGATCGAAATCGGCCTGCTGCGTCCGCACCTGCTTCCAATCGACGTCAAGTTCTTCCGCAATGAGCATCGGCAGCATGGTCTTGATGCCCTGGCCGATCTCGGGATTTTTCGCCACGATGGTGACGATGTTGTCGGGCGCGATGCTGACATAAGCGTTCAGCGTTCCGCTTTTCGCCCGGCCAAGCATCGCGGCCTTTTCGAACATCGGCACGCTGAACGTCAGCAGCAATCCGCCGCCAGCGACGGCGCCAACCTTCAACAAGGTACGCCGGGACGGCAGGCTGGCGGGCAGTTTGGGATGGTGGTCATGCAGCATGGCTCATGCACCCTTCAGCGCGGCAGGAGAACCGGAATCGTCTTTGGCGGCACTCTTGATGGCGTCGCGAATGCGCAGGTAGGTCCCGCAGCGACAGATGTTGCCGTCCATGGCGGCATCGATGTCGTCGTCGGTGGGCGATTTGTTTTTGGCTAGCAGCGCCGCCGCGGACATGATTTGCCCCGGCTGGCAATAGCCGCATTGAGGCACGTCGACCTCGATCCACGCTTTCTGCAGCCGGGCGCCAATCGGCGTGTTCCCGACGCCCTCGATCGTCGTTACGGCGGAATCTCCCACGCCCGATATCCTCGTCCGGCACGCACGCACGGCTTCACCGTCGATGTGTACCGTGCAGGCGCCGCACAGCCCGATGCCACAGCCGAATTTCGTGCCTTTCAAATCGACGATGTCGCGCAAGACCCAGAGCAGCGGCGTGTCGCCGTCCACATCGACCGTATGTTCCTTGCCGTTGACATGGAGCGTGTAGCGCATGACCAGCCTCTCGGATCGACAAGTGCATTCTATTCCCGAAAACGCGAGCACATCGACGCGAATTCCGATGCGGACGGCGTTCACATGGGCGCAGTAGATCACGTTTTGTTCTTGACAGAACAAAAAAGGAACATATAGGCTCTGTCTTCAACGATGGGAGACGGCGATGGCTTGGTTGAAGGATGCGGTGGCGGGGGTTGGGCTAGTGTTTTTTCTGGCTGCGTCCTTTGTTCTGACAGGTGCGGCGCAGGCTTTTCTTATCGGCAGCTAAGCTTCTGTGGATGAAGCCGGTTCGCGCGTGGGCAGGCGCCTTCGCGGCGGCGATACTGGGCTGAGAACGATCCGGATCGAGTGATGTGATGGCTGAGGCGAAGAAGCCCGCTGCGTTCGTGCATCTTCGGGTGAAAAGCGCCTATTCGCTGCTGGAAGGCGCGGTGCGGCCGAAGGAACTGGCCCAGCTGGCGCGCGACGGCGGGATGCCGGCGGTCGCGGTGACCGACGTCAACAATCTATTCGGTGTCTTTGAGATCACCGAAACGCTGGTCAAGGGGGGCGTACAGCCGATCGTCGGCTGTCTCTTGGCGGTCGAACTGGCCGCCCCGACAAGCGGGATCGGGTCGCGCGCCAAGCCGCCTTATTTGCCTGTCCTGGTGCAGAACGATGCCGGCTACCGCAATCTGACGAAGCTCCTCAGCGCGTCTTATCTTGACGCCGAAGCGGGCGACTGGCCGCATGTGACAGCCGCGAAGTTGGCCGATCATGCGGACGGGCTGATCGCGCTCACGGGCGGTCCCGGCGGGCCGCTCAACCGCCTGATCGTGGAAGGCCAGCCGGAAGCCGCAGCCGCGCTGCTCGACCGCCTTGCGGCCATTTTTCCGAACCGTCTGTATGTCGAGCTTCAACGCCATGGCTTGGCCGAGGAGCGGGCGGCGGAAGAAGGCCTGATCGATCTCGCCTATGCCAAGCGCCTGCCGCTGGTGGCGACCAACGACGTGCATTTCGGCGGCGCCGACATGTACGAGGCGCACG
>Ga0265314_10001801_pt1 | contig 23105 bp, 25 predicted proteins | sample 4126metaG_FD_203106 | JGI IMG/M metagenome (GOLD analysis project Ga0265314, IMG submission 203106) | Rhizosphere microbial communities from Carex aquatilis grown in University of Washington, Seatle, WA, United States - 4-1-26 metaG | ecosystem: Host-associated > Plants > Roots > Rhizosphere >... | reverse complement strand
CCGGGCGTGCCCGGGGCCGCCCCCAGCTTGCGCCGGACGCGGCTGATCCAGACCCGCAGGTACTGGAGGTCGTCGCGGTATTCGGGACCCCAGACCTTGGTCAGCAGCTCCGTGTGGAGGACCACCTTGCCGGCATTCGCGGCGAGGTGCTGGAGCAGCAGCCACTCCGTGCGACTGAGCGAAACGAGCTCGCCGTCACGGGTCACGAGGCGCCGCTCGAGGTCGATCTCGACGCTTCCGACATGGACGATGCCCAATCCGGGCGCGACGCCCGACGCCCGGCGGAGCACAGCCCGGACCCGCGCCGCGAGCTCATCGGGATGGAACGGCTTGGCGATGTAGTCATCAGCGCCGAGGTCGAGGCCCTTGGCCTTGTCCGCGGTGGCGCCCTTGGCCGTGAGCAGGATCACCGGCACCGGCCGCCATTCGCGAAGCTGCTTCATGACCTCGATGCCGTCGAGGTCGGGCATCACGATGTCGAGCAGGACGATATCGGGCCGCATCTCCTCGGCCTTGCGCAGGGCCTCTTCGCCACCGGAAGCGGTCACGACCCGGAAGCCCTCATCGTGCAGGGTGAGCGCGACGAGCTTGGTGATCCGGGGCTCGTCGTCGGCTACGAGCACGAGCGGCTGGTTGGCCACGGAGGTCTCCTCGGCTGTCATCGGTTCCCGAACGCCTGGTTTTGGCGGGCTGGGCAGGCTCCACTGTGCGCCGATCGCGCCCGGCGCGCCGCGCGGCGCGGCAGACGTGCAGAAACGGCCGACCACCATGGCCCGCCGTTCCACAGCAAGGAGTGGCACAGCGCCCAGCGTTGCTCTTCTCGTCGTACGCAGCGTGGGCGTCGCGATGGAGCTTGTCGAACTCGTCGCGGGCCTTGTCGCCGGCCTTGCCGAGGTCGTCGCGCAGCCGGTCCCCGGCGTTGCCGATGTCGTCCTTGACCTGATGGCCATCGAGCTCCCGGACGGCTTCCTTGGTGTTGGTCTTGGCGTCGCGCAAGGTGTCCTTGGCGTCAATTGCGTCCATTGCTGGAACCTCCGTCTACTGCTTGCGAGTCTGTGGCTTCACGCCACGTTGGCGTCCTGACCACACGCTAAGGCTTCGGGACTTGCGGGCGGACCGTCCGAACCTCGGACAAGCCTTGCAGCCGCGTCGCAGTCAGCCCGCGGCTCCTGCTCGGACCAGGCGCGAGAGGCGCACCCCTCGAGTCATGGCGGCCCGGGCGGTGATCGCCAGGGGCACCAGGGAGATCGCCAGGATCGGACGGGGCGCACCGGCCAGGAAGAGCCCGGTGGTGACCCCGATCGAGAAGCCCACGGCGCCGATGACCCCCTTGTCGGAGAGCAGGTCGAGCTGACCCTGGGCCGCGTCGACGGCGTCTGGAAGATGATCGGCCGCGGACCGGCCGCGTTCGATCAGCGTCCTGATCCCGTCGTCGACGGCATCGGCAAGGGCGGCCGGCGCGGCCGTTGGGGCGTGTCCGTTGTGTGCCATGTCATGGCCTCCTAGTTGATCAGGACTTCGGTTCGATGAGGGGCAGGCCGACGACGTGCTCGGCGACGAACCAGACCTGGAGCTCGTGGCGGCGCAGGACGTCACCCATGAGCAGGTCGTTCGTGCCCCAGTCCTTCGACGCTTCGGTCTTCTCGATGGCGTCCCGGATCTTCTCGATGACCGTCTCGTGGGCATCGAGCAGCCGGTCGACCATGACCGGCACGTCTTCGGCGCCGTTGGGCGGTCGCTCGATCGTGGTCAGCTCGGCCGCGTGGCGCGGATCGCCGACGGCGATCGCGCCCAGGCTCTGGACCCGCTCGGCGATCAGGTCGACCAGCTCGAGCTGCTCCGCGGCGTGCTTGTCGAACAGGAGATGGAGCTGGTAGAACGTGGGCCCGGCGACCAGCCAGTGATGCTTCTTGTACAGGCCGTACAGGATCATCGTGTCGGCCAGGATCTCGTTGAGGAGCTGCGCGCTCTCGGCGCGCGCTTCGGCCGGCAGCGCGATCGGCAACAGGCGGAGCGTGGCGAAGGCCTGCGTCTCCGGCCCCCGGGCACCGAGCCTGGGCTGGGCGGATCGACCCGCGCGGCGGGTCGTGGTGCTGCGAGTTGGACTCATGGAGCCTCCGGAACAGGTGGTGTAAGGCAGCCATTACGATGGCCCTCGAGCCCACGCCAGGGCAGGTTGGCGGGGGTTGCAGATGCTGCAAATGTGTTGCAGGTCGTGTGGACAGAGGCATTCGCGCGCTCGATAATCGCTGTCTCCGGCGGCACCGATCGCAGCCTTCGAGGAGCCTCGCCGTGATCATCCGACTGCTCCGGGGGATGGTCCCCATCGGCCAGGAAGCGCACCTCGTCGAGCGCCTGCGCCGGCTGGACCTGGACAAGGCGCCGCCCGCGGGCTTCGTCGGCGTGACCCTGGGGGTCCGCCGGACGGGCGACAGCCTGGGCTTCCTGGCCTTGTCGACGTGGACGTCGATCGAGGCGATCGCCGCTGCGACGTCCGGCCTGCCCGACCAGGCCCTGCCCAGCCAGCCGGCCGGACGTGCCCTCGAAAGCGTGGCGATCGACCTCTTCGAGGTGCCCGAGGGCCCTCCGCTGCCGGTCGGCGTCGACCGCGGCGGCGCCCTGGGAATCGTCTGGGCGCGCGTCGCCCCGCACGCCGAGGCCGCGGCACACGAGATGATTCGGGCAGTCGGCCCGGAGGTCGGCGCGGCTGGAGTCGCCGGGATCCATGTCGGCCGGAGGGTCGTCGACGATCAGACGGAGCTGGTCGTCGTCGCATCCTGGCGCGACCGCCTGGCGCTCCATGAGTTTGCCCAGCACCGCGCGCGGGGCACGCTCGACCCGGCCTTCCTCGAGCTGATGACCGAATGGCGGTTCGAGACCTACGACTGCGTGGTCGCGGGCACCGTCTCGGTCCCGCCCGCCGGCCCGGCGGTCCTGCTGGCGGATGACCAGGCCCGCTACATCGACGCCTCGCCGGGCATCGAGACCCTCATCGGCCTGCCCGCTGAGCTCGTCCTGCGCCAGTCCCTGGCCGACCTGACGCCGCCCGCCGAGCGGCCGGCCACCACCCAGCGCTGGGCCGAGTTCCTCGCCGCGGGCGAGGCACAGGGCACGTTCGACATCCTGCGTCCGGACGGTGCCATCCAGCCGGTGGCGTTTCGCGCCCTTGCCGACTGCCCGCGGCCCGGGATCCACGCCTCGGTCCTCACCCGGCCGGACGATCCGCCGGATCCACGAGACGTGCGCGACGTCGTCGCCGAAGCGTTTCCCGAGACGGTCATGGCCGCCGCCTAGCAGGAATCGAACGCGGCCCGGCCTGCCTCGGAGGAGTGCAGACCCGGGCCGCGGATCAGTGCCCGACGATCAGGCCCGGCCGAGGGGCCCGGAGATCAGATCCGGTTGGTGCTGACGCCCCGGCGTCCGGCCACGGCGTGCCAGACCACGAGGACGACGACCGCCCCGAAGATCGCCACGAGGATGCTCGACATGTTCAGGCCGGTGATGTCGGCAAGGCCGAGGACCGAGCCCGCGATGAATCCGCCGACGACCGCGCCGACGATCCCCAGCAGGATCGTCCCGAGGATCCCCTCGTTGCCCCCAGCGATCAGGTTGGCGATGAAACCGGCGATCGCCCCGAGGACGATCCAGGCGATGATGCCCATGGTCTTGGTTCTCCTTTGGTGAGGCGGTGGCCCGCCGGCTCTTACCATCGCCGAGGGAGTACTACGCCAAGGTTCTGCCCGAACCTCGACGCATTGCGGCCGTATGTCAGATCGCGCCGCGACCGGCGATCGGCGATCGGCGCGCGCGGCGGCCATTGCAAACCCGTTGCAATCCGGCCCGAGCCGTTCTCGTTCCGTCGCCCTGGGCCTATGGTTGGCCGATGGTGATCCGGATCCTGCGTGCGCGCGTCAAGCCCGAGCGGGTGCCGGAGTTCCGTGAACGGGCCCTGGCCAAGGTGGCCGATGCCCGCCGGGCGCCGGGGGTGATCGACGTCCACCTCGGCAACCAGGCCGAAGGCTCGGGCCACCAGTTCGTGTTCATCAGTCGCTGGGCGTCGATCGATGCGCTCTACACCTGGGCCGGCGGCCACGACCTGCTCGCCCGGCCGATCTACTTCGAGGGCCTCGAAGACGCCCTGCTCGAATTCGAGATCCAGCATTACTTGGACGTGGAGCCGAGCGACCTGGACTGATTGGGCGCCAACTACGGACGTCCGGCCTGCAATGGCCTTGGCACATCCGGTGGCCCGCTTCGAATGGTTCCGGCCGGGCCCGGCGCCTAGGCTCAGGGAATGCGAGACCCTACCCCTCAAAGCGCGCGCTTCGCGCGAGCACCCGCCAGAGTGGTTGCGGTGCCCGCCAGCGATCTCGAGTTTGGTCGCTTCGTTCGGGAGTCCGCCCACCGGATCGCCGAGCAGGCCGGGCTTGAAGCTGTGCTTCGGGTTCGCTACCCCCGGGCGCGGGTCCGGGCCAACGACCTGAGCGGCCTGGATGCCGTGCTGTATGCCTATCGCGACGGTCGCTGGGAGCCACCTCGCGATGCCTGACCGGCGGACTGGACGGGGCGCTGCTCACGGCGAATACTCACCCGAACCCAGCCACCCGTGAGGCAGACTGCGATGACCTCGGAGACCACGACCCGGCCCGGCGTCCCGAGTGCCCGGGACGTGCTCGAAGCGCTCCAGGTCGCGGCCTACATGACCGACACCAACGGCCGGATCACGTTCTTCAACGAGGCCGCCGTTGGCCTGTGGGGCCGGCGACCCGAGCTGGGCGAGGCGTGGTGCGGCGCCCTCCGCCTATTCCGGCCCGACGGCCAGCCGATGGCCCACGACGAGTGCCCCCTGGCCCAGACCCTGCGCCTTGGCAGGTCGGTCAGCGGGACCGCCGTGGCCGAACGACCCGACGGGAGACGCGTCCACTTCATGGCCTATCCCTCGCTGCTCTTCGCTGCCGAGGGAACGCTGATCGGGGCGATCAACGTGCTGGTGGACATCTCCGCCCACCAGGCCGCCGAGGAGACAATCCGGGCCACTGCCGAAGCCCTCCGCCAGTCGAATGCCGTCAAGGACGAGTTCCTCGGGCTCGTGTCCCACGAGCTGCGGACCCCGGTTACCACGATCTACGGCAATGCCCAGCTGCTGCGCAGCCGCGCCCAGCGCCTCTCGGAGGCCGATCGGATCGAGATGGTCGGCGACATCGCCCAGGACGCCGAACGGCTCCTGGCGGTCATCGAGAACCTGCTCCTGCTGACCAAGGTCGAGGGCGGCGTCGCGCCGGACCTCGAGCCGCAGGTCCTGGCCCACGTCCTGCGGGCCACGATCGAGAACTTCACGAGGGGTCGGGCGCGCGAGGTGACCTTCACCAGCGTCCCGGCCCACCACCTCGTGGTCGATGCCGACCGGACCTACGTCGAGCTCCTGCTGGGCAATCTCCTGTCGAACGCCGACAAGTACAGCCCGGTGGGCCGCCCGATCGAGGTCGTCCTGAAGGTCGCCGACGGTGAGGCACAAGTCGCCGTACTGGATCGCGGGATGGGCCTGCCCGACGATGGCAACCCGGCCGAGCTGTTCACGCCGTTCTACCGGGCCCCCGCGGCTCGCGAGCAGGCGAGCGGGATGGGGATCGGCCTGGCGGTCTGCAAGCGGTTGGCCGAGGCACAGGGCGGCCGGGTGTGGGCGGTCGCGCGTGACGGCGGTGGGGCCGAGGTCGGCTTTGCCCTGCCGCTGGCCCCGGAGCCGGAGTCCTAGTCCCTCTGCTCGCCGGCACTCGATGCCCGGCGGAACTCCTCCCGGAGCAGTCCCACGAGGGCTTCGGCTTCGGTCCACTCGGCTGACGCTGGATCAGCCGCGGCGAGGCGACGTTCGGCATCGCGCCAATCGGCCAGGATCGCGCTGCGCGGACGGGGCGTGTCGTCGATCGAGGCGGTGGGAGCCTCCGGTGAGTCGTCGCGGACCTGATCGCTGACCACCTCGCTCAGCCGGCGCTGGCGGGCGCTGCCCGACAGGACGCGCCTGGCGATCGACTCGATCTGGGTCGCGAGGTCGACGAGACGCGGGTCGCCCGGCTCGATCGTGCGCTTCTCATCCTCGAGCGCCCCGAGGACCTCGAGGTCGCGGAGCAGAGCATCTGAGGTTGTCCGCAGCGCGTCACTCGAGCTGGTCATCGATCTCCGCCGGTTGGGGGCGGCCAGCATACCCCGGCTCAGCCAGCCGGCCCGGCGGGCACGCCTGGGCTGACTGGCTGATCGGGTCAGGCCGCCCTGCGGCCCGTGAGGAGCTGGGCGACGACCACGACCAGGGCCACGATCAGGAGCAGGTGGATGAATGCCCCGCCGACGGCCGTGATCAGGCCGAGGGCCCACAGGACGAGCAGGATGAGGATCAATGTCCAGAGCATCGGGCTACCTCGATTGCATCGGTGCCCGATCCGCTCGGGCCAGGTCCTCACGCTAGGCGGCCCGGCCAGGCAGAAGTCATGCCCCGCCAGCCCGTCGACCTTGCGGTTGCCTCTCAGGCGACCAGCGAGGTCCTCGCCCGGGTCGGCGATGACTGCAACGCGACTGCAAGCAGACCCGGTCGTCGCGGACGGCGCCTGCAGCGGGCCGACCGCCATTGTTCAGGCCAATGGTGAGAGCCACGACGTACCAGGACCTTCAAGTCGAGGGCGAGCGTGTCCGCCAGTTGCTGCTCCGCCGGCAGGTCGACGATCGCGAGATCGAGCGACTGGCCCGCGAGATTCGCATCTGGCAGCTGCGCTGCGCCGTCGCCATTGCCGTTCGCAATCCGCGCCTCGTGCCCGACTTCCGGGCCAGGGCCGGAGCCCTCCAGCAGCTCGTCGGTCGCGACTGGCAGCCCGAGGCGGACTGGCAGGCTCAGCTCACCGAGCTGGCAACCAGCTGGCTCGGCGCCGTCGCATGGGCGGCGGCCCAGCCCCGGGAAGGCGATTGACCTCCCCGCATCGCAAGCACGAAGGAGCAGCTTATGAAGCACCTCGATCGAGACACCATCGGCGATGCGGCGGTCTCCGCCGTTCGCTCAGCACTACCGGCAGACTTCCTGCGGCCGAAGCCGCGCCGCTGGCCGTTCGTGGCGGTGAGCCTGCTCGTCGCGGCCCTCTTCGCCACCGTCTTCCTGATGCGCCGTCCGCTGATCTCCACGATCACCTCGGGATCCACCGACCTGCCTGGACACGACGCGGAGCCCCGCCATGACGCGGACCGGGCGCCCGCCTCGAGCGAGACCGAGCTCGACCTCGTTGATGCCGAGCCGATGCCGGCCCTTGGCAGCTGAGTGAATGCCGCGGCTCCGGCCAAACCCGCCCCGGCGAGGAGCCGGCGACGGACGAAGGCCGCGGCAAGCTCAGGCAGGGACAGGGACCTCATCCACGTCCGGCGGTTCGATGCCGACCGGACGGATGTGGTCCTCTCATTTGAAGAGGCGCTGGCGACCAGCCCGGATCAGCGCCAGCTGGTGTGGATCGACCTGTCCGGGCCACTCGACGCCGAGCGGGCCGGCCAGCTGGCCAAGCACCTGAAGCTCGACGAGCGCACCCGGCGGACGCTCGAGCATCCCGGAGACCGGGCCCACATGGCGATCCACGGCGGCTACTTCCATGTCCGGGTGGTCGCCGAGCCGGGGCCGGGCAAGACCGCCGGGCTGGAGTGGCTCGACGTGATCGCCGGGCAGAGCAACGTCGTGGTCTCCCAGCACGCCGCCCCGATCCGGTTCCTGGCCAAGGTCGACGAGCGGGTCGAGGCCGACGCGGCGGTCGGCACGATCAGCTCGGCGGCGTTCGTCGCCCTCCTGCTCGATGGCGCCGTGACCAGCTATTTCGAGGCGGCCGATGCGATCGAGGACGACGTCGATGACCTCGACGCCCGCTCGCTGCGCCGCGATGCCGGCGCGGACCTCCTCGACGAGCTCGTCGTGCTCCGCCGGCGGATCGCCCACCTTCGCCGGACCCTGGCCGATCACCGCGAGGTCTTTGCAGCCCTGGCCGACGCCGGGATGCTCCAGGTCCTCGAGGACGACGACGCCGCGGCCGGGCTGCGGGCGGTGAGCGAGCGCTTCGACTCCGCGCTGGCGGCCGTCGAGGACGCCCGTGAGGTCCTGCTCGGCTCGTTCGACGTCTACATGACCCGGACGGCGCAACGAACCAACGACATCATGAAGATCCTGGCCGTGACGACGGTGCTCCTGCTGCCGGGATCGTTGATCGCAGGATTGCTGGGCATGAACGTCACGATCCCGCTCTCCAAGGACGACCCGTCCAGCTTCTGGCTGGTCCTCGGGAGCGTGGCCGCGCTGGCGGTCCTGATCGTGGGCTTCGCCCGCATCCGGCGCTGGCTCTAGGCGGCTACAGCGCCGGCGGCCGCTGGCTGGGACGACCGCCGGCGCTGCCCGAATCTTGTGCCGGATCCAACCCGGAGGGCCGGCAAGGCTGCTCCGTCGAGGCCGGAGCCTTGACCAACGGAGCGCATATTCACCGTATCCGCGCCGCTTGACGTGGTCCTGAACAGAGCCCCCACGGGCATCGCAACGACGTTGCAGATGCCTCGGGAGCTGCCTTCAACGCCGGACCGCGGCCGCCGCCAGGCCCTGGATGAACGATCGCTGGAGGACCACGAACAGGATCAGCGGCGGCAGGATGGCAATCGCCATGCCCGCGAACGTCAGCCCCTGGTCGGTCGCGTAGAACGTCGAGAAGCGGCTCAGGGCGAGCTGGACGGTGAAGGCGTCCGGCTTCTGGATCAGGACCAGCGACCCACCGAAGTCGTTCCAGGTGAGCACCGCCACGAGCATCGCAACGGCCAGGATCGCCGGCCGCGACAGCGGGACGACGATCCGGATCAGGACATCGATCCGGCCGGCACCATCGACCCGGGCGGCGTCGATCACGTCCCCCGGGATCGTCCGGAAGAAGCCGGTGAAGATCAGGGTGGCGAACGAGGCGGTCCCGACGACGTCGAACACGGCCAGGCCGGGCAGGCTGTTGATCAGCCCGGCGGCCTTGAAGATCGAGAAGACGGGCACGATCAGGACGTCGGTCGGCACGATCAATGGAGCCAGGATGAGCGTGAACAGGAGCGCCCGGGCCGGTGGCCGGAGCCTCGTCAGGGAGTAGGCGGCACTGATCGAGAGGACCAGGACCCCGACGACCGTCAGGCCGGTGACGTACGCGGAGTTGGCCAGCGCAACGCCGAGCTGCGCCCGGTCCCAGGCCTGGGCGATGTTCGCGATGACCGGCGGCCAGACGATGTCCCAGGGCGCGCGATAGATGTCGGCGCTGGCTCGCAGCGCATTACCAAGGGTCCAGGCCACCGGGTACAGCCAGACGATGGCCAGGACGGCCAGGACGACGGTCGACGGGCGGATCCGGACGCGGCGGGTCACGAGCTGACAAGCTCCGCCCGGCGGTCAAGGAGGCGATACTCCACGATCGTGATCAGCAGGATCACGATCAGCAGGATCATGGCCATCGCCTGGGCGTAGCCGACCTGCAGGAAGCGGAAGGCGGTCGAGTAGACATCGGTGGCCACCGTCTCGGTCGCGTGGGACGGACCGCCCCCGGTCATGATCCAGACCATGTCGAAGATGCGCAGGCTGCCCAGGGTGGTCAGCAGGACCAGGCTGAACGTCTGCGGCCAGAGGAGCGGCCAGGTGACCTGCCGGAAGCGCTGGATCCGGCCGGCTCCCTCGAGCACCGCCAGCTCATCGAGCTCGCGCGGGATGGCCTGGATCCCGGCAAGGTAGACGACCATGTTGAAGCCGGCGAAGCGCCACAGGAAGGCCAGCATGATCGCCCACAGGGCCCAATCCGGGTCGGCCAGCGGCGCAACGGTCGCCGTGTGGAGGCCCACGGCCGAGCCCAGCGTCGGGATGATCCCGAAGAACGGGGCGTAGAGGAACTTCCAGACCGCCCCGACCGCCACGGGCGCGAGCACGAACGGCAGGAAGAAGACGAACCGGAGGAGATCCTGTCCCCGCCGGCGGCCGGCGACCAGGAGAGCCAGGAACAGCCCGAGCCCGGTCTGGAGCACCACCGCCACGCCGGTGAACAGGACCGTGTTCAGGAGACTGCGCTGGAAGACCGCGTCGCCCAGGATCGCCCGGGCGTAGTTGTCCAGGCCGACGAACGTCGTGAGCTCGAAACCCCGCGAATCGTGCAGGCTGAGGACGATCCCGTAGACCAGCGGATAGACGAGGAAGCCGGCCAGGATCACGAGCAGCGGCAGGATGAACAGGACGTCAATGGCGCGTTCGCCATGGGCGCGACGGAGCGGAGCCCAGGGGCGAATCACGAGCTGCCGGTGTGCTTCCTTTTGACCATCAGGACTCGCGAGCGGGATCCGACCGTTCGAACCATACTCGCCTCCCACCCCACGAGGCCCTGTCATTCCGCCACCAGCCCAGCCCCTCAGCCCGTGGAATCGCGGGCTCGACCGCCGCGCGGTCCTCAAGCTCGGAGCCTTCCTGGCCGCAGGTGGAGCGCTGGCGCCGCTGCTCGCGGCCTGCTCCACGGCCGGTTCGAGTGAAGCCCCGGTCGCATCCGCAGCGGGCGGCAGCCTCGCCGGCGCCCTGTCCGGATCGATCACGGCCCTGATGGGCGGCGGCGATCCCGGCACCGAGCCGGCGCTGAAGAAGGTCTATGACGATTTCAAGCTGGGCAACCCGGCCATCACCTTTGATCTCCGGGCGATCCCCGGCCTGGGCCCCGACTTCGATCGGCTGGCACGCGCCGAGCTCGAATCCGGCGAGCCGATCGGGCTCCTGATCCTCGATGGCCTGTTCATTCGAGCCTGGACGCGCGATGGCCTGCTGGCGGACCTGGACAGTGATCCCCGCCTGGCGGACGTGCTCGCCCGAGTGCCCGGCCAATTCCACCTCGGCGGCCTCGGCGAGACGACCACCCGAGCCTTTCCGCTCGCCCTGAGCCGCGGCGTCCAGACCACCGGCCTGTATTACAACAAGGCACTCCTTGATCGGGCGGGCCTCGAGCCGCCCAGGACGATTGCCGAGCTCAAGGCGATGGTGAAGCCGCTTGCCGCGCTCGGTGCGGCACCCCTCGTCCACTGCTCGGGCGATGCCCCGTTCAACCCGTTGCTCGTGATGTGGTTGCTGCCGATGATCGCGGGCCGCAGCGGCGATCCGCTGGAGTTCGTCGAACGCACGATCAAGGGCCAGGTCGGCTACGACAGCCCCGAGTGGATCGAGGCGTTCCAGATCCTGGCCGACCTCCGAACCTCGGGCACGCTGCTCGACGGATCCGGGGCCACCGATTACGCGACGATGCAACTGCTCTTCCTGCAGGGCAAGGCGGCGATGACCTACAACGGCACGTGGCTCCTGGGCCAGCTCCAGGCGGGCACGCCGACGGTCGAATTCGAGCTCCATGTTGCCCCGCTGCCCCTCGTGGACGGGGCGTCCAAGGCATACCCGCTCCTGTCCTGGGCGGGCTTCGCCCTGCCCGCCGGCGCCACGGCCGGTGCCGTGAACGTCGATGCATTCCTCGAATACGCCAGCCGCCCGGAGGTCGACGCGGCTGTCGTCGCGGGCCTCCAGTCGTACTCCCCGATCGCCGCCTCGAACGCCCGGATCGACGATCCGGTGGCCCGCGAGTTCCTGCCGATGTTCGGCGATGCGATCACGTCGCTCAACTGGCTCTGGGAGCCGGAGGTCGATGCCGAGATCGGGGACCAGGTCCAGGCCCTGGTGAAGGGAACGACGGACCCCGTGTCGGCCGGCAGGGCCGTCCAGGCCGTTGCCCAGCAGCTCCGCTCGTCAGGTCGCAGCTACTACCCTTGACCGACCGACCTCAGCGATGACAGCCGAGAACACCAGCCCGCTCCTCGAAACCAAGCTCTACGTCCCGAAGGCCCGGCCCGGCCTCGTCGGGCGTCCGCGGCTGCTCGATCGCCTCAGCCGTGGCGCCGAATCGAAGCTGACCCTGATCTCGGCACCGGCGGGCTTCGGCAAGACGACCCTCCTGGCGGAGTGGCTAGCCGCCGGTCCCCCGGCCGAACGGTCGGTGGCCTGGCTGTCCCTCGACCCGGGCGACAACCAGCCGGTCGCCTTCTGGACCTACCTGATCGGCGCGCTGCGCACCGTCGCCCCGGGGATCGGCGCATCGGCGTTGACGCTCCTCGGCGGGTCGCCACAGCCCCAGATCGAGTCGGTCCTCTCGACCCTGCTCAACGAGCTCGGCGCCCTGGCCACGGGCATCGTGGTCGTCCTCGACGACGACCATGTGGTCGACGCCCCGGAGGTCCAGGCCGGCATGGCCTTCCTGCTCGACCACCTTCCGCCCCAGGTCCACCTGGTGATCGCGACCCGGGCGGATCCGGCCCTGCCGCTGGCGCGCCTCCGGGCACGGGGCGAGCTGGTCGAGATCCGGGCGGCCGACTTGCGCTTCACCTCGGGCGAAGCCGCGACCTACCTGAACGAGGTGATGGGGCTGGACCTGGCCGCCGCGGATATCGACGCCCTCGAGGGGCGGACCGAGGGCTGGATTGCCGCCCTCCAGCTGGCGGCGCTCTCGATGCAGGGCCGGGACGACCCCGCCGCGTTCATCGCCGGCTTCACCGGGGACGACCGCTACATCGTCGACTACCTGGTCGAGGAGGTGCTCCGCCGTCAGCCCGAGACTGTCCGAAGCTTCCTGCTCCAAACCTCGATCCTGCGGCGGCTGGGCGGGCCGCTGTGCGATGCCGTGACCGGCCAGGACGGCGGCAAGGCCATGCTCGAGGTGCTCGATCGCGGCAACCTGTTCCTGCTCCCGCTCGACGACCGCCGGCGCTGGTATCGCTACCACCAGCTCTTCGCCGACGTCCTGCGGGCCCACCTGCTCGACGAGCAGCCCGGTCTCCTGCCCGACCTCCATCGCCGGGCAAGTGCCTGGTTCGAGCGGAATGGCGAGCCTTCCGAGGCCATTCGCCACGCGCTGGCCGCCGGCGATTTCGAGCGAGCCGCCGACCTGATCGAACCGGCGATTCCGGGGATGCGCCAGCGCCGCCAGGAAGGCGCCATGCTCGCCTGGCTGGACGCCCTGCCGGACGAGGTCATCGCCCGCCGGCCGGTCCTCAGCGTCCACTACGCCGGGGCATTGCTGCTCGACGGCCAGCTCGACGGCGTCGAGGCACGCCTGGAGGCTGCCGAACGGTGGCTTGACACGACGGCCGACGGGCAGCCCCGGCCGGACCCCCTGCCGCCCGGCCGCATCGTCGTCGACGAGGTCGAGTTCCGCCACCTCCCGACCGGGATCGCGATCTATCGAGCGGCGCAGGCCCTGGCCGTCGGCGACCTGGCCAACACGGTGCGCCATGCTCAGCACGCCCTGGTCATCGCCGCCCCGGATGACGTTCTCCTGCGCGGCTCGGCGGCGGGGCTCCTGGGCCTCGCCTACTGGACCCGAGGGGAGCTCGAGGCGGCCCACCGGTCCTATGCCGAGTGCCTGGCCAACCTGCGCCTGGCCGGACATGTCACCGACGTCCTGGGTTGTGCCCTGGCCCTGGCCGACATCCGGGTCGCCCAGGGCCGCCTCGGCGAGGCAACCGCCACCCTCGAGGAGGCGTTGCAGCTCGCTCGCGAGCAGGACCCGCCCGTGCTCCGCGGAACGGCGGACATGCATGTGGGCCTGAGCCAGCTCGATGTTGAGCGCAACGACCTTGCTGCCGCCCTGGAGCACCTGCTCACGAGCCGGGAGTCGGGCGAGGCGACCGGCCTGCCCCAGAACGCCTACCGCTGGCGGGTGGCCATGGCCCGGCTGCACATCGCCGAAGGCAATCTCGACGGAGCACTCGACCAGCTGCACGAGGCGGAGCGGGTGTACGTGAGCGACTACTTCCCCAGGGTGCGCCCGATTGCCGCGCTCAAGGCCCGGATCTGGATCGAACAGGGAAAGCTGGGCGAGGCCCTCGGCTGGGCCAGTGCGCAGGGCCTGTCCGCCGGGGACGAGCTCAGCTACCTCCGCGAATTCGAGCACATCACCCTGGCCCGGGCGCTGCTCGCCCGAGCGGTCCAGGACCGGGCGGCGGCCCAGCTGGACGGCGTTGCCGCGTTCCTGGAGCGCCTCCTGGCCGCAGCCGAGGCCGGTCAAAGGACCGGTACTGTGATCGAGATCCTGGCGCTGCTCGCGCTGGTCGAGCAAGCCCGCGGCGATCTCGAGGCGGCCCTGGCGCGGATCGCGCCAGCCGTGGCACTGGCGGAGCCCGCAGGCTACGTCCGGATCATGGTCGAAGCGGGCCGGTCGATGGCCGGCCTTCTCGAGCTGGCCGGCCGGCGGAGGATCGCCCCGTCCTACGTCCGAGGCGTGCTGGCCGCGTTCGGCCGGCCTGCGGACGTCACCCATGTCAAGCAGGCGCTGATCGAGCCCTTGAGCGAGCGCGAGCTCGACGTCCTGCGCCTCCTGGCGACCGACCTGAGCGGACCCGACATTGCCGCCGAGCTGGTGGTCTCCCTGAACACCGTCCGCTCGCACACCAAGAGCATCTACGCCAAGCTCGGCGTGAACAATCGACGTGAAGCCGTCAGCCGTGCGGCCGAGCTGGAGCTGCTCAGCCGAGCTCGCTAGCGGCCCGCCTCTCGTCAGGATCACCCCGCGGAATCACCACATCTGGTGATGCCTGCTCATCACATCCGCCCCTAGCTTCGAGATCACGCCGGCACCGACCACGACGCCGGCGGGACAGCCAAGCGAGACCAGGAGGCGAAAGGAGCAGATGAGCGGACGAGCAAGCGTTCAGGGCGATCGCCACGAAGCCGGACTGTACGAGATCCGGCTCAAGGGCCACCTCGATCCCCGTTGGGCCACCTGGTTCGATGGGCTGAGCCTGACCCACCACGACGACGGCACCACCGTCATCGATGGCCCGATCGCCGACCAGGCCGCACTCCACGGCCTCCTCCAGAAGGTCCGCGACACGGGCCTGCCCCTGGTCTCGGTCATGTGCATCGAGACCGACCAGCCTCGCCAGGCATCAGCCATCAATCAAGGGAGCGTGAAATGACCAACGCCGTTCGAACCACAGCAACGCAGCCGGCCGGGAAGCCGGCCACGACGGACTCGATGCGGAAGTCCGCACTCGTCGTGGGCGTGCTGTTCATCCTGACCTTCATCACCTCGATCGGGGGCGTGATCGCCTACGGGCCGGTCCTCAGCGATGTCAACTACATCACCAGCGCGGGCGCCGACACCCGGGTGTTCCTGGGTGCGTTCCTCGAGCTCTTCCTGATCATCACCAACATCGGTTGTGCCGTCGTGCTGTTCCCCATCCTGAAGCGCAACGGTGAAGGCCTCGCCCTCGCCTATGTGGCGGCCCGGATCATGGAATGCACGTTCATCCTGATCGGCCTGCTCAGCCTGCTGGCCATCGTGACCCTGCGCCAGACCGCCACCGCCGCCGATGCGGGCTCGCTCGTGACCATCGGCAAGGCGCTCCATTCGATCCACGACTGGACCTTCCTCCTCGGCCCGGGCTTCGCCGACGGCATCGGGACCGGCCTGATCCTGGGCTACCTGATGTACCGCTCCGGCCTGGTGTCACGACGGATGGCCCTGTTCGGTGTGATCGGCGGACCGCTCCTCGCTGCTTCCGGACTCGCAGTGCTCATGGGCGTGATCCCGCAGGGCTCCCCGGTGCAGAGCGTCATGACCATCCCCGAGATCATCTGGGAGCTGTTCCTGGGCCTGTGGCTCACGTTCAAGGGCTTCAAGGCCATCCAGGCTGCACCCGAGAGCAGGGACGAGGCGGTCGCCACGGTCTACGCCGCGGCCTGACCATCCCTCTCCCTGACCAGCAAGACCCGGGAGCTAGGCTCCCGGGTCTTTCTTCATCCTCGGGACGATCCCGGCGTCAAGGGGTCGGGAAGATCGGCCGGACGCTGGACCGGACGCGGGCGATGTACCGGCGGGCATAGCGCTGCTGCATGACGAGGACAATCGAGAAGGCCAGCGCTCCGGCACAGAGGCTCAGGCCTAGCGCTGCGTCCAGGTCAGTGCCGATCAGGGCTGCCATCGCCCCCGCGATCACCGCGTCGAGGATGCTGATCACCGACGGGGTCGCGGCGATGACGTGGAGGATGGACCGCATCCCGGGCGGGACACCCATCGAGATCGCGACTCCCGGCTGATCGTCGTGAGCGCTCATCACAAAGTAGCGCTCGAGGTCCGGTGCAAGCTCCAGGTAGCCGGCGCGGATGCGGTTCATCCCGACGATGCACATGGCGTCGTAGTAGTTCGAGGCACCCAGCCGCACGAATGTCGCGACGCCGATGAACAGCACGACCGCCAGGATCGCCAGCGCGAATAGCACAAACCCCGAGCTCGACGCCGAGGCCTGGGCGACGAGGGCGATGGCGACCATGGCTCCCGACAGGGTCGACAGGAACATGGCTGCGCGGCTGAACGTCTCGTTCCAAGCCAGCGAACGGGTCGCCAGCAGGCTCCAATGCTCGGTCGACAGGATCTGCAGACGAAGCGCTGGGGAGACAGCGCGATCCGCCGGTTCGACCATCGCTGCCGGCGCCGAGTCGACCCCGACCACCGCGTTGGACCCGAGCTGGCCATGCTCGAAGGTCATCGCCCGGGTCCTCCGGGCAGGGCGATGACACCGAGTTGGAGCATGGTGCCCAGGTCATCCCGGGTTGCCCAATGCTCGGCGAGTCGGCCGCCCTCGATCCGGAACCAGTGGCTCTGCTCCGAGCTGAAGCGGCGACCGGTCGGGGGCATGACGCCATTCAACGGTCCGAGGTTCGTGCCCTCCGACAGCACCCGTACCGCGACGGTGTCGTGATCGACGGCGATGGCGCGCACCGTCGTCTGCAGGTCGGGGAACTGGCCCAGCAGCCACTCGGCCGTCTGCCGGAGATGCGCCGGGCCGGCGACCTCACCTGGTGCAACCCTCCCGAACGGCGCGACTGCATGCTCTATGTAGCGCTCGGCTCCGAGCGTTGCGGAGGCGTCGAAGTCCTGCTCGTTGAAGACGGCGATCCAGCGCTGTATCAGGTCGTGGGCGTTCGACATCGAGGTCCACCTCCGGCTTGTTCGTTGGCGCACCGGTCGCCGACTCGATGACCGGATCCACCTCGACGCTACGGCGAAGGGTGCCGGCTGACATCGTGGAGACCACGGATGGCGCTACGTAATCGACGTCTCGATAGGTTGATTTCAGCTCGCCAGCGGGCCTGGCTCGATCCCTTCGGCCACAGCCCAGGCGGCGATCTGCGACCGGGAGTGCAGGGAGAGCTTCGTGAGCACGTTCTGGACGTGGGTCTCAATGGTTCGCTCGGACAGCCCGAGCAAGCTGGCCATCTCTCGATTGGTGGACCCGCCAGCCACCAGGCCGGCGATCTCCCGTTCTCGCCGCGACAAGCGTTGACCGGTCGCGAGCCGGTCGATCAGAGCCTGGGCTCTCGCTCGGACCGGGCCCATCCCAAGCTCGTTGGCCGTGACCGCGGCGAGGGTTGCCGAGCGCCGAGCGGCCGCGCGGTCGCCAGGCCGATCCCGGAGGGCGAGCGCAGCGGCCAGCGCGAGCCGGCTGCGGGCCAGCCACGGGCCGAAGTCGCCTCGGGCGGTCATCTGGATTGCTTCCCGCGCATGGGAGACCGCTTGATCATGGAGGCCGAGCAGTCCTTCGGCGCGGGCAAGGAAGTACGAAACCGGTCCAACCGCTCCCAGGGCGCTGGCGATCATCGCCGCCTCGTACGGGGCGAGCTGGGCATGCAGCTCCGTCGCGACCGCCCTGTCGTCGAAGGCCACGGCGAGCTCGAGCCCGGCCGTGAGCGTGGCCAGGCCGCGTCGATCCATGCCGACGGTGGCCAATCTCGGACTAACCGCCTCGAACGCGGCCCTGGCGCGCTCAAGGTCGCCCAGCTCGAGGTCGTAGCGGCCAGTCATGGCCACGGCGATGGGATGGCCACCGATCGCGAATCCACGCGCCGCCCCGATCTCCGCCGGCTCCATACCCCGATCAGTGGCGATCAACATCAGCTGGGCGATGAACAGGGGCTCGGTCTGCGGCCGCTGCTCCGCGGGCAGGATCTCGCGCGCCTCACGAGCAAGCCGCTCGGCGTCGACGAGCCGGCCCGCGGCATGAGCCAGACCCGCGCGGGAGAGCCGAGCGTTCCAACGGATAAGCGCATCACCAGAGCGCGCCGCGAGCACGTCCAGCGAATCAATCTCATGAGCGGCACCGATGGTGTCTCCCATTCGGAGGAAGGCATCAATCCGCCAGATGTGCGCCTGCAGCTCGATCTCGACGGACCCAGCTGCGGCGGCGACATCGAGCATCTGATGACCAAGCTCGAGCAGCTCAAGCCCATGGCCGAGTCCGGCCAGGCTGAGTTGGCGAGCGTTCAGCGCGGCGGCGACCGCGGTCGGATCGGCGCCTCCTGCGGCGGACTCGAGAGCGCGCGCCACCTCGGCATTGGCTTCATCGAGGCGTCCCCGATGGTGGAGCGCGATCGAGAGCTGGGCCTGGAGCCGTGCGCGCAGGGCCGCATCGTCGGCATGGATCAATGTCAACGCCTCCCGGCACAGCCGTTCGACCGCGGGAGCGCTCGACGGATCGGGGATGCCAACCTCGACCAGGGCCGAATCGGCGAGGAGGTCGGGACGCCCGGCGAGTCGAGCCAGCTCGCCCGCCTGGAGCGCGGCCTCCGTGCTCGATCGGAACTCGCCTGCCCGAAAGCCCGCGGCAGCATCCGCGAGCCGCTCTCGGCAGCGTCGCTCCAGGTCCGAGGCGGTGGCCGCCATCCGGGGCGTCTTGCTCATGCGGGGATTGTCAGGCTCGGACGGCGCGTCCGCACAGCTGGCTTCGCCTCTGTAGGAACCATCGATGACGAGACCGAGCCAGACCTTAGGCGGTTCGGGACACCCGTTCCGAACGGCGGAGGGCGTTGAGCATCTCGTCGCTGATCGGCGCCGGCCGGGCCATCAGGAACCCTTGGCCGAACTCGACGCCCAGCGATTTGAGCATCGCGAACTCGGCCTTGGTCTCGATCCCCTCGGCGATCAGGGCGATGCCGCTGTGCCGGGCGAAGTGGACCAGCCCGGCGATGAGCGCCTGCCGGGCCGGATCGGCATCGGCGCCGCGGACGAGCCCGATGTCGAGCTTCACCCACGCCGGCGCTGTCTCGAGGATGTGGCGCAGGCTGGAGAAGCCGGCTCCGGCGTCGTCGATCGCCAGGCTGACCTGCGGCCCGAGCCGCTTGAGGCTGGCGGTCAGCGCCGCGTAGTCGACCACGGCTTCGTGCTCGGACAGCTCGAGCACGATCTGCCGGCGACAGCCCGCCAGGAGGCGCTCCAGGATCGCCGTATCGGCCAGCAGCCCGGGCGACACGTTGATGCTCAGCCAGCAGTCGAGCGGCAATCGTTCGGCGGCGGCCAGGGCGACGGTCAGGGTCGCCACTTCGAGCTCCTGGAGTCGGCCCAGGAGTTGCGCCTGGCCGAAGACCTCCTCCGGCCCGGCGCCGATGAACCGGGTCAGGGCCTCCAGCCCGACGACCCGCCCCGTGGCCAGGTCGCAGACCGGCTGGAAGACCGGTGCGAATGCGCGGTTGGCCAGGATGCCGTTGAGTCGGACCCGGGCCGTCGACGTGGCGTCGACCAGCTCGAAGCCCGGGCCGAGGAGTGGGCCGGCCAGTTCGCCGACCTCGATCAGGACCGGCAGTCGATCGGCGAGGGTCGCCAGGCTCTCTTCGAGGCCGCGGGCCTCGGAGACCACCAGCAGCCCGATCGTTCGGCCGTCGTGCCCGATCGGGATGTACGCGGCGGCGGTGATCCCGTTGGCCGCGATCCGGGTTCCGTAGGCGCCGTCCTCCGGCCGGGCCGCCCAGCGGGTCAGCCAGGGGCCGTCCGCGGCCTTGGTGCGCAGGAGGACGTTGCGCGTATCGGGCAACACCTCGCCGACGCGCAGGCCGTCTGGCGAGGTCCGGTTGAGGGCGGCGATCACGACCGTCTCGTCGAGGGTGGTGAAGCGCAGGATCACGACCGATTCGAACGCGATCCACGAACCCAGGAGCTGCACGATCTCGGCGGCGGTCGACTCTGGTGAACCGAGCGGCACGAGCGCCGATAGCGCATGGAAGATCGCCCGACGGTTGGCGTGATAGCGCTGGATTCCGTCGCGGATCAGCCAGGCCAGGAACGCTTCGCCGACCAGGCAGGCCGGCGGGAGCAGGATCGCTCCAGTTGAGCCCGCCTCGATCAGGCCGCCCAGCACCAGGGCCGCGGCACTGGCCCCGACCCACGGGATCAGGACGGAGCGCGGCTCGGTCAGGGCCACGACCATCGCCAGCGTTCCGGCGATCATCGCCGGGATCGCCGCCTGGAACTCGGCCTGCTGGCCGTTCCAGCCGGCCATGGCCAGGACGAGGAAGGTCAGGGGCGTCGTCGCGAGCACGACGCGGAGCTGCTGGGCGCCGGTCAGGCGGTGGCCGAGACGGTTCAACGCGACGGCCAGCACGAACTGGGCCAGGGCCAGGACGAGCAGGACCAGGTACAGCGCTTCGTTGCCGCGCCGCAGCGCGATCCCTACGACGAGGAACAGCCCGACGATGACCGCGGAGGCCGGCAGCAGGTCGCGCCGAATGAAGTGGAGTCCTGCTGGATCCTCGACCCAACTCGTCGGTGGATTCGGCATCGTGAACGACGTCCCCCTGCTCGAGCCCACAGTGCGCCGAGCCCGGGCAGGCGTCAGTAGGCTGATCGGCCACCCCGGCGGTACTTCAAGGTCCTGGGCCGCCGGTTGCGCCGGAGCGCGGCAGGCCCCGGCTTCCGCCATCCTTGGAGCCATGACCGATCCACTTGCCGTCATCGTCGGCTACCTGATCGGCGACGGCTGGCCGGGCGATCCACTCGAGCTTCGGGGCATCCTGGCCAACGGCGGGGCGGCGAGCGTTCCGGCCGCGTTCCTGGTTGAGCTGGCCGGGCCACAGCACCCGTTTGCCGAGCCAGCGCGCGCCGCCCTGGGCACGCCGCGGACCGACGCCGATGAGCCGCTGCGCCGGCTGCTGGTCGACGGCCTGGCGACGATCCGCCGCGAAGTGGTCGACCTCGCGGCGCGTGATCCGGCCTTTGCCGTGGCACTCGCCGCTGCCACTTCGGTCCTGACCGAGCGCGAACCGGATCGCGATCGGGCGACTGAGGCGATCTGGTCCGTGCTCTACCCCGAGGCGGCCGGCCTGCGCGACGATCTCGATGCTTCGATGCTCGCGCTTCGATCGCGCCGCGTGGTCCGGATCGACCAGCTCAACCCGGACCCGATCACGGATGCAGCTCGGGAGGTGCTGTTCACCTCGAACGTCCTGCTCGGCCTGCCCCTCGACGTCGCCAATGCAGATGCGGCCGCCCTCGACCCGGCGATCGCGGATGCGGTGGCCCGGGCGAGGGCCGGCCGGCAGCTGTACTGGTTCGACCATCCGATCCCGATCGGGGTGGAGCCGGCGGCCAACGAGCTGCTCCACGGCCTGCGCGGCCTCGACGCGGCGATGCGAGCCGAGCCGGCCCGTGCAGCTGGGTGGGCTCGATTGACCTGCCTCCTGTCCGTGTCGGTGACCCACGCCGAGCTGCGCGAGATCGCCGCGCTCTACCTCGCGGAGATGGGCGAAATCACCACGCTGACGAACGTCGACGTCCTGGTTGTCACCGAGACCGACGTCCGGCGATTCGTCGACGAGGTGCTCGGGCCGGCAATGGCCAGGTTTGGAGCCTCGCCGGCGGGCGACGCGACTGGCCTGGACGTGCTCGGCGTCGATGGCGAGTACGGCCGCCACTACTCGTTCCTCAAGGCGATCGCCGCGATCTGGCAGGTGCTGATCGATCCGGGCGTTCGGGGCACCTTCAAGTTCGACCTCGACCAGGTCTTTCCGCAAGCCGAGCTCGTGGCCGAAACGGGCCGCACCGCGCTCGAGCACCTCGAGATGCCGCTGTGGGGCGCAACTGGCACGGATTCAGCGGGCGCGCCGATCGAGCTGGGCCTGCTCGCCGGGGCGCTGGTCAACGCCGGCGACATTGGCCGCGGCCTGTTCACCCCGGATGTGGCCATCCCGTCCGGCCCGCTGCGCCCGTCGGATTACGTCTTCTTCAGTCCCCTGCCCCAGGCGATCTCGACCCGGGCCGAGATGCTCGAGCGCTACGACACGCCGCTGCCCGACGGGCACTCGAGCGCCCTCGAGCGGATCCACGTCACCGGCGGCACCAGCGGGATCCTGGTCGGGGCCCTGCGCCGGCACCGGCCGTTCACGCCGTCGTTCATCGGCCGGGCCGAGGACCAGGCCTACGCGCTCTCGATCCAGGGCCAGGCCGGACCACGCCTTGCCTGCATCCACGCGGCGGGCCTCGTCATGCGCCACGACAAGGATGCCTACGCCGGCGCCGCGATCGAGGCGGCCCTGGTCGGCAAGCTGGTCGGCGACGACGTCCGGATCCTGACCTTCTCGGCCTACGCCCGGGCGGTCGCGGACAGCTCGGCGGCGAGCGTGGAGTCGATCAAGGCGCTGATGGACCCGTTCACCGGCGGCTTCATCTCGCGCCTGCCGGTCACCGTGGTCCTGCTCCGCTTCGCCCTGCGCGTGCTGGAGGCATCCAGCGCCGGTCAGCCCGAAGCTAGCCGCGCCTATGCCGAGCTTGGTGCGAAACGCCTGTCGGAGGCGCTCCGATCGACTGCAGACCCGGCCGGCTTCGCGAGCCGGATCGAGGTCGAGCGCCGGCAATGGTCGGTCCTCTACGACACCCTCGACCGCCTCGAGGAAGCCCTCGCCCGCGACGACCCCGGCGCCCTCGAGCTTCGCCGCCGCGCCCGCGAGCTGGTCGCCGGCTGGCGCCTCCGACCGCTGGACTGAACTGCGGGCGCGCTGCCCATGACCAAGCCGTCATGACAGGGCGCTCCGGGACGGGCAGACTCCGTCGCGGCGACCCGATTCTGCGGGCAGGCCTGCAACATCCGGGTAGCCAGGAGCGTCCGATCGTCATGCACTCGAGCCACTGGACCGTCGTCTGGATCGCGCTGCGCAGCGTGGTCCTGATCGTCGTCGGCTGGCTCGTGATCATGGTCCTGTTCCCGGCCGCGCTGGTCGCCGCCGGCAACTAGCCGATCAGGCCGGC
>Ga0265314_10001800_pt1 | contig 23116 bp, 20 predicted proteins | sample 4126metaG_FD_203106 | JGI IMG/M metagenome (GOLD analysis project Ga0265314, IMG submission 203106) | Rhizosphere microbial communities from Carex aquatilis grown in University of Washington, Seatle, WA, United States - 4-1-26 metaG | ecosystem: Host-associated > Plants > Roots > Rhizosphere >... | reverse complement strand
GCGACGGAGGCGATCGTCCTGCCGCGGATGCCGCCCGTCCCGAATTCAAGCTCGCGGTAGAACCGGTCGTTCAGCTCGCTCCAGGAACCCTTCTCGATCAATTCGCCGATGCTCTCCACCGCCCAGGCGGGCAGCTTGGCCCCGAGGTAGGCGGTGATGTTAGCGGCGGCAGAGGCCATGAGCTTGCCCGCGCTCACCGCGGATTGGATCTGATCGGATGGTGTCATTATGAGGGGTTGTCGAGACAAAGGCCGTCGGCGATCTCTGGCTTCGGCGAGAGGCCGGCCCAGCTCTCCCGGAACGAATCCTCGTCATAGCCGAACAGCGGCGAAACCTCTAGGGAGAAATCCGGGAGGCCGTCGGGCCCGGTTGCGACGGTGGCACCCGCCGAGCGCAGCCAGCGGGCGTACTGGCGCAGCTGGTCCGCGCGGCAGGAGGCCGGCGAATCAACGCCCTCGGCGTTCTTCACCGGCGAGAAGTCGTCCCTGCGGGCCGTCTCGATGACGACCGGGTTCTTGGCAAAAGGGAGCGCGTCGAACACAAAGAGCTCGAACTTGACGCCGTTCGCCTTGGCCGGACGCACCTCGTTGCCCGCCTCGTCCACGGTGGCGATTTTCTTGTCGGCCCTGTGGAACGGGAGTTGGCCGGAGCCGCCGGCCATCCTGCGGACGAACTCCCGGTCGATCATGTGGATCGCGATGCTGCCCGCCTCATAGAAGAGGGCACCCGTCAGGGGGTCCCTCTCCCTCTGGAGCTCCATCGGCAGGTCGGAGTACTCGATCACGACGAGCTTGCCCTCCCTCATGCAGAAATGGCCGAGCTTTTCCTCGGGGTAGGCCTTGGGGATCATCTTGCTCGACATCTCCGAGTGGCGCAGGAGGTGCCAGCCGATGAACGAGGGGTCGACGCACCGGACCAGGGGGTTGTCGACCTGGAAATAGCTGAGCGTGTCGATTCCTTCGGATGCCATCAGGTCGAGGGCCCCGCTCCTCGCCAGTGCCCTGAGTGAGCCCCCATGGCCATCGGGGGACAACGCCAGCGAACCCTGGCTCTCCAAGAGGATCCGGCCCGAGAAATCCACGGCGGGCATGCGGCCCTGCCTGAAGAAGTGGACCCGCGACCTCTCCAGCCCGAAATGGCGGTTCTCCCCGAAGAACGCCTCCGTGGCCTCGTGGTTCTGGTGGCTGGTCATGATGAACCAGTGCAGCGGCCTGCCGTAGCGCCGGCCCGCTGCAAGGAGCTTCTCCGCAAACACCTGGAAGAGGCAGCGGTGCCTGACGGGAGTCACCGGGAAGGTCCCCTTGGGACCATCGTACCCGAGGCGCGTACCCTGCCCTCCCGCAACGGTGAAGGCCGCCACCCGGCCCGCCTTCAGGGCGGATTCCCCGGCCGCCTTCGCCGCAGCCCAAGCCGGCGCATCACCCCCCTGCCCGGGCAGCCGAACGTAGGGCGCGGGCGCCAGGCCGCTCAGGTCCACGGCCTGCGCTCCTCCGGCGACTACCAGGGTGCGCACGAGGTGATCCATCTCCGCCAGGTCGATTTCGGCCGCCTCCTCGATGAGCCGCACCTGCGCGCCGGCCGCCAGCCGGTCGTAGAACGCGAAGACCTGGCCCTGTCCCGCCCGGCGAAACGTCTCAATCAGGCTCCTTGGGTCGGGTGTCATGCGCGCCGTCCGGGTTCAATCTTCGAAACGGAAAATGAACTCGTCGGGCTTCGCATATCCGAGCTTCTTCCTGATGACCCGGTCGACATACGCCGGGTCGTTCCTGAGGCGGTCGAGCACCTTTTCCTGGTCCTTGAGCCGCGCCTGCACCTCGGCCAGCTTGTTGCGGTTGAGGGTCTCGACCTGCACGAGGCGGTTGTATTCGGCGCGGGCGTCCATGAAGAGGTACCCACCAGTGACACCAAGTCCGGCAAAAAGGAGCATGTAGAGGCTCAATATGACTCGACGGGAATTCACGGATCTTTGACTTGGATAAACAGCGCCCCACCACGGGTTCGCAATTCTTTTTGAGCATCCGTATCAAACGCGGGTTTTGGCGTGCGTTTTGAGGTCGGTCCCGGCTTACTCGGCATCGCATATGTATCAGAGCTTCTACGGGTTCAAGGAGATGCCGTTCAACATCACTCCCGATCCGAAATTCCTCTATCTTAGCCCCACGCACCAGGAGGCCCTCCAGCACCTCAAGTTCGGGGTGCGCGAACGCAAGGGATTCATCGTGCTCATAGGCGAGGTCGGGTGCGGAAAGACGACCCTTTGCCGGCGCTTCCTCAACGAGCTCGACCCCGAGCACTTTGACACCGCCCTTATCCTGAACCCCCGCGTGACCGAGACGCAGATGCTCAAGGCCATCCTCGTCGAGCTTGGCGAGACGAAGCTGGCGCGCAGCCAGGTGGACCTGGTCTCGCAGATGAACCGGGTCCTCCTGGAGAGGATCCACCGGGGCAGGGACATCGTCCTCATCATCGACGAGGCCCAGAACCTCTCGTTCGAGGTGCTCGAGCAGGTGCGCCTGCTCTCAAACCTCGAGACCGACAAGCAGAAGCTCCTGCAGATCGTCCTCATGGGCCAGCCCGAGCTCAAGGATGTCCTGGCCCGCGAGGAGCTGCGCCAGCTGCGCCAGCGGATCCTCGTCCACTACGAGCTCCACCCCCTTTCCCACCGGGACATGGTGCACTACATCCAGCACCGCCTGACCCTCGCCGGCGGGACGGGGCGCCCCGCCTTCACGCCCTGGGCCCTTCGCTCGATCCACAAGTCCAGCCGGGGGATCCCGCGCGTCGTGAACAACCTCTGCGACAAGGCCATGCTCTCCGCCTTCATCCGCGAGTCGGACGAGGTGAACTACTGGGACGCCCGCAGGGCTGCCCGCGACATGGACAACCTGACAAACTGATCGTCGGACCATGAGCCTCATCAACGATGCGCTGAAGAAGGCGGCCCGCCTGCGCGCCGAGGAGCTCTCCGAGCTTCCCCCCATGCCGGGCGGTGGCCACCGCGGCACCTCCCGGCGCGGCCAGCCCATGCGCACCCAGACCCTTGTGCTCATTGGCGGCGCGGCCGTGGTCCTGGTCGTGGTGTCGGCGGTGATCACCGGGATCCTTGTCACCGGAAAGCCCGAGGCGAAGGCCGCTGCAACCCCGCCGGCGAAGGCGGCCGTCCCAAGCCCCCCGCCGGCGCCGGCGCCAAAGGCGAGCACCCCGGCGCCCGCCATCGTTGTCTCGGTCCCGAAGGTTTCCCCTCCCGCGCCGACAGCGGTGCCCACGCCGATCGCCGCCCCCGGCGCCCAGCCCGTTGCCCAGGCCAAGACCTCTCCGACCCCGGCGCCTGTCGCCGCGGCGGCCGTCCAGGAAAGTACCCCGGCCTCCCAGGCACCGCAAAGCCACAACGACATGGTCCAGGCGATCGTGGACCGGTTCCGCGTGTCCGGAGTCCGCGCCGCCGGCGCCGACAGCAAGGCCCTGGTCGACGGACACGTCTACAAGGTGAACGAGGTCATCGACCACACCCTGGGCCTGAAGCTGGTCAAGGTGGATGCGGACCACCTGACCTTCGTCGACCGCGACGGCGCGACCTACGTGAAGACCTTCTGACCGGGGTCCGCCCGACCTGGGGCGCTTGCGGGAGATAGGGACGGGCGGCGCCCGCCGCCGCTAGGACTCGGCCGGCTTGGCGCCAAGGATCCTCTGGATCTCGTTGAGAAGCTCGAGGGCCGTGAAGGGTTTCGACAGGAACGATGCCGAGAACCGACCGGGCACCGTGCTCCGGTCGAAGTTGGCAAGGCCGCTGATGCCAAGGATCTTTGCCTCGGGTTTAAGCCTGCGGATGAACCCGACGACGCCCGCGCCATCCATCTCGGGCATGTCGTGGTCGGTGATCACGAGGGCGATCTCCTTGCAGCGGGCCTCAAAGATCGAGCAGGCCTCGGTCCCGTTCGTCGCGGTGACGACCCTGTAGCCCGCATGGGTGAGTATGGTCCCCGCAATATCAAGAATCGTCTTCTCGTCGTCGACGAGCAGGATCAGCTCCCCGTTCCCGGTGCGCAGTTTCGGCGCAAACGGCGCGGTCGAGTTTCTCTTGGGCGCGTCCGCTGCGGGCAGGTATATCCGAAAAGCGGTGCCGCGGCCCGGCTCGGTCTGCAACGTGCAGAAGCCCCGATGGGTGCGGACGATGGTCCGCACGGTGGACAGGCCGAGGCCTGTCCCCTTTCCGGCTCCCTTTGTGCTGAAGAAGGGCTCCCAAATCCTGGCTAGAATGTCCGCGGGAATGCCCGTCCCCGTGTCCTGCACCTGCAATAGGATCCATGCTCCTGGGTTTACCGCCATCCCCATCTGGCCGGCCCCGAGCGTCTGGACGCTGCTCTCGTCGAGGATGCAGTTCTGCGCGCTAAGCGTCAGGGTTCCGCCTTCCGGCATCGCGTCGCGGGCGTTCACGCAGAGGTTGAGCAGCACCTGGTGGATCTGCGTGGGATTGGCAAGGATGGGCCAGAGGTCCGGCTCAAAATCGTCTTCGACCACGATGGACTTCGGGAGCGTCTCGTGGAGGACGCCGAGGATGTCCTGCAAGAGATGGCTGACATTCACGACGCTCGGCTCGCCGCCGATCCCGTGCACGAAGTTGAGGATCTGGCGGACGAGCCCGGCGCCGCGCTTCGTGCAGCTTTCAAGCGTGTCCAGAACGTGCTGGTCGTCTGCGTTGGCCGAGTTCATCCGCAAAAGGGGCACGGTCATCGCGATCGGTGAGAGGACGTTGTTCAGGTCGTGGGCGATGCCCGCGGCCAGCATCCCCAGGCTTTCCAGCCTCTGGGCGTGGAAAAGCTGCTCCTCGAGCTTCTTGCGCTCGGTGATGTCGCGCATGACGCCGACGATGTACGGGCGCTCAAGCAGGACCCATTTCACGTGGTACTCGATCGGGTATTCGGTGCCGTTCTTTCGCCGGTGGCGCCCCTCTCCGGTCAGGACCCCCTTCGAACGCAGCCTCTCGGCGATCTTCTCCCAGTTCTCCTGCTTCACCGTCGGGTCGATGTCCGACACGCGAAGCGAGAGCATCTCGGCCCGGCTGTAGCCCAGCTTGATGCAGTGTCCTTCGCTCACGTCGAGGAACCGGCCGGTATCGGGATCGACGATCTCGAATGCGTCCTCCGATGCGTCCACGAGCTTCCTGAACAGCCGCAGCTCTTCCTCCGCCCGCCTGCGCTCGGAGATGTCGAACTTGATCGCGATGAAATGACGGATCTCGCCGCCCGGGTTCTTGACCGGAGTGACGGTCACATCCTCGGTGTAAAGCTCGCCGTTCTTGCGCCTGTTGACGAATTCGCCGTGCCACGCCTTCCCGCTCGAGATCGTAGTCCACATGCCGGCGTAGTAGGAGTCCGACTGCTCGCCCGACTTGAGTATCCGCGGATTCTTGCCGACAGCCTCCTCAAACGTGTAGCCCGTGTCCTTGGTGAAGGCCGGATTGACCCATTCGATGGTCCCTTTCGCGTCGGTGATCACGATCGTGTTGGGGGCGGAGTCGAGCGCCGCCGTCATCAGCTGCGCCCATTCGCGGGCGCTCCTAAGGCCTGGGCTCACCACCGTAATCCCGGGTTCTTGGCTGGAATTCATTCTACCTGGGGAATTGGCGTATTTGGAACGCAGGCTGGGCTCAGAGCCGAAATCAACCGGGGGCCATGGCCACCCATGAAGCGGCCCTGCCCCATTTTGATCGCGGCCGGGGGTGCGGCGCGGGTTTAGGAAAAAAATTTTATATAACGGACCCTTATCAGAAAAACTGATACCACAGGCTACGATTTCTAAGCCCCATTGCAAACGAGTTCTATATATTGCAACGGTGCCGAAGGCTCCTTTCCGTTCCCGGCGAACCTAGGGTCAGAACGCCGTGTCCGGCGGATCAACGACCTGCCACAGGGTTCTGGCCGTGATCTGTATGTCCATCCAGATCGACCAGTGGGAAATGTAGTAGACGTCCCAGTACACCCTGCGCTGGACCATCTCCTCCTCGAGCACGGCGCCGCGGAATCCCAGGCTCTGCGAGAGCCCCGTGATGCCGGGCTTGACGAGCGTGCGGATGCGGTAGCCCTGCGTCTGCTGGCGGAATTCCTCGTCCAGGAGCGGCATGTAGGGCCGCGGCCCCACGATGCTCATCTCCCCCACCAGAACGTTCCAGAACTGGGGGAACTCGTCCAGGCTGCGCCGGCGCAGGAACCGGCCGAATGGAAACACGCGCTCGTCCTCGGTGAGGGCCTGCCTTGACTCGGCCTCCGCGCTCGTTTGGGCCGCGTACATGGACCGGAACTTGAGCATGCAGAATATGGCCCCCTGTTTTCCGCGCCGCTCCCGCGCGTGGAAGAGCGGCCCCGGGGCCTGTATCCTCTGGGCGAGCGCGACCCATGCGCACAGCGGCGGAAGAAAGAGAACCACAACGGGCAACGCCACGGCGATATCGAAGGCCCGCTTGGTGAGCCGGTTGAGCGGGTCCTCGAGCGGCTCCTCCTGAAGCGTGTAGAAGTGGCGCCCCTCCTCGGTGATCGGCACCAGGGGCTGCGTGTAGCGCTCCTCGATGTTGCTGTGGATCAACAGGCGGCAGCCGCGGTCCCTGCACGCGTTGATGATCCGGCTCGCCTCGTCGTCGCTTGCGGGCAGCTCGAGCATGATGACCTGGCCCACCAGCTTCTCCTCGAGGACCTTGGGGAGGTCCGCAACGGTCCCGAGCCACGGGACCGAGGCGCCGCCCGGCGCGGCGGGCGCCGGCTCCGGGGAGAGAAGCCCCACCGGGAAGATCCCAAGCGGCTCCTTGTTGGCGACCCACTCCCGGACCTTGGCGAAAGATCCCGGGGTGCCGATGAACACGGTGGGAAGCCGGTGCCCCTTCTGGAAGACGAAGCGGGCGAGCCTGGCGGGCGCCCAAGCGTTGAGGACGGCAAGCCCGACCCAGCACCACACGAGGAACGTCCCGAGGAACAGGCGGCTTATGCTGTGGTCCTGGGTCGCGAACATCATTGCGAAGAGGAGCATCGCAATCAGGGCCACCTGGCGGGACGCCAGCCGCGCCGGGCCCCCGAGGTCGGGAAGGTGGAACCGGGCGGCGAGCCTTCTCGAGACCTCCCGGGCCGAGAGCAGCATCCCGCCGATCACGCATAGGAAGTACGGCAGGAGGTTCTCGTACGGGTTCATATGGATGTACGGTACCCGGTAATTGAGGTTCACGTAGGCCCAAGCCCAGAACACGGCGCCGACGAAGAGCGTCATCAGCGCCGCATGCAGGTTTGCGAGCCCGCGCGCCCTTACGTCGATCACTTGCGCCCCCTCTTCACTGAGAGCCACTTCTCGATCCCCTCCAGGGGGAACGTGTTCACGACGCTCTCCCGGGTGAGCCAGCCCTTGCGGGCCGAGTTGATGCCCGCGCGCACGTAGCCGAGCGACGCGGTGTCGTGGGCGTCCGGGTTGATGGAGCACTCCAGGCCGCTTTCCGCGGCGCGCCTCCAATGCCGCCAGTCCATGTCGAGGCGGTAGGGACTGGCGTTGATCTCGATCGTGACGCCGTTGGCGATCGCCGCGTCGATGACCTTTCCCGCGTTGACGGCGTAGCCCTCCCTTTCAAGCAGGAGCCGGCCGGTCAGGTGCCCGAGCATCGTGGCGCGGGGGTTCTCAATCGCGCGTATGATCCGCGCGGTCATCACCTCCTCCTCCTGGCCGAAGGAGCTGTGCACCGAGACCACCACGTAGTCCAGGAGGGCGAGCAGCGAGTCGTCGAAGTCCAGGCTTCCGTCCGGAAGGATGTCGCACTCGGTGCCGGCGAACACCCGTGTCTTGAACCGGCCCGATGCGTTGAGGTCCCTTATTTCAGCCACCTGCTTGGTGAGCCGCTCCTCGCTCAGGCCCTTTGCCTGGCGGCTTGATTTCGAGTGGTCGGCGATCCCGAGGTAATCCCAGCCGAGGGCCTGCGCGGCCCCCGCCATCTCCGCCAGGGTGTTCCTGCCGTCGGACGCGGTGGTGTGGTTGTGGAACGCGCCGCGCAGATCCCCCAGCTCCACGAGCCTGGGGATTGGTCCCTTTTCGGCGGCCTCTATCTCCCCCAACCCCTCGCGAAGCTCCGGCGGGATGAAGGAAAGCCCAAGGGCCGAGAAGACCTCCGCCTCATCGGAGGCGGGCACGCCCCCCTTCCTGCCCGCCTTCTCCTTCGCCGTGCCCTCGCCGGCCGCCGGCACGAGGCCCCACTCGCTCAGGCTCAGTCCCCTGTCGAGGGCCCTCTGCCGCATGAGGACGTTGTGGTCCTTCGACCCGGTGAAGTGGTGGAGCGCAAATGCGAACTGCTCCGCGGGGACGATCCTTAGGTCCGCCTGGATGCCGCCCTCAAGGCGCACGCTCGCCTTGGTGTCGCCCTTGGCCGTGACCTCCTTCACCCCCGCCAGTCCGGTGAACCAATCCACGACCGGGGCCACATCGTCGGCTGCGACGATGAAGTCGAGGTCGCCGATGGTCTCGAGGCCGCGGCGCAGGCTCCCGGCAATCTCGGCCCGGTTCACGGCCCTGAGGGCACGCAGGCCCTCCACGATCGGGGTCGCGACCTCGTACGCGTCCCACCACAGGTGCCTGCGGGAATAGGCCTCCCGGTTCCGGATTCCCGCGAGGATCTTCTCCTGGGTCTTCTCCCCGAAACCCGCCAGGGCCGCCACCTTCCCCTCGCTGCAGGCCTTCTCCAGCCCGGGGATCGAGGAGATGCCGAGCTGGGTGCGGAGCGCCGCGATCTTCTTCGGCCCGAGTCCGGGGATCTTCAGCATCTCGACGAGGCCGGGCTCGATGGAGTCCTTCAGCTTCTCGAAGAACTCGAGCCGGCCCGTTGCGTGGAGCTCGGCGATCTTCGCGGCAAGGGCCTCGCCGATCCCCTTGAGCGTGTCGATCTTTCCTTCCGAAACCAGCCTCTCAAACTCGTCGTTCTCCAGCGCCTCGATCGCCCGTGCACCCCCAAAATAGGCGCGGACCTTGAACGGGTTCTCGCCCTTCAGCTCCATGAGCGTGCCGATCTCCTCAAGGACGTCGGCGATCTCGTTCTTGGTCATGGGGGCATTTCAGACGGACCCGCCGGCAAGTTCAACGCCGGAAGACGCGCCGCGCGCGCCCTCTGCGTGATTGCGTCGGGCCCGATTCGATCGTTCTCTGGAGGGGCAAACCCGCCGCAATGCCCTTCAATTACACCCGGACGGTCCATTTCGCGGACACAGACGCCGCTGGCGTAGTTTTTTTCGCCAACTACCTGGCCATCTGCCACGAGGCCTATGAGGAGTCGCTCTCGGCCTCCGGAATCGACCTGAAGCGGTTCTTTTCCGACAACGGCGTCGTGGTCCCCATCGCCAAGAGCGAGGTCGACTACCTGCGCCCCCTTTCGTGCGGCGACAAGCTTAGCGTGAGCGTCCAGGGCTCGGCCCTGTCGGACAATTCCTACGAGGTCCGCTTCGAGGTCACCCGCCTTGGCGCCTCCCCCAAGTGCGCCGCCAGGGCGCGGACCGAGCACGTGTGCATCGACTCCTCCACGCGCGCCCGAAAGGCCCTCCCCGGCCCCCTGGCAGCATGGGTCAAGGGGGCCCAGTGACCCGTCAGCTCCTGGCGGCGGTCCTCGAGAGGCTTGCGCGGTCGATCTTGCCCTGCGGGTTCCTCGGCCACGGCGAGACCTCGACGTAGCGCTTGGGCCTCTTGAAGGAAGCAAGGCCCGCAAGCGCCGCCTCGACCTCCGCGATCCGGGGCGGCTTCGCGCCGCGCGGGTGGCAGGCCACGACGGCCTCTCCCCACTCCGGGTCCTCGACCCCCACCACGGCCACGTCCTCGAACTGCCCGCTAAGCCTGAGCGCGGCCTCCACCTCAACCGGCGATACCTTCTTTCCCCCGGTGACGATCAGGTCGTCGCGGCGACCGAGGATCATCAGGCTTCCCTCCCTCGTGAATCCGCCCAGGTCGTCCGACACCCAGGGGCCCTCGCCCCTTCGCTCGGGAAAGTAGCCCCCGAAGACCGATTTGCCGGAGACCCGGAGCACCCCTCCGGCGAAATCGATCCGCGCATGGGGAAGCGCCGACCCGCAGCCGCGGACGCCGCCGAGGAACTGCTCGGGCTTTAGCGCCGCGACCATGGCTGCGGTCTCCGTCGAGCCGTAGCAGGGCGCGAGAGGCAGGCCGAGCCTTGCGGCCTCCTCGGTCAAGGTCGCCCAGGCCGGCCCCCCGCCAACAAAGATGAGGCGCAGCCTCCTTAGCCACGAGATCGCCGCCTCAGAAGCGAGCAGGCGCTGCAACTGCGTCGGCACGAGCGACAGGCAGCAGTCACCCGGAATGTTCTCGGGGAACCGGCCGCCCTCCATGTCCTTCCAGGACCAGGGCACGTAGGTCCCCCGGCTCATCACGCACCGCGTCCAGGCCATGAAGCCGCTCACATGGTGAAGGGGAAGGACGCCCACCGCGTTCACGCGCTCCAACCCAAAATGCTGCCTGAATCCCTCGACGGCCGCGGCGAGCGTCCAGCCGTCATGGCGGGCGAACTTGAGCCCACCCCCGGTTCCTCCGCTGGGGATCATGAGCCAGCCCCGCTCCTCGCATTCCTGCGCCCCGAGCAAGCCCGACAGGGCGGAGCGCTCCTGCGACTGCCAGGAGGGGTTCGACAGGAACACATTGCCCCCGCTGGACAGGGCCCGGGCAAACGATGCCATGAACCTCCGCGGCTCGTCCTCCTCCACCACCTGGGAGGTGAGCCCCCCGCCGGCGGAGGCGCCGAGCAGACGGGCTAGGCCAGCGCGTTCCATAGGGCCTCCGGTTCGATGCGGTCGACGTCCGCGGCGTGGATGAAGGGTGCGGCGACGGGTCCGTCAAAGCGCGCGTCCGAAAACAACGGCCAGACGCCAAACCCGAGCGCCGACGCCTCGCCCGGCCAGGCAAAGGCACGTTGAAGCGCACTCTGGGCCCCCAGCGCCGTCTCCAGGGCCGAGGAAAAGACGACGCGGGCCCGGGCGGCCGCAAGCCGCCCAAGCAACCCCCGGATGTCCCCCATAAGGACGGGCTTCACGATGAAATAACCCGGCCAGCCGAGGCCGAGCCAGCGTTCGACGTCCCCGTCGCCCGCAATGGACTCGTCGAGGGCGATCGGGACCGGGTAATCGGCCGCAAGGCCGACGAGGCAGTCCTCGGCCCCCTTGGATTCCGGGGCCACGGGCTGCTCGATGAACTCGACCGGCCGGTCGGCCGCGCAAGCAAGCCACCTCTCGGCCGTCCTGCGGTCCCAGGCCCCGTTGGCGTCGAGCCTGACCCTCGAGCCCCCGGGCAGGCCCGCGAGCAGATCGTCGAACATCGCCATCTCGTCGTCCGCAGCGCCAACCCCCACCTTCCATTTGAAGACCCTGAATCCCTGCTCGGTCCGCGCCGGGGCCTGGGCCAGCGCGGCGCGCCCTGCGGGCAGGAGCGCGGCCACCCCAAGGCTAGGCCGAACCGGGGCGCCTGCCGTGCCGCCGCCAACCGCACACTGGAGGGCGTTCCGGAGCGAGCACAGCCGCGGGTCCAGCCCCAGCACGGCCTCCTCCGTCACCGCGCTTCCCAGAGCCCTGCAGGCCTTCTCGGCCTCGTCGGCCGTCTCCGTGCCGAACTGCGGGATCGGTGCCGCCTCCCCGTATCCGACCGAGCCGTCGGGCCGCTCGAGCCTGACGTAGAGGCCCTCCCGCGCCGCCCAGGGGCCGTGGGCCGTGCGCACCGGCTGGCGGAATGCCAGGTTGTACCTGCGGTATGAGAGGCGAAATTCCAATTTGATTGCTCTCTAAGTGAACCGGACTACTTACATCACGGCAACTCATGAGCAAGGTTGCCAAGAAACCGCAGTCCCCGGCCGACGCCAGTTTTTACCTGCCTGCGGACAAGTTCTTCCCCTCAAGCGTGCCGATGGCGCTGACGTTCGACGACGTCACCCTCGCGACCCTCTACTCGGAGATCCTGCCCAGGGAGGCCGACACCTCGACCTCGATCTCGGACACGCTCGCCCTGCAGATCCCGATCATCTCGTCCGACATGGACACCGTAACCGAGATGCGGATGGCCATCGCCATGGCGCTCAATGGCGGCATGGGGCTCATCCACTACAACATGCCCCCGAAGGAGCAGGTCAAGGAGGTCGCGCGGGTCAAGCGGCACATCCACGGCCTCATCCAGGATCCGATCACCGTGGCGCCCGAACAGGCGATCGGCGATGTCCTCGCCCTCATCGACCAGAAGCGCTACGGCTTCTCGACCTTCCCCGTCGTCGACCACCAGGGTATCCTCTGCGGACTTCTCTCGGGCAACGTCGTGAAGGAGCGCTACCGGGCCAAGAACGTGGCGGAGGTGATGACGCACCGCTCCCACCTAAAGACCGAGAGGGAGAGCGATGTCGCGAAGGACCCGATCAAGGCCGCCGACAGGTTCTTCACGGCGAACGTCGGCATCAACAAGATGCTCGTCGTCGACGGCCAGGGGCGCCTGCGCGGCCTTGTCACGGCGTCCGACGTCGAGCGCATCACCGGCGAGATCAAGTCCCGCCGGAAGCCCGCGCGCGATTCCCAGTTTAGGCTCGTCGTCGGCGCGGCGCTCTCCCCCAAACGGACTCCCAGCGGCTCCCTGGACAGGGAGGCGATCCTCGCCCACGTCGGCAACCTGGTCGACGAGCATGTCGACGCGGTCGCGGTCTCGACCGCCCACGGGCACACCGCCGGGGTCGGCGAGGTCGTGCGGCTCGTCCGCAAAGCCTTCCCGTCCCTCACCCTGATCGCCGGGAACGTCACGAGCGGGGCGGGCGTTGAGTTCCTCGCCGACTGCGGCGCCGACGCGGTCAAGGTCGGGCAGGGCCCGGGGTCCATCTGCACCACGAGGATCGTCGCGGGAGTCGGCATCCCCCAGCTTACGGCCCTCTACGTCGCGATGAAGTCCGCTCGCAGGCGCGGCGTCCGCATCCTCTCCGACGGCGGGATAGCGAAATCGGGCGACATCGTGAAGGCGCTGACGCTTTCCGACGCGGTCATCTGCGGCGGGGTCCTTGCGGGCTGCCGCGAGGCGCCCGGCGAGATCATGGAGATCGGCGGGAAAGTCTATAAGCAGTACCGCGGGATGGGGTCGCTCGCCGCCATGAAGGCGGGCAGCGCCGCCCGCTACGGCCGGGACCGCGACGACACGCGCAAGGTCGCCGCCGAGGGGATAGAGGCCTTGAAGGAGGTCAGCGGCTCCGTGGACGAGGTCCTCACGAACCTCATCAGCGGGGTCCAGAGCGGTATGGGATACCTGGGCGCGAAGAACCTCGCTGTCCTTCGCGAGAAGGCCCGGTTCGCACGCGTGAGCCCGGCCGGCCAGAAGGAGGCCGCGCCGCACGACGTGGTCGAGGTCTCCACGCGCGCCAACCAGTGACCCGCGAGTTGAGGCTTGCCCTCCGGCGGCCTCTGCTCATTTCAATCCTCTGCAGCAGGGGTCCATGACTTCGGTTGCAGAACGAAAATGGCGCTCCTCCCCTTCTCCAGTCAGCTCATAGCGGATGTCGGCATTTCCCTCGGCGACGAGGGCAAGGGCCGCCTGGTCCCCGAGATTGTCGAGGAGCTTCGCGGCACGCAAAGGCCGGTGACGGTCGTCATCAAGGTCAATGGCGGCGCCAATGCGGGCCACACCGCCGCCGGCGTGAAGCTCAACCTCCTGCCCTCCGGGGTCGTCGAGCGGGAGATCCCCCACCTTGCGATCGGTAGCGGGGTCGTCGCGGACCCGCGGAAATTCCTGTGGGAAGCAGCCCCGCTCGAGAAGAAGGGCTACTCGGTCCTGGACCGGCTCCTCATCGACGAGCGCACGATGACGTCCGATCTGACCCACCGTCTCCTGGACCTGGCCGAGGAGGACTACCGCGTCAACGTGCTCGCTGAGGAGCCGAGGGGCTCCACCGGACGCGGCATCTCCGCAGCCTACAGCGAGGAGACGGGGCACTGGCAGATGTACTTCTCGGATTTCCTGGCGGGCCCGAACTTCTTCGCGCGAAAGCTCGCGCAGCGCGCCGACCGGGCTTGCCGGGCGATCCAGCACGTCTACCGCGCGAGCGAAACATCGTGGAACGGGTTCTTCGACCGGCTGACGGAGGCCGAGAGGCGCTCGAACGCTGACACGATCGCCGCCGGCGTGTTCGGGCCCGAGGAGTTCGACTTCACGCAGTTCAGGGGCAGGCGCCCCTTCGAGCTCGATCTCGAGCGCCTGACCGAAGTGTACTGGGCCGCGGGCTCCGCGCTTCGCAGGAACATCGGGGAGGTGCGCGAGCTCGTCCTGCGCGAGATCCGCAGCGGGCACACGATCCTCGGTGAGTTCGGCCAGGCCTACTGGCTCGACAAGCGCCACGGGTTCTCGGGGACCTCGTCGCACACCTTCACGCCCGAGTTCTTCGAAAGCGCCAACATCCCCGTGCAGCCGATCCACACCTTCGGGGTCGCAAAGGCCTATGACACGAAGGTGGGGACCCACACGTTCCTCACGGAAATGCCCGAGTCCGACCCGCTCGGCATCAAGCTAAGGAAGCTTGAATTCGGTACGAGCACGGGCCGCCAGCGCATGGTGGGCTGGTACGACGCCGTCGAGAAGGGTGACACCCTCAGGTACGGCGGTTTCCAGGACCTGATGATCAACAAGCTCGACGCCCTGACATGGTCGGGCGACTGGAAGGGCGATCTCCTTATCTGCACGGCCTATGAGCACAGCGACGGCAGGCCCTGCCTGCATGTCCCGCGCAACGAAGCCGTGCGCAAGGCGCTTAGGCCCGTCTATCAGCGCTATCCCGGCTGGACCGAGGACATCTCGAACGTCCGCCGCTTTGGGGACCTGCCTTCAAACGCCAGGCGCTACGTCGGCGGGATGCTCAAGGGCGTCGTCGATGTCGCCTATGCGGGGGAGCCCCGGCCGGCGGTCCTGCCGAACCTCCGCTACCTGGGCGTTGGCCCTGGCCCCTCGCAGATCATCAAGGACCTGCCCTCGGCGGCCGAGCTGATCAGGCTCGCCTGAAGCCCCTTCCAGGGTCCCTCAGAAGTCCTGAAGCCGGCCCTCGCCGGCGCCCCGCTGCGGCTCGAGCCGAGCGAGCACCTCCCCGAGCAGGTAGATTGACCCTGTGACGACGATAACGTCGCCGGGCCCCCCTGCGCTGCAGGCGTCGGGCGAGGGAAAGAGTTCCTCCACGGTCGATCTGATTGCCTTGCCGTGGAATGTCGGAGGCACCAGGGCATCGAGCTCGGAGTGGGTCGAAGCGCGGGCCTGGTGCGGAACGACCAGGTGCACGTCGCGGCACTGCCGACAGAGCACCTCCAGCAGGGGTCCCGCCCGAGTGGCCCCCAGGGCGCCCACGATCGCGACGACCGGCCGGCCCGTTTCGCGCCTTAGGCGCGCAAGGTTAACATCGAGGACCCGCGCGCCCTCCTCGTTGTGGGACGCGTCGAGTACGGCCAGGCGCCCACCTAGCATGACCCGCTGCCACCGGCCCGGCCAGTCGACCGTGAGCAAAGCCTTGCGCGTGGTTTCAGGTTGAATCCCAAACTTTCTGGGCAGCAGGCCCGCGGCGAGGATCGCCGTGGCCGCGTTCCACCTCTGGTAGTCGCCCTCGAGGTTGGGAACGGGATACCGTGAGATATCCTCGCCGTACTCCTCGCGGACCGAAACGATCCTGGAGCCCGCCGCATGCGCGGCCTTGCGGATCGTTGCCTCGGCCTCGGGGGGTACGCGCCCGATGACAACCGGCCTGCCGGGCTTGATTATCCCGGCTTTCTCGCCCGCAATCTCCGGAAGGGTGTTCCCGAGCATGTCACAGTGGTCCATCCCTATCGACGTGATGACGCTCACCTCGGGCTCCACGATGTTTGTTGCGTCCAGGCGGCCGCCCAGGCCCACCTCGATGACGCTGCAGTCACACCCGCTCCTGGAGAACTGCAGGAACGCCATGGCCGTCATGAATTCAAAGAAGCTCGGCCGGTCGCCCGGATCTCCCTGCATCCCGATCCGGTCCGCTATCGGCTGCAGCTCGCGCACGTAGGCAACGATCTCCTCCTCGGTGAGGATGGAGCGATTGACCTGCACCCGCTCCCCGAGGCGGACCAAGTGCGGCGACGTGTAGAGGCCCGTCTTCCGTCCCGAGGCGCGCAGGACCGACTCCAGCATGGCCGAGACGGAGCCCTTTCCGTTCGTGCCGGTGACATGGATGCAGGGGACGGCGCGCTCCGGATTGCCGATCAAGGCCGAGAGGATGCGCATCCGGTCTATGCCGAACTTAACCCCCGCCGCCTTCAGGCCGAAAAGATAGTCCTGTACGGCCGCGTAGCCGGCCAGCGGCGGTTCCGACGTCATTTCCGTGACCCGGTCAGGCGCCAGCCGCCACGGGTTCCTTCTTCAGGTAGAGAGCCGAGAGGAGATCCCGCAAGCGGTCGCGCATATCCGTCCGGCTCACGATCTGGTCGACCAGGCCGTGCTTGAGCAGGAACTCGGCAGTCTGGAATCCGGCGGGAAGCGTCTGCTTCGTCGTGTCCTTGATGACCCGGGCCCCGGCAAATCCGATCAGCGCTCCGGGCTCCGCAAGGATGACGTCCCCTAGCGTGGCGAAACTGGCCGTAACGCCCCCCATCGTGGGATGCGTGAGAACCGAGATATAGGGCAGGCCCGCCTGCGCCAGCTTCCCCAGGGCGGAGCTCGTCTTCGCCATCTGCATCAGGGAGTAGATGCCCTCCTGCATGCGGGCCCCACCGGAGGCGCTCACGATGATGCATGGAATCCTCTTCGCCAGGGCGTCCTCGATCGTCCTGGTGATCTTCTCGCCGGCGGCGGAACCCATGGCGCCGCCGCAGAAACGAAAGTCCATGACGGCGATCGCGACCGGTATGCCGTGGATCGCCCCGGTACCGCAAACCACCGCCTCCGGCAGTCCACTCTCCTTCTGGTAGCGCTTGATGCGTTCCGCGTAGGGCTGGGAATCGACAAACTTCAGGGGGTCGTCGGAGCGGACCCCCGTGTGCAGCTCCGTGAACGACTCGGGGTCGAGCAGCTTCGCCAGGCGCTCCCGCGCCCCTATCGGGAAATGGTGCCCGCTCTTCGGGACAACCATCTGGTTGTCCTCGATTTCCTTGTTGAAGAGGATCTCTCCGGTGACGGGGTCCTTGGTGTAAAGGCCCTCGGGGATGCCCTTCTTCTTCGTCTTGCGGACCGAGTACGTCGGCTTGTCGAAATGCATGAAACTTGGGGTTAGTAAGGTGCGTTGGGCCACTTCCAGTGGCAACCGAATTCGGGGCTCAGCGGTAGCGGACTTGCCGAAGGAAAAGTCCTTGGGGCGGAGCGGTTTGGATCTTTTCGGTCCTCACCTTCGTCTGCAGGTACGCGGCGATCTCGGCGGGCGTCAGCTTGCCCTCACCCGCCGCCACAAGCGCGCCGACGAGGCTCCTGACCATCTTGTAGAGAAACCCATCCGCCTCGGCTGTAATCCGCAGGGTCTTGCCCCTCTTTCGAACCTCGAGCGAGCGCAGGTCGCGAACCGTGCCGGCCGCCTCGCCCGGCTCTGCGCCGTTGAATGCGGAGAACGCCTTGAAGTCATGGCGCCCCTGGAGCACGCGGGCGGCCGCCCTCATGGCTTCAAGGTCGAGCGGCTTTAGGATCACCCAGGCATAGGGCCTCGTGAAGGGGTCGGCGTCGCCGAGGTGGATGCGGTACTCGTAGGTCTTTCCCTTCGCCGAGAAGCGGGCGTGGAAGCCTGGGGACGCCGCGCGCACCGAGACAATCTGGATGGACCTCACCAGTCCGCCCCTTAGGCCCGCGGCGAGCTTGTCCGGACCGTGCCGCCAGTCCGCGTCAAAATGAAACACCTGGCCCGACGCGTGCACGCCGGCATCCGTCCGTCCGCTGGCGTGGATCCGGGTCTTCACTCCCAGCATCTCGGCCAGACGCGCCTCTATAGCATCCTGGATCGAATCCCCCGCGGGCTGGCTCTGCCAGCCCGAGTGGCCGGTGCCGTCGTAGGCGCAGATGCATTTCCAGCGCCTCATGGCCTACTCCTCCCCCTTGGCGCCCGCCGAGATCCGGCCGTCTAGGAAATCCTGGAGGATGATTGTGGCCGCGCGGGAGTCGACGAGTCCCGACTTGCGCAGCGCGCGGCGCTTTGCCGGCGCGATGGTCGACTCGGCCTCGTAGCTTGTCAGCCGCTCGTCGACCAGGTGGACGGGAAGACCGAATTCGGACCGGATCCTGCCTGCGAACGCCTCGACCTCGAGCGCCTTGGGCCCGCAGGACCCGTCCATGTTGAGCGGATGCCCCACGACGACCTCCGTGATGCGCCTCTCCCTAAGAAGGGCCGCGAGCCCGGCCCACTGCTTAGCAGGGTCCTCGGTCGTGATGGCAGGCAGGGGCGTCGCGACCCCGATCTCATCGCCGTAGGCGAGGCCTATCCTTCGCGTCCCGTGGTCTATCCCGAGGAAGCGCATCGCCGCCGGGTTCATGCTGCAAGCTCGGGATGGGCTGTCGCGTACCGGCGGGCAGCCCGCGCGAAGGCCGCTTTCAGGCGCGACGAGACCGTGTCCGGGCCCAGCTTAAACCGGATCCCGTCAATCTCCGAAACGGGAACGATGTCCTTCGTCGTGGACAGCAATAGGCACTCCTCCATCGAGGCAAAGTCCGCGGGATGGATGGTCTCCTCGGCCGCCTTCAGTCCCGCGGACGAAGCGATTTCCCCGAGGATTAGGGAGCGAGTTATCCCGGCAAGGATGCCCGCAGACAACGGGGGCGTCACGATCCCGCCTCGCCTTACAAAGGCGATGTTCGAGACGGAAGCCTCCGTCACTTCGCCCGCGATGTTCAGGATCACGACCTCGTCGGCCCCCCGGGAGCGGGCCTCGCGCAGGCAAAGGAGATTGTTCAGGTAATTGCCGGTCTTCCACGCCGGGTCGAGGCTCTGGGACGGGTTGCGCCTGAGCGTCGTGGCGACCGACAGGCGCATCCCCTCTTTCCACTTCTCTTGGGAAAGATCGGGGCAGGGCTGAACGAGGATGATGAAGTTCGCCTTGTCGGCCAGGGCGACGTCCAGTCCGATGGCGCCCGCCCCTCGGGTGATCTGCAGGCGCACATAGAGCTCTCCCGGCTCCGCAACCCGCGCCCGGAACTCGGCCACGGTCCTTCGGATCTCGGGGAGGATCACCTCGGGCGTGAACTCGAGATCCATGTGAAGGGCCCGCGCCGAGGCCCTCAGCCGGCGCCAGTGCTCCTCCCAGGCAAATAGGACGCCGTGATAGGTCCTCCACACCTCGTAGATGGCGTCCCCGTATAGGAATCCCCGGTTAAGCGGTGCAATCGACGGCTCGCTTGCAGGGTGAAGGAGCCCATTAGTGTTCGCCTGGATATAGTGTGCTGGCATGTCGTCGGCCCCCGAAAACAGAGGGCCCCCGCCTACAAAGCGGGGGCCCGGCAAAACTGGCAAGACTGCGCTGGCGGTTAGCCGCGCGCCTTGACGAGCCCCAGGGCCTTCTTGATGTTCTGGACGCTCGGCAGGGAGATGTTCATCGACTTCGCGATCTGCGAGCCGGTCTTGCCCGCCTCGACGAGCTTCTTCACGTTCGCCCGGGTCTCGTCCGTGATGACCGCCCGCTTGCGCCGCTTCACCTTGTCCACGGCCTTAACGGGCCTTCCGCGGCGGCCCTTGCGGGACGAGCCACCCGAAGCCTCCTTCACCGCACCGATGAACTCCTCTAGTGACCCGAAGCCATACTTGCTCGGAAGGGATGCGAGCTCCTTGTTCAGGCGCTTCGCTATCGCCTTCTCAAGTGCCGCCATCTTCGCCTTAGTGACTTCGAGTTCCTTAATTTGTTTTGTTACCATGGTTAAGCGCACCTATGACATGTTTGTTACTATAGCAAGCTATACAATTACATATATCCACGGTGTCTCTCGCCCGGCCATCTTTAGCAATGCCCCTAATTCGGCCCATTTGTTAGGATGGATACTGTGAAAGAGCAGCTCAGCTTGCGCGCTCCGCCGTCGTTCGCAACCGGGTCGGGACTTTTCGTGCGCATCCTGGCCCTGGCGCACCTCTTTGCCTTCGCCTCTATATGGGTGCAGGTGGGGGGCCTGGTTGGTCACGCGGGCATATTGCCCGCGCACGATTTCTTCGCGGCCGCCCGTGACCAGCTGGGCGTTCGGGCCTGGTATGAGGCCCCCTCCCTCTGCTGGCTCTTCGGGGCCGAGCGCTTCCTCTCGCTCCTGTGCGGACTCGGAGTCGGACTCTCGCTTCTCCTGTTCATGGGGTATGCGCCCGCGCTGTGCCTGGGCGTACTTTGGGCGTGCTACCTCTCGCTCGTGTCCGCCGGGCAGATCTTCCTCGATTTCCAGTGGGACGCATTGCTGCTGGAGAGCACTCTGGTCGCCGTCTTTCTTGTGCCCTGGACGCTTCGCAGGGCGGCGGCTCCGTACGAGCCCCCCGCCCTGGGGCGATACCTGGTCTGGTGGCTCCTGTTCCGGCTCATGTTCCTTTCGGGGGTGGTGAAGCTACGGGGCGGCGACCCGACCTGGTGGAACCTGACCGCGCTCACCTTCCACTACCAGACGCAGCCGCTGCCGACCCCGCTCGCCTGGTACGCCAACCAGCTCCCGACCTGGTTCCAGGTCGCCTCGTGCGCCTTCATGTTCGCCGTCGAGCTCGCAGCACCGCTCTTGATACCGCTGCCGAGAATATACCGACATATCGGGGCGCTCTCCATGATCGCCCTGCAGGTACTTATAGCAATCACCGGCAACTATGCATTCTTCAACCTTCTCACGATAGGCCTTTGCCTCACCTGCCTGGACGACGACTGGTGGCGCGGCCGCCACTGGGGCGTCGCCGCGCCATTGCCTGTCGCGGGCGACATCGGGCCCACGAGGACGAGAATGGGCGCAACAACCCTGCGCTGGTTTGCTGCCTTTGCCGTCGGGATCACCTTCTTCGAGGCCTGCGCCGCCGTTTCGCGGGTCGCGTCCGGATCGCCCCTGGTCCGGTGGGTCGCCGAGGCGGTGGGGCCCTTCCGGAGCTTCAACGACTACGGTCTTTTCGCCCGGATGACGGTCGAGCGCCCCGAGCTCGTCATCGAGGGCAGCAACGACGGGCGCGACTGGCGCGAGTACTCGCTGCCCTACAAGCCGGGGGACCTGTCGCGGCGGCCGCCTTGGGTGGCCCCACACCAGCCCAGGCTCGACTGGCAGCTCTGGTTCGCGGCCCTGGTGCCCCCCGAGGCCGCCCCCTGGGTCGGCACGCTCTGCGAGCAGCTCCTAAGGGGAAACCCGGACGTCGGCCGGCTCTTTGACCGGAACCCGTTCCCGGACGCCCCACCCCATTTCATGCGGGTCATCCGCTACCGCTACGAATTCACGAGCGCGGCCGAGCGCGCGCGCAGCGGAAATTGGTGGCGCCGGACGCCGATCGATTTTTACATACCCCCCGTGACACTACCCCGGGAGGCGAAATGAACCCGTCAGGACGCGACCAATTCATCGCCCTGCTCCGGGAGGCCGTGGGCGACGGATCGATGGTGAAGCTGACGCTCGGCAAGCCGGCCGGGGGCGACCCCACGCTGGTCAACCTCTTCGTGCGTCCGGTCACGCTCAAGGCAGGCCCGCGGCTCGCCTTCGTCTGGCGCCACGCAACGCGGGACATCACGAAGAACCACGAGGCGGCCGAGGCGCTGCGAATCCTCGAGCCGCTGATCGGGGCCGAATTCCTGGACGCACACCTGTTCACGACGACCCGCAGCGCCCAGCTGGAGACGGGCGAGGGAAAGTCGCGCCTTCGCCTGACGGGCGCGGGACAGCCGGCCGCGGTCGGCGGCAACGACCGGCAGAAGAGCCGGGCGATAGACTCGCGGGCCGCATGGCTTCGGGCTCTCGGGGTGACCGACGCGCGCGGAAAGCCCCTCGCCGCGATGACGGACAAGTTCAGGCAGATTCAGAAATTCGGCGAGATACTTGGGCATCTCCTCCGGGAGGCCCCCCTGCCCGCCGGCCGGCGCCTGAGGGTCTTCGACATGGGGTGCGGCAAGGGCTACCTCACCTTCGCCGCGAGCGAACTTCTCGGCGACAGGGCCGAGATCTGCGGCGTCGAGGCGAGGGGCGACCTTGTGGATTTCTGCAACCGGACCGCGGCCGAGCAGGGCATGGCGTCGCGCCTCACTTTCGCCGTGGGCACGATCTCAAGCGTGGAGGCCTCCAATGCGGACGTCCTCATAGCCCTCCACGCATGCGACACGGCGACCGACGACGCCCTCGCGAAGGGCGTTTCGGCCGGCGCCGCCCTCCTTGTCGTCGCGCCGTGCTGCCAAAAGGAGGTACGCCCGCAGATCGTGGCGCCCGCCGTCCTTTCCTCGGCCCTCAGGCACGGGATCTTCGAGGAGCGGCAGGCGGAGTTCGTGACCGATGCCCTAAGGGCGCAGCTCCTTGAGTGGGCCGGATACAGGACCCGCGTGTTTGAATTCGTATCCACCGAGCACACGGCAAAGAACACGATGATCGCCGCCGTTAAGGCGACCCCGCCGGGCGACCCGGCCGTGGCGCAGGGTATCCGCAGCCTCGCGGCATTTTACGGAGTCGGCCAGCAGGCCCTGGCGCGCCAGCTCGGGTTCCCCCTTCGATGACCTGGGAGAAGCTCGACTGGGCCTCCCTCGACCGGCATCGCGAGCGTTTCCTCGGGGGAAGGCCGAGCGAGGGACCCTATTGGGCGTCATCCGATGACGTCGGTAGCTACGACCTCACCTTCGGCGAGCGCATCGGCTGGAAATGGGATGCCGTCCTTGACGAGCTGCAGCTACGCGGGTGGAGGCCCGGCGGCGGCGCGGTCCTTGACTGGGGCTGCGGCAGCGGCATCGCGGGGCGGCGCGTCGTCGCCCGCTTCGGTGCCTCAGCCTTCGGCTCGCTGCATGTCTGGGACCACTCGCAGGTCGCCCGCGACTTTGCCCAGGGCAAGGCGCGTTGCGAGTTCCCGGGCCTTGCGGTCTCTATAGCACAGGAGGAGCTCCTTCATGGCGGCGGGCCGATCGGGCTGCTGGTCGTAAGCCACGTCCTCAATGAGCTCCAGCCGGCCGCCCTCGCCGAGGTCAAGGGGCTCGTGGCCCGG
>Ga0265314_10001798_pt1 | contig 23123 bp, 9 predicted proteins | sample 4126metaG_FD_203106 | JGI IMG/M metagenome (GOLD analysis project Ga0265314, IMG submission 203106) | Rhizosphere microbial communities from Carex aquatilis grown in University of Washington, Seatle, WA, United States - 4-1-26 metaG | ecosystem: Host-associated > Plants > Roots > Rhizosphere >... | reverse complement strand
CGAAAGATCGCGCAGGCCTTGTCGTCACGTATCATTTGTTGCGCCAGCAACAGGTATGACAGATTGGTTTCCTTGATTTCCTCATGCACTTGTTGAGCGTTCATTTGCATCCCCTCCCCGGAACAGAATGGTGACTTGCTACGACGATCACATTTTCGGGGACGGGACACAGGGAAAATATCGGAGCTCTTCCGATAATCTTGTAGGAATAACGCTTACAACAGGCCAAAGCCCCTTAACTGATCAGGGACTCCGGAGGACACGACAACTCGACAGGAGTCACGCCTTGACGTTGATGATGGCACCGACAGCCTGCCCCTGCGTGTTCACAGCCGGTTTTGGTTCGTTCTGCACGGCCGCCAACTTCGCTTTGTCGTCCCTGTCCTTGTCGCTCTCTTTTTCTACTGCACGCTCCGGCTGTGTTTGCGGCCGAGGTTGCACTTGCGACACGTAATTGCTACCTATACTCACCGGATTAACTGTCATCACTGTTCTCCTTAAAAGTCGGGCTGAAAATACTCTTCCACTCTTCATGCAATCTATCGACAAAATTTCCGGAAACTTTAGTCTATTTTCAACCCGCGTCCCGAATATCGTTGAGCGCACTGCATTTCAAAGCGGAACCATACCAAGATTGCGGCGCAAAGCACCAATCGCCATAATGCTTGCGAAACATTCTACTCGCCCCAATCCGGCGATGCATCTCCATTCAGTTTCCGTAAAACACAAAGGGGTATTGCAATGACTGACCTGCTATTCATCTCCAGGATCGGCGCCTTTGATAGACGCCAGACTTAAAGAATGAGCGCTTCCGCAGCAGCGATACACAAAGAACTGCGCGCACTCTCCGCACCGGAAACCGCCGCCATCCTGCAACGTTTCTTCAAGACCGGACCGGGGCAATATGGCGAAGGGGATGTATTCCTTGGCATCAAGGTACCGCCGTTGCGCGCGCTGGCCAAACGACATCGTGATACCGACCTTGGCGTCATCGGCGCACTGTTGGCCTCGCGATATCACGAAGAACGACTATTCGCTTTGTTGCTGCTGATGCAGTTCTACCGGGATGGCACGGAGCAGGACAAGACGGCCGCATATGAACTTTATCTGGCCAACACCCATCGCATCAACAATTGGGATCTGGTGGACGTTTCCGCGCCGCACATCGTCGGCCGCCATCTGCAAGACCGTTCGCGCCAGCTTCTGCGCAAGCTGGCGCGCTCGCCGTCGCTGTGGGAACGCCGCATCGCCATCCTCTCAACTTTTCATTTCATCCGCCTGAACGATTTCGATGATGCACTGCGCATCTCCGGGATTTTGCTGCATGACGAACATGATCTGATGCATAAGGCAGTGGGCTGGATGTTGCGCGAAATCGGCAAACGAGACCTTACTCGCGAAGAGGGTTTTCTGGTTCGGCACTACCGTGCAATGCCCCGTACCATGCTACGCTACGCCATCGAACGCTTGCCTGAGACGAGACGAAAAAAATATCTGCACGGAAAGATGTAGAGACTCCAATCGGATCTTTAGAGGCGGAATAACTGCCCTGCACGCCACAAGCGCAACAAACACGCGAAACGCTTTAGTACGGGGAGACAGCGAGTAATAGCATGTTCCGCGAATTCAACAACATCAGCCTGAAATTCAAGGTGACCATGTTCACCTTGGGTATATTGCTGCTCTCAATCTGGATACTCACCTGGAAATTCTCGACCGACCTGCACCAGGAACTGGAGGTCACACTTTCCAACCAGCAATTCTCGGAAATCTCCTTTGTCGCCGACCGCATAGACAATGCCGTCAAGCTGCGCATCGAGTCCCTCGCACTGGTCTCCGACAAGATTGCGCCACTGATGATGCAGCGCGGCCGGCTCACTTCCTTTCTGTCTGAACGCGTTGCACTCTACAAACTATACCCGCTGGGCATCATCGTCATTTCCGCGGACGGGAAAGCCATCGCAGACTTTCCGCATTCCGAAGGCCGGAGCACCGCGGATTTTAGCCAGAGGGATTTCTTTCGGCAGGTGATGGCAACAGGCAAGCCTGCCCTATCCAAGCCCGGTTTCGGACGTTTTGTGAAAGAACAGCGTCTGATCATCGCCGTACCCGTCTTCGACAGTCACAAACACATCATCGGCATTCTGGCAGGCGCCGCCAGCCTGAGCGATGGCAGTTTGTTCGGCGACTTCGGCGCAAAACCGGATTCAAATTACAGCAACTATCTGGTCGTTTCCCCCAGAGACAATCTATTCGTCACCGCGACCGACCAGAAACGCAACCTGCAACCCTTGCCCGCACCCGGCATCAACAAGATGCTGGACCGCTTCATGGATGGATATCAGGGGTCGGGCATCGCGATCGGTTCGCGCGGCACGGAAGAACTCAGCTCCGCAAAACGCATCCCCAGTGCGGACTGGTTCGTAATGGGAACCACGCCCACGGCTCAGGCGTTCGAATCCATCATGCATATCCGCAGCCAGGCGATCAAGGGGGCGGCCGTCATCTCACTATTCATCTCCATCCTGATCTGGCTGTTCATGCGACGCGAGCTGTCGCCCCTTGCACGCTCCATCAAGATCATCGACCAACTCTCCAGCGGCACCATCCCGACCCTGCGCGGTATCCCGCTGGAAGGTAGCGCGGAGATCCGCACACTTCAGCTCAGCTTCAATCGTCTGCTGCGAGACCTGGCAAATGACGAGCGGGTGTTGCGCGAAGACGAGGCCCTGTATCACTCGATGTTCATCAGCAACAGCGCCATCAAGCTGCTGATCGATCCGGAGAACGGCATGATCGTAGATGCCAACCCGGCCGCTGCCGCCTATTACGGCTGGTCAGTGGAGGAGTTACGCAAGATGAACATCGATGCGATCAACACCCTGACCCCGGAAAAGATCAGGTTGGAGATGGAGCGCGCCCACAACGAGCAGCGCAAACATTTTCGTTTCCGGCATCGCACAGCCTCGGGCGAGATTCGCGAGGTCGAGGTCCACTCCGGAAACGTGGACTACCATGGGCGTACGCTACTCTATTCCATCGTCAACGATGTGACCGATCGCGAACAGGCCCTGCATCGAGAGCAGATACGGAGCGAAGTATTGGAGATGTTGGCCCGCGATAGCGATTTGCAGCACATCCTCTCCACCATCGCACGCCAGATAGAGGCCGAACAGCCGGAGGTGCTGTGCGCCATCCTGTTACTCGATAAAGACGGCAAGGACTTGTTCGTCGGCGCCGCGCCCAGCCTGCCGGACTCATTCCGCAACGCCGTGCAGGATATCAGTATCGGCTCAGGCGCATGTGTCCAGACAGTCGAGTCCGGACAACGTTCCGTCGTTTCCGACATCCGGGCCCATGCCGCCTGTCACCCGACCTGCAAGGAATTCTCGTTGCGGACCGGACTGCGCACTTGCTGGTCGGAGCCTATCGTGTCCTCCAGAGACAAAGTGCTGGGTACGCTGGCGCTATACCAGCACCAATCCTCTGCACTCAACGAAGACCAGATCAGACTAGTGGAGGGAATGACCAGGATCGTCGGCATCGCCATCGAACGCAAACAAGCTGAGGAAGAATTGCAACTCGCCTCAACGGTGTTCAAAGCCAGCCCGGAAGCTATCACCATCACCGACAAGGACAACCGGATCGTCGCGGTCAATCCCGCCTTCACGCGCATCACACAATACGAAGCGCATGAAGTCATCGGCCTGGATCCCAAACTGCTCAGTTCCGGACAGCAGGGCAAGGAGTTCTATCGTGCGATGTGGTCGGCCATCAAGACTTTCGGCAGCTGGCAGGGAGAGATCGTCAATCGCCGCAAGAACGGCGAGATCTATTCCGAGTGGCTGACCATCAACACCGTGCGCGACGAGAACGGCGAAGTACGCCAGCGCATCGCCATCTTCTCCGACATCACCGACAAGAAGCGCAGCGAAGAGACCATCTGGCGCCAGGCCAACTACGATGCGCTCACCGGATTGCCGAACCGGCGCCTGTTCCATGACCGGCTGATGCAGGAATTGAAGCGCTGCGAACGCGAACCGCAATCGCTGGCGCTGATGTTCATCGATCTCGATCACTTCAAGGAAGTCAACGACACGCTTGGGCACGAATCCGGCGATAACCTGCTCGTTCAGGCCTCCAAACGTATCGCCGGCTGCATACGCGAAACGGACACACTAGCGCGTTTGGGTGGTGATGAATTCACCATCATCCTGCCAGGCCTGTCCGACCCGCAGCGGCTCGGAACGCTTGCCGATGCCATCATCGACATCCTCGCCAAACCTTTCCTGATCGGCGAGACCACCGCATACGTCTCCGCCAGCATCGGTATCACTATCTACCCGCAGGACGCCGACGACCTTTCCTCGCTGCTAAAGCATGCGGACCAGGCGATGTATGTCGCCAAGGGGCGCGGACGCAACCAGTACAGCTACTTCACCTCTTCCATGCAAGAAGCCGCACAGAACCGCCTATTGCTAAGCAACGATCTGCGCCATGCACTCGATAGCGGACAGTTCGAGATCCACTATCAACCCATCATCGACCTGTCCAGCGGCCAACCGGTCAAAGCCGAAGCCCTGTTGCGCTGGCTTCACCCCAAACTCGGCTTTGTCAGCCCAGCCGAGTTCATCCCGCTGGCAGAAGAGATCGGCCTCATCAACAGTATCGGCGACTGGGTGTTCCGTCAGGCCGCGCTCAAGGCCAGGCAGTGGTGCCTCAGCAATGACCATCGTTTGTCCAGCATGCAGATCAGCGTGAACAAATCGCCGCGCCAGTTCATCACAGGAGACAACAATCTGGAACTGTTGGACTGGCTACGCGCGCTCGACATCCCGCCCTCCTGCATCGTTGTTGAGATCACCGAAGGCTTGCTGATGGATGATCGCGCCGAAGTGCGGGACAAGCTGCTGGCCTTCCGCGATGCGGGCATCCAGGTCTCGCTGGACGATTTCGGCACCGGCTATTCGGCAATGTCATACCTGCAACGCTTCGACATCGATTATCTCAAGATCGACCAGTCATTCGTCCGCAACATGGTGCAGAACCCGGGCGACCACGCCATCGCCGAGGCGATCATCGTCATGGCGCACAAACTGGGCATGAAGGTCGTCGCCGAAGGGGTGGAGACCGTCGAACAGCGCGACCTGCTGCTTGCTGCCGGATGTGACTTTGGCCAGGGTTACCTGTTTGCCAGGCCGATGGCGGCAGACGAGTTCGACCGTTATCTCGCGAACAGCGTAACCATCTAGAGAGAGCCTTGCCGTTCGACAAGGTCTCCCCCTTTTTTAGAACTCCGCAATCAGGTTGATGAACCAACCGTGCGCGCGGTAGGACATATCCGTCATGTCATCCGAGAAATCGGTGAAGTTGTAACCGGCACCGAGTTTCACATTTCGGTTGAGATGCCGGTAGATGCCAACAAGCGCCCCGGAACGCTTGTCGTTTGCCGCCGGAACGCTCAACTGGCGCAGTTCCAGCAGCGCATCCCACTCGTGCACGAAATGCCAGTCGGCGCGGGCGATCACCAGATGCGCATCGGCATTCTGCCAATCGCCGCTGGCGGCAGGCGAACGCATCTCCGAACGACGGTAGGCATATTTGCCGCCGACAGACAGCCACGGCCGGAGATCGTAAATGGCATCCATCGACAGGATGTTGCTGCGCTGCTCATAGTCCGCTGCCACTCCCGTGGTGCTCAGCATCGCCGCCGAGGGACGGTTGGCGAAGTAGGTGTACTTGAACAATGCATTCAGCTTGTCGTTCGCGACCGGACGCCAGGCATAACCCGTCACGAATTCGGTGTAATCGGCATTGTAGGCGCTGCCCAGGCTGCTATCCGAGATCGAAAAATTGAGCTTGCCGAGGAAACGCCAGTCCGCATCGACTTGGTAGCCGAGTGAATTACGCACCAGCCAGGTCGTGCGATGGCCAATCAGCGAACCATCTTCGCTGCGCCATTCCACCGCGCCTGCGTATTTGGTTTTATCGATCACGCGACCGACGCTGCCGGTCATTGCCTTGCGCTTGTAATCGCCCGCCAGGGGGTCGCTCAGATTCCCGATTTCGCCTTTGAAGCCGTAGTTCCAGCCGTCCTGCGCCGCCAGATCGAGACCGAAGGCATGCATCAATCCGGACGGGCCGACGCCGTTCATCAAACGCTCTTCGCCATAGATCGAAAGGCTGTCGGTGTAGCGCGTCTTGGCGCCGGTCACCAAAGTGCTCTGGCGACCGCGATACAGGCTGTCGGTGCGATCCGTGTCTGTTGCATAGTTCATATACAACTGGCTGCGATCCGATGTTTGCCATTCGCCGCCCACCTTGCCGCCCATGCCGCCGCTGCCCGTGGACACTTCGCCGAGCATGTTGAACTTTTCGTTCAGACGCTTGCTGCCGCCCGCGCCGACGCGATCATTGGCTGTGCGGCTGCCGGAGTTCTTCAGCGAATCCTGAGCGAAGGCGTAAGCGCCCCAATCCTGTTGCGCCGAGGCGCTGTCCGGTACGTATTCCACCTTGGCGCCGAGATCGGTGCGTGTACCGTTCTGCGACAAGGTCGGACTGGCGCTGGCGACAGTGGTGTTGAGATCGTCGTAACGCGTGCCCACACTGGCAGCCCAGTTCTTGTTGAGTTGCTGCCTGATCGCAGCCGAGGCCACCTTGCTGCTCTGACTTGCGGCATCTTTGATATCCGCCTTGGTCTGCACCGTCGTGCCTTCGGCAACCTGGATGTCAGTAGCAATACCGCCCTGCTGGACATCCTCGTTGGTGCTCATGCCCGGCGATGAGAACCCTTTGCCGCGCTCTTGCCAATAGGCATTGACCTTGCCTTTGCCGGATGAAATCTCCGACAGATCGGCTGCCGCTTCCACGCGATTGGCCTTGGCCACACCGCCGGGAGAGGTGATCGGATTGAACTCGAAACCGCCTGTTGCGGACGATTGCGTCGCGGTGCCCACGCCGTCGGAACGCGCCGTTTCACCCTTCACATACACGCCGGGCGCGATGCGATAAGTGGCATCCACGCCTTCCAGCTTTTGCTTCGTCGCGCTATCGCCCTGGCTGTAGCCGGACACGCCGACCTGCACGCTGTCGCCCACCCACTGCGAAACACGACCGCCCACGGTCATGTTGGAAGCTTGGGTAACGCCCGGCACATATTCGTAAGTCGCCATCAGGTACACCGGATTTCCGGCCAGCGTGCCCGCGCGTACCAGCTGGCTGTCGTCGGCTGTCGAAGGCAGCGCCGTGTGCAACAGGATGCGCCCCTGCAAAGGATCGAAGTCGTAGTCCTGCGCCGCACTGAGTTGCGTCACCTTCAGCACCAGACCGGAATCCTTGTCGCGCACTTCCACCCACAGATGCTCGGAGCCGCTCGTCACATCCATATGCTGGATGTAGTAGAGCGAACCGCCGGTGCCGCGGAACTGCTCGCGCGCGCCCAGCGTGCCGGGGTCGCCCGCAAACAGATCGGTCTGCGTCTTCTTCTGGCCGAAGCTGGTCGCGTCTTCGCTGCGCCATTTCACGTTCGCACCGTACATACCGCGGCTGTATTGCACCAGATCGCTACCGGCGATCTGGGTCTGGAAATTACCCCACATCACATGCGAATCGCCCTTGGCCAATTTGACGTAGAACTTGCCGCTGGTCGGCGCATCTTCCACCGTGGTGGAATCGTCGCCGTACACCGGGTAATACAGATTCGGATCGAGCCGCTTCAGCAGATATTGCGGATCTTTCGAACTGAAATTGGAGAACAGGTCTTTCACCGGCCCTTCCTGCGTATCCGCCGCCGCGGTCAGCAGCCAATCCCCCTTGATCTTGCCCTTCAGGTAAAACGCCAGGCGACCGTCGACATAAGCCTTGTTGTCGTAATGTTGGGTATCGCCTGTGACCAGTTGCGCCGGACCGGAAGTCGCATTCTTGCCCGCCGTCAGATCGGCGATTGCGATATAGAACCAATCCTGATCGGGGATGTAGATGTTGCGATCGAAATGCAACGCCACACTGTCATTCGACTCCAGCACATCGACGTTCACGACATAGCTGCCCGCAGGCAATATCTGGCGTGCGGCAAATTTGCCATCTTTATCGACCGGAATCTCCTGTCCCAGGAAACGGATCTTTTGCCCCGCTTTCAATTTGCTGCCGTTCGCTGTCACCGCACCGCCATGCACCGGAATATTGTGCAACGCCAGCCGGTTCTCGCCGTAGCCGATCAAATCTTCGCGCTTGTCGGATTGCCGTTCCAGCAGATCGGGACGCACGGCGATCGAAAGCGGTTGCGGCAGTGTCTCGTCGAACTTGCCGTCGCGGTCATAAACGCGTAGCACGTAACGTACGGTCTGCCCTGCCGCCTCGTCCGGCGTCCATACGGCCTGACCGTGCGCATCCAGCGGTAACACTTTCAGCGGCGCACCCTGCGTGGTTTTATCCTCGGCGAACAAACGTACTTCGCCGCGCACTATCCAGTGCTGGTAGTTGGTGTAGGACGTAAACCGTACCTGTTGATTGAGCACCGCCGCGTTCGGGAACGCAGTCAGGTTGAGCCATGGCTTTTCTTCCAGCGGGTCGAAGCGCACCTGGATGTCGGCGTGATCGAGTGCGATGTCGGTACAGCGCGTTTCGTCGGCGGTGTTGGCCTTGTCCGCATCCAGCAGCGGTTCGCCATCCACGGAGATGCGGAACGGCAGACCGGCGTCTCCCAACTCGGCCTTGCTGCAGCGGGAAGCGGTGGCACGCACCGGCGTCACCACCTTGCGCGGCGCCTGCTGCACCTGCTCCTTCACGGTGTCGTACCACAAGAGGATATCGACGCGGCGATTGGGAGCCATGCAGGCCTGCCACTCCTCCACCTGGCCTGTGCGCTTGCAGCGTACCTTGGGTAGCGTATCGCCCTTGCCGTCCGTGGCGATCGGCACCTCGGCGAAGCCGGGCTGCATATGCAGGAAATCCGCCGCCTCCTTGGCGCGCGCTTTCGATAGACCGATGTTGTCGCCATAGATGGCGCGGCTGCGCGCAGACAGGCGCTGCTCGTCGGCATGGCCGACGATCTTCATGCGCAGGTTGGTCTTGCCGCGCAGGTAGGCCGCCAGATCGAGCAATTGCTTCTTGAAATCCTCGTTGAGGAAGTTCTTGCCTGAGGTATAGTGGACCGGCCTTGTCTCATCGGCCTTGGAGTCGGTCTCGATCTTGCGCTCTGCAACGACGGGCGCCACATCCACCTCGGTCGGCAGGGCGATCTCCCGCACCTCGTCCGGCAGACGATATTCCACGCTGGGCGGTGTGTCGCCCAGCGGGCGCGGCAACACCCGGCTCTTCATCAACGAATTCCCCGGCTGTACCAGCGGAGTGCAATAGCCCTTGCCGTCGCACTTCGCATCTTCAGCCCATACCGGTGCGGCACACAAAGCGGCCACCACACTTACTGCGATCATTTTGAAATTGTTATTCATGTTATTTGCCCTCCCGCTTCACAGCAGAGGGTTGGACCAGTTCTTCCTCGATCTGCAGCAAATGGCAGCAGTCTTTCGCCTTCCACTTCGCGCGCATCTCCTTGGCGAGCGCCTTCAAACGTTTGCGGGCGGCATCCGCGCCGTCCGCCCCGACCTTGTAGGCGAGACGCAGCACGGACGGGCTTTGCTTCAGCAACTCCGGCATCTTGTCCAGCTTCGCCTGCCACTCGGCCTTGAGCGCATCCGAGGCATAGGCAGCATCGGTCACATCCAGCCGCACCACGCGATGGATGGTTGCGCCGAAGTTGAGCTTGGAGAGCTTGCCCCGGGTCAGACGCACATCGCGCGGATTCTCGGTGGTGACACGGAAGCCGGTCGGCAAAGTGCGCTCGTCCAGCTTCATCACGAAATTGCTGCCGTGCTGTTCGTTCGGCACCATGGCGCAGGCGACATGGAAGCGGCCTTCTGCATCGGTCGTCACCAGTTGCCCGTTAACGGTCGCCAGACGGACGTTCGGGATACCCGGCTCGCCCGCGTCCTGATAGCCGTTGATATTCTTGTCGTCGAACACTTTGCCGATCAGGTCGGCGCAGTCGAAGTTCGGATCGGGAATGACGCGCACCGTCGCCGTGGCGGTATTGGAGACCGCAGCATTGACGATGTTGTTGAGCGCATACGCCTGATTGACGTAGTTACCCTCGCTCACGCCTGAACCGACGACGGTCATCAAACGGATCACGCGAGTTTGATGCGCGGCGAAGCCCAGGTTCGCCCAGGTCAGCACACGCCCGTTGGCGGTCGGCGCCATCGGCACACCGTCCACCGTGGCCGTGCCCAGCTTGAATTTGAAGCCCGGAGGCAACTGGTCGCGCAGGTCGATATTGGCCAGCGCGGCCGACAGCGTATTGGTCGCCGTGATGGTGTAAGGCACAAGATCGCCACGGCTGACGTTCACCAGCGGCGTCTTCTTGCTCACGACGATCGCGCCGCCCAGGATCGGGTCGATCGCGATGTGGTTGTTGACCACATTGGCGGAGGTCGGTACCGTGATGGCGAAGCTGAAGTAGTACTGCGTGCTGGCCTGATTGCCCGCATTCAGCGCAGTCGTGGTCGTCGGACAGGCAGCCGGGTCGTGCGCCGCCGTGCCAGCGGCAGGTGCTGCGTTGCCTGCCTGTACCAGTGCCGGATTGGGGACATTGTTGACCGTCAGCGTGTTGCTGCACACAGGCACCAGCACCGAAGGCGCAGGCAGATAACCCGCCGGATACGTCGTCACCGTCAGCGTATAGGTTCCCGTCGGCGCAGCGGGCGTGAGCAGGAACTGGTACAGACCATCGGCGGCCGTGGTGACGGTTGCGCTACCACCGACCAGATGAGTCGCGGGGTTGAAGCCGCCGGGGCCGCTGATGGTCACCACCGCGCCGGACACCGGATTGTGCGTCACCGAGTCATACACCACACCAGCCGGGTCGAGCGGCAGACTTTGCTGCACGATGTTGTCGCCCGCGAACAACGTCAGGCTGGACAGGGTGCCGTCACCGCTGATGGTGGCACCGGCAGGATTGCCGCTGTTGGTTCCGTTCACCGCTGTCGCCGAGTTGTCGCGCGTGCCGTTGACAGGCGTGATGCCCTGCTCGTTGGCGACGGCACTACCCCACAGCAGACCGGTAACTGGATGGCGGAAGCGCAGCGTGTAACCGCTGCCGGGTGCCACGCCAGTGAAAGAATAGGTACCGTTGCTGGCACTTGTCGCCGAGGCGACCTGCACACCGCCCAGCACCAACTCCACTTGCCAGCCGGAGATGAGGGGCGAAGAGGTTTCACCGGTATCCAGTACGCGATTGTGGTTCGCATCGAGCCACACCGTGCCACTCACGGTCGCCGTGGTGGAGATCACCACCGGGTCGGTCGCCATATTGTTGCTGTCGAAACCGGGCGGCTCACCGCCGCCGGAGATGACGGCGGTATTGGTGAGTATCTGTCCGGCCAGACCGTTGGCCACCGCAGTGCGCAAGGTGATGGCATTGCCGGTGCCGCCCGCCGCGATAACACTCGTGCTGGTGCAGGTCACCGTCGTTGCACCCACGGCACCGGTACAGGTCCAGCCCGTCCCCGTCGCCGGGGCAGCCACCGTCAGGCCGGCGGGCAGGGTATCGACGACAGTGATCGTACCGCTGGTCGCCACCGTGCCGATGTTGCCGGGCGTGATGGTGAAGTAGCCGGTGCTGGAGTTCTGGCCGAAGCTCGAAGGGCTGTGCGTCTTTGTGATCGAGAGATCAGGCGCTGCATTGGGTGCTTCGGCAAAATGATTGTTGGCGGAAACAGTATTGGCGCCGACCAGGCTGATGGCGGAGATCGCGCTCGGTGTAACACCGGTGCCCGTGGCAGTACCACCGGTGCTGCCTGCCGTGGTGATGCCGTTGCTCGTCCCGGCGGGCTGCAGCGGCTGGGTGACCGTATAAGTACCTTCTGGCAGACTGGTAAAACTGTAGCTGCCGTCACTGGCGGTAGTCGTGCTGGCGCTGACCGCGTTGCTGTTGATGTCAGTACCGGTCAGGTTGATCGTCTGCAAGCCGATACCGTGATCGGGCCCATTCAACACACCATTGCCGTTGTAGTCGAGGAACACCCGCCCGGACAGCGAACGCCCGTTGGGGATCTCGGCGAAATTGTTGCCACTGGCCACCGTGTTCGGCGGCAAGATGATCTTGGTCGCGGCACCGATGACACTGGGTAGTGTGGTGACACCGGTGACCGAACCTGCCGTGCCGCCGTTGGACACCGCGCCCGCCGTGGTGATGCCGTTGGAAGTGCCGCTCGGTTGTGTCGGCTCGCGCACCGCGTAGTTGCCCGGAGACAGGCCGGTGAAACTGTAATTGCCGGAGGCGTTGGTGGTCGTCGTGGAAATCACGGCATTCGCGTTATCCAGCAACTCGATGCTGACGCCGGCAATGCCGGTATCGGCGCCGTTCTGCACGCCGTTGTTGTTCTGATCGACGAATACCGTTCCCGAGATGGTGGAAGGTGCGATCTCGGCAAAATTATTGCCCGAGGTGCCGCTCATCGCAGATGCGCCGCCGTCGCCGTTCAGGACGATGTTGACGATCTGGCTGGTGCCAGCGGTCGGGTTGGAGGCGACACCCGCCGTGCCGGTGCTGCCATTCACCGAAGTGATGGCGCCCGCCATGGTGGTGCCGTTGCTGGTGCCCGCGGGTTGCACCGGTTCGCACACGGAATAGGTGCCCGCCGACAATCCGGCGAACATGTAGTTGCCCAGCACATCGGTGGTGGCCGGATTGATCAAACCGCTGAGGCTGACCAGCGCGCCGCTGCAATTCGCACCGCTGTGCAGTTCGATGCTCACACCCGCCAGTGGCGTATCGGTCCCGGAATCATAAATTCCGTTCGGCGTGACGTTGTTGTCCTGGAACACACGGCCGGAGACATAGGCCAGCGTGCTCACCGTCAACACCGCATTGGCGGGCTGCTGGTTGTTGCCGAAGTCGGTGGTCAGCGTCCCGGCCGGGATGTTGTTGGTATGGTCGCCGGGCGTGGCACCGGTGACATTCACGCTGATGGTGCAACCGCCGGCAGGCACTTGTGCGTTGTTGGCATAAGTGATGGTGCCGCTGCCTGCCGTTGCGGTGACCGCACCGAGGCAGGTCTTGACCACATTCGGCGTGGCAGCGACCACGATGTTTCCGGGCGCAGTGGGCAGCGTGTCGACGAATGCCGAATTCAGCGTCACCGCACCGGCGTTGCTGTTGCCCAGCACGATGGTCAGCGTCGAGATGCCGTTCGGTGCGATCACTGCGGGAGAAAACTGTTTACTTACCGTTGGCGGTGTGGAAACGACCAGCCTGGCGCTGGTGGACTCGCCGTTGCTCACGCCTTCGAACGTGGCGACTGCGCCAACAGGAATGGTATTGGTGTAGCTGCCGGAGATATTGCTCAGCACATCGACCGTCACCGTGCAGAATCCGGCAGCGGGAATGGTCGCGCCGGTCAATCCCACTGTCGTGCCCGAAGCCGCTGCGCTGACCGTGCCACCAATACAAGTGGTGGAAGCAGCGGGCGTGGTGGCGACCACCAGGCCGGTCGGCAAGGTGTCGGTAAAAGAGGCGGCAGTCAGACTCGCCGCATTGGGATTGTCGATGCGGATCGTCATCGTGGCCGCGACGCCGGGCGCCTTGTTGTCGCTGCCGGTGGTGAAGCTGACCGGGTTTCCGGCATCCAGTGTCTTGCTGCTGAAGGCCTCGTGGATGGTCAACGGCGTCTTGGCCCGCAGCGTATCGCTGGCGGGCTGCGAGTTGGTAGCCGCCGTACCGCCGACAGTCGCGGATACTGCTCCGGCGGCGATGGTGTTCACATAATCGCCCTGCGCTGCGACAACCACGTCGATCTCGGCATAGCAGGAAGCAGCCACTCCGCCGGAGGCGGCCACGATGCTGCCGCCAGACACCTGCACCTGTGTATTGACCGGGGAACTCACGGTCGCACCGGTACAGGTGGTTTGAGGATTCGCACCGCTGGGCACGGTGACGCCTGACGGGAGGTTGTCCGTCACAGCGAGATTGGTGCCGGGCTGGGCGGTCGGGTTATAAAAAGTGATGCGCAACCGGGAACGACTGCCGACGCTGATCACGTTGGGCGTGAACTGCTTGGTCACGCCGATGTTGCTTTGCGTGGTCAGGCTGGTGCTGGCCTGGCCGCTGTTGGTCAGGCCCTGATCAGTGACGATGCCGCCGACCGGGATATAGTTGGTGATGCCGCCGACCGAGGTCGAGGTCACATTGACCGTGACCGTGCAGGATGCGCTGCCCGCCAATGACACGCCCGACAGGCTGACCGATGCTGCGCCAGGCGCAGCCGATACGACACCGCCGGGACACGTGGTCGAGGCGGCCGGTGTCGGTGCGATCGCCATGCCGTTGGCTGCCGCGCCGGAAGTCCCGTCCGCGGTGAAATAATCGGTCAGTCTCAATCCGGTCACTGCCTGGCTGCCGTTGTTGACGGTGATGGTGAGCTGGCTGATCTGTCCGGGAAAAGTCAGCGTACTCGGATTGCTCGCTTTGGCCACCGTGATACTGGTCGGTGCGGCATAGTTCAGCGTACCGATCACTGCGGTCTGGTTGCTCACGCCGCCGCTCGCGGTGATGTTGCCCACCGGGATGTTGTTGACCCAGTTGGCGCCGCCGGTGGCATTCACGTCGAACACCAGATCGCAATTGCCGGCACCGGCGATGCTGGCACCGCTCATGTTGATGCTGCTTGCGCCCGCCACCGCGGTTACGATGGCGCCGCCCGCGCAGGTAGTGTAAGCATTGGCAGGATTGGACAGCACCATGCCCGTCGGCAAGGGATCAGTCACGGCAACACCGCTTAACGCGACCGCGCCGGAATTGTTCAGACGTATGGTGACTGTTGCTTTACCGCCGGACGACACGCTGGCAGGAGAAAAACTCTTGGTGGCGGAAAGCGCCGAGGTGTAGGTCAACACCGCGGCATTCGAAGTGATTGGACCGACCGTATGCGTCGTGGTATCGGCGTAGGTTTCCGTGGCGGTGGTCGTTGCCGTGTTGCTGTAAGTACCTGCCGGGCCGACCACATTTACCTGCAACAGGCAACTGCCCGCCGCCCCGGTGCCGCTGGCGGCACGCGCCGGGATCGTGGCACCGTTCATCGAGACCGAGGTCGAGTTGGCAGCGGCCGTGATGACCGGGCTGCCTCCGCAAGTTGTGGCGGCATTGGACGGCGTGGCGATACGCATCTGCGCGCCGCTCGATGTCGGCAAAGTGTCGCTGACGGTCACACCTGTCAACGCATTCGACGACAGGTTAGAGAAGGTCAGCGTCAAACGCACGACCGTGCCTTCGGCGCGGGCCAGTGCGGTAGGCGGATTGGTGGTGCCGCCCTCACTGAAGGTCTTGGAAACGCTGAGCACATTGACGCCGACCGACGTACCCGACACCGCATTGGAACTGCCGCCGTTGCAAGTCGCTCCCGCGTTATAGCAGACGCTCCCGGCCGCCAGCGTGTTGGCGTAAGCCGAAGCGGTATTCGATGCCTTGGCCCAGAACGTGACGGTACAGGAACCTGGCGTATTGATGCCGCTGCGCTGCGGCAGGGTGCCAATGGTGAACACAGGTGCTGTCGCACCCAGCACGCCGGTCACGCTCAGTCCGACGCAACCAGTGCCGGACAGGCCAGGCGTGTAATCGTTGGCGCCGAGCACGCCGGTCAGGAAAGTCTGGCTGTTGCTCAGCGTGTCGGTGATGACGACGTTGCTGATGTCAGCGTTCGACCAGTTCTGAACGGTCACCGTGTATTTCACCGGATTGCCAGCCGCCGCGTTGATCGGGCTGATGGTCTTGCTCACGTTGAGGTTTTCGTACACCGTCACGGCGGCAGAAGCCGCCTGACTCACGATGGCCGCATTGCCCGTATTCACGGCATTTTCCGCCAATGTATTGGTATAAGACTTGGGCGTGTTGGCGATCTGCACCGTGCCGGTGAAATCGATCCGGACCGTGCAGGAACTGTTGGCCGGAATGGTGCCGCCGCTCAGCGTGACGCCGGTGTTATTGACCGTGGCTGCCGCCGTGCCGCCGCAAGTCGTGGTCGTCCCCGTCACCGTCAGGCCGTAGGTCAGGTTGCCGATACCGTCGATAGGATCGTCGGTGAAGTCCGCGCTCAGAGGCGTAGGCCCGTCGTTGAACAGCGTGATGGTAAAGAACCCCGCCTGCCCCGTTGCCAGCGCTCCCGCATTGACGGATTTGGATACGCGCAGCGGTGAATTCACAGTGATATTTGCCGTGGCATTGGCGGAGGCAGGGATACCGACATCGTTGGAGAACTGGCTGCTGGCGTTGATGGTGTTGGTTTGCGCGCCGGTCGTGTAGGCGCTGTTGGTATGCGCCGCTTCCACTTTCACTGTCAGGGTACAGATGCCATTGGTCAGACCTGATTTGGCCGGGAGCGTGCCGCTCGCGGTGATGGTGGTATCGCCTGGGGCAGGCGAGAAAGTGGCGCTGCCGCCGGTGTTGTTGCAACTGGCTGTGGCATTGGCGGGGTTGGCGACCCTGATGATGCCCGTGCCGCCCAGTTGCGGAAAGATGTCCGTGATACTGAAATTTGGGATGGCGACCGTGTTGGTATTGGTCACGGTGATGGTCAGCGTGGTGGACGTGCTGCCCAGCACCAGTGTCGATGCCGCGAAGTTCTTGGCGATCGTCGGCTTGCTCAGCGCCTTGACGTTGACGCTCTGGTTGACCGCGCCGGAGTTAGCCACGGCTGCTCCGTCGTTGCCGGTCACCGCACCGCTGGCGATGGCGTAGGCATATGTGGCCGTATTGCCGGTCGAAGTGCCAGCCGTCACCGGAATGATGATAGTACAGGTGCCGTCGGTACTATTGGCACGTGCGGGGATAACTTCATTCGCCAGAGAGATGGCCTGGGTGCCCGTGACTGCGGTTATCGTGCCGACGCCGGGCGCGGTGGTCGGGCCTGCCGGATCGGTACAGTTCACCGTCGCGATTCCGGCGACTTTCAACCCATTGGGCAGCGTGCCGGGCAGGTTGTTGCTGAAGCCGACGCCGGTAATGGCTGCCGCAGTGTTGCTGTTGGACAGCGTGATCTGAAGCCGCGTGACCTCACCCGGGAAGATGTCGGTCGGGTCACCGCTAAACAGTGTGACCGAAGCGCCGAGCGCCGCCCAGGCGGAAGAACTGCCGAGCAGCAAGAAGGCAGCCAGCGCGAGACTTGAAAACCATGCCAAACGACCGCGAAGGATGGAACAAAATTGACAGATAAATCGCATTTATTTCTTTCAACCAATACTGAATCTTATTTAATTGCCCATGCACAACTTTCTGCAAAACGCGCGCAGCGTGTCAGCATCTCTCCCGCCATTTCCGGCGAGCCAATACAAACATGACTTTGGGTTCCGCATTCATCAACTTGTTTACAGCCCGGGTTCGCTGCTACTTGCTTCCCGATGTAATGGATATGTGGATCAACCTCGATTGGATGCCGCTCATCACGAAGCGATCCCATTCAGAAGAATTCATATACCACCTGCAACCACGCAATCATGCTCATCTGCGATCCGGCGCTAAAACCAACCCATGAGTTAGCAAATTGTGTGCCCGCCCATTAACGCAACCATTTTGAACTCTGCTGCCATTCAATCGATACGCATGCCAATTACGAAGTGACGAAAACCTGACCGATAGTCGAACATCCGACATGGCAGTGGAGTGAGCTGTTACCAAGAATTTTCGACAGGAGTCACAGCTTGAGGAGCTAGCTGTACAGCCTTGTTATATTGTTCGACGCCACCCTTGATCAATGCAGGTTTGATCAGCCATCGTTTGTCACTTTTCCGCGCAGGGCTTTTACCGAACCATGTCTGGATTTACCTTCCAGACGTTTCTTTTGCGCACTACGGGTCGGCTTGGTGGCAACGCGTTTCTTCGGTAGCGTGGCTACCGACTGCAGCAATGCCTTCAGACGCCGCAGGGCCTCGTTACGATTTTGTTCCTGATTGCGGTATTCCTGCGCCTTGATGACAACCACACCGTCCTTGGTGATGCGCTGGTCGTTGATTTGCAGCAGTCGTTCCTTGAATTCCAGCGGCAGGGATGAAGCGCCGATATCGAAACGCAGATGCACCGCGCTCGACACCTTGTTCACGTTCTGTCCGCCCGCACCCTGCGCTCGCACCGCGGTCAGCTCGATCTCGCGTTCTGGGATGATGACGTTGTGGGCGATGTACAACATGGCTCAGGCGCGCACCTGAATCCGCAAATCACCCAGACACACTACTTGCCCGGCGCGTATCTTGGCGGTCTTGCGCGTTTCCGGTTTGCCATCAACCAACACCACACCTTCCGCCACCAGCGCCTTGCCTGCGCCGCCGCTGTCGCACACACCCGCAAGTTTGAGCAATTGGTTGAGCTCGACGAATTCGCCTCGCAGCTGAAATTCTATTGGTGACATTAAAGCTTCACCGCGTGTTCGCGCGTCGTATGGAACACCACCTTGGGCCAGCGTTCCTGCGTGAGTTTCAGATTCACGTTATTGGGCGCGAGATAGGCGAGATTGCATGCCGCATCTATCGCGAGGTTATGCGACAACGCTTTTTCGAAATCGGAAAGTATCTTCTTGTCGTCGCAAGTCACCCAGCGCGCGCTGGTGGTGCTGGTGCCTTCAAACATCGCGTCCACGCCGTATTCGCCCTGCAGGCGGCTAGCCACCACGTCGAACTGCAGCATGCCGACCGCACCGAGGATCAGGTCGCCGCCGTCCACCGGCTTGAACACTTGCACCGCGCCCTCTTCACCGAGCTGCTGCAAACCCTTGTGCAACTGCTTCACTTTGAGCGGGTTGCGAATGCGCACCGAGCGGAAAAAGTCCGGAGCAAAATATGGGATGCCGGTGTACTGCAACACCTCGCCTTCGGAGAAGCTGTCGCCGATCTGCATATTGCCGTGGTTGGGCAAGCCGATGATGTCGCCAGCGTAGGCTTCTTCCACCTGTTCGCGGCTGGACGCCATGAAGGTCACCACGTTCGATACCCGGATCTCACGACCGATGCGCAGATGCTTGATCTTCATGCCGCGCTCGAAATGGCCGGAGCACACGCGCAGAAAAGCGATGCGGTCGCGGTGGTTGGCATCCATGTTGGCCTGTATCTTGAACACGAAACCGGAGAACGCCTGCTCGTTGGGATCGACCTTGCGCGCCGTGGCATCGCGTTCGATCGGCGCGGGCGCCCAATCCAGCAGCGCGTTCAGAATCTCGCGTACGCCGAAGTTATTGATAGCGGAACCAAAGAATACCGGCGTCTGCTTGCCTTCAAGGAAACGTTGCAGGTCGAACGGGTGCGAAGCGCCGTGCACCAGCTCCACTTCCATCTTGAGCTGCTCGATCTCCAGCGGGAAGCGCTCGGCCAGGATTGGGTTATCGATTCCCTTGATGATCTCCACCTCGCCATCGGCTTTTTCTTCGCCCGGCGTAAACAGCAGTATCTCGTCGCGCAGCAGGTGGTACACACCGCGAAAGGTCTTGCCCATACCCACCGGCCATGTCACTGGCGCGCATTGGATCTTCAGCACAGACTCGACTTCGTCCAACAGTTCCAGCGGATCGCGCACTTCGCGATCCATCTTGTTCATGAAGGTGATGATGGGCGTGTCGCGCATACGGCACACGTCCAGCAACTTGATGGTCTGCGCCTCCACGCCCTTGGCTGCGTCGATCACCATCAGCGCGGAGTCCACGGCGGTGAGCACGCGATAGGTATCTTCGGAGAAGTCCTGGTGGCCGGGCGTGTCGAGCAGGTTCACCACATGGTCGCGGTACTCGAACTGCATCACCGAGCTGGCAACGGAAATGCCGCGCTGCTTTTCAATTTCCAAAAAGTCAGAGGTCGCATGCCGCCCGCTCTTGCGCGCCTTCACCGCCCCTGCCAACTGGATCGCGCCAGAGAACAGCAGCAGCTTTTCAGTGAGCGTGGTCTTGCCCGCATCGGGGTGGGAGATGATGCCGAAAGTGCGGCGGCGCGCCACTTCGCGCGAGATATGGTCGCGCGGCACGGCGGCGGGTTCTTTTGTTGTCTGTTCGATGTCGTCTGACATGGTTGAAGCCTGCGAAAAAAGTGCGCAAGTCTAAAGGCTTGGCGGGTGAATGTCTAACGACAGTCCGGAAAAGCAGCCGACTGGAATCTTAGCCGCGCACCGGTTCGAAGGTCGCATCCAGATTCAGGTCATCGCAGTAATCGAGAAAATCCCCTCGCAGCGAAGGAATGTGCACATCGGCCTGGATTCCCACCGTCATCACCACCGAGAACATGGGCGTTCCAGTATGCGGCGCGGGATAGGTGCCGGTCTGTAATTCCTCGATATTGATGCCTTTGCGCGAGAAGAACGCCGACAGGCTGCGCACGATGCCGGGTTGATCCATTGCCACGACTTCCACGCTGTAGGGGATCGCGGGTACTCCCCGCTCACGTTTGCGGGTGCGCTCGTGAATGATAGTGAGGCCGAGCTGTTCGCCGAGCAAGGACATCTGACCCTCCAATTTGGACAGTGCGTTCCACGGACCGGAAACCAGCATGATTAGAGCAAACTGTCTGCCCAGCACGGCCATGCGGCTCTCATCGATATTGCAGCCGCTATCGGCGATCCTGCCCGACAGGCGATCGACGATGCCGATCTTGTCTTCACCGGATGCAGTGATGACCAGATAATTGGTTTCGGTTTCCGTGTTCATGGTTGGGTTGCTTTTCATAATGGATCCGGGATGAGCGCACTGTAGCGGCTTTGCGACAATATTGGGAAATGAAGTCAGCCTCCCGCCCATCATCGTACCCCAGACACGCGGAAATCCCTGATAATTGCCAAGCTCACATATCCCGGCCATCCTATATGAAGACCAACCTCCCCTCGCAACGCGCAGGACAACCGAGCCCCAAGGAAATCGAACTCATGCTCTCCTTGTTCAATGGAGGAAGATTCAGGGAGGCAGCCGATCTCGCCCGAAAAATGGCAACCCGCTTCCCCGCGCTCTGGCTCGGATGGAGCATGTCAGGCATGGCACTTCAGCGTATGGGAAGAAGTGCCGAGGCGCTGGCTCCGATGCAAAAGGCCGCCAGACTCACCCCGGGCGATGCAGGTGCGCAGAATAATCTGGGGACGGTATTTCAGGATCTGGGACGACTCACTGAAGCAGAAACCGCTTACCGGCGCGCACTGCAACTGGAGCCGGGGTTCGCCCAGGCCCACATCAACCTGGGCTCCATCCTGCATGAATCGGGCAAACTTGACGAGGCGGAGGCCAGTTACCGTCAGGCGCTGAAGACAGAACCGAATCACATCGGAGCCCATTACAACCTTGGCGGCACACTCAGGGATCTCGGGCGGCTGGATGAGGCGGAAGCAAGTTACCGGCAAACGCTACGGATCGATCCGCATCACATCGATGCGTATCGTAATCTGGCCGCGACCCTGCAAGACCGGGGACGCGACGATGAGGCAGAGGCCTGTTACCGTCAGGCTCTTACACTTGCTCCGAACTATACCGGTGCGCTCAACAACCTCGCCTTGCTGCTCACTGCACAGGGCAAACCGGAACAGGGACTGGAGTTGATCAGGCGCTCCCTGCGCATCGACACTTCGGCGGAGGCCAAGCGAATCTTTGCGACTTGCCTGAAACAACTCCATATCACACGCTACGATGAAGAGCTCCATGCAACGATGGTGCATGCCCTGACCGAGCCTTGGGGCAATCCGGGCGAACTGGGACGGGTCGCCATCGATCTCGTCAAGCTCGCACCGGGTATCGCGGCGCTTCAGGAGCCCTTGAATCCATCCGGCATCAACACTCTGTCCGTAGATTCCTTGCTGTGCGCGTTGCTCGAGGTGACACCGGTATGTGACATCGACCTGGAACGCCTGCTGACCTCGGTACGGCGCGCCTTGCTCGATGCCGCCAACTCCACTCAGGAACAGGACGTATCTTCCTTGCGCTTCCATAGCGCGCTGGCACAACAATGCTTCATCAATGAGTATGTGTTCTCGTGCGGAGATGACGAGCTCGACCAGGCGCGCGCTCAGCGGGATGCGTTGAATGCAACCCTTGATGCCGCCACGCCGGTATCGCCCATTCAACTGCTCGCAGTGGCCAGCTATTTTCCGCTCGAGACTCTCGCACTTGCCAACCGCCTGTTGGATCGCGAATGGCCTGCACCCGTACAGGCCGTGCTGATGCAACAGATTGGCGAACCCGCTGCAGAAAGAGGATTGCGCGCCTCGATCCCCTGCCTGACCGACATCAATGATGAGATCTCGCTGCTGGTTCAAAACCAGTATGAGGAACACCCCTATCCGCGCTGGATCAAAGCACCTCCGGCTGTCGCGGCAAAGGATGTCCTGACCTATCTGCGCACCAGGTTTCCGCTTTCTCCATTCCAACCCGGCTCGAACCGGGTGTGCACCGATGTTCTGATCGCCGGGTGCGGCACCGGACTGCACCCGATCAATGCGGTCCAGCACACGAGGGGAGCAAAGATACTGGCTATCGACTTGAGCATGAGCAGCCTTGCCTATGCCAAGCGCAAAACGATAGAACGCGGTCTGACCTCGATCGAATACGCGCAGGCCGACCTGCTGAAGCTGGGAGCATCCGGTCTTCGTTTCGATGTCATCGAATCATCCGGTGTGCTGCATCATCTTGCCGACCCGTGGCAAGGCTGGAACACTCTGCTGGCATTGTTGCGACCCGGCGGATTCATGAAGCTTGGTTTTTACAGTGAATCGGCCAGACGCAACATCGTACGCATACGCGACATCATCGCCCGACGGGGTTACGGCTCGACGGCTGAGGATATCCGGCGCTGCCGCCAGGAGTTGATCCACCTGGACGAGCGCGAGGATTTCGGAAATACCGTGAGATCACCGGATTTTTTCAGCAGCAGCGCCTGTCGCGATCTGCTCTTCCATGTTCAGGAACATCGCATGACGCTGCCCGATATCAGCGCGTTCCTCAGCAAGAACGCTCTGCGATTCCTCGGGTTCGAGATCGATGCAAACATCCTGAGCGCATACCGGAAGCGATTCCCGGAAGACGATGCCGCCACCGATCTGAAGCTTTGGCATCGCTTTGAAAGCG
>Ga0265314_10001797_pt1 | contig 23124 bp, 19 predicted proteins | sample 4126metaG_FD_203106 | JGI IMG/M metagenome (GOLD analysis project Ga0265314, IMG submission 203106) | Rhizosphere microbial communities from Carex aquatilis grown in University of Washington, Seatle, WA, United States - 4-1-26 metaG | ecosystem: Host-associated > Plants > Roots > Rhizosphere >... | reverse complement strand
ATCCCGGTGCATCTTTTGACCCGGGAGGCGCTGCGGATCTACCTGTCGCGGCTCAATTCCGGCGGCATCATCGTCACCCACATCTCCAACAACCATCTCGACCTGACCTCGGTCGTGACCGAGACCGCCGCCGGCGAAAAGCTGATCGCCAGGCTCTACGACGAAGACGAGGTCGCCGGTCTCGATCCCATGATCAAATTTTCCACCGTGATGATCCTGGCGAGGGCCGACAAGGATTTCGGGCTGCTGCGCGACTGGGACTTGCAAAAACCGGAGCCCGGCGGAACTCCGTGGAGCGATGATTTCTCCAGCCTGCTGGCACCGCTGATCGCGAAGTTTAAAGAGGATGATTGATTAATTGGTCGCGATGGCGCGACGGGCAAATCTGTAGGGTGGGCAAAGCGCAAGCGTGCCACCATTGAGCAAAGTTGGTGGGCACGGCGCAAGCGCCTTTGCCCACCCTACATTTAATGATCTCCCCCAGCGTCCAGATGCCGGTCGCCCTTCAGGATGTGTCCGCGCTGCTTCAGCGTCAGCGCAATCATGATCCCTCGCAATCCCGATAGAAGCGCTCGGCGCTCAGTGCGCCGAAACGGACCGCCTGGAGTCACCGCAGAAGCAGCGCCACCGGCGCCAGCGGCCCCACCAGGAACGCGATCCAGAACCAGACTTTTGGCGATCGGCCACGCTCGCGCGCCATCTCCGCCGCAAGCGGGATCGAGACGAAGCAGATGATGAGAAAAAGCCAGAACATGTCGGCCATCTCCAGTTTGCCGAGCGCGACTATGGCATGGAATCGGGGCCGTCGCGACCTCGCTGGCCCTGCGGTCTGGAGACTTTAACCCTCAAAAGAAAACCCCCGGGCGAGCCGGGGGTCCATCTTGTCAGCGCCAGTGATGGTGCCAATGATGATGCCAGTGGTGATGCCAATGATGGTGCCAGCCGGCGCTGGCGACCGTCGGCGCTGCAACGGCGAGCGCGATGGTCGCCGCGAGAACGTAACCTAGCTTCTTCATGTTGACCTCGGAGGTTTGAACAACGGCCTTCAAACCCGGATGGAGGCCAAAGGTTCCCGTGGATCGACCGTGGGCGACTAAGGGATGAGGGGCAGTAGTGTAGCCTGGATTGAATCAACGGGTCGCGCGAATGCGCGCCCGATGACAGGCTCCGTGAAATCCGGGGTGGCGCCGTCCGCCAGCGAAGCTTCCCGGATTTCGCTGGCGCTCAATCCGGACCGCAAAAAATCTTTCAGTGCGCCGGTGATTTGGCTTCGTGGTCCAGCCCTGCCTACAAAAATATTTTTGTTTTTTGGTGGGCAAATCACCGGCTTATTGCGGCCATCCTGTCCCGCAAGAGGGGATGTTGGCCACGTCACTGACGTTGGGACGGGTTGCGGTGGACGCGGCAGCGTCGTCGCGCGCTTTATGCGCGCGGACGAGCGGCGCTGAAGCGTACGGCGAAGTCGTGTGGTCCTGACGCCCGGATTGCTGGCGTCAAGTCCCTGAGAGGCTAACGCTTCCCGGGGGCGATGGTGGCAAGAAGCTCCGATTCACCAGGGAGAGCACGATATATGTCGTAAAGCCATTGCGCAGGGAAGGCCGGAGTGTTTCCGCTGAACCTGTATGCTCGTGTGCGCATTTCCTTGTGCATCAATGCACACGAGACCGCGGGTGCAGCGCGCACCCGGTCTTCCCTGCGCCCTCTATTTTTCGGGGCGGAGTTAATTTGAAAACCTCGGACAAAGCCTGTCGCGAGAATGCGGAGGTGTGCTTCACCCTCCCCGGAGGGGGAGGGTCACCTGCGTAGCAGGCGGGGTGGGGTGAAGCCACATAACGGAGTGCCACTGTTTCCAAAGCGCCGCCACCCCACCCCGTCTCGCATCTTGCGATGCGAGCCGACCCCTCCAGGGGAGGGTGAAGTGAGACCGGTGCAATGCTGTTTGTCTGCCATCCCGAATGGCGTCCATGACGAAGCAGGCCTTGTAGAGCCTGCGCAATAAACCGTAAAATCGCTGCGAGCAGGGGCTAACCTGCGGCCCGAAGACCCAAAAACAACAGGAAGCGCCTGACATGACCACCAGACCGCAATTGCCGGAACGCACGCCGCGCGCAAAGGGCGAACCGACCGCTCTCGACGGCCTGCTGGTGGTCGATTTCACCCGCGTCGTCGCCGGCCCCGCCTGCACGCAGACGCTGGCCGATTTCGGCGCTGAAGTCATCAAGATCGAAAATCCCGACGGCGGCGACGACACCCGGCATTATGAGCACGCGGAAATCGGCGGCGAGAGTGCAGCCTTTCTCAGCCTCAATCGCAATAAGCGCGGCATCGCGATCGATTTCACCAAGCCGGAAGGGCGCGAAGTCGCGCGCGAACTGATCGCCAAGGCCGACGTGGTGGTGGAGAATTTCTCCGCCAGCGTGATGAAGAAGTACGGCCTCGATTACGAGTCGGTGGTGTCGTCCAACCCGCGGATGATCTATTGCTCGATCTCCGCCTATGGCCGCAAGGGACCGTTCGCCGCGCGCCCGGGCTTCGATCCGATCACGCAGGCCGAGAGCGGCTTCATGTCGCTGAACGGCTTTCCCGACGGCCCGCCCGTTCGCACCGGATTCCCCATTGTCGACATGGCGACGGGAATGTCGGCCTGCAACGCCATCCTGCTGGCCTTGGTCGCGCGCGACCGGCTCGGCAAGGGGCAGCATGTCGAGGTCGCATTGTTCGATATCGCGGTTGCGATGACCGGTTTCTACGGCATGACCTATCTGATAACAGGCGTGAACCAGAGCCGGTTCGGCAACTCCCCGAATGGCTCGCCGACCGTCGGTATCTATGAATCGTCCGACGGCCCCTTCTACATGGCGTGCGCCAACGATCGGCTGGTCAAGCGCCTGATGATCGAGGTGCTGGACCGGCCCGATATCGTGACCGATCCGGAATTTTCCACCCGGAAGGCGCGCTCGCTCAACAAGGAAAAACTGCGGTCGCTGCTCAACGGAATCTTCAAAGGCGACACCCGCGAAAACTGGATCGCCAGGATGAAGAAGGCCAACGTGCCGGTCGGCTATCTCCGCACCATCGAGGAGGCCTTCAACTCGCCCGAAGTGCGCCAGCGGCATCGGCTCAGCCAGATTTCGCACCCGACTGCGGGCACCATTCCCAACATTGAATCGCCGCTCAATATGGGATTGACGTCGATCGTCGATCCCGTGGCCGCGCCGTTGCTGGGCCAGCACACCAACGACGTGCTGCGCAAGACGCTGGGCTATGATGACAGCCGTATCGCGAAGCTTAGGGAAGCCGGAGTTTTCGGGGACGAGTCGCACAAGGAGTGAGGCATTCGACAGACGTTGGTGGGAGACACGCGGCGTGCGGCGCGTCACATCCCGTTCGGGGAAAGGTTGCTAGTTTAACACGACAACTCGTGAGGAAATCATGGCACTTATTCCATTTCTGATCCTTGCCGCGGCGATCTACGCCCTCGTCTCGCTTCGGGTGCTGAAGCAATATGAGCGTGGCGTGGTGTTTTTTCTCGGCAAGTTCGAAGGCGTGCGCGGGCCCGGATTGACGATGATCTTCGTCCCGTTCCAGCAGATGGTGCGGATCTCGCTGCGTACCGTCACGATGCAGATTCCGTCGCAGAAGATCATCACCAAGGATAACGTCTCGATCGATATCGCGGCGGTGGCCTATTATCATGTCACCGATCCTGAAAAGGCCGTGATCGCGATCGAGAACGTCTACAACGCGATCAACCAGATCAGCCAGACCACCGTGCGCAACGTGGTCGGACGCTTCAGCCTCGACGAGTTGCTGTCGAATACCGCCGGCATCAACGAGCAGATCAAGAACGTCATCGATCTCCACACCGAGCCGTGGGGCACCCAGGTCACGGCGGTCGAGATCAAGGATATCGAGCTGCCCGACAACATGCAGCGCGCGATGGCCAAGGAAGCCGAGGCCGAGCGCGAACGCCGCGCCAAGATCGTCGCCGCCGAAGGCGAATACCAGGCCGCCGTCAAACTCGGCGAGGCCGCCGACATCATCACGGCCCACCCCGTCGCGCTGCAACTGCGCACGCTGCAGACCATGGCGGAAATATCGGTCGAGAAAAACTCGACCATCATCTTCCCGGCGCAGTTCATGACGACGGTGCAGGAAGCGATGAAGATGCTGGGCAAGGATTCCGCCCCGAGCTAATTCAGGCAAGAGCCTCATCCTGAGGAGCGGCGTCTTCCGCGTCTCGAAGGATGGCACTACTCGTGGCACATGGTTCGAGACGGCGCCAAGGGGCGCCTCGTCACCATGAGGTTTGCCTTGGAGCGTCCCGCGCCGGCGGCTGTCTCAGCCGCCGGATTTGGCAAATCTCGCCAGCATCGCGTCGAACGCCGCCTTGATGCGGTAGACGGCCGGATTTTTGTAGGGGAATTCGGCGTTATCGTCGTGCACCAGCATCGAGGCATTGACCTCGAACACCAGCAGTTCTCCATTGGTGTCGACGCTGCAATCGATGCCGAAATATTCGAGGCCGATACGCTTTTGAATCTCCTGCAGCGCCCGGTAATGCCCTTCATTGAAGACCAGTGTCGGATCGTTCAGGAACGCGGCTTCCTCGTCCTGCATCCATTTCTGGTTGGCCATGTCGGTGTTGACATGGTGCACCTTCCAGTCGTCGCAGATCGCCAGATGATAGGGCAGCACCTGATTGTCGACGAAGATGAAGCGGTATTTCCGGAAAAAGCCGTCAGCCGAGCGATAGTCGGCATATTCGATGAAATAGCGGTCGGTCCCGGCGGGCTTGGCCAGATAGGCCGCCAGTTCGTCCGCGCCGTCGATCTTGTCGAAATCGTCGCCGCCATGGGTTCCGACCGGCCGGGCCAGGATCGATGTGGCTTGCGGCAACGCGGCGCGCAGGCTTTCGGCCGAGAGCTCGGTGCCGGCCTGCTGGCGCGATATTTTCGGGATCCGGCAGCCCTCGATTCCCGTCAGCAATTCCGCCACCATGTCGCGGGTGGTGCGCTGGATTTTGCGAGGGTCGTTGATGGTCGGCTTGCCGAGCCTTTCGACCAGGTAGGCCGCGAGCGGCAGCATGGCGCCGGCCTGGTCGACATCCGAGATCAGATTGACGACGATATCAATGCCTTGGCCGAAGGCCTGGGGATCGTAGGAATTGTCCTCGAACAGGGCGAGCGTATCGGTGTCATGGTTGGCGTTCTTGAACAGATATTCGGTCGGCGTGTTGCCGCCGAACGGCGCATAAAGCGCCAGCACGCGGAAATCCGCCGGCGACTTGATCGCCGGCCGCCGGATCAAGGGTTGGATCCTCGCTGCCTGCGCATAGGCGGCCTGGGCGGCCGCATCGTCTCCCGAGCGCTGTTTGATGCCACCGATCCAGTACAGGCTGTCGGCATCGCGCGGATTGAGCGCGATCGCCTGCTCGAAACTTGCGATCGCGTCCGGTATTTCCTCCAGCTCATAGTGGACCTTGCCGAGCTGATGGCGCAGCGCGGCTTCCTGCGGCCGTTCGCCGAGCAACTCCAGCAACAGCGCCTTGGCGATGATATATTGCTTGGTCGCCATCAGAGCCTGAACCAGGTTGGTTCTGGTTGCCCAATGGCGCGGATTGAGCTTCAGGGCCTCGATGTAATAGGCGATGGCATCCTGGGGTTTGCCGGTCTGAACGAGAATATTGCCGAGATTGCACCAGCACGCCGTCAGTCCCGGCATCAGCCGCAGCGCCGATTTGTAGTTGGCGGCAGCCGATCCGAGATCGCCCCGGACCATGCAGGCATTGCCGAGCTTGGAATGCAGCTCCGCGACGGTCTCGACCGGCGTACTGCCGGCGGGCGCGGCCTCGATAACGGCAAGGCCGAGCTGGAACGCGGCAAAGGCCTCGTCATGCCGGCCGGCGGCGTGGTGTTCCTGCCCGAGCCGCAGCCAATGCGCGGCCGACGAATCCTTGGGTTCGGCGCCCGGAGATGAGGCGGGCATCGCGCTTACGGTCATGGAAGTTACGCCTGTGTTAGTGAAGGTAACCGAACCATGAAGATTTTTGGTAAACAAAGTCTTGTCGAAGCCCGGGCTGCGGCCTGTGCCAGGCGACAACATGCTTCCGGGTGTTTCGGCCGGCTCTCTGGAAACATTGAGTAATTTCAGTCGGGACCTGACAAAATCCCCCGATTTTGCCGATACGGACGGCGTACGAATCAGCCGATAGTGCGCCCTTGAAAGCCCATCGAAACCGGGCGCCTCAACCTGCAGAGATCGTGACCGGACTGAAGTCAAAAACGACTACCTCGCCTGACATTCCTGACAAGCCCGGCTGGGCGCCGCGGCTGGCGCAGGAGGCGCGGTTGCGTCAGCTCGACGAGTGGCTGGCGCGTCGCTCACCTGGGAGCGACGCGGTCGCCACTGAAGTCGAGCGCGCCGCATTGCTCGGCGCGCTGGACCGGCGGCAGGAAGCGCAGCAGGCCTTTGTTGGCATCCTGCAGCGGTCGCCGGAGAATTTCAGCGCGCTGAACGAGTTCGGAACGCTGCTGACCCAGATGGGGGCCATCGACGCCGCGTGCCGGGTCTACGCCGAGGCGATCCTGCATCATCCGCAAAACCCGATGGCGCGCGTCAACCTCGCCAATCTGCTGTTGCGCGCCAACCGCCACGCGGAAGCCCGCGAACATTACGAGGCCGTGCTGCGGGTCGATCCGGATCACGCCGAAGCGCATCAGGGATTGGGCGCGGTGCTGTCCGACATCGGCGACCGCGACGGCGCCCGCCGTCATTTCCAGCAAGGCTTTCGCGACCACGCGGTCTCGACCCTGGCCTACCGCGGCACCAGACCGCCGGTGACGCTGCTGCAACTGGTGTCGTCGGGCGGCGGCAATATTCCGACGGCGGCGGTGCTGGACGACTGCACGTTTCTCACCTCGGTGATCGTCATCGACTATCTCGACCCCGGAATCGCGTTGCCGCCGCATCAACTGATTTTCAACACCATCGGCGATGCGGATCTTTGCGGGCCCGCACTTGAAGCGGCCGTTAGTCTGATCGACCGGACCACGGCGCCTGTGATCAACGATCCCCGCGCGGTGATGAAAACCGGCCGGATCGATAATGCGAACCGGCTCGGGGATTTGCCCGGCGTGGTGACCCCGAAGACAACAGCGGTCGCGCGCGACCTGCTGGCCGGCCCGGATGGCGCGGCTGCGCTGGCAGGCCTTAGGTTTTCATTTCCGCTGCTGCTGCGCTCGCCCGGCTACCACACTGGACGTAATTTCATCCTGGTCGAGCATGCGTCCGAGTTGGCGGAGGCGGCGGGCGGCTTGCCCGGAGACGAGCTGCTGGTCATCGAATATCTCGACGCGCGGGGCCCGGATGGCAGTGCACGGAAATATCGGGTGATGATGATCGGCGGCAAAATCTATCCGCTGCATCTGGCGATATCGCGGAACTGGAAAGTGCATTACTTCACCTCCGACATGGCCGACAAACCCGACCATCGCTCGGAGGAGGCGCGTTTCCTTCAGGACATGCCGGCGGTGCTTGGCGATGCCGCGATGGCCGCGCTGCAGCGTATCCAGGACGCGCTCGGCCTCGACTATGCCGGTATCGATTTCGGACTGGCGCCGAACGGCGACCTGCTGTTGTTCGAGGCCAATGCCACCATGGTGATCGCGGTTCCCGATTCGGACGAGCGCTGGGCCTATCGGCGCGCCGCCATCACCGGCATCATCGATGCCGTGATCGCGATGATCCTGCAAAAGTCCACAGCGCCACAGCGAATGCGGCGTTGAAGCGAACTGAAAAAAGGCCCCGGTTCGCGCCGGGGCCTTGTTGTCCATGGATTAAGCTTCGCGTCGAAGCGATCGCGCAGAGGTTCGGTATCACTGACCGAACAGATTGAAACGCGGCATCTCAGGGGCGGGCTCTTCCGGCGCGTCGTTCTCGACCACATCCGGCTCGTCGCGGTCACGGCGGATCACGATGTCTGGCGCATCGCGGTCCGACACATCGCGGCTATGGATGATCCGCCTCACCGCAACGGTAGCAACTTCAAGTTCGCGCTGCTTCCGCTGCTGCTCGGCAACTTTCCTCGCTTCGCTCCGTTTCCTTTCCGCAAGCTTCGGCTCGTCGGCGCGTGCCTTGTCGATGCTTGCCTTCTGGGCGTTGACCCTATCGGTATCCATCTTGTCGGCTGTCGGCGCGATCGTTTCCTGCGTGGCGACAGTGCGAGCCGGCTCGGGGGTCTTCGCTTCCGCGGGCGCGACGATCGCCGGCGCAACGGCTTGCTGCACCGTCGGCTGCTGCGCAGGTGGTTGCGGAGCTGGCGTTGCGGCAGCGGCGACGGCAGCAGCTGCCGGGGCCGGAGTCACCGGTGCTGCAGTGGGCGCTGGAGTTGCCGCGGCGACGACCTCAGGCTTCGCCGTTGCCGGCGCGGTGTGATCCTCCGCCGCCAGACGCTGCAATCGATTCGGTGGATCGATGCGGGTCGGGTTTGCCAGAAAATAACCCCCGGCAAATCCGGTCGACAGCACCACCACCACGGAGCCGACACCCGCAATATAAGAGGTTGTGTTGAACGTCATGGCCGCTTTCTCCGCAACATCGCAAGCAGGAAACGACGGGAAATAAGAACCGTTCCGGTTCATGCCGGCGAATTCTTGCGGCCGCAGGTTCCGCTTGCCCTCACGGTCGGTTGAAATCCCCAGAGTTCCGGGAACTCGTCGCTACGCAGGTGCTTGGTTCGCAGCACGTCGTGCCATTAGAACCGGAGTTGCGAAATGAAGGATTTTTCAAACGCTGCGTTTGCGCCCGATCAGATCGACGTGATGCAGCAGGCGCTCGAACGGGCGGTTGCCACCTTGCCGCATCCGGTAAGCTCGAAGCACGTTCAAACCCTGGCAGAAAGCATTCTGCGCACCGCAAAACAAGGCGAGCGCGACGTCAGGACGTTGCAGACCATGGCGCTGGTCGAGATGCAGCTTCGAGAAAATGTCTGAGACGAGATCAGCCGGTTAGCGGCCCATCCCTTTGGCGGCTGGGTTCTGGCGCTTGGTCGCGACAGGCGCGGATGGCTTCCTCGACGCTGTGGAACGGCCGCCCGGCTTCAATCAATGCATCGATACCGAATTTCTCGATCGCCTCGTGTGCCCGCGACGACTCCAACCGCGCGATCGCAAAGCCCACCCCAAGCGAGCGGCACGCATTGATCGTATCGCTCAGCACCTGGGCTGCGGTGAAGTCGATCTCGACAATGCCGGTTGCCTCCAGCACGATCAGGCGCGGCCGTTGCGCTGAGGATTGCAGCAGCGCCATCACATCGCGCCGAAAATGATACGCATTGAGGAACGACAGCGGGGCCTGAAAGCCCGCGACGACGACATGGGGTTCGGTCTCGCCGGGAATATGCGGGTTGGATGGCCACCAGATCGAGGTGCCCGGTACCCGTTCGAACACTGTGACGCGGGCGCGGGTGTTGCTCCAGATGCCGTGCAGCAGCGACAGCGCGATCCCGATCGCAACGCCCTGTTCGATCGGCAGGACGATGATGGCAGCGGCGGTCGCGATCACCAGCAGCAATTCGCCGAACGATTGCTTTGAGATCGCAACGATCTGGCTGACGCGGATAATCCGCATCGCGACAAACAGCAGCACGCCCCCCAGCGCGGCCTGCGGGACGTGGCGCAGCAGCGAGCCGCCGAAGGCGAGCAATCCCAGCACGATCGCGGCAGCGATCAGAACCGCGAACTGCGATTTTCCACCGGTCTCCGCCACGATCGCGGTGCGTGGCGGGCTGGCATTGACCGGAAATCCGCCGATCAGGCCCGACAGGATGCTGCCGGCGCCGACGCCGATAAAATCCCGGTCGACATCGGGCGGCTGGTTCTTGTCCGATACGAACGACCGCGTCGTCGCCGCGGTCTGCACCATGACGATGATGGCGATGATCAGGGCCAGCGGCACCAGTTGCAGCCATCGGCTGAGCGGGATGTCGGGGATATCGAGGGCCGGTAGCGCCGCGGGGATATTACCGAGCACCGCAACGCCTCGGCTTTCAAGTCCCATGAGTACGACCGCGGCGGCGGCTCCGATCAGGCCGATCAGCGCGCCGGGAATGCGGACGTCGATACGTTCGGAAATCGTCACCAGCGCCAACACACCAAGACCGATGCAGAGCGTAAAGGAATTGGTTTGCGATAATTGTCCGGCCAGTGTTGCCAGGCGCTGCAACATCGGGCCGCCAGGCGTGGGCAGCCCGAGAATTCCGGGCAGCTGCGAGATCAGGATATGCACGGATATGCCGGCGAGAAATCCGACGGTGACCGGGATCGAGAGCAAATCGGCGATCCAGCCGAGCCGGAAAATGCCGCCGACCACCAGCACGAGGCCGACCAGCAGCGCGAGCACCCCCGCCAGCGCGAGATAGTCAGGCGAACTGGAGACGGCCAGCAGCGCGAGGCTGCCCGCGAAGATCGGTGTGATGGTGGAGTCGGCACCGCTCGACAGGAAACGGTTGCTGCCGAACAGCGCAAACCCCAGCGATCCCGCCAGGAACGCGAAGAATCCGATCTGCGGCGAGAACCCGCCAAGCCGTGACGTCGCCAATTGCTCGGGGATCGCGATGGCGACGAGGGTGAGACCGGCAACCAGATCGTGCGTCAGATAGGATGGCTGATATCCCTGCAGCGAGCGCAGCACCGGCCAGCCAAAGCCCTTTGGCGTCTTCGCGGTGTCCGAAGCCGGAGACACGGGGGTATCGATCATGAATGCGTCGCCTCGGCAAAATCCTGGAACAAGCCAGCGACTTTACCGGGAACTCGACCGGGAGTCCTCCGGCAAACGCAGGCTTGGCTAAAGCGTTTTCGAAGGAAGTGGACACCGGTTCGCGTGAAGAAAACGCGTCAAAACAAGAAGCTGGAGCTTCGGTTCTGATTCTATCAGAACCGATCATGCTCTACGGAGGCGGGGGATCGGAGACCGGCGGCGTTCCGTTATGCGCAGCCGCCTCTCAAGATGATGGGGTTGCCGGCAGAATGGCCGGCGTCACTGAATGGTTTCGTGCACCGCGGCAATCGGGCAGTCAGGCGCGGTCATTACTTCCGCGATCACGTTATAGGAAATCTCGACGCCGCCGGGCTTGTTGGGAGCGGCCTTGACCGATTTGATATGCAGCGTGGCGCGCACCAGCCGGCCATCGTTGAGGACGATTTCGGTGACGCCATGGCGCACGGAGGTCACTTTGGTTTCGGAGCGCGGTCCGACCTGAAACGAAAACGGCTGTAAGTAGCCCAATTGCATCGTGTCCACCTGTGTTGTGCACCGCGACTATCAACCCCGATCGTTACCGAATGGTTCCGGCCGGGAACGAACGCCTTTCCGCGGTGCGTCATGAGACGGGAACCATCCCCGATGGTTTCGGAAACACGAACATCCGGGCTCGATGTCGCGGCTTTATTCGCTTTAAATCTGCGGCTTTATTCGCCGGCATGGGGCCGGATCGGCTTGCACGGCTTGGTTGGCAGATCATTATCGCAGCAGGGCAGGAGGCGCTGGGACGCAGCTATTGCCGACTGCGCAGGCGCACCTGATCTGGACCCGGCTGGACAGGGTTCGGCTGGTCCGAACCCGACTGATCCAGCGCTTCGTGCCGGTCCGCCACTGCGCGGTGGAATTGCTCGAGCGCGAGGCCGAACGCGGAGAGGTCGCCTTCTTCAATCGCACCGTCATCATAGGCTTCAAGGGTCTGGCGGATGATGGCGTCGACTTCATGCTGCATGTCGCGCAGCTGAGCGGCGGAATTGCCGTCGCGCGCCAGCGCCGAAAGCACCAGCACCCGGTCGCGCAGCGCGATGTTTTCGGCCTTTTCGTCCCGTTTCAGGTAGCTGCGAAACCAGGCGCCGGCGGATCCGAGACCGGATAACAGCAAGATCGCGCCCCAGAGATAGTCGCTGTATTTCTCGAGGAAGGTGCGTTCCGTGCCGTCGATATAGGCGGCGGCGCCGCGATGTGCCGGCAGGGCGGCGTCCTTGTCGGTGTCGGGCGTCGCGATGTTGGCGGCTCCCGGCAATTCACGCTGCAGCGCCTGCCGAACGCTGAACAACTGCCGTGTGAATGCGCCGACCGCGGTCTCGGACAATGCCCGCCGCGCGACAATGAGATGATTGACGCTTACGGTTTCGATCTTGTCGTCCGGCCGTGCCGGCGACGAACTAAAGGTACTGCCGGGAATCTCCTCGGACTCATAAAGCGGATGCTTCTGCGCGATCGCCTCGGAGACATCGATCGGCAGGAATTTCGGTTCACCGCGCTCGCGGGCGGTGGCGGCGATGGCTTCCGAGGTAATCTTGCTGTCGAGCGGACCCACCGACATGAAGGCGTCGATCGACATGTCGTGCGACATCTCGCCGATCTGGTTGATCGCGAATTGAACCACCGTGACCTTGTCCGGATCGATGCCGGATTCTTTCAGGATGACCTGGAGCAGCGTCACGTTGGCCTGCGTCGTTCCGATTACGCCGAGACGGTGCCCTGCCAGTTCTTCGAGGCTCTTGATCTTCGGGGCCGGCGTTTTCTTTGAGCCCTTGGCCGGCAGGCCGGAAGGCGACCACAACACGACGACGTTCTTGCGCAGGATGGCCACCGATTGCGCATCGGCCGGCATATTGAGGTCGCCGCGCGCAACCGCGAGGTCGGTCTTGTCGGCGCCCAGCAGCGCGAGGCTCTCGGCCGGCCCAGTGGTCGGAATCGGAGCGAGCCTGACCGCCATGCGTTGTTGCGCGAAGGTCTGCGCCAGCGCCTTGATCAGCTTTTGGTCGTCGCTGTTCGACGGGCCGACCGCAATGCGCAGGGTCTCCGGCCGCAGCGCGAAGTAGAGCGCACCCGCCGCGGCGATGAAAACGAATATGCCGGCAAACAGAATGAAAAAGGAAAACCGGTCCCGCTTTTTGCGCGATTGGGGCGCGGCGTGCGGTCCTCTGACGGGGGAAAGGGAATCCATGGGGTCCTTTAGCTACCGGCAGCCCTTGATGCTGATCTGGAGCATATGGGTAGTAATCGCCCGCCGCGACATTGTCACCCGTAACGGGGCCCGAGAGGCAGAATTCATCAAGATGAACACACTCGGCAGGACACCCGTTTTCAACGGAAGCGGATCAACTTTAGGACGCCTGTCAAGTCACTACCAGCTAAGACGCCGCCGCAGAAATGTGATAAGGTTCACTGACAACGGAGGAGTATGAAATGATGGAACCTAAGCTGGAAGTCCCGGCAGAGTTGCGCGATCTGGTCGAAAAGACCATCGATCAGGCGGAAAAGGCGTTCGGAATGTTTTTCGATGCCGCCAATAAATCGGTGACGTCGATACCGACACCGGGCACCGAGATGTCGAAGCAGGCGCTGACCTTTACCGAGCAGAACATGAAGGCGGCCTTCGAGCATGCACGCAAGCTGGTTCATGCCACCGACCTGCAGCAAGCCCTGCAAATTCAATCGGAATTTCTAAGGAGCCAGTTTACCAACGCCGGCGAACACATGCGGCAGATTACCGGCAATGTCATGTCCGCGGCAAAGGATGCGTCGAAACTTTAACTTCGATGCAAAACCGTCACGTTACTTGCAAATCAACTCGTCGCAATCGTCGTTGCGTTGCTAATTTTTTTTGGTGTGGTACAAGCGCGCTCTCAAAAAACAGGAGCCGACATGGCCAAGAAGAAAAAGTCCGTCAGGCGCGCATGGACGTCAACCGATGTGCGTGAATTGAAATCGTTGGCGAAGAAGAAAGTCGGCGTCGCCAGAATTTCCAAGGCGTTGAAGCGAACGGTGGGCGCGACCGCGGTCAAGGCGCACCAGCTCGGCGTATCGCTCGACACCAGGGGGTGAATATTCCGCCGTTTAACGGTTGGTTGCCTACAAAATCGCCTTGCGCGGATTTTCGGCGTGGACTTTAATTGTTACGCGGGTCCTTGACAGGCCACCGGATGAACCCATCCGCCGTTCGTCATCTTTCCCCCAATCCCTGTCGGTACCAACCGGCAGGGATTTGTACGTGGGGACTTGCGGTAGGCAGACTTGGGGTAGGCATGACTGGGCGTAAGCAGGACTTGCCGTAGCAGGTTCAGTCGTCCGATCGTAGTATCCACGACATCCGCGCGGCACTTCGGACGACTATTCCTTCTTTTGGCCCGACATCGCCACCACCTTGCGCCAACGTTCGGTCTCGGCTGCGAGCATCGCGCCGAATTGGCTGGCGTCGCCGGCGATCGGAATCGCGCCGAGTTCATCGAGCCGCGCCTTGATGGCGGGATCGGCGAGCGCCGCATTGATCTGCTTGTTGAGCAGATCAATGATTGGCCGCGGCGTGTCATGCGGCGCGCCGACGCCGTAGAACGAGCTGGTCTCGAACCCCGGCAGCGTATCGCTGATCGGCGGCACCTGCGGCATCGTGTCCGATCGTTCGCGGGTGGTGACGCCGATCGCGCGCAGCTTTGCCGTCCGGACGAATTGGTACGAGGATGTCACATTGTCGAACATGCCCTGGATATGGCCGGACATCACGTCGGTCAGGCCGGGGGCAGAACCGCGATAGGGGATGTGGGTGAATTGAATTCCCGCCATCGCCTTGAACAGTTCGCCGGAAAGATGAAGCGAGGTCCCGATACCGGACGAGGCGATGCTGAGCTTGCCCGGATTGGCCTTGGCGTAAGCGATGAAATCCGCGACGGTGTGGATCGGAAGCTCGTTGTTGACCATCAGGACCACCGGTATGCGGGCAACGCCCGCGACCGGAACGATATCCTTGGCGAAGTCGTAGGGCAGTGTCGGATCGAACGACGCGTTGATGGCGTTGGCGGTGCTGGTCAGCAGCAACGTATAGCCGTCCGGTGGCGAATTGATCACCGCTTGCGTTCCGATGTTGCTGCCGGCGCCGGGCTTGTTTTCAACGATGAACGGCTGACCCAACCGATCCGACAAATATTGGCAGATCAAACGTGACAATACGTCGGTCGCTCCGCCCGCCGTGTAGGGCACGACCCATCGCACCGGCTGTGCGGGATAGGCTGTGGCTGCGCGTGCCGAGGGAAACAGCCGCGCGCCAGGCCAGCTCACGGCTGCACCCGCTGTCGAAAGAAGCAAACTTCTCCTGCTGATCATCGCGACTCCGATCGTTCCGCGATAACTATGACAGCAGTCTGAATGCACTGCACGCCGTTGTTGTGATTATTTTCGAAAATCGATGCTGCGGCCGTGGTTTTACGGCGCGGATCGGTAAGATCGGTAGGAATAGCCGTGTCGGTATTTGTTTCTTCCGTGGCAGGCCTCAAGGCGTGATGGGATGTCCGGCGGGCAGGGCAATGCCCTTCTCAGCGGCGATCTTGCGCAACAGATCCGGATGATCGGAAATGACGCCATCGACGCCGAGGTCGATCATCCGCGCGATGTCCTCGGGTTTGTTCACCGTCCAGACCACGACCTTGAGTCCGAGTTGGTGAGATTCGGACACCAGTGCCGCATCGACATCGCCGAAATAAGGCGACCAGATCGCGCCTCCCGCGGCCTTGATGGTGCGGGGAAGCGATTTGCCGTAGTCGGCCGGATTGAAACCCGCCGTCCACTCCGTCGCCTTGTCGAGAGAATTCGTGGCTCCCGATCCCTTCTGCAAGGTCAGATAGACCGTCGGGATCTGGGGCGCCTGTTGCTGCACCAGCTGCAAGGTCCGCCAGTCGAACGACTGAACCATCACCCGGTCGCTGAATTTCTGATGACGCAACAGGTCGAGCAACAGGCCGACAAAGCGCCGCGGGTCGGGGGACTCGTCGGGATGGTTGGGATCGATCTTGGTCTCGATGTTGAAACGCACGTCCGTATCGCCTGATTTGCGCACGAGCTCGAACACCTCGATCAGGGTCGGGATCGGCGTGCCCGGCACCGAACGTTGATCAGGAAACTGCATCGCATAGGCGCTGCCCGGCCGAATCTGACCGACATCGTATTTTTTGACCTCGTCAAGCGATAACTGGACAAAGGGAATGCCGGGCGGTGCGATATAGGCGCCATCGGGCCCACGGGCGAGGTCGGGGTTGAGCTTGCGTTCGTGCGAGACGACGATCGCAGCGTCGCTTGTGACCCCGATATCCAGCTCCAGCGTGTTCACCCCCATCGACAGCGCGTTGGCAAAGGATTGCAGCGTGTTTTCTGGAAACAGGGCGCGACCGCCCCGGTGCGCTTCAATATCGAAGGCCCGATTCTTGAAGGACATGGCCTCTCCGCTGACGTAAAAGAAAAGCACCGCAACAGCCAGCGTTGCGGGACGAAAGATCGCCATCGGCGTGTTTCCCCTGGCCCGGAATTACGGCATGTTGCCTGTACGCTCGCGGCGCGCGGAACGATTTCCGCGCTCCGGTTTATCAATACGCGATGCGGCAGGGCAAATGTTTCCGACGGACTAGGCAACATGGCAGATCAATCCTCGCAAACCGCTATCGCGCAATCAAAGGCGATCATTGGCCGCGGCACGCTGGCCGTGACCATCGGCAACATGCTCGAGTTCTACGACTTCATCACCTACAGCTTTTTCGCGATCCAGATCGGCCACACCTTCTTTCCCTCCGATAGCCAGTTTGCCAGCCTGATGCTGTCGCTGGCGACGTTTGGCGCTGGGTTTGTCACCCGGCCGATCGGCGGGATCGTGATCGGGTCTTATTCGGACCGGGCGGGCCGGCGTCCGGCGATGATCCTGAGCTTTACCATGATGGGGTCTGCCATCATCGTGCTGGCGCTGACGCCTTCCTATGCCAGCATCGGCGTCGCCGCGCCAATCATCGTCATCATCGCGCGAATGGTGCAGGGATTTTCGCTCGGCGGCGAGGTCGGCCCGACCACGGCCTATCTGATGGAAGCAGCAGCACCAAACCGGCGCGGGCTTGCCGTTTCATGGCAACCCGCGAGCCAGGAGATCGCGGCGACCATCGGTGCGCTGGTCGGCGTGGTGCTGACGAGGTCGATGAGCGACGCAGCGCTGGACTCCTATGGCTGGCGCATCGCCTTCCTGATCGGCGCGGCGTGCCTGCCGTTCGGACTGTGGCTGCGCTCAGGCTTGCCCGAGACGGTGGATCTGAAGGCAGCTCAAGCGCATCTAAAGAAGGTCGCAGGCCGGCGCTTCGAAACGGTCCGCGCCAATTTGCGCATCATCGTTCTCGGCCAGATGGTGCTCGCAAGCGGCACCATCATCACCTATGTGGGCCAGTACATGACGACCTATGCCGAGCACACGCTGCATGTAGCGACCGACCTCGCCTTTGGCACCTCGGTCATGAGCAACGGTCTCGGCATCGTCGGCGCACTCGGCGGCGGCTGGCTGGCGGACCGCGTCGGACGATGGCCGATCATGGTGTGGCCGCAACTGGCCGCGCTATTGCTGACCTATCCGATCTTCCTGTGGATCGTGGACACCCAAAGCGCCTGGGCGCTGCTCGGCGGGTTCGGATTCCTGTCGCTGGTCGGCAGCCTGCCCTATAGCGCGTTCTACGTAGCGCTGGCGGAAGGCCTGCCACAGAACATCCGCGGCGGCGCCTTCGCCACCATCTACGCGGTCGCGATCGCGACCTTCGGCGGCACCGCGCAACTGATCGTGACCCGGCTTATTCACGTCACCGGCAATGCGCTGGCGCCGGCCTGGTACATGCTGCTGGCCACCGCGGTCGGGCTCGCGGCGATGGCGATGATGCGCGAAACCGCGCCGGTGCGGGACCAGAATTAGCGCGCATCCAGTCATGTCTCTCCGTCATTGCGAGCCAACGGGTCGGGCGAATGCCCGCCCGATGACGGGCTCCGCGAAGCAATCCAAAGCAGGACTGGATTGCTTCGTCGCAAGCGCTCCTCGCAATGACGATGTGGATTGGCTGCCTGAAATCTGCATCGCAGTCGCTGGATGAGCAAAGGCGCTCTTGCGCCGTCCGCCGTCACTGCATCACAGCGCCTGACTCCTTGACCACCTTGCTCCATTTTTCGGTCTCTGCACGCAGGAATGAACCGAACGCTTCTCCAGACAGCGACCCCGGCTCAGCACCGACATCGGAAAGTTTTCGTGCAAGATCCGGATCGCCGAGCGCCTTCATCACATCCTTCGTCAGCGTCTTTACGACCGCGGGCGGTGTCCCGGCCGGCGCGACCAGGCCGAACCATGACGACGCCTCGAAGCCGGCGACGCCGGCCTCTTCCATGGTCGGCAATTCCGGAAACAATGGCGACCGCATGTGACCGGCAACCGCAAGCGCGCGCAGGCTGCCGGCAAGCGCCTGGGGTCGAACGGCCGGCATGTTGTCGAACAGGATCGGGATCTGGCCGCCAATGAGGTCGTTCATGGCGGGCGCGGCGCCCCGATAAGGCACGTGGACGATGTTGATGCCGGCAAGGCTCTTGAACAATTCACCGGCCAGATGATTGGTCGAGCCGTAACCCGACGAGCCGAAATTCAGGGTGCCGGGCGCGGCCTTGGCGAGCGCGATCAATTCGGTCACGGTTTTGGCTTTGACCTTGGGATTGACCGTCAGCACGATCTGCACCGAAGCGACCAGCGCGATCGGTGCAAAATCCGCGGCGGGGTCGAACGCCAGGTGCGGATAGAGCGCCTGGTTGACGGCCAATGGCGGCGGCGCCGTCAGCAGCAAGGTGTATCCATCGGGCGCCGACCGCGCGACGAATTCCGCGCCGACGTTGCCGCCCGCGCCGGCGCGGTTATCGATAATGACGGATTGCCCGCAGATTTCGGACAGCTTTTGACCGAGAAAGCGCGCCACCACGTCGTTCGATCCGCCGGCCGGAAAGGGAACCACAATATGAATGGGCCGGTCGGGAAAAGTTTCGGCATGGATCGCAGCGGTCGATAGCAATGCGGCGAAGCCAATCATCAGAAATGCCAGCCAATGGCGCATTCGTTTCCTCGAGTTCGTTTCTTGTCGGTTCCGGCGGGATTAACAGCAAAGCAAGCCGCTCTTAACTCTGCTGGTTAACCCCTGATCCGCCAAGCAGGGTTATACATGGCCCCAATATAAGGCTCCAGGATCGATCCACGGGCAATTCGGCGATGGGCGTAAGTGTTATCGAGCCAGTGACAGACAGCCAGCCGCGGCAGGCCAAACCGTCGGCCGCCAAGAGCTGGCTCAGGGCCATCGAACTGACCTCGCGCATCGAAGCCAACCCGAAGCAATTATTCGCCGACATCATCGAGGATCACGCGGCGCGGCAGCCGGATCGCCCGGCCCTGTTGTCGGAGACCGAGACATTCAGCTACGCGGCGCTCGCGCAACGGATCAACATTTATGCGCGCTGGGCGCGGTCGGCGGGAATCAAGCCTGGCGATACCGTCTGCCTGTTCATGCCAAGCCGGCCGGATTACGTCGCGGCGTGGCTTGGCATCACCAAAGTCGGCGGCGTCGCGGCGCTGATCAATACCAAGCTGGTTGGATTGTCGCTGTCGCATTGTATCAATGTCGCGCAGGCCGATCATGTCGTGCTGGCCGCGGAGCTCGCTGATGTGTTCGAGACCGCCCTACCATATTTGTGCCGGGTGCCGAAAATCTGGTTTCATGGCGGCCACGCCGAACTCGATACCGGCGATCACGGCACGGTGCTGGACGATATCCTGGATCGGATGGACGGTAGCCCACTCGATCCCGCCGAGCGGGGCGCGGTCAGCATCAGCGACCGTGCGCTGTTGATCTACACTTCCGGCACCACCGGCCTGCCGAAAGCCGCCAGCATCAGCCATCGCCGTATCCTGAACTGGGGCGGCTGGTTCGCAGGGCTCACCGGCGCAACGCCGGAGGATCGCCTGTACGATTGCCTGCCGCTGTTCCACAGCGTTGGCGGCATCGTCGCGCCCTGCAGCATGCTGAGCGCAGGCGCGTCAGTGGTGCTGTCGGACAAATTCTCGGTAGGTCAATTCTGGGGCGACATCGCGCGCTGGGATTGCACGCTGTTCCAGTATATCGGCGAGCTCTGCCGCTACCTGCTGAAAGCGCCACCATCCGAATTTGAAATTCAACACCGGCTGCGGCTGATCTGCGGCAACGGACTGCGCGGCGACATCTGGGAAGCTTTTCAGGCGCGTTTCGCCATTCCGCGCATTCTCGAGTTCTATGCGGCGACCGAAGGCAACTTTTCACTGTACAATGTCGAGGGCAAGCCCGGCGCGATCGGCCGCATCCCGCCGCTGTTGGCGCATCGTTTTCCGGCGGCGATCGTTCGGGTCGATCCCGAACTTGGCGCCCCCGTTCGCAACGCGGATGGCCTTTGCATCGCCTGCGCGCGCGGCGAGGTCGGCGAAGCCGTCGGGCGTATCGGAACCGCGGACGAGGGCGGTGGCCGCTTCGAAGGCTATACCGACGCGGCGCAGACCGAGAAGAAAGTCCTGCGCGACGTGCTTGCGAAAGGCGATGCCTGGTTTCGCACCGGCGACCTGATGCGGCTCGACGAGCAGGGCTATTTCCATTTCGTCGACCGGATCGGCGATACCTTCCGGTGGAAGGGCGAGAATGTCGCGACTTCCGAGGTGAACGAGGCCGTAGCCGATTGCCCCGGCGTGACCGAGGCAACCACCTATGGCGTGGAAATTCCAGGCAGCGATGGCCGCGCCGGAATGGCCGCGATCGTGATCGACAACCATTTCGACATCGGAGAATTTGCCGGCCGCCTCGCGCAACGCCTGCCGGTGTACGCCTGTCCGGTGATGATCCGGATTTGCACCGCGCTGGATAGCACCGAAACCTTCAAGCAGAAGAAGCATGAGCTGGTTCGCGATGGTTTCGACCCGCATCACGTGACGGAACCGCTGTTTTTTCGCGAACCCAAGTCCGGTGAATATCGCCCGATCGATGAACGTGCCTACGCGCGCATCGTCGATGGCTCGATCCGGCTCTAGGGCGGCGAGCTTCGGTTTACCAACGCAGGTAAAAGATCGTTGCAGGCCGGAGATAATTCACATTTGCGCCCTATGATGGGCCTTCGCAATTTAACGAGAAAGCGAACCAATCCATGTCGGTAAGGTTAAGGATTATTTCGGCGATGCGGCAGATCGCCGAGGAGCAGAAGGTCACGCTGCCGCCGCTCGACGATGCGCTGTCGCTGCACGAAACCGGCTTCGATTCGCTCGGCTTTGCCATCCTGGTGGCGCGGCTGGAAGACGATCTCGGTGTCGATCCGTTTACCATCGCGGAGGACGCGGCGTTTCCTCTCACCGTAGGCGACTTTATCAAGGCCTATGAAAATGTCCCCGCGTGAAACCTTCGCGCTGCGTGATTATCTCGGTCCGGATCTGACCGGCCGCACGATTTCGGATGCGCGGCGGATCGTCTCGCTGACCGATTTCCTTCGGCATACCTGCCTGTCGAACCGGCTCGGCGAACTGTCCGGACGGTCGGTGCTGATGGCGGTATCCGATCAGCTGATCTCCGGACTTGTCATGACCGAGGTCGACGGCGTGGCCGGGCGCATGCTGCTGTGTCCGCCCGATCTCAACGCCGATCATCTGCAGAGCCTGATGCAGGATGCCGACATCGATGCCGTCGTCACCGACCAGCCGGAACGGTGGGCTTCGTCCGACGTGAAGTTGATCGTGCCGGCCGGACCGCCGATGGGCGCCGCTGCCCCGACCAGGACTGAGCGCGCGACGGAATGGCTGATGCTGACCTCGGGCACTTCGGGTATTCCCAAAATCGTCGGCCACACCCTGGAAGCATTGACCGGCGCGATCGTCGCCGATGGACCGGCGCGCAACGCCGCGGTCTGGGCGACCTTCTATGACATCCGCCGCTATGGCGGCCTTCAGATTTTCCTGCGCGCCATCGTCGGCGGCGGCTCGATGGTGCTGTCGAGCCCCGGCGAGGCGCTGGCCGATCACGTCGCCCGGCTGCAATCGCGCGGCGTGACGCATATTTCGGGTACCCCATCGCATTGGCGCAAGCTGCTGATGAGCGGCGCGACCTCGAGCTTTACGCCGCGTTACGTCCGGCTGTCGGGCGAGATCGCCGACCAGGCCGTGCTGGATGGCTTGCGCGATGCCTTTCCGGCCGCATCGGTCGGCCATGCCTATGCCTCGACCGAGGCCGGCGTCGGCTTTGCGGTCAACGACGGCCGCGAAGGTTTTCCCGCGGGGATCGTCGGCAACGTCAGCGACGGCGTCGAGGTGAAGGTGGAAGACGGTTCGCTGCGCATCCGCTCGAACCGCACGGCGCATGCCTATGTCGGCCGCAAGGCCACCGAGTTGACCGATAGCGACGGCTTCGTCGATACCGGCGACATGGTGGAACTGCGCGGCGACCGCTATCATTTCGTCGGACGCCGCGGCGGCATCATCAACATCGGCGGCCTCAAGGTTCATCCCGAGGAAATCGAGGCGGTCATCAACCGGCAGCCGGAAGTGCGGATGTCGCGTGCCAAGTCGCGCCGCAGCCCGATCACCGGCGGCATCGTGGTCGCGGACGTCATTCTGGCCGACAATGTCGATGCCGGCCGCGGCGATGAAATCCGCGCCCGGATTTTGGCGGATTGCAAGGCCTCGCTGGCGCCGCACAAGGTGCCTGCCGTGATCAAATTCGTCGCGGCGCTGGACATCACGGCAGCCGGAAAGTTGTCTCGCCAAGATGCATAATGTCCTGGTCACCGGAGGCAGCCGTGGCATCGGCCTCGCCATCGTGCGGCGGCTGACTGCATCAGGCTATCATGTGATTGCGGTAGCGCGGCGCGAAAGCGACGAACTGAAAGCCGCGGTCGCCGAGGCCGTGAAGCAGGGCAGGGGAATGCTTCACTTCAGGCCGTTCGACCTCAGCGAGATCGACGCCATTCCGGCCTTCGTCAAGGGGCTGCGCGACGAGTTCGGCGCCATCTATGGCCTGGTCAACAATGCCGGGATCGGCACCGAGGGACTGCTTGCCACCATGCACAACAGCGAGATCGAGGCCTTGCTTCGTCTCAACGTGCTTTCGCCGGTCATCCTGACGAAATATGTCGTGCGCCAGATGATGGCCGATGGCGCCGGGCGCATCATCAACATGTCCTCGATCATCGCGAGCACCGGCTATAACGGCCTGTCGGTCTATGGCGCGACCAAGGCGGCCGCGACCGGTTTTACAAAAT
>Ga0265314_10001793_pt1 | contig 23149 bp, 20 predicted proteins | sample 4126metaG_FD_203106 | JGI IMG/M metagenome (GOLD analysis project Ga0265314, IMG submission 203106) | Rhizosphere microbial communities from Carex aquatilis grown in University of Washington, Seatle, WA, United States - 4-1-26 metaG | ecosystem: Host-associated > Plants > Roots > Rhizosphere >... | reverse complement strand
TAGAACAGGAATCCCGGTATGGATCCCGGCGTGTTCATGGTTCGCTGAAACGGCCGATTCAGCTCGCTTCCGGGCACGTCATTCGTGGCCAGGAACGTCACACCGACGGTGTGCAGGCCGGCTTTAACCGGAATCTTCTGAGTCGATCTGCCGTTGCCGGTGGTGTTCGCGATCTCCTTATCCCAATCGAACAGCTTTACCCGCTCGCCGTCGATAGTGACCTCGAGCTGCTCGCCCTTGACGCCGCCCAGGACCGCCTGGAAGTAACCCGTGACGCCTTTGACCTTGAAGGTATAGTCGCCGTCGGCTGGGAATTGATATTTGATCAGGATGCCGCCGCGCGTTCCGAAAGGCAGCCCTTCGATGTGATAGTTCTGTGCGGTGTCGGCGGGCACTTCAAAGACGGCCTGCGTGGGAGCTGAGACATCGCCAACCGCCAGACGGCTGATCTTTCCCGCGGCCGACAAATACGCTTCCATCAATGCCGGAGACAGCGTCAGCGCTCCCGCGATGTTGTCGAAGCCGCGTGTAGAATCGTCGGGAGGCAGGAATTTCGTGGCGTCCACTTCAAGCGCCAGCACGTCGCGAATTGCATTCGTATATTCGGTCCGGTTGAGGCGGTGCATGCCGGGCGGGGTCAGATTGGCGGTCGCGCCGCGGTCGAGCTCCTTCTCCATGAAAGAGACCATGGATTCCATCACCGGCGCGGCCGGACGCGGCATGCCAGAAGGTGGCATCATCCCGGCGCGCAGCTTGCGCACGACCTTTTCCCAGGTCTCAGCGTGATCGTGCATGCTGGCGGGGTCGAGCTTATCGAGCAAGAGTCCGGCGGTTTGCAGTTTCTGGTTGTGGCAGGTGACGCAGTATTGGTCGAGCAGGGCGCGCTCGGCAGCGGCCGTCGTTACCCCCGTGGTCACAGCCGTCACGGGAACCGGCGCCGCCTGCTGCGAACGGGCGATCTGGAGATAACCGGGCACGGCGACGATCGCCAATACAGCCGCTACACTCAGCTGGCTGTTTCGATGCTTGCTCATCTGGCCTCCCAAGGATTGTGGCCTTCCACGAGGGTCCGGCGAGCTCAGCCGGCCTCTAAGTCAATATAGTCAATACTTTGGCTGGACGCAAGCCCTCCTGCCGAATGGCATCCGGAGCCTTTGGAGGCCGCTGTGCGGATTCCGGCCTCGGAACAGGCCAGGAATAGTACGTTAGGGAGAGTGGAAAGCGCCTGCGCGGTTGTCCGAGGCGCAGTCACTGGTGAAGTACTCGAAGCCGAAATAGCTTGACGATGCTTTCTAGACGGATGTACCATGCGGTCGTGCGTCGGGCGCTAGCCATTGCCTTGCTCGGTTTGTTCAGCTTCTGGCTGATCCCCCCCTCGGCATTCGCTTCCGATCCAGAGGCGGGTCTGCCAGCCTGCTGCCGCCGCAACGGCAAACATCATTGCTCGGTGATGTCGGCCACTGAACAGGCATCTGGTCCCGCGCTGCATGCCTCACCGTGCAATTTCTTCCCCGGCATTGCGGGTGTAACGGCGTCACCGAAGGCGGGAGTGGCGACGGCGCCTATCGTCTCGTGCGTGTCGCACGCCTGCACGCCCGCGGACCGTCATGCGGATGAATTGCCGCATCCGGTTCTCTTTCACTCTCCGCGCCAGCAGCGCGGCCCTCCAGCACTCTTCTTCTCGTAAATTTCCGTTCCTGAAAACTTCTGAAGGTTTGAGAGAGGTGTCCTTTGTCTTCTCGTCTAGCCGGCCTGTGCGCCGTTTTATGTCCGATCGTGATGTGGGCCGCCGTCTTCGGCACTGTTCGCGGCGTGGTCCACGATCCTGACCATCGCCCCGTGCATCGGGCGCAGGTAGTCGTGAAGTCTAGCACCTCAGACTTTTCCCAAAATCTCACGACCGATGCTGACGGAGCTTTCGAAGCGACCGCCCTTCCAGTCGGATCCTACGACGTAACCGTGACCGCGCAAGGATTCGCGTCTTCTCGGCAGCAGGTGGTCGTCGCCTCGGGCAGTGCGCCGGTGGTGCATTTCCAGCTCGCTATCGGGACCAGGAGCGACCAAGTCACGGTCGCGGAGTCTGCGTCAGCCGTGAGCCCGGAGCAAATGACGCCGACGACCGTCATCAGCCGCAGCGAAATCGCAATGACCCCCGGCGCCGATTTAAGCAACAGTCTGACCGCGATCACCGACTACGTTCCCGGAGCGTGGGTAACGCACGATCAGCTTCACGTGCGCGGCGGACACCAGGTGACCTGGGCGATCGATGGCGTTCCCATTCCGAACACCAATATCGCGAGCAATATCGGGCCCCAGATTGACCCCAAGGATATCGACTACCTCGAAGCCCAGCGCGGCGGTTATTCATCCGCTTATGGTGACCGCACTTATGGCGTCTTCAACATCGTGCCGAGAACCGGTTTCGAACGCAGCAATGAAGCCGAGTTGTTTGCGACCTATGGCACGTTTCACCAGACCAACGACCAGGTGAACTTCGGCAGCCACACCGAGAAGTTCGCCTATTTCGGAAGCGTCAACGGCAATCGGAGCGACTATGGCCTGGAATCTCCCGGTCCCGATGTTCTGCACGATCGCGTGTCGGGATTCGGAGGCATGGGGACGCTCATCTACAATCGGGATGCGAGCAATCAATTCCGTTTCGTGACATCGCTTCGGCGCGACGACTATCAGATTCCCAACGACCCAGACGCTGAGGAGTCTGGAATCCGCGATGTCGAGCGGGAGCGTGACGCACTCGCAAGCCTCTCCTGGGCGCATACATTTCGACCCGGTATGCTTCTCACGGTATCGCCGTTCTATCACTACAATCGCGCCAATTTCGACGGTGGTCCGACAGACACGCCGATCAGCACCACCCAGCACCGGGGCTCTGAGTACGGCGGTGCACAAATCGTGTTCAACGCGGTAACCAAGCGCCACAACGCCAGCATTGGACTGTACGGTTTCGGGCAGCGCGACAATGAGTCCGTCAACTTGATCGCCAACGATGGCTCGGGCCTTTCGCTTGCCCAGCAGAAAAACACATTGGGGCATCTGGAAACGTTGTTCCTCGAGGACCAATACAAAGCCCTGGATTGGCTCACGTTCACCGCGGGAGTGCGGCTGACGCATTTCAGTGGCGCGATCGCGGAGAATGCCGCAAGCCCGCGATTGGGCGGAGCGATCCGCATCCCGCATCTCAACTGGGTGCTTCGAGGATTCTGGGGAAAGTATTACCAGGCGCCGCCACTTTCTACGGTGAGCGGTCCTCTGCTGGATTTTGCGGTGTCGCAAGGGCTCGCCTTCATCCCTCTGCGCGGCGAGCGCGATCAGGAACACCAATTCGGGCTCACGATTCCGCTGCGCGGCTGGGCGTTTGACGCGAACAACTATCATCAGCGCGCACACAACTACTTCGATCACAACGCCATTGGCAACTCGAATATCTTTTTCCCTCTTACGATCGACGGCGCCAGGCTGTATGGATGGGAATTTACGATCCGCTCCCCGCAGATCGCACACCGTGGCGAGGTTTACCTCAGCTATGCCAACGCCCACGCCGAGGGTTCCGGCGCCGTCAGCGGCGGTTTGACGGACTTTTCGCCTCCCGAAAGCGGCTACTTCCTGCTGGATCACGATCAGACCCACACGTTGCACGCGGGCTTCAACTTCCGCTTGCCTTGGCGAACCGCGGCCGGGGGAAATGTGTATTACGGTTCAGGATTCACGGACGGATCCAGCGATATCCCGGCGCATTTGCAGAAGCACACGACGTTCGATCTCTCGCTCAGCAAAGCGATCTCGGAAAATCTTACCCTTTCGGTCACGGCGCTGAATCTGGCAAATCGAAGGTTCTTACTCGACAACAGTGAGACGTTCGGCGGAACGCATTACGCGGACCCGAGGCAGATTTACGTTCAGGTTAGATATCGATTCCACTACTGAACGCCCCCCCTGGTTAGCCGCGCCCGGCAATGTAGAGGATCACAGCGCCTAGGGCTATGAATGTCGCGATCGCGTCGTAAGCGACCTTCGACATCTTGCGTGGTCCCAGGTGCCCCCCGCAGGCTCCGCAGTATGGCTCGCCGGCTAGAGCGAGCGAATGGCAGTCGTCGCATTGCAGGCTGGCTTTCTCCTGGTAGGCTTCGAAGCGTCTCGAGCGCGTCATGGCCCATGGTACGCAACGAGGGAAGGTCCCATAAATAGTCCGGGACGCCTGTTGTTCATGGAACTATTGCGGCGGCGGCCTAGATCGTTCGTACTAGAACGAACTTAATCCATAAGAATTTCTTACGGTCACCGTATGACCCTATGTATGATGGATGGCGGAGGGCCGCCTCAGCGCGGCCGTATACGTTCACCCGCACCTTCGTGCCGGCGAATCGTGAAATCCAGGAGCGGTTCTGCACTGAGCAGAACCATCTGGTCGCGAAGTTGAACTACCGGCCCGGCAGCAGGCTATCCGGCTTGGCGGTGAACACGTCCATCAGCGTGCTGACCACGTAGCCCAGCGCCAGACCTGCGGCGGCGGAGAACAGCATCCCCACCAGCGGCGTGAGGTCCAACGCGTCACCAATCTTTGCCGAAAGAGCGAATCCCAGCAGACCGCCCGAAATGCAACATACCAGCCGCTTGCGCATTGTGTTTCTCCTCGATTACAGAATGCGAGAAAAGCGGCCGGAAAGCACTAGGTGGAGGACCCCGGTTGCCGGGAAACCTCCCCTAAGTGGCCCTGCGGTTTCTCTCCAGTACGGCTTGATTCTCGGGACTAGGACTACGGCCGCTACTTGCCTACGTTACTTACAACGTTACTTATCGGCGTTACTTACCGACGAGGTGCTCTGCATCGACGTTAAACTCGTTGCAGACGTATTCCTGGATCTCCCAGGCGGGCCTCAGAAGATAGGTTCGGGTGAAGGTATGCGGCTTAGTGAAGGCCTTGGGATCCTCCATGGTGATCTCGAGCTCCAGGTGCCCTAAGTCGGGGCGTTTGATGCGTTCCACCACGTGCAGTTCCTCGCTATGGGGCAGGCCTTGGCCGTTCAGCCACGTTTTGTCGTTCAGGTACTTGGTGTCCACCACCAGGGTGTCGCCGTCCCATTTGCCGATCGAATCGCCCATCCACAGCGGTCCAGGATCGTCCAGATGGGGGCGGCCGTCCAGAAACACCTGGCGATAGCTGTGAATATTGCCTTCATCCAGGATCACCAGCAGGGTCGGGGTCTGGACGAACTTCTGCAAGAAGGGCGAAATCCGGGGAACGCCCGCGGGCAGGCAGTGGCCTTCAGGATCGTCCTTGCTTAAGGTATCGCGGCGTTGCTTATAGACTTCCTCGGCCCAGGGTTGCAGGGGAACTTGTCCCACTTGGGTGAAGCTGAGGCCCGGGGTCCAGACGCCGGAAAGATCCGGTTTTCCGTCGGGCATCTTGGGCGTCGGACCGGTTGGTGTGAGAGCGGATTGGAAATCCGCCGCGTTCTCTTTTTGGTCGGCGTTGCCCTTACCTCCGCCCTTGCCTGTCTTGGCATCGGCCTTGGCATTGGATTGTCCGACGCTCGCAACTGGCAGCAGCGCCAGCAGGGTCGCGATGGCCGTAGCGGCCAGCAGGGAACCCACTATAGAATTATGATGCCGCTTGCTCATTTGGATGGTACGTCGTCCGCGGAGGAGCCTACGAACACTTTACGGCCGTCCGACCGCGTGATCGCCCGGGAATTCGCGTGAATCGAGCCGTCGGCGAGAGGCTTGCCGTCTTTCGCCATGTATCCTTCGACGGTCACTTCTTCCCCCGGCTTCAAGGAGTTTCGATTCCAGCCTTGGCGCGAAAGGGCATTGGGGCTTAGCGATTCGAAGGCCCAGGTGGTCACCTTGCCGCTCGTATCTTTCACGTCAACGAACACGTAGGCGTGGGGATTGACCCAGGAGAGCTTGTTGACGGTCCCCTTGACGGTGACGGTCTTGGCGGAGTCGTACTCGGCGGCGAACGAATGATGCGCCAGCATCGGCGCGACAGCCGCGAATAGAGAGAAACCCGTGACCACCGCCGCTCTGAACTTGAATGTCATCAGTGACCAACCTCCTCCGCGATACGCTGCGGTCAGTCTATCGTCCCTGCCGTTCCGAAGTCAAAGCACCCATGGTAGTCTGCGGATATGAAATCGCAGGCTGTCGCACCATTCTTGGTCGTTCTGGCAGGCATTGCCTCAGGCCAGGGGCAATCTGCAAAGCCAACCTTTGAGGTTGCTTCCATCAAGCCTTCGGACCCTAACCCCGAGAACACGGTCTGGATTGGGATGGATGCCAATGCCGGGACGGTTCGCTACACGAATATCACTCTGCGGGATTGCATTCGGGCTGCATACCGCGTGCGGGACTTTCAGGTTGAGGGGCCGGACTGGATCCGCGATGCCCGCTATGAGATCACGGCAAAATTGGGTGCGGGCACGCAGGATCAGATTCCCGAGATGCTGCAGTCCCTTCTCGAAGAGCGGTTCAAGCTGATCCTCCGCCGCGGCACAAAAGATCAGCAGGTCAATGCCCTGGTAGTGGGCAAAGATGGGCCCAGGTTGAAAGTTGCCGAGGCCACGGTAGCTGGTCAACTGGCGACCGCCTTGGGGCCCGATGGAAAGCCGAGGCCGGCGATGAACTACGCGGTATTGCCTTCCGGTGTGCGATTGCGGGCGCCCGCGGCGACGCTTGCCACGGTGGTTGAGTTCCTGTCGCGGCTTATGGATCGGCCCGTGGTGGATATGACGGGTCTAAGCGGGCAATATGATCTGACATTGATGTTTATGCCTGAGATCATGGCGGGAATGTCTGCGAGCGCCGCCACAAATGGAGACGGGAAGCCGGCCTTTTCCGAGCCCGGGCCGTCCCTATTCGACGCGGTACAGCAGTATGGTTTGAAGTTGGAAGCCAGGAAAGCTCCAATGGAACTGCTCACCGTGGTTCACGCGGAGAGGACTCCGACCGAGAACTGAAATTCACCTGAATAAGTGGTCTGCTAGACTCTGGTTTGCGGCAATTATCGAAACGTACCCAGTACAGTCTGAGGGCTCTATACGCCCTGGCACGCGAGTACGGCAAGGGGCCGACATTAATCAGCGATCTGGCTGAGCACGAGGCCATTCCTAAGAAGTTTCTCGAGCAGATTCTGCTCTCGTTGAAAGGTTTGGGGCTGGTGACCAGCAAGAAGGGGAAAGGCGGCGGCTACCTGCTGATGCATCCGCCGGATCAGATCACCATTGCGACCGTGATCCGAATGATCGATGGGCCCCTGGCGCCTCTGCCGTGCGCCAGCGAAACCCGTTTTCGAAAGTGCGATGAATGCGTCGATATCGAAACGTGCGGGACTAGAATCGTCATGAAGGAAGTCCGGGATTCCATCGCCGAGATTCTGGAGCGAACTACTCTCGCGTCGGTTTGCCGCAAAGTCGACCAGGCTCGCCAGAAGCAACGCCCTCCCGGGTCCCTCGGCTACGATATTTGAGCCGAAGGGAACGTGCGCAGGTTGCGCGGCGTCACGTCGACCTTGTCCCCGACGCTTAGGGCAAGCTCCCGATACCGGTCGCGGCTGATTTCGGCGTCCAGGGAGTTCCCGTTGTCTTCACGGAGTAATTCCAGCCGGACGACCGGGCCAGCCGAGGCGATATGGCGAATTGACGCCACAACTGCCCCATCTGCATCTCCTCGATGGCGTGCGATGTCGAGTTCGTAGGGACGAACATACCCTACCGCAGTGCGGCCGTGAAATAGATTTACGTCCCCGAGAAACTGATAGACAAACGCGCTCGCGGGATTGTCGTAGACCTCGATGGGCGTTCCTACTTGCTCGATCAGCCCGTGGTTCATGATGGCGACGCGGTCGGCGACCTCCAGCGCTTCTTCCTGGTCATGCGTTACGAAGACGCTGGCGACGTGAAGCTCGTCGTGCAATCGCCGCAGCCAGCGCCGAAGCTCCTTGCGAACCTTGGCGTCGAGCGCGCCAAAGGGTTCGTCGAGCAGAAGTACGCGAGGCTCTACCGCCAGCGCTCGCGCCAATGCGACGCGTTGACGCTGTCCTCCGGACAACTGATTGGGATAACGGTCGCCCAGCCAATCGAGCTGGATCAGCTCGAGCAGTTTCCGCACCCGACCGCGAATGTCCTCTTCCGAAGGCCGGGTGGTCTTGGGGCGCAAGCGCAACCCGAACGCGACATTCTCGAATACGGTCAAGTGCCGGAACAGTGCGTAATGCTGGAACACGAACCCGACCTGCCGATCGCGAGCCGTCGAATTGGTCGCATCTTCGTCGTTCAACCGGATGGTCCCGCTGTCGGGCACGTCCAATCCGGCGATGATTCGCAATAGCGTCGTTTTGCCGGAGCCCGAGGGACCAAGAAGAGCGACCAGTTCCCCTTTTTCGATCTTGAGGCTGACATCCTGAAGAGCCTCGAAGGTGCCGTAGGTCTTGCGGATGTGGTCGACTTCTATGCTCACTGGGTCTCCTGGCCGGTCTTGTGTTCCAGAAACTTCTTTAGCCCGAGCGAGATCACCGCGATCACGCTCAACAACGACGCAACCGCGAAGGCGCCCGAATAGTTGTAGTCGTTGTAGAGGATCTCGACGTGCAGGGGCAGAGTATTGGTCTGCCCGCGAATGTGTCCGGACACGACGGAAACCGCGCCGAACTCGCCCAAGGCTCGGGCGGTGCACAGGACCACGCCGTATAGCAGACCCCACTTGATGTTCGGCAAAGTGATTTTCCAAAACATCTGCCAGCCCGATGCGCCCAGGACCAGCGCCGCCTCTTCTTCATCGGTGCCCTGCGATTCCATCAACGAAATCAGCTCGCGCGCGACAAAGGGAAACGTGACGAACGTAGTGGCCAGGATGATGCCCGGCACTGCGAAGATAATCTGAATGTCGTGGTCCGAGAGCCATTCGCCAAACCAGCCTTGCGCTCCGAAGACCAGCACATAGATTAATCCCGAGATCACCGGCGACACGCCGAACGGAATATCGATTAACGTCACCAGGATGTTCTTGCCCCGGAATTGAAATTTGGTGACGGCCCAAGCCGCGGCCATCCCGAATAGCGTGTTCAGGGGGACCGCGATCCCTACGGTCAGCAGCGATAGATAGATCGCGGAACGCGTCTCCGGCGATTGCACCGCTGCACGATAGCCTTCCCAACCTTTTGCGAATGCCTGGACAAACACCGCCACCAGCGGGAGCGCGATGAACAACCCCATCGCGAGCAGGGCCAGTGCCGTTAAGGCCAGTTGGACCGATAGCGGATCTCGCTTGACGGACCGGATAGCTTGAGTACGCAGGGGCAGGGCGGCTGTGCTCATGCGGGCTCCAGGAATTTGCGCGTTCGCCGCTGGAGCATGTTGATCCCGAGCAGCAAGATAAACGAAGTGATCAGCAGCACCGCGGCAATCGCCGTGGCGCCCGCGTAATCATATTGCTCCAGTTTGGTGACGATCAACAGCGGCGTGATTTCCGTCTTCATCGGCAGGTTGCCGGCGATGAAGATCACCGATCCGTATTCGCCCAAGGCGCGTGCAAACGCTAGTGCGAATCCGGTCAAGAGCGCGGGCCGTACCAACGGAAAGATCACCTTGGTGAAGACCTGCCAGCGCGTTGCTCCGAGACTGGAAGCGGCTTCTTCGAGTTCCTGATCCGCATCCGCGAGAACCGGCTGCACGCTGCGGATAACGAACGGAAGTCCGATGAACGTCAGCGCCACGATCACGCCCAGCGGCGTGAAGGCCACCTTGATGCCGAGCGGCGCGAGATACTGGCCGACCCAGCCATTCTCCGCATACAAGCTGGTCAGAGCGATTCCTGCCACCGCTGTCGGCAGAGCAAACGGCAGGTCGACCAGTGCGTCCATCAGGGCTTTGCCTGGAAATTCGTATCGCACCAGCACCCAGGCGACCAGGAATCCTACGGCGACACTGATGAGCCCCGCCGCGATCGAGGCTCCGAAGCTCAAGCGATACGACGCGACGACTTGGGGAGACGTCACCACCGTCCAGATGTGGTCCCAGCTCGACGTCGCGGTCTTGAAAAAGATCGCGCTCAAGGGAATGAGCACGATCAGGCAAAGGTAAATCGCGGTGTAGCCGAACGCCGGCCAGAACCCCGGCAGGATACTCGGCCGTTTGAAAGTACTCTGCAATCTATTTCCCAGGCGTATAGATCTTGTCGAACACACCGCCGTCGTCGAAATGCTTCTTCTGAGCCTTCTGCCACCCTCCGAAGAGCTCGTCTACGGTGAACAGTTGCAGTTTCGGAAAGCGATCCGCGTACTTCGCGGCTACTTTCTCCAGGCGCGGACGGTAAAAGTTCTTGGCTCCGATCTCCTGACCTTCTTCGGTGTACAGGAACTCGAGATATGCCTTGGCGACCTCCGCATTACCATGTTTGGCCGCGTACTTATCGACCACGGCTACCGGCGGTTCCGCCAGGATGCTGATTGCGGGAACCACCACTTCGACTTTGTCCTTGCCTAGCTCATTCAGCGCGAGGTACGCTTCGTTTTCCCAGGAGAGCAGCACGTCGCCGATCCCGCGCTGGGCGAACGTTGTGGTCGATCCGCGCGCGCCCGAATCCAGCACCGGAACATTCTTGTATAAACGCGTCACGAAGTCCTGAGCCTTGGCCTCATCGTTATTGTTCTTCTTGAGCGCGTAGCCCCACGCCGCCAGATAGGCCCAGCGCGCGCCGCCCGAGGATTTCGGGTTCGGCGTGATCACGGAAACGCCTGGCTTGACGATGTCGTCCCAGTCTTTGATGTGTTTGGGATTTCCCTTGCGCACCAGAAACACGATGGTCGACGTGTACGGCGTGCTGTTATTCGGCAACCGGCTCTGCCAGTTCGCGGGAAGAGCGTGCGCTCGTTCCGAGATCGAATCGATGTCATAGGAGAGAGCCAAGGTCACGATGTCCGCCTGAAGCCCGTCGATCACCGCGCGCGCCTGTTTCCCGGAACCGCCATGCGACTGGCTGATCGTAACATCCGCCCCTGTCTTGGCTTTCCATTGCTTGGCGAACGCTGCGTTAATGTCCTGGTATAGCTCGCGCGTGGGATCGTAGGATACGTTCAACAACTTGATGGAGCTCGGGTTCGCGGCAAACAAAGCTGTCGCCGCTACCAAAGCCCAACCGATTCGAAGTGTGCGTTTCATAGTTTGGATTTCCTAAAGCTCAGAAGTTGATTTGGAATCTCTGCAGGAGCGCCCGCTCCGTCGGACGATTTCCGCCCAACGCGGCCGTCGCGCCGCCGCCAAAGTTGGTGTTTCCGTAGTCGAGGGAGATGCGGAGAGCGCGATTCAGATACCAGTTCACGCCGCCCACCCATTCCCTCGCGGTGCGAGGCGAAGTCGCGACCGCACCGAATCCGTAGTCGAAGAAGCCGCGCTCGACGCTGAAGGCTCCCGTGCGCACGGCCAGCTCAACCGCGCCCCAGCCGTGATTCTTGGGATCGAAATTCTTGCGCGGCGTGAGAGTCGTGAATCCTTTCTTGTCTCCGGTCAGCAGGTAGGAAGCTTGCACCTGCCAGGCTCGAAAGGCGATATCCCGTCGCACGGTACCCTTCTGAAGGCCCTCCTCGGCGACCGTGTACTCGGCAAAGAGTCCGAAGGGTCCGTTGTAGTAATAGCCTTGCGGCGCGAGGCGGGTCCGGTGCCCCGCGGCGGTTACGCCGGATGCGAAAGAAAAGAAGGTGTTCTGGCCGAAGCTCTTATACGACGGCAGAGCGATGCCGTCGTCATTTCCGCTCGATGCACCTATACCGAACCCGAGGCCGTTCAGTGGACTCTTGGTGTCCGGCAGGAAAGGAGTCAGGAAGATGCGAGCCGCGTAATCGCGGTGATCGCTGGGGGAAGTGTCGCTGAGGCTATTGTCCGGCACCCCGTTGAATACGCCCACCGTGTAGCTGACGCGCTGCTTCACGACATCACCCGAGACTTGATAGCCGATGTCGCGGCTGGGAACCAGGAGGGTGGGTAAACCGCGCTCGATGAAACTGGTGTCGTCGTCCGATTGCAGCCGCTCGAGTCCCACGGGAGGCTTGAACTTGCCCACGCGAAGGTTTGCGCGGGAGAAATAGTTAAGCTGCATGTAGGCTTCGTAAAGCACCGTGGATCCCTGGCCGAAATCGGGCCGCAGGTAGAAATCTACGTACTTGTAAACCGTGCCCGAGAGCGCTGGTCGGGCTCGGCGGACGAGTATCTGGTCCGTGAGTGGCACACTGCTGTCCCCGGGAAACGTACGATTGTCGATTTGAATATCGAGGCCGATCTTGAGCAGAAAATTTTGATCGTTGGACCGGATGGTGATGCCGGTAGGCTCAGCCCCGACGGTCACGCCGCTTCTGGCTTTGTCCGCAGCCGCCTCCGCCTCCAACTCTCTGGTCCGGTCGGCGACTTTGACGCGCTGGTCCAGTTCCTCGACCTTCTTTTCCAGCTCCTGAATCTTCTGATCTTGCGTTTGCGGATTGGGGGCTTGCGCCCAAGCCTGAATCGGGTAGATTGTCAGCGTCAGAAACAGTCCGAACCGCAGCTTGCGCTTAAACATTTTGGGGAATTTGCTCCGTTTGGATTCGACCCGTCCGGTTCGTCCGGTCCAGCGCCGTTTCATTAGTTGCGGAATGCCTCCAGAAGACTGGTCGGCGCATTTGTTCTTACGAACGCTCCAGTTCGTGACACTTCGAGTCTTGCGGATCCAACCGGATCTTCTTTCTGCACTCAATCTGAACGACACGCGCCTCATGAATCGTGATCTCGACCGAACCGTAATCTAGGTTTCTGATGGCGTCGAGAATCGCCAGCTCGGTAGAGCGTGACAAATTGGAGCGGCGTTGAGAAGGTCCAAGCTGATTCATACTATACTATCTAGATAGAGATAATGATAATATGCTTCGGCAGGTTTGTCAACGCTAAACCTCGAATGGAAGCGATTACTCGGTATTCGTAGATTGTGCTTTAGATACAGAGTCTTACATTGATATATGAGGGGTTTCTTTCAGCACCACCCTACTACGCGCTCAGTGGAATCAGGTTCCAGAGTCCTAACCAAGAGCCAGTCACTCTATGGATGTCATATGCTGATTTCGGTCTTTCGATGTGGCCTAGTTCGGCGGTCTGACCTCGGCTTTCCCATTCTGATCGATCGGAAAAACTGGAACGCCTTGGCCTTTACTCGAACTCTGAACGACATCTGCAAAAGTCGTGCAGTCGAGAATCGCGGAAATGGAGTCGTCTACTCGATTCCACAGTTGCAGCAGTACGTCCTGTGCCCAGCGTTTCCCATTTCGCCCGCACTCTATAACGGCCAGTACCTCGCCCACCGTGATTTGATCGGCCGGACGGGTTAGACAGACTCCGCCATCCGGCCCTCTCCGCGTCTCAATCAAACCCCCTTGTTTGAGGTTGCCTAGAATGTGTCCTAAGAATTTCTGCGGGATGTGTTGGCGGGAGGCAATGCAAGATGACTTCACTAACCCATCACTGCCGTACACAGATAGATCGAAAACCGCGCGCAGGGCATATTCACTTTTCCGGGAGATGTTCATGTCAGATCGAAGGCCTACTGGCGGTGAGCCGTCTCAGAGCGACGATCAGCACGTCAATATCCGCGCAGGTGTTGTAGAACGCCAGCGACGCACGGACGGTAGATTCGAGGCCGAAGCGACGCAGAATCGGTTGCGCGCAATGGTGGCCGGCGCGGACAGCAATTCCCTCGCGGTCTAGCGCCGTGCCCACGTCCTCGGGCTTGTATCCCTGCAGCACGAAGGACAGGACCCCGGCTTTTTCCGGTGCCGTTCCGATCAGTCGGAGCCCAGGGATCTCCAGCAGCAATCGAGTGGCGTAGAGCAGAAGCTGGTGCTCATATTCGGCGATGACGCTCAAGCCGATTTTGCTGAGATAGTCGATGGCCGCCCCGAGCCCCACGGCATCCGCAATGTTACCTGTGCCTGCCTCGAACCTTTGTGGAGCGTCTTGATAGAGCGTGCGATCGAAAGTTACATCCTTGATCATGCTGCCGCCGCCCTGCCACGGCTGGGTCTCATTCAACAGCGCTTCCTTCCCATACAGAACACCGATACCCGTCGGGGCGAAGAGCTTGTGTCCTGAGAAGACGTACCAGTCGGCGTTCAGATCCTGCACGTCGGCGGGCATATGCGAAACCGCCTGAGCGCCATCGATCAGCACTTTTGCGCCGGCGCTATGCGCCATCTCGACCATCTGCTTGGCGGGAGTCACTGTTCCCAAAGCGTTCGATACCTGCGGAAGCGCAACCAGCTTGGTCTTTGATCCGAGAAGCTTGCCATATTCATCCAGCAGGATCTGCCCGGTGTCATCCACGGGCGCGACCCTCAGCCGAGCGCCTTTTTCGGCCGCTAGTTGCTGCCAGGGGACGATATTGGCGTGATGTTCCAGCCAAGTGATCACGATCTCGTCGTCTTTCCCGATGTGTTGACGTCCCCAGCTTTGTGCGACTAGATTGATCGCTTCGGTGGCGCCGCGCACGAACACACATTCGTTCACCGATGACGCATTCAAGAAGCCGCGAACTTTCTCGCGGGCTTCCTCATAGGCGTCCGTGGCGCGAGCCGCCAACGTGTGGGCGGCGCGATGGATGTTCGAGTTTTCGTGCTCGTAGAAGTACTTCACTCTATCGATGACAGCTTGAGGTTTTTGCGTAGTCGCCGCGTTATCCAGCCAAACCAGCGGCCGCCCGTTGACGTACGCCTGCAGGATCGGAAAATCGCGCCGGATGTGGTTCACATCGAAGGTGCCGGAACCAGTGATGGGGGCCTCTTTCACGCGCGCCTCGTTCACCGGCGTCCAAACGGGAGGTATCGACGCAAGGAGCGCCCTCAACTCAGCTTCTCCGGGCAATCCGATTCCGGCCGGAGCGCCGCCCGACAAGGGGACGGTTCCGTCAAGGTCATGCGGAATGGAAGCCAGTCCATCGTAACCTGCCGCCGGAGGCGCCGGGTTTACCAGAGGCGCGCCCGGTGGCGCGGAAAAGAATTCGTTGGCGAGACGCTCCAAACTCGCAGCATCCGGCCAACCCAAGGGCGAAGTCGAGCCGTCAAGCCCACTTATATTCATGGTAATTTCCTGTCTCGACGCCTTCCAAAACGCCCAGTGAATCTTCTGTCAGCACGGCCAGCGAGCAGTACAAAGATATGAGATAGGAAGCGATCGCCTTATGGTTGATGCCCATGAATCGAACGGACAGGCCGGGACTTTGCTGACCTGGCAGATTGGGTTGATAAAGACCCACGACGCCTTGTTTCCGTTCGCCAGTCCGCACCAAGAGGATGTTGGTCTTGCCGTTATCGATGCCCACTTTGTCGGACGGGACCAGCGGAACGCCCCGCCAAGTTAGAAACTGGGACCCGAACAACGGAACGGTCGGCGGCGGCACACCGCGGCGAGTGCACTCACGGCCGAATGCGGCGATCGCCGTTGGATGGGCGAGAAAGAAACCAGGCTCTTTCCACACTCGTGTCAGCAGTTCGTCCAGATCGTCAGGCGTCGGGGAGCCCTTGCGCGTCTTAATCCGCTGCTTCTCGGCGACGTTGTGCAGGAGGCCGTACTCGCGATTGTTAATCAGCTCATTTTCCTGGCGTTCCTTGACGATCTCAATCGTCAGCCGCAGTTGTTCGGTGATCTGATTGTATGGAACGCTGTACAGATCGGAAACGCGGGTGTGAATATCCACGACGGTATTGACGGCGCTCAGCATGTATTCGCGCGGGTGTTCCTCGTAATCGACGTACGTCTGAGGTAGCACTCGTTCGTCGCGATCGGAACAATCCACCGTCACTTTGGATTCGTCCTTTACGCGGTTCAGCCTGTAGATGCCAGCCTCGACGGGCACCCATTGCAGCAGGTGGGTAAGCCATCGCGGTGTGATTCGCCCGAGCTGCGGAACGGTCTTGGTCGCATTCGCAAGCTGTCTCGCTGCTACATCGCCGAGTGCAGTTTGCTGTTCAGGTTCGTTTGCCAATTTAGTCTCCTAGTGAAATGTGATTTCTCCGGCGTATTCCGATGACCCCGGCAGTAAAGCCAGTACCTGAGTTGCTGTAGCGAAACACGCCAACAACCCGGACGAGATCGCCCTCACCCTCGCCTCACTGCCGGGGGATAAACGGTTGAGAGCGAACTCATCCTTGCCGTACTCGCGCACTTCAAAATGCGCAAGTAATACTAAACGCCGGCGATCTGTTCCCTTGAGTTGTTCCATTGCAGTTCTAGAACGTAACGCGAACCCCCAGATTGATCAGCCTGGGGTAGTTAATCTGGGTCGTGATCAGCCTGAATGTCGAGCCCGATCTTCAGGAGGAAATTATCGTCGTTCGAGCGAATGGTCACGCCATTGTTGCCCGCGCTCGCGGTAGTCGCAGTTTTGGCCGCGGCCGCGGCATCTTCCTCCTTAATCTCCTGCCTTCTGTCCTCGACTCGTACGCGCTGGTCCAGCTCCTCGACTTTGCGTTCCAGCTCCTGAATCTTCTGATCTTGCGTTTGCGGATCGGGGGTTTGCGCCCTCACCTGAACGGCCTGGATGGCGACAATTAGAAACAGCTCGAGCGATAACTTGCGAAGTGACACTTGGGAAGATTTGCTCCTATGAAAGATACTAGACTATGTCGATAGAGTAATAGTATATTCACGGGCGGCGATTGTCAAGAGTCTCACTGTAAGTCGGAGAATAATCTATAACATGTTGATACAACAGGTAGATAATTGGAAGTACGGAGGCCGGGTGCAAAAACAAAGGGGGCAACCCATAGGCTGCCCCGTCTAAAAACATAGCGTTTAAAGTTACTTAGACTACTTAGATGTGCTGATTCTCCAGATCTTGTTTTGGGTGTCGTCGGTGACGTACAGCGCGCCATCCGAGCCGGTAACCACGCCGACCGGACGTCCCCAGGTTGAATCGCCACCGGGGAAGGTCATGAAATCTTCGTAGACCCCGTTGGACTTGCCCTTCTGCAGCGGGACGCGAACCAACTCGTGCCCGGAGGGAGTGGTCCGATTCCACGAACCGTGCTCCGCCGCGAACAGATCGCCGCGATACTCAGCCGGGAACATGGTGCCGTCATAGAACGTCAACCCCAGCGACGCGTTGTGCGGTTGCAGAAGCACATCCGGGACGATGACCTTGTCGATCGTCTTGTCGGCGGGCCGCTCCATCTTCGCGCGGGGATCTTCGTGCTTCCCGATGTAGAACCAAGGCCAGCCGTAGAAGCCGTCTTCCTTCACGCTGGTGATGTAATCCGGAACCAGGTTGTCGCCCAGCATATCGCGCTCGTTCACGGAGACCCAAAGCTCGCCGGTGGTCGGGTTGATGCCCAGACCCACAGGATTGCGAATCCCGGAAGCATAGATCTTCACGAACTTGCCTTCCGGCGTGTACTCAAGAACATTGGCGCGGCGGTCCTGAACCGGCCGCGTGTCGGATACGTTGTCGGCCGAGCCCACTGCGACAAACATCTTCGTACCGTCCTTGGAGAAGACGATGTCGCGGGTCACATGGTTGCCGCCGGGCGAGAGATCCGGGACCAGAGTTTCCGGCGGGCCGCTGGCCTTCAAGTCGCCATTCTTATAGGGGAAGCGAACGACGCTGCCGGTGTTGCCTACGTAGACCCACTGCGGATTCGGACCGTTCGGATAGAAGTTGATCCCGAAATTCGTGGTGAGACCAGTGGCATACACGGAAGTTGTCTCGGGCTTCCCATTCTTGTTTCCGCGCAGGATCGTAATCTGGCCGGCGGCCTGTTCCATCACGAACAGATCGCCATTCGGCGCGCGTCGGACCTGACGTGGAGCCTTGAGGTTCTCGGCGAACACGTCCACCTTGAAGCCAGCGGGAACCTTCGGCATCGCTCCTTCCGGCGGGGGCGCAGCCTTGCCGAAACCGCCGAAACCACCGCGGCCTGTGGGCGGCATGGGATCCGGCAGATCGGCCACTGTGATCTTGCGGTAGGTTCCGGGTTTCAAATCTTTGGCACTCACGAACGCATTCTGGCCCGTGATCAGGTCGGCGATCTTCGCGCCGTCCCCGAATAGAGCGCAGCCAAACGCCACAAACGCAAGCGCTCCGGTAAACATATAGCGATACTTTTGCATTATTTTCTCCGAGACAAGAGGAGTCGTCTCAGCCCTATTGTATGCTTCTAGGAGACCATGACTCACTTATTCCATAAACATGCGCTCGGCGTTTCCGCGCTGATCCTGATCGCGGCAAATGCCTATGCCGCGCAGCCTATCACTGAGATTGTGCTTCCCGGCAAGGGCATTTTTCCCGAAAGCATCACCTCAACCTCGGACGGGACCTTGATTGTCGGGAGTCTGGGGCACGGCAACGTGAGCCGCATCGCGCCTGGAAAAACAGCGGCCGAGGAGTGGATCAAGCCCGGCACCGGCGGATTGAATGGCGTGCTCGGTGTCTTCGCCGACGAGAAGGGCAAGAATCTATGGGTCTGTTCGAATAACCTGGAGAACAAGGGCGAGGCAACCTCCGTCAAGGCCTTCGATCTGAAGACCGGCGCTCCCAAGGGCACCTATCCTCTGCCGGGCGATGGCGCTCTTTGCAATGACATCGCAACGGCTGCCAACGGCACAACGTACATCACCGACACGCGGCTAAACAGCGTTTTGATGCTCAAGCCGGGTGGCAAGAGTTTGGAACTCGTCGCGAAGGATCCGCTGTTGGCCGGGGCCGACGGGCTGGCGTTCGGCGATACGAACATCCTTTACGTGAACAGCGTGACCGCGAATAAACTGCTGCGCCTGGATCTGGGACCGGACGGAAAATCGAAAGGTGTGATCGAGCTCAAGCTTTCGCGCCCGATCGATCGTCCGGACGGCATGCGTGCCATCGGCAAGCATCGTCTGCTGCTGGCCGAGAACTCGGGCAAGATGAGCATCGTGACGTTCGAAGGTCCGGGTATGCAGAACGCCATGATCAAGACCATCAAAGACGGACTCGAAAGTACACCGGGCGTGACGGCGACACGCGGCATGGCGTGGATCGTCGAAGGAAAGCTGAATTACCGGAACGATCCGGCGCTCAAGGACAAAGATCCCGGGACGTTCAGGATGTTCGCGGTGCCGCTGCCTAAGAACTAGGCAGAGCTTCTCAAGAACTCGCGAGCGCGTATCCCCGCTCCTGTGCGCGATTGACGGCCACGATTCCTGCGGGCACCATGCGGGCATTCGGCACGAGATTCGCGATCAACTCCTTGTTGATTGCGTCGCCGTTACCGCCAACCTTTCCGGCGATCACATCCGCAATCCCGCGAGTAGCCATCGAGCATACGGCAACCTGTACGCCTTGCTTCGTGAGCGAATCCAGTGTCGTGCCACGGCTGGGTAACAGACCGGCATACTCGTCGGAATTGTAAACGTTAACTTTCGGCGCCATTTTGCTCTTGGGATCTTCAATGGGAGTGATGGGCGCCAGCACCGCGCCGTACTTTGACCAAATCACATCGTTGTAGCCGAACGGCGTGGAACGGTGGCGCACGACCATAACCACCGCCAGTTCCTTGTTATCCACGCCATAGTCGGACTTGTTCACGAGTATGAAATTGGTAGCAAAAGCGAGCGCTTCCCCCAGACCATCCGGATTAATCGTGTCGAACAGAAAGCGATGCTTGGCCGAAACCTGGTCCAGCCAATCGTCTATGCCGTGACGCGCAGGCTCCCAGCGTGCCACCGGCTTCGGTTTGGCTGTGGCAACCCCGCCGATGGCCAACGCCGCCAGCGAAGCCGCTCCGGCGTTGAAACGCGTCAAAAACGAACGCCGCTCTGGCGAGGATGGCGATGGCTTGCTCATGTGCTCGTCCTTTCGATTCGCATGTTAACACGGGTTCGAGCGGTACATCGCTGGAAACGCTACTCTTTAGGTTTGCTGAAAAGCCGTGGAGATCGCCTCTACAGTTGTGATTGACGAATGAAGCCCATCGACTGGATCGTGATGTTCACGTGGCTCGTGGCCATCGTCGGCTACGGACTCTATCGCGGGCGTGGCAGCAATACCGTCGATCGCTACTTGCTGGCAGGCAAATCGATGCCCTGGTACGCCATGGGGCTATCCATCATGGCGACCCAGGCCAGCGCGGTCACCTTCATCTCGACGACCGGACAGAGCTACACGGATGGGATGCGGTTCGTGCAGTTCTACTTCGGACTGCCGCTCGCCATGGTGATTCTGTCCGCAACCGCCGTCCCGATTTTTCATCGCGCGAATGTTTACACCGCGTACGAGTATCTCGAACAGCGTTTCGACGTGAAGACGCGTGGTTTGGTCAGTGCGATTTTCCTGATCCCGCGCGGCTTGGCAGCCGGCCTGTCTCTCTATGCTCCGTCGGTGGTGCTCTCGGTGATCCTGGGTTGGCCCGACCGCTGGACGACTATCCTGATGGGCCTGCTGATCGTGATCTACACGTCGATCGGTGGCAACAAGGCGGTCATCTGGGCGGACGTGCAGCAGATGATGCTGATCTCCTGCGCACTGGTCCTGGCTTTGTTCATGGCGATCCATCTCATGCCAGCCGACGTTTCATGGGGCAAGGCCATTTCGCTCGCGGGCGCCGCCGGAAGACTCAACGCCGTCACCACGCGTTTCAATTGGGATGACCGCTACAACCTCTGGAGCGGGCTGATCGGCGGCATGTTTCTCGCGCTGGCTTACTTCGGTTGCGATCAATCCCAGGTGCAGCGCTATCTCACCGGAAAGTCGATTGCCCAAAGCCGCCTGGGATTGCTCTTCAACGCTTTGGCGAAGATCCCGATGCAGTTTTTCATCCTGTTCATCGGCGCGATGGTGTTCGTCTTCTTCACCTTCGAGAAACCGCCGCTGCTATTCCAGCCCGTGGAACTGGCCCGCCTGGCGAAAGATCCTCGTTTTCCCGCGGTGGAACAACGCTACGACCGAGCCTTCGCGCAACGTAAGCAGGCCGCCGAAGACTATCTTCAGGCGCGCGGTCCGGACTCGCAACAGAATACCCGGACCCGGTATCAAAACGCTCAACGCGAATTGGACAGCGCGCATGCGGCGGGTGAGCAGCTGGTAGCGAAGGATTTTCACGACACCAACTACATCTTTCTGTCGTTCGTGACCGGATACCTGCCGGTCGGCGTGGTCGGGCTGATTGTCGCCGTGATCTTCACCGCCGCGATGTCGTCCACCTCCGGTGAAATCAACTCGCTGGCCGCAGTCACCGTGATCGATATCTACCAGAGGCACGTTCGCAAGGACGCATCCGACGGCCATTACCTCGCGGTGTCGCGCGTCGCGACGGTGTTTTGGGGCGTGTACGCGGTGGCCTTCGCCCAGTATGGAAGCAGCTTTGGATCCCTCATCGAAGCGGTGAATATCATTGGATCGCTTTTCTACGGCGGCTTGCTGGGCGTTTTCGTGCTGGCCTTCTTCTTCAAAAGTGTGGGTGCGAACGGCGCGTTTTTCGGGGTTCTGGCCGGAGAGGCTGCCATCTTCTCGGCCTTCCTGTTCACGAAGATTTCCTTCCTTTGGTATAACGTCGTGGGGTGTATCGTGGTCATCGTGGCCGGCGTGCTGGTCTCACAGTTGTTTGATCGCCCGGAACAGAGCGGCTCCCCAACATGATCGAATTTAAGCGGATCTTGTACCCCGTGGATTTTTCTGCACAGAGCAGAGCCGTCGCCCCATCCGTAGCGGCGATGGCGAAGCGCTTTGGCTCCGAAGTGGTGCTCCTGCACGTCACCAGCGCGTCCGCTCCGGTTCCCGCACTCGACAATTTCGCCGCAGCGGAATTCTCAGGGATTCCCGTGGTGCGGGAACTGCTGGAAGGCGATCCCGCGAGCCAGATCGTCAACTACGCGGACCAACACAAGGTCGGCCTGATCATGATGCCGACGCATGGCCATGGTCCGTTTCGTGCGCTGCTCTTGGGTTCGGTGACCGCGAAGGTTCTTCACGACTCGCACTGTCCGGTGTGGACGAGCGTTCACACAGAAGATTTCTCGGCGCATTCGCCGGACCGTTGGAGGCGCGTTTTGTGCGCCGTCGACACGAACGAGCACGGAGAACCCATGCTCAAGTGGGCGTCGGAATTCGCGCGGCAACAGAGCCTGGAGCTTCAGTTGGTCCACGCGGTTGCCGGCGCGGATGGTATGTGGACAGAGGCGAGCGACCCGAGCATGTATGAATTTCTGTCCCATGCCGCGCGGGACCGGCTGGCTAAATTGCAGGCCGGAGCAGGGACCAACGTGGAAATCCGTGTGATCGGCGGAAGCGTGGGAAATGCCGTGCACCAAGCCGCCGTAGATTACGATGCGGACTTGATCGTGATCGGGCGGGGAGCGATCCAAACTTCTTTCGGACGGCTAAAAAACAGCGCTTATTCCATCATCCGGGCGGCACCCTGTCCGGCCATCAGCGTCTAACCGTCGTGACCCTTTTTCTGCAAGACCTCCGCTATGCTGTTCGCCAATTCCGACGGTCGCCGGGATTCTTCGCGGTCGCTACGCTGCTGATCGCTCTTGGGATCGCTGCCAATACGCAAATGTTCACACTCGTCAACGCGCTATTGCTGCGTCCGCTGCCGGTCCGCGATCCGCAGAATCTGGTCCAGCTTTTCGAGATTCGCGCCAAGCTGCCGCCCTCTCCGTATTTCGACTACCCGCTTTACAAGCAGCTCGCCAGCCGCTCTTCCACGCTGTTCGAGGTGGTCGGGCAATGGGAATGGACGCTCCCCCTGGAGCGGAGCACAAACGTGGCGCGGGGCGCCAGCACGGAGCGCAGTCATGCGGTCGGGGTCACTGAAAACTTCTTCAGCGACCTCGGCGTGCGGCCGTTGCTAGGCCGCGTTCTGGAGAAGGGCGACGATCACGTCGCGGTCCTCTCCTACGAGTACTGGGTTCGGAGCTTTGGGCGCGATTCTAACGTTCTGGGCCAGAGCGTGCGTTTGAAGGGCCACTCGTATCAGATCATCGGTGTAGCGGCGGAGCAGTTCACCGGCGTCGTCGTGGACAGCGGTCCGGATCTGTGGGTTCCGTTCGCGAACACCATCGAGTTTTCAGGTGCTCCCCACCCGAGTCTCGATAACTTCGTCGTCGAAGTGATTGGCCGGCTGCGTCCCGGCGTGTCGCGTGAACAA
>Ga0265314_10001792_pt1 | contig 23161 bp, 16 predicted proteins | sample 4126metaG_FD_203106 | JGI IMG/M metagenome (GOLD analysis project Ga0265314, IMG submission 203106) | Rhizosphere microbial communities from Carex aquatilis grown in University of Washington, Seatle, WA, United States - 4-1-26 metaG | ecosystem: Host-associated > Plants > Roots > Rhizosphere >... | reverse complement strand
CCGACCCAGTCGCCGACGCCGGGCAGGTCGTCGTCGCGCACGAAGCGGGTGGCCGCGCTCGCGCGGACTTCTCCGCCCTCGGTGGCGAGGTCGTAGGCGCCCCTGTGTTGGATCGCGACGCGGGCGGGCACGAGCCCGGCGGCGCGATGCTCGGCGAACGCGGCTTCCCAGCCGTCGTCCCAACCGAGCCGTTGCAGCAGCGATTCCGTAATCGGAAGTGTCAACCAAAGCTCCTTTGCGCGGTGTCAGTGGGTCGCCACGACCCGCCGAGCTCGCTTCAGGAGCAGGAGCGACGGGCCGTGGCGCAGCAAGTCCGGGACTGAACGGGTTGTCTCATCGCTGCGCCACCTCCTCGTCGACTGGGAACTCCGGCCATTGTGCGGGCGATCGGCGTTTTTCGCAACTCCCGCTCGGTACACTGACGGCGCCCGCGGCGCGGTGAGGTTCCGAACCAGGTCAGATCCGGGAGGAAGCAGCCTTAAGGATCCCTCACCGGTGCCGCGGACTTTCGCTTTCTAAGCGCCGATCGTCGCGCGCAGCTCGACCGTGCCGTGGCGGTCGCCGAGGTCGATCGTCCCGGCGCGGTCGGCGGCGACGACAGTCCCACCGACGACCACGCGCACCAGATGCTCGCCCGCCGGGAGGCGGAGCCGCAGCCGGCAAGCGGCGTGCGCCGGCAGCACCAGGCTCCCATCGATCGTCGCACCGTGGCGGGTGAGCGAGTACGTGACCTTGCCGAAGCTCGTGGGCGCATTGCGCACGTCGATCTCCTGTCCGTCCGTGAGCCAGGCGCGCGGCGTGGAGAACGCGAGGTCGAGCCCCGCCGGCGCGCCCAGCGGCCCGCGCCGCTCGTGGACGAGGAGCTCGCGCAGCGTCTCGAGGTACGACGCGTTCGCGCCGGAGTTCGGCGGCATGAACATCGCGCGCTGCCGGGCGCCGCGCACCGGCAGGACGGAGACCGCCTCGCCGGAGACGTACGTTCCGTCGGTCATCCCGACGGCAAGCATCCCGTAGAGGCTGAGCACGAGCTGGTCCGGCTGGTCGTTGTCGGCGAGGAAGCGCGAAGTGCTGAGCCCGTAGACCTGGGCGAGCCCGGCCCCTGCCGTGTCGCCGTAGACCGTGCCGGCGTAGGTGCGCGGCACGCCGAGCAGCCGAGCGCCGTGGTTGAGGAGGTAGCGGAGGATCCCGCGCGCCGCCTTCGAGTGCGCGGGGAACCAGCCGGATGCGAACGCGTACGGCATGACGAGGTTCCAGTACGAGCCGTCCCGCGAAGCGGTGAGCTGTGCGAACGGCTTCTGCCCGATCGCGGCCGGCACGAAGAGCGACCCGTCGCGCAGCCGTTTCGACGCGTGCGCGACGGCGGGTCGCAGCGCCTGGTCGATGCTCTGCGCAAGCGTTCGTGCGCGTGTCGCGTGCGCCGTGTCGCCGACCGAGCTCCAGACACGGTCGATCGCGCGCAGTCCCTGCACGGCTGCGATCTGGCCCGACACGCTGTCGACGTCGTGGCCTTCGAGGTCGGTCGACAACGGCTCGGGGATCAGCCGGCCGCGTTTTGGGCCGCTATGGATCTGCCGCGCGGCGATGCGCTGCACGAGCCCGGCGAGTGCGGGGGTCTCCGCGCGCAGGAAGGCGTGATCGCGCGTGAGGCGGTAGTACGTCGCGGCGGCGGTCAGGATGCGCGCGCCGCGAAAGGCGGTGAAACGCTGCGGGCGGATGCGCATCCGGTCGAGCGAGAAGTCGATGATCTGCTTCGCCACGTCCGGGTAGCCGTACTCGGCCGCGACCTCGGCGGCGTCGAGCGACTCCGCGTACGAGAGCTCCTCGTACGGGTTGCCGACGCTGTAGCGCCAGCCGTACGCGATCAGCTGCGTGAGGATGCCGAGCTCGGCGTTCTGCACGGCCGGTTCCGGGACGGAGTAGGTGGCGCCGGCGGCAAGGCGCTTCTGCCAGAAGCTGATGACGGTGGCGCGCGCGGTGTCGTAGGTGGCGGCGTTCGCGTGCACGTACTGCGCGTCGGACGGCGCGTTCAGCCACTCGGCGTAGATCGTTTGCTTCTCCCCCGCGGGGACGCTGTAGCGGACGACGCCGTCGACGAACTCCGCGCCGTCGCTGACGATCAGCTGCGTCTGTCCGCCGAGCGCGAGCCGGTCGGGCGCGGAGTGCGCGAGCCGCCGCCACGGCACGAGCCGGATCGTCGCGCCCCGTTTCGACTTGCGCGCGTCGACGGTGAGGCGCACGAAGCTGATCACCGACCGCGCACCGTAGGTGCCGTAGGCGCGGCCGACGAACGACTCCTGCCGGTACTGCACGCCGGCGGCGTCGGCGTACGACGTCTGCAGGACGGGCAGGTAGCCCTGGGCGAGGCGCGCCGACGGCAGCCGCGCGCTGCACGAGCCGTAGAGCTCGCTGCCCGAGCCGACGTAGATCGAGAGCGAAGGGCCGCCGACGTGGCGCGTGATGATCTCGCTCCCGTCGGCCACGTGCAGCGCGAAGACCGTCGAGCCGTACGGCGTGAACGGGAACGACAGCGGCAGGTAGTACGAACCGGTCATCGTCAGCGGCCGTCCTTGCCATTGCAGTCCCTGCGTGAGCGGCGTCAGGAACTGCCGGGCCGCCGCGTAGGTCGGCCCGCCGCGCGCGTGGAGCAGCTGCGAGCCCCAGAGGTCGCGCCCGGACGAGACTGCCTTCTGCACGAAGGACGTGTAGGCCGACGTCGCGGTGCGCGGCGCGCAGGTGGCGCTCGGCCGTGCGCCGGCGGTCACCGCCGCGCCGAGCGCAAGCAGCCCGACTGCAACGGCCGCACACGTCCGAAGCCCCCGCATCGCCGCGCAGTATCGCGATTGCGCGAGCGGCGCGGTGCTACCGTTTCACCCTCTTCGGGCGCATAGCTCAGCGGGAGAGCGCTCGCTTCACACGCGAGAGGTCCCTGGTTCGATCCCAGGTGCGCCCACTCTCTTCACCCACCGAAACGGTCTGTCTGAGAAGCCTGGTCGTCGGGCTCTAGTCCCCAGCGAATCATCATGCCGAGACATCTTGGTGCGTCGAGAGCCTGCTAGAGCTGACCGGCGAGTCTCTTCAGGACGTCGGCCTGCGCCTGGGTCAGCCAGCCGGCCGGCACGAGTGCCTCCACGGCCTGCTGGTAGGCGGCGATGAACTTCGCCTTATCGGCTGGCCTCAGCTTTGGCCCGACGTTCGTCAGTACCTGACAGGCGGCGGTCACCAGCGCGTCGGTGACCTTCCTGGCCGCGGGCTTCAGCTGCCCGTACTTCGCGGAGCTGTCCACATCCTGCCTGGTCAGCGTGCACAACGCGGTCGGCGTCAGCGTCGCTGCGTTGGTGTCCTTGGCGAACTCGGAGGTGTCGCCGGCAGCGTCCGTGGCGGTAGCACTGATCACGGTGCCCGGTGCGACGGGCGGCAGGGTGACGCTGAACGTGCCGTTCGCAGCCGGAGCGGCGCTACCGAGGAACGTCGCCCCCTCGCCGTACCCGGATGGGTCACCGCCCGGAACCGGCACCGCGTTGGCGAAGAACTCCAGCGTCACGCTCTGCGGGTTCGGCGTGTCGATCGTTCCGTCGACCTCGAGCTGGCCGGATGCGAGGAACGCCGAGTCGAGCACGGGGAAGTTCTGGAGGTTGTTCGGCCCGGTGTCGGTGTCGCCCGGGTCGTTCGGCGTGACGCCGTCGCCGCCGAGGTCGATCCCCAGCCCGCCGTTCGAGAAGATGCTGTTGCGGCTGATCGTGTTGTCGGTGCCCGCGTCCACCTCGACGCCGGTGCCGCCGTTGAAGGCAATCGTGTTGGCCGCACCAGGCGCGGCGCCTCCGATCAGACTGTCGTCGCCTCCCTGAATCGCAATGCCGGTTCCGGTGCCGGACGAGCTCGCAATCGCTCGCGTGCCGGTCCAGTCGGTGCCGATGAGATTCCCCTGGATCACGGTCCCCGAGACCGTGGAGCTGATGGCCACCGCGGGCCAGCCGCTTCCGCTCTCGATGAGGTTGCCTGCGCCGGGCGCGGTCCCGCCGATGACGGTGCCGGCCGACCCTGGGGCCAGCCCGATCGCTTGGCCCTGGTTCGCGACCATTGTCGTGCCAGCGGCGTTCGTGCCGATGTAGTTGCCGAATATGACGGTGCCCGTCGAGCCCACACCGACGAATACCCCTCCCATGATGTTCCGTGCTGCGGCGGTCGTCCCTCCGATGACGGCGTGGGTGACATTCGCAAAGAGATCTATCCCGCTGCTACCGGGGATTTCTTGCGCTCCGCTCGCGTCAGTGCCGAGTAGGTTTCCTTGAATCGTGATCGCGGTAGGCCCGGTGTTGACGAGGCCGACCGCGGGGCCGCCGTTTCCCGAGATGAGGTTGCCGGCGCCTGGTGCAGTGCCACCGATCGTGACCTCGGATGGTGCGCCGCTCGAGCCGGCCACCCCCACCCCCACGTAATGCGGGTCGCAGTTGCAGTTGTTCAGCGCGTTACCGAGCGCGGACGTGCCGGCGGCGTTCGTGCCGATGTAGTTGCCCTCCACCACCGCTCCATTCCCGTCACCGCTCACTGCGACGCCCGACACCACGTTTCCCGAGATGACGTTGCGTGCTCCGGCGGTCGTGCCGCCGACGACCGTGTCCACCCCTTGGACGCCGACCCCAGAGCCCCCATTTGGCACCGCAACGGCGCCCGTCGCGTCGGTGCCGATGAAGTTGCCCTGGATCAGGTTCCCCGTTGACTCCCCGCTCGAGCCGCCGCCGACGTTGATCCCGTCGGACCCGTTCCCGGAGATGATGTTGCGCTGCTCTGCAGCGGTGCCACCGATCTCATTCGCCGTGCCGGATGCGATGTGGACACCGTCATTGCGGTCGCCAAGCGGAAGCGTTCCGCTGACGTCGGTCCCGATGAAGTTCCCTTCCACGAGGTTCGCACTGTCCTGAATCCACACACCGTCGCTGTTGCCGGAGATCACATTCCCCTCGCCGGGAGCGGATCCGCCGACGACGTTGTTTTGAGCTGGGCCGCCAGGACAGTTACCGAATGGGCACGGCCAGATGAAGACGCCTTCGAGGCCGTTGCCGACTGCGAGCGTTCCGGTTCGGTCGGTGCCGATGAAGTTGCCGCGAACAGCGTTGCCTGATGAGGCGAGCCAGATGCCCTGGCCGTTGTTCCCTGAGACGACGTTGCGCTCGGCCGGCGAGGAGCCGCCAATGACGTTCCCTGTTCCGCTCAAGACGCTGATGCCTTGGAAGCGGTTCTCGACGGCGACCGTACCGGTTGCGTCAAGACCGACGTACGAGCCGGTGACGGAGTTGTTCGAGCCCCTGATCTCGATCCCGGAACCTCCGCCCGTGAACGCGTTCACGACGAGATCGTTGACCTGGTTGTTGTCGGAGGCGAGCACGATCCCGTTGCAATTGCACAGGCTCCCGTTCACGACGATTGAAGGCCCGAGCGGGTTCGTCGCGCCCTGCGTCGACCCGTCGATCGTGGTGCCGCCGGCAGTCAGGGACGGGAGCGACGTGTTCGGCTGGATCGTGCAGACGCCCGCAACGCAGCCACTGTCTGCCGCCGGAATCGCGAAGACGATCGTGCTTCCCGGATTCGCGTTCGCGGCGCCGATCGCCTCCCGCAAAGAGCCTGGCCCGCCATCGCTCGTGTTCGTGACCGCGATCGTCGCGCTGCTCAATGCGGACGCCGGCAGAAGCAGGGCGATGGCAGCCAACACGATCAACCCGGTCGCCCTTCCAACATGCATACCCAAAGGTGATGTGCGCCGGATCTCGAGCCGCCCTTTCGGATGGATGGATCGGCTCGAGCGACATGGCCCTGCAAGCGTGCATGAGCATGCACCAAATCAGTCGAACTTGAATCCGATCCTAGGTTGCTAGTCGCAACAATGCAACGGGCCGCTCTCTGGTCAACCGCCCTTCGAAGAAGCACCGCTGGCACCGCACCACGAACGGCCAGGAGGTGAGCGTTGTGACAAGCCATCGCCTGGAACGAGCGAGCCCCTCCGTACAACGAAGCGGGAGTCTTCCCAGTAGGTCGTGACGACCGAGCTGGTTCGATCCCAGGTGCGCCCACTTTTTGACATTTGCGCGAACCTCCGTCTGACTGCGCCCACGGTCGAAAGCCCCGCCACGCAGGGCTTTCGACCGTGCGAGCGATGCGCTGACGCCTAGAGTTGCCCCGCGAGCAGCCCGAGCGTGCCGGCCTGCGTCTGGGTGAGCCAGCCGGCCGGAACAAGCGCCTGCACTGCCTGCTGGTAGGAGTGGACGAACTTCGTCTTGTCGGCCGGCTTCAGCCGGGGGCCGATGTTCGTGAGGATCTGGCAGGCCGCCGTCACGAGCACGTCGGTCACCTTCTGCGCGGCCGGCTTCAGGGACTGGTATTTCGACGAGCTGTCGACGTAGGAGCGGGTCAGCGCGCACAAGCCGCTCGCGGTCGGCGGCGCGATCGAGAACGGCGCTGAGGTGCTCGCCGGGTACGCACTGTCATCGCCCGGTGAGGTGACGAGCACCGTGTACGAACCGACCGGCTGCGCGAGCGTGATTGTGCAGGCTGCGGCCCCGCCGCCGAACGGGTTCGGCATTATCGCGGTGGTCGTCGTGCACGACTGCGACCCGATGGTGAAGGTGACTGGCGTCCCTGCCTGCGCCGCCGAATCCTCCCAGCGGGCTGCCGTCGTCAGCGTCACGGCCTGGCCATCGGTGCCGCTCGACGGCCCCTGGTAGCTGAAGTCGAGCCGCGCCGTCCCGCCGAGGCTTATGACCACCTGGTCGGTCACGTTTACGTTCCAGACGTGCGGTTCGCTGGCCGAGAAGGTGACGGAGCCGGCACCCGGCGTCGGCCCGTCGAGATTCGGCACCGGGACGGTGATGGTCGACTGCGGTCCGCAGGCGAAGCAGCCGGCGTCCGGCACGTTGTGGTTCTCGCCCGAATCGATCTCGGGTTTGTTCGCGAATGGAATGCCGAACGGGTTCGGCACCTGGAGGACGAAGCTCGCCGTGTATGTCTTCCCGGTGACGATCTGCCCGATGTTGAGGCCAAAGGCACCCGCCGATTCCGGCAGCGGGCCGGGAGCGTTGAGCTGCTCTCCGTCTTGGAGGTCGGAAGGGGGAGTGAACGAGACGACGGTCGCGCCGGGCAAACCCTCGAGGTAGAACTGGGCGCCGACGTCGGTGATGACAGGATCGGTGCAATGGAAAGTGACGGTGAACGTCTGCTGGCCGCCGCCAACAGGGACCACCAGCGGCGAGAGAGACCGCGACGTATCGCACCCGGCGACGGCGGTCGCCGTCGGATTGAAGCCGCCGACCTGCAAGCCGAGGTGCCCGCCCCCAGGCGGCAGCGAGGGTTGCGACTGGACGATCGGCAGCGACGTCGCAGGCGCGTCCGTGAGCAGGTTGAACAGCACGGACGGGTCGTAGCCGCTCGCCACTGAAATCGACGCGTTGAGCGCGTCCGACGAGTAATTCCACATGTTGAAGCCATTCTCGAGGAAGGGGTTAGCGAAGCTCGTCCCGCTAGCCACGCTGTCCGTGAAAGGCGAGACACCCCCGCTGAAGCCGGACGTGACCTGCACGAACAGATCGGGAGAGAGCCCATCGTTGCCGCCGGACGCCGACGCCGGCAAGAACAGCACGACGGCCACGACCCCCATCACGGCGACCGCACCGACTCCACGGAAAGAACGCAGCAGACGCACCCTCAACACCTCCGATTCGGACAATCGATACAAGAGGAGAGGTCCTCCCCAGCGCCAGACCCGCCGGACGCTGGACGTCTGCCGCCGCCTGAGGCCTGATGGATATCGACCATCTCACAATCGTGGCGCGACGCACAAGCGTCCAGTGATCCATGTGTCGACGCAGCACAACAGCCGCCGATCCTCTCGGACCAACCCCTCTCTCGACCTAATCGGGTATCGCGCGAACCGACCCGAACACGACCCGGCAGCGTACGTCCGGCGCGCTCGCGGCGCGGATGGCGCCGTGGCAACCTCGTGGCAACCTCTCACGTAACCGTCCGTGCAGACGGGTGCACGGCCAGCTCCCCGAGCCCGCTTCCGACGCAGGCTCAGGCCACCAGCATGCACCCGTCTGCACTATCGGCGGGCTTCACACGCGAGAGGTCCCTGGTTCGATCCCAGGTGCGCCCACTCTCCTCACCCACCCAAACCGTCTGTCTGAGCCGTCTTCGCGGCTCGCGGATGGCGTGGTGTCAGATCTGTGTCAGGTCCCACGCTCGGCCTTTGTTGCGCCGACGAGAACGCCCACCTCGCACCGCAGCTGGTTACGGGGCTCTTCTTGTTGAGCTCGACGCGGCGGGAAGCGTCTGCATCCCGTTTGTTCGAGTTGCTGAATGCCGGGTCAACTGGGCGATCTATCGTCACGAGCGAACGCGCTGGCCGGAAGCTGGCCTCATGGTCTCTCGGGCCGACCGCCAATCGGATTGGGCCTCGCAGCAGCGAGGTCAAGGGTGAAAGTGCTGCCTCCTCCCGGCGCGTCGACAACGCCGGTGGTACCCCCGTGAGCGATTGCCGCTTGCCGGACGATTGCGAGCCCGAGCCCCGAGCCGCGCTTCGTGCGCGCGGCGGCAGCACGGTAGAAGCGATCGAAGATCCGCGACTGGTCTTCCGGCGCGACGCCGGGGCCCCGGTCGCGGACCGAGAGGACGCCGTCCCTCAGGTCGACTTCGATTGCTGCCTGCGGCGGGCTCCACTTGACGGCGTTGTCGAGCAGGTTGCCGACTGCGCGGGAGAGGTCGTTGGGGGCGCCGAAGATCTCGGTCGGCTCGAGCGACCGTAGAAACTCGTGGTCGGAGCGCCGGGCGGCGGTCGCGATCGCCGCATCGACGATCTCATCCAGGCGAACGAGCTCCTTCTCGGGCGGTTGGGCGTCGCCTTGCGCGAGGGCGACCAGCTCGTCGATCAGCTGGGTCATCTCCTTGAGCTCGGCGATGGCGGTCTCGAGGTAGCGGAGCCGCACGGCCGCGTCGAGGTCCGGATGGAGCTCGAGCGACTCCAGGCTCGCTCGGGCGGTGGTCAGCGGCGTCCGTAGTTCGTGTGAAGCGTCGGCGACGAGCTGGCGTTGCGCGTGGCGTGACTGGTCGAGCGCGCGCAGCATGCTGTTGAACGAGCGGGCCAGTCGGCCGAGCTCGTCCGGGCGCGTCTCGTCGGTTCCGGCACTCAGATCGCCGGTCGCGGCGATGCGTTCGGCGGCGGCGGTGAGCCGGGCTACCGGTCGGAGGGTGGCGCGGGACAAGAACCAACCCAAGACGGCGGTAGCGAGGATGGCGCCGGCCGAGATGATGGAGAAGGCGAGCTTGATCCAGCCGAGTGCGTTGTCGACGTCGGTCAAGGGACGCGCGACCTCGACGGCGCCGCTCGCGACGGCGGCCGTGTAGATCCGCAGGTGCTTGCCGGAGACCGTCGCGTCGGAGTAGTTGGCCGTCCGCTGCAGCCGGGCTACCGCGATCGCGCGCTCGGCCGGCAGCACGATTTGTTCGCCGGGGATGAGTGTGACCTTGCCGTTGGGGCTGACGAACTGCACATACGAGTCGGGCTCGCCGAACTTGACGGGCGGGATCTTGAAACGTGCGGGAGGCGGAGCCGCAGGCGGCGGCTGGCTGCGAGAGACAGCGGCGATCGCGTGCGCACGCTCGCTCAGCGTGCGGTCGACCTGCCCTTCGAGCTGCTGACGAACGAGGGAGTAGGCGGTGATCAGCGCGGTGGCGATGCCGATCGAAAGCAAGGCGGCTGTTCCGAGGGCCGCACGGGTGCGCAGACTCACGTCGCCTCGTCCGTGCGGAGGGCGTAGCCGATGCCACGGACGGTCTGGATCAGGCGTGGCTCCCCTGCCGACTCGGTCTTTCGCCTCAGTGCGCCGATGAAGACGTCCAGCGAGTTCGACGCTCGCTCGACCTCGTGGCCCCAGACAGCGTCATGGATCGCTCCCCGCTCCAACGCACGACGCGGGTTGAGCAGGAAGAACTCGAGCAAAGCGAACTCGAGACGGGTGAGTGGTATGCGCCGATCGCCACGGCGAGCGCACTGTTCCTCCGCGTCCAGCTCCAGGTCGTCATAGCTGAGCGTCGTTTCGTAGACCCCTCGGCGGCGCAGGAGGGCCCGCAGGCGGGCGAGCAGTTCCTGGACCGCAAACGGCTTGCCGAGATAGTCGTCGGCACCGGCCTCGAGGCCGGTCACGCGGTTGGTGACTTCGTGGCGCGCGGTCAGCATCAGGATGGCCACATCACTGCGTCGCCGGATCATCCGGCAGGCAGCCAGCCCGTCGAGGTTGGGCATCAGGACGTCGAGCACGACCAGGTCGAGGGGCGGGCGCCCCAGACCGAAGAAGGCGAGGGCTTCCACCCCGTCGGCGGCAGTTTCCACGCGATATCCCTCGAGCTCGAGCGTCCGCGCCACCGTCTCGCGGAGAGCGTCGTCGTCGTCGACGAGCAAGATCGTTGCGGGCATCAACGCCTCACAATCATCCTCCAGCCGTCGGCGCGTACTTGGCACACGCGGCCGACGCTTTCTTGAACGTCGCTTGGTTGTTTGTCTTCCCGAACGTCACGCCGTGACTCTTCAAGCAAGCGGTGTACTTGGCGAACGCAGGGTTCGTCGTTGTCGACGACGGGCGTCGGCCGAAGCCGCCGCGCTGGCCGGCGGGCAGCTTGCTCTGGCAGGCGCTGAAGGCGCTGCGCTGGGCAGCCGAAAGCCCCGGTGCGCCGCCCTGTCCCGTCGGCGGCTGCCCGCTCGGGGGCTGACTGCCGGAAGGACGCTGGCCGGCCGGTGGCCGACCGCTGCCGAAGCCGCCACGGAGCTTCACCCCGTGCTGGGCGAGGCAGCTTTGGAAGGCCGCGAGCCCGGCACGAGCAGCCGTCGTCGAGGTGGCCGAAGTGGTCGAGCTGGTCGAAGTAGTCGAACTCGTCGACTTGGCCGAGCCGCCACACCCCGCAGCGGCGACGCAAAGGGCGGCCAGCCCGACCGCCAGCGGCGCGAACGCCCTGACCCTAACCATTGCTCGCCGCTCCGATCGTGACTTGGCGAGCCTGGTAGCTGCGGTTCTTGTTCTTGGTACCGACGACGGTCACGCTGTCGCCGGGGTGGACGGACTTGACCGTTCCGGCAACGGTTTTCGAGACGCGCGAGGTCGCGCTGGTGTGGACGAGAACGGTGTTGCCGCTGGTGTCGGTCACATAGAGGGTCGAGCCCTTGATCAACGTGACTGTTCCGCTCGTGCCGCCGGCGGCGAAGCCCGCTGCCCCGAAGCCGGCGCCGGACGGAAAGCCCGAGCCAGACGCCGAGCCGCCGCCTGCGCCGGGGAAGCCGCTCGGGAAGCCCCTGGTCGACGTTGCCGACGTTGAGCTGCCCCAGTGCTTCTGGGCTTCGACCCCGAGGAGCGCGCCGGCGGCGATCGCCGCAGCCAGCGCCAGCGCAACGGTCAGCGCCGGCAGTTTCTTGCGCCGCCGTTTCACCAGCTCGGCGGCGAGTCCGTCGTGGAGTGTTGCCGCTTCTGAATGTGTCGCAGTCATGGTGGGTTTCTCCTACTCGTAGTGAAGGGCGTCGATGGGTCGCAGCGAGGCGGCGCGGTTGGCGGGATAGATGCCGAAGAAGAGACCGACGGCAACGCCGACACCGAGCGCGAGAGCGACCGAGTAGGCCTGGATCACCGGCTGGACGCCGACGATCTTGAACTGTCCGCCGACGAAGCCGGCCGCGACGCCGGTGATGCCGCCGAGGACCGAGAGCAGTCCTGCCTCGGTCATGAATTGGCCGAGGACGTCCGCCTTCCGGGCGCCGATCGCTTTGCGGATTCCGATCTCACGGGTGCGCTCCGTGACGGACACCAGCATGATGTTCATGACGCCGATTCCGCCGACGAGCAGCGAGATTGCCGCGACCGCGGCCAACAGGACCGTGAATGTATGTGTGCTGGCGCTCGTTGTCTGCAAGAGCGAGGCTTGATTGAGGACCGAGAACGCGGCAGAGCCGTCGCTGTTGGAGTGGTTCGGCGTCAGGATCGCCGTCGCCTCCGATTCGGCTGCGTTGACCGTGCCGGGCGAAGTTGCGACGACGAGGATCTGGTTGAGCTGGCCGCTGTGGCCGACGAGGAAATCTTGCGCCGTCGTCAGCGGCAGCAGCACGATGCTGTCTTGGTCCTGGAAGCCGTTTGAGCCTTTCGACTTGAGCAGTCCTTCGACGGTGTAGTTGGCACCGTTCAGCTTGATGGTCTGCCCGATCGGGTCGCTACTCCCGAACAGGTCCTGCGAAATGGTCGTGCCGATGACGACGACTCGCGCGTGGCTCGTCACGTCGGCCGCGGTGATGAAGGTTCCCTCACTGATGTCGGCTTTGCGCGCCTCCTGGTAGGAGGGGGTGGTACCGGCGACGGTGTCCGGCGTCACGGTTGCGACGTCGCGGCTTGCCGTCACAGAGCTCGCGCTGACCACCGGAGTCGCCGACTTGATGTCCGGAGCGGCGGTCTTGTCCTGGAGCGCCTTGACGTCCTTGGTCGTCATGAACGTGAACCTGATCGAGCTCGAGGCGCGACGGCCGAAACCGCCGCCGCCCGCCTGAATCGTCAGCAGGTTGGTGCCGAGGCCCTCGATCTGCTTCTGGACAGCCGAGGCCGAGCCACGACCGACAGCGACCAGGATGATCACTGAGGCGACACCGATCGAAATGCCGAGCAGCGTCAAAAACGAACGCAGCCGGTTCGCGAGCACCCCGTGCACAGCCATCCGGACAGACTCGAAGATACTCATGTGTGCGCGACTTGGAGATGGTCCGGAGACACTGACTCTGGCGCCGGCGGCGGCCCGGCAACAGGGGCTTGGCGCATGTCGGCGACGATCTGGCCGTCCGCGACTTGGATCACCCGCTTGGCGTGAGCCGCGACGTCGGGCTCGTGCGTGATCATCACGATCGTCCGCCCGGCGGCGTTCAGCCGAAAGAAGATCTCCAGGACGTCGCGGGTCGAGGCCGTGTCAAGGTTGCCGGTCGGCTCGTCGGCGAGGATGATCGCCGGCTCGGTGACGATCGCCCGCGCGATCGCAGCACGTTGCTGCTGCCCGCCGGAGAGCTCCGACGGGACGTGGCTACCGCGGTTGCCAAGCCCGACCGCCTCGATCGCAGCCCGCGCCCGTTCGCGGCGCTCAGCCTTCGGGAGGCGCGCGTAGATCAACGGCAACTCGACGTTCCGCGCCACTGTGGTGCGCGGAATCAGGTTGAAGCTTTGAAAGATGAGCCCGATCTGACGATTGCGGATGTAGGAGAGCTCGTAGTCGTCGAGCGACCCGACGTCGATGCCATCGAGCCAGTACGAGCCATGGGTCGGCTGGTCGAGGCAGCCGATGATGTTCATCAGCGTCGACTTGCCGCTCCCGGAGCTGCCGATGATCGCCAGATAGTCGCCTAGCTCGAGCTTGAAGTCGACCTCCCGCAGGGCATGGACAGCGATCTCCCCGGCGCCGTAGATCTTCGAGACGCCCGTGAGCACCATCAACGGGCGCTCCGGGCTCGAGTCGGGCCCCGCCGAGGGGTCCGACTCGTCGGCGCCGGGCTCGAGAGCCCGATCAGCCACCGGGGATCCCCCCAGCGCCACCGGGGAACCCTCCTCCGCCAGCGAAGCCACCGCGGCCCGTCAGTCCGCCGGGTGTGCTGCTGCTGGCTCCGGTCGTCGACACGACGCCGCTCGAGGTCACGACCCGTTGTCCGGCGACGAGCCCGCTCTGGATCTCGGTCGTCGAGTCGCCCTTCAGGCCGGCGACGACATTGACAGTCCGTTGGACGCCGTTCTGGAGCACCTTGACGGTGGCGTTCGTGCCGCTTCCGGTGACGGCGGCATTCGGGACGTTCAGAACATTGTCTCGCTCGCCGGTCGTCACCGTGGCGTTGGCCGACATTCCGGGCTTGAGGCCCGAGGTCGTGCGGTCGAGAGCCATCGTGACCGTGTATTGGACGACGCCCGAGGAGGTGGTGCCGGAGACGTCGATCGCAACGACGTGAGCAGCGAGCTCCGTGTTGGGCAACGCGGAGACCGTCACTGTCCCCGCCTGGCCGAGCTGAATCTTCGCGGCGTCGCCCTCACTGAAGGACGCGGTCACCTCGAGACCCGTCAGGTTGATCAGCTGGACGAACCCTGAGCTGGAGCCCGTAGAGCTCGACGTCGACCCGGTGGCCGAGGAGCTCGAGCTGCTCGAGGCCGCGATGGTGCTCGTTCCACCACCCGTGGCGCTCTGGCCGACGGTGCCGTTGACCTGTGCGACCGTTCCAGCCGCCGGGGCGCGGAGCACCGTCTGCGCCAACGTGCGGCGGGCAGTCTCCAGGGAGACCTGGGCCTGCAAGACACCAGCCTTGTCCTGTGCCAGTGACGCCGGCGTCGTCGTCGACTTGGTGGCGTTGTTCGCCAGCGTCGACTGCAGCGAGAGCTTCGCCGACGCGAGCTGCTGGGCGGCCGTGACGATCGATTGCCGGTCCTTGGCAAGCGTCGAGGTACGTGTCGAGCGGGCCGTCTGAACCTGGCTCTTCACCGAGGCCTCCGTCGATGCGATCTGGTTGCGATCGGAGACCACCTTCGCCTCATAGGTCGTGACCGACGTCTGGTCCTGGCTCAGCGTCGTCTGCAGTGTCTGCATCGTCTGCTGCGTCGCTTGGTCCTGCGAAAGCTGATACTGCGTCGCGTTCATCAGCTTCGCCTGATCCTGCAGCCGCCGCGCGTCGTAGTTGACCGCGTCCTGATCGGCGTTGACCTTGTTCTGCCAGTACGACTGTTGGGACGTCGAAGCGGCTTTCTGCGAGGCCTGATCGGCGGAGAGCTGCTGCTGGTCGGTCGTCTGTTGCGCCTGCAGGTCGTAGTTCGTCTGCGTCTGCACTTGCTGCGTCGTCTTGTCCTGGTTGACGATGTTGTTCCATGCGCTCACCGCTTCGTCGGCAGTCGCGTAGGTCGTCCCGTTCACCGTCAGCTTCAGCGTGTCGGCCTTCAGATTCGCAACCGCGCCCGCCAGGCCACCCCGATCGGTCTTCAGTTGCGTCCGGTTCTGCGACAGTGCCACTGACTTCGCCGCCGTCGCGATGCTCTGCTTGGTCGTCGCTTCGTCAAGGCGGAGTTGGGCGCGCGCCGTCCCCACTGACGTCTGCGCCTGTCCGATCGACGCCCGTGCCTGTTTCACCGACACCGCATCAGCCTGCCGCTGCTGCGCCGTCTCCCCAGATTCGGCCTGCGCCAGAGTGGCCTTCGCGGTGGCCAACGACGCCACAGCCTGGTCCACGGATGCCTGAGCGCTGGTCGCATCGAGGCGGCCGATTACCTGACCCTTCGATACCCGCTCACCCGGCTTGACGTTCACCGAGACGACCTGGCCTGAGGTCAAGAAGCCGACCGACAGGTCGGAAGCGGCTTGCACGTTTCCCGACGCCGACACAGACGCCAGCACCACCCCGCGGGCGACCGCTGACGTCGTCGGGGTCGCCTTCGTCGACGCCGCGGTGGTGTGCAGGGCGAAGTACACACCGACGCCAAGCGCGGCAACAAGGGCCGCCAAGATGATGTTTGTCGTCCGGATTGCCGGAACGACGGCACGCGGAATGCGGCCGGCTATGTCTGTGATGACGCTCATGGACATAAGACAACCCGCGCCTCCTAAGCGGATGATGAAGAACGCCTACGAGTCGACTAAGCCCAGTCTCGAGGCGTCCCGCCGAGCCAGAGGCCGGCCACACGCGGGCGTCTCGCCGGCCGGTGCCATCGGCTGCGTCGGGCAATGCCGGACTCGGCAAATCGGCGCTAGCCCATGCCCTTCACCCTCGCCACCCCCGATGGCGCGCTCGTCGTTGTCTGAGCCGTCTTCGCCGCGGATCGGTGGCGTGGTGTCAGATCTGTGTCAGGTCCTGCCGGTCGGCGGTTGTTAAGCCGACGCCGAACGCTCATCTCTCAGTGCCGCTGACCGGACATGAGACATGCAGAAAGTCACAGAGGAAGCACACAATCAGCGGCGCCATGGATGCTGGTGGAGATCTTCTCCGCTGTGTACCACCGCATGATGCGGGACTGGAACCTTCGAGTAACTCCTCGGCGCCTGGCTCGAACCGATGCGTCAGGGGGTGACCGTGAAGGTCGCTGTCCGAAGCGCGCGGACCACTCCGCTGAAGCCGATACTGATTCGATACTCGCCGGCAGCCGGGTGGTGTCCAGGGAAAAGTGCAGACAGTGGGATGGAGTGAGGGCCGGCGGTACGGCTTGCAACCTCGATGCTCTTCTTGGCCCAGTTCCAGTACGTGCAGCGTGGAGCGGATGGGTACCACGATCCCCAGCCTGGCGAGAGGCATGTGCCCCTCGCTTGATATCCGAGGTACTTCTGGGCGATAGCCAAAGCCATGACCACGTTCTTCGTGCTGACGACGTAACGAACTCTCGCGGCCCCCACGTGCGCACTGACCATGGAGGCCGGCGTGACCTCGAACTGAGTCAGCCTCGGCTTGCCCGCTGAGGGAAGCGACTTGTGTGTGCCTCCGCTCGCTCCGCCAAGGTTGTACCTGACAACCGTGATGAGCTCGAGAAACGGGTTTGCGCCGTTTTGACTGTCGCCGGCGAGGACGAGCTTGCCGTCCGGGTCGATCGCAGACTGGCAGCAGTAGGCATTGGCAAAGGGCGCCGCGAGGTGTGTCGCCGTCTCCAGAGAGCCGTTCGCGCTGTAGCGGGCGAGGACGAGGCCCTTATCCAGGCCGGTCACGATCATCGTCCCGTCTGCCTCGGATAGTGGCGCACTGCCGCGATCTAGGCCCATCGTGGTCGTGATTCCACCATCACCGAAGCCTGAATCGAGCGAGCCGTCTGCGTCATACCGAGCCAGAACCGAGCCAAGGGTCTTTTGGACGCCGTTCGAATGATCATGGAGATCACCGGCAATCAGGATTCTGCCGGTCGGCTGCATCGCGATCGATGCACCGTCCGCGTTGAAGGGCGCGATCGGCGTCCTGACGATGCCTCCGTCTCCGAAGCTTTGATCGAGGGCCCCGGCGCTGGTGAGGCGAGCGAGCATGAGCTGGTCGTCCGTGCAGCTTGGGACTGACCCCCGTGGACAAGCCTGCGCGGTGGATCCGGCCACGATCAGCTTCCCGTCCGGCAGGACCGCGAGGGCGTTTGCCGAGTCGACGCCGGCATTGGTAGCGCTCGCGGACACGGTCACGACTCCACGTTGCCCGAAGCCTCGGTCGAGTGAGCCGTCGGCGGTGTAGCGAACTAGGCGGACATAGTGGGTGTATGGATCATCCTCGCTCTCGCCTGCGACCACGAGCTTGCCGTCCGCTTGGAGCGAGAGGGCGTTGACGCCCATCGCGATCGGCGACCTCACTCGTCCGTCACTCCCGAAGCTGGAGTCGAGCGTTCCGTTCGCGTTGTACCGAACCAAGACCACACCGAACGTCCCGACATTGAGACCGCTCCCATGCTGGGCGATGGTCGTTCCAGCGACGACGATCTTGCCGTCGGGTTGGACCAAGGGTTGAGGGGAGCCAAATGAAAGCGTCGCAACTGGCGTCGTCACGACACCGCCCACACCAAATCGTGGATTGAGCGAGCCATTGCGGTTGTAACGCACGACGACGAGGCCATCTGCGTCAACTCCGGTAACTAAAAGGCCGCCGGCAGGTTGCGTGACGAGACCGTCGACCTCCGTTCCAGTGTTGAAGCTTGTGTTGGGTCCGGTGTTCATTGGCACGAGCGTCATCACTTCGCCGCTCGAGCCGAAGCTCGAGTCAGGGGAACTGGGTGGCAGATCTGCCGCCGCTACACCTGCGCTCAAGAGCCCAAGCACCACGAGGACCGCAAAACGCGCCGCTCGGACCCAGTTGGAAGGCTCCTTCGTGCGTAGAGGCGAGGTGTCCGTGGTCTGCCGATGCGCTCGCAGGAGCGGCATTCTGGAATGCAGCTGCTGTCCGCCCGATTTCACTCCTCGCCCTATCGGCACGATCCGCTACGCGCTTTAGCCAGCTTTGGTCCAGTGCAGGTCTGGTCACCGGGCATCGATCGGCTGGACTCCATCCGACAGGCGTTTCGGTGACGCGCCAGACGTGGCTGAGAACGGGTGAGTCTTCTGAGTAGCGCACCTCTCGCGCCGAGGAGATCAACAAACTGCGCGTTGAGTTGACCCCGCATCGATCAGTTCGTTATCCCGTACGAGCAGCTTCGACCTGAACGTAATGCTTCGAACTTCATCTGCGTTCGGAATACCACCGGGTCGTACCGGGCCTTCAGCGTTCCTCCGACCGTGAAAGGTATGTCGCGTATGTTGACTCCGCAAGACCAGATCTCCGCAACCGCTTCTCGAACTCGAAGTAGCCCGACCAGAGGTCGTCACGCCGCCTTCCTGATCGCCCTCGCCACGATGTGATCGTGCGACGACCTGCCTGCGACGGCAAGAGCCATCCCCGCGACTCACTCGAGTCGTTCTCCACGAGGATCGCGCTGTTCCTGTGAAGGCCCTCAACGTCGCGAAGAGGCACGCGGTCACGTCTGCAAGGTGGAAAGCCCAATTGCGCCCCTGCCGCCCCGTCTGTGCGACGCGCCTGTCGCCCGCCCGCCGCAAGACGACGTCCATCTGTCCGCCGGAGCGGACCGCGCGGCCGTGGCTGGTTCGATCCCAGGTGCGCCCTCTCTCTCCTCACCCAGTCCAACCGTGTGTCTGAGCCCGTGGGGTGCGATTTGCAGCAGGATCGCGTTTTACGCACCGCACACCGACCGACTTTCACATCAACCCTCTAGTACGGGGGAACCCCGATGTCGTCCGCGCGACCGCGGCGAACAATCTACGCGGAGGTTGCAATGCGATCGCGAGCGACGCGGCTGAGTCCCCAGCCCTGGCCCTGGGTGGGGCAGCCACGTGTCCTCATCGAGCACCCGGACGAGTCGGCGGGCTTGGCGCTCGCGTCGATCCTGCGACAAGCCGGCTATGCGGTGGCTGTCTGCCCAGGCCCCGAGCAGGCAGAGCATTGCCCACTGACCGGGCCGGAAGGGTGCGCGGTCGCCCACGGCGCCGACGTCGTGGTCTCGAGCCTCGGCGTCGAGCGGCCCGAGGCGAGAGAAGTGCTGCAGGCGCTCCGGCTGCACCGGCCGGGGACGCCGCTCATCGTCGAGGTTCCTCCGGGCGACAACGCCGAGTGGCAGGACCTGCTCGAAGGGTGCGACGTGATCGCATCCCCTGTTCAACCCGAGGAGCTCGTGGCCAGCGTTAGCGCCGCGCTTGCCAAGAGCCGCCCCGACGCGCCTCCGAGCTGAGCATGCGCAACCCTTTTCGCAGCGAAGTCGAAGCCTTCCACTTCCTTCTGCTCACGGTCGCGGGCTTCGCGGCGATCGCCTTGGCAAGCCTCCTCGGCGGCCCCTGGGCCGGTGTGCCGACCTTCGCCGTCGTGACGGTCGCGGCGGCCTTCTTCTACCTGAGGCGGGGACAGGCGGAGCGCCCGGTCAGGACTGCGCCTGCACACGTGGGCGCTGCAGACGAGCGGCGAATTCTCATGGTCGCAAACGAGACGCTGGCAGACGTGAGCCTGGTCGAGGAGATCGAGCGGGTGGGCGCCGGGTATCGCAAGCAGGTGCGCGTCGTCTGCCCTGCGCTCACCTCACCCGTTCGTCATTGGGTATCCGATGTGGACGGCGCGAGGGCGCAGGCTCAGCAGCGCCTCGACCAAACCCTCAGCCAGCTCCACGCGGCGGGCATAGAGGCCGAGGGTGAGATCGGAGACGAGGATCCCCTGCGCGCGATCGAGGACGTCTTGCGCACATTCGGCGCAGACGAGATCATCATCTCCACTCACTCCGAAGATCGCTCGAACTGGCTCGAGCGCGGCGTCGTGACCCGGGCACGGGAGCGCCTTGCCGTGCCGGTCACCCACATCGTAATCGACACCGAGACCGGCAGTCGGCGAGCGACGTAGGGAGGTCGCAGTTCGAGCTGTGCGTGTGGGGTGCGTTAACTCGGTTCCAGTTCGGCGAGGGTGCGGCGATCGTAGAGTCGTGCATCCGTCCCTCTGAATCCGAGCAGTTTGAGCGTCGAGACCGCCTCGGCGGGCTCATCCACGAACGACTTTGCGCAGCCCACAAGCGCACTCGGCGGTACTGTTGGCCAGGTGGCTGCTACTCCAGCACCCATCCGGACCGAGCGCCTGGTGAAGGTGTACGGAAGCGGAGACCACGAGGTGCGCGCGGTCGCGGGCCTCGACCTCGAGGTGAAGTACGGCGAGTTCTTCGGACTGCTCGGCCCGAACGGCGCCGGCAAATCGACCACCATCGGGATGCTCACGACGATGATTGTGCCCACCAGCGGCGGCGCGTTCGTCGCCGGCATGGACGCGCGCCGCCATCCCGCGGCGGTGAAGCGACGCATCGGCGTCGTCGCGCAAACCAACACGCTCGACCGGCAGCTGACCGTCTGGGAGAATCTCTACTACCACGGCCGCTATTTCGGCGTCGCCCGGCTCGATGCGCGCCGGCGAACGGACGAACTGCTCGAGCAGTTCGCGCTCGCAGACCGGTCGACGGCGATGATCCACGAGCTTTCCGGCGGCATGGCGCAGCGCCTGATGGTCGCCCGCGCACTCGTGCACAAGCCCGAGATCCTGTTCCTCGACGAGCCGACCTCGGGAATCGACCCGCAGACCCGGATCAACCTCTGGCGGATCCTGCAGGAGCTCCACGAGCAAGGGCAGACGATCCTGCTGACGACGCACTACATGGAGGAGGCGGACACCCTTTGCCAGCGGGTTGCGATCATCGACCACGGCAGCCTGCTCGCCCTCGGCAGCCCGACCGAACTAAAGCGCCAGTACGGCTCGCAGACGCTGATCACGATCACGGTCGACGGCGACGCGGCACCGCTCGAGCGCATTGCTCAGGCAGCCGAGGGCGTGCGCAACACCGAGCGCGACGGAGCGACGATCCGCGTTCTCACCGAGCGCGCCGGACCCGTACTCACGAGCCTCGTCGAGGCAGCCCGGACGGCCGGGCTCGAGGTGCGCGACGTGGCCAGCCAGCCGCCCAGCCTGGAGACCGTCTTCCTGAACCTCACCGGCCGGGAGTACCGGGAATGAACGGGTTGGCGACGTTCGGCGCGATGCTGGCCCGCGATGTCCGCGTGCTCCGGCGACAGGTCGGGCAGTTCGTGCTGCGCACGATCATGCAGCCGCTGCTCTTCGTCTTCGTCTTCGCGTACGTCTTCCCGAAAATCGGCCAAGGGTTCAGCGGACACGGCGGCGGTTCGGGCTCGTTCACGACGGTCCTCGTCCCCGGCCTGATCGCCGTGGCGATCAACTTCCAGGGGATCCAGGCAGTGGCGCTGCCGCTCGTGCAGGAGTTCAGCGTCAGCAAGGAGATCGAGGACCGCGTGCTCGCACCGGTCCCCGTCTGGCTCGTCGGGCTCGAGAAGATCGTCGCGGGTGCGCTGCAGTCGGTCCTCGCCGCCGTCGTCGTCTTCCCAATCGTCTACCTCGTACACGCCCGAGGCGCCGCACCACATGTCCACATCCACGATTGGCCGCTCTTCATCATGGCGATCGTGTTCGCGTCGCTGCTCGCCAGCGCAGGCGGCCTACTCATCGGAACCGTGTTCGACCCGCGAAAGATCACGCTGCTGTTCAGCGTAATCGTCATCCCCATCACGTTCCTCGGCTGCGTCTACTACCCGTGGGCGAGCTTGTCGCCGATTCCCTGGCTGAAATACTTCGTGCTCCTGAACCCGCTCGTCTATATGACCGAAGGGCTGCGTGCATCGCTGACGCCACAACTCCCACACATGCCCGTGTGGGCGTTCACACTCGCGCTCGTCGGCGGCTCCGCCGGGCTCGGGTTCCTCGCGCTCCGCACCTTCAGCCGCCGCGTCGTCGCGCAGTGACGGCGGATTCCTCTCGACCGGTGTATGACGATCCTGAGGGTGCCGGAAACCCGATTCGCCCTTCCGGGAGTGCCGCAGACCCAGCCACGGGCATCACCTTACGCGCCTCGGCGACAGAAACTTCCAACAAACCTCGACAAAAGCGGCGTAAACTGACCCACACGTGAAACGCCTGACGCTTGCGCTTGGAGTGATCTCCACCGCGGCGCTGCCGGCCGTCGAGGCCGCCTGGCTACGGAGGCGCTTCCGTCACGCCCATCAACTCGCGTCGGCTGCGATCCGCCATCTGGGCGAGTTCGAGATCCACGAGGGCGACAACCCGCTCAACCTGCTCGTGCTCGGAGACAGCATCGCCGCAGGGCTCTTCATCGAGCGCTTCGAACGTTCGCTCGGCGGCCTCGTCGCCACCGCGCTCGCCGCCGAGCAGGGACGGCCCGTGCGCTGCCGGAACCTCGCGCAACCGGGAGCCGCCACGCGCAATCTGCGCGCGCAGCTGCCCGAGCCACCGCAGGTCGACGTGGCGTTGATCGTGATCGGCGCCAACGACGTCGCCCGACACACGCCGCTCGGCCGCTTCGAAGCTGAGCTCGAGCAGACGCTCGCCACGCTCGACCACGTGGGCGAGGTGCTGCTCTACGGCCCCTGCGACATCTCGGGCGTGCCGCTCTTCCCCTTCTGGCTCCGCCGCTTCACCGCCTGGCGGATGCGCCACTACATCGCCCGCATGGAACGCGTGGCGGCCCGGCACGCGAACGTCAGCTACTCCTGGTTCCCGCCATCGGCCGGCTTGCCGCCCGCGCTCTTCGCTGCCGATCGCTTCCACCCGAACGAGGACGCGCACCAGTTGATGGCCGAGCGGCTGCTCTCCGGCCGCACGGCGCTCGAAACGACCTAAGCCCAGCTCAGCGAGCCGGGCCGCACCTCGCGTTCGTGCCGATGTCGATCGGGGCGCTTACCGGCGTCAGCCAGTCCGAGGCCGGCGTCGCCTCTGGGCTGATCAACACGAGCCAGCAGGTTGGCGGCGCGATCGGCGTCGCCCGGCGTTGACGCACGGCTTCCAGATCACGTTCTACGTGCTCGCGGGCATCGCCGCAGCCGGCGCTCTGGCGGCGGCTGTCCTGACCGAGTCGAACGCAGCCGAGGTGCGGGAAGAGGCTCCCGCCGAGGCCGCGTTCGAAGCGGCCGCCTAGAGCCGAGACTCGCCGGCGGGGGGGGGGGGGGGGCGCGAAAAAGGGCCAAACCCCCCCCCCCCGCCCGGGAAAAAAACGGCCAACCAAGGGGAGCGGGGCGA
>Ga0265314_10001790_pt1 | contig 23169 bp, 19 predicted proteins | sample 4126metaG_FD_203106 | JGI IMG/M metagenome (GOLD analysis project Ga0265314, IMG submission 203106) | Rhizosphere microbial communities from Carex aquatilis grown in University of Washington, Seatle, WA, United States - 4-1-26 metaG | ecosystem: Host-associated > Plants > Roots > Rhizosphere >... | reverse complement strand
TGCCACATCGCCGAAGCGGGTGAGGTCGCCCTCGGTGCCCAGCAACGCCATGCCGTAATTGTGGCCGTCGATCTTGGCGGCGATGACCAGGCAGTAGCGGGCGGTGTCGTTGTAGCCGGTCTTGCCGCCGAGCACCTGGATGTTCGCGCGCGCCGCCGGTTTGTGGGTGCTGTTGTAGTGGATAGCAGGTCTCGACACGGGATGGGCGTCGTATTCGGGCCGCCGCACGACGGGGCCGAGCACGGGGTGGGCCATGGCGGCCTTGAGCAGCTCGATGGTTTCGCGCGGGGTGGATTGGTTGTCGGCCGAAAGTCCGGTGGGCTCGCGGAAGCGCGTGAAACGCAGGCCAAGCGAGGCCACCTTGCGATTCATGGCCGCCGTGAACTGCGCGGTGCCAAGGCCCACGGCGCGGCCTAGGGCCGACACGGCGCGGTTGTCCGAGCCGAGCAGGGCCGCGTGCAAGAGGTCGCGGTTCGACAGGGTCATGCCTTCGAGCAGGCGCGATTTTGCGCCACCGCGGGCCACATCCATGTCGAGCTTCTTGATGGTCGTCAATCCGTCGAGGTCGAGGTTATGGTCCATCACGGTCAGGGTGGCGGCGAGCTTTGAAATCGATGCGATGGAGCGCGGATTGTCGGGCCGGCGCGCGAACAGCTCGTGTCCGGTGTCGAGATCGATGACCAGTGCACCCTGCGACTGCACGTTGGGCTGGTTGCCCTTCATTGCGACCACGTGCTTTTCCGAATGGTGGTGCTTGGGCGGGCTGGCTTTGGCGGACTTCTTGCCGTTTTTTTTGCCGTTTTTCTTGTTGTCTTTCTTGCCGGTGGACTTGGCCGATTTTTTGTCAGGCTTCTTGGTTGAATTCTTTGCGGGCGTCTTGCTCGCGGTGGCACCCGTGGCAGCTGCGGGCGAGAGCGCAAGCAGGGCCGCGATGGGGATTGCGAAGAACGGCGAGCGCCTGCGTCGGATGTCAGGAAAGAACTTCGTCATCGAGTGCATCGGTCGATTCGAGGGTGTACTGCCTTCGTATCACGCCAGGCGCGTCGAGCGAAAGCGCGCGCGCAACCAATCGACCGCGGGGCGGCTATAGCGCGTCTTGGCCAGCGAGAGGCCGAGCATGGCCAAGGTGAGAATCGCGACGAGAAATGCGGCGCCGGGAATGGTGAAGCGGCCGCGCAGGGCATAGACCAGGCTGCCGTAGCAGAACTCGATGTGAACCCAGTAGATGAGCAGTGAGGTGCGGCCGAGCTGGCGCAGTACCGAGAAGCGCCCGGCTAGAATTTGGCACCACGCGAATCCGGTCCCGGCCAGGGTTCCGATCAGTCCAAGTCGGTGGAAGAAGGTGCCGGGCCCCATTTGCATGATGAGTTCCGAGGGATAGCGAATGATGGTTGGATCGACGGCGCGAATGATGACGACCGCCATGGTCAGCGCGGCGCCGGTCGCGAAGGTGAGGGTGAAGGCGCGCCTTTGCAATCGAGGGTTGCGGCTGGTGGCGACCCACAGGTGGCCCACCGCTACTCCAATCAAGGACCACGCGCCCCAGGGAAAGAGGGGAAACCAGGCCATGGGGCGCTGTCCGCCGATGTACGAGGTCAGCGGCCGCGGCAGCCAAGCCGGAAAGTGCGCCGGTCCGACCAGCGTGCCAAAGCCGAGAAGGACCGCGGCCAGTCCCAGCGAGGGCAGGATCTGTCGCCGGCCGCCACGCGGGGACGCGACCAGCGCGACCATCACCATCGAGACGCCGATGACATTCAGGATGTCGACTTTGACAGGCGCTTCCCAACCGCCGTAGCAGTGCGAAAGCAGCCATTCCTGCAGGCGAAAGAGATAGGCCAGGGCGAGAACCTGCAATCCGCGCTTGGCCAGCCGGCCGCGCATGGCGCCGCCGCCAAGCCCCTTGCCCAGGCCGGACTCGAATTGAATCGCCGCCGAGACGCCGACGAGAAAGAGAAACAGTCGGGCCGGAATACCGCTGCCCACGCGAATGACGGCGTAGATGGCGCCCGTCTTCGCCGCGGGCAAAAGCCACGCGTCCATTCCATGCGCCATGATCATCAGCAGCACGGCCACGCCGCGCAGCCAGTCGACGACCTCAATTCGAGGCGGTCGGTTCGTCGGGGCAATGGCGGCGCACATCCTTGCCGCAGACTAGCAGCCACGCGGCGGAAAAAGGTAGAGTGACCCCGTGGAAATTTCGCTCGCCTACTCGGTCGACGCTGACGATGCGTTCATGTTTTACGCGCTGGCTACTGGCGCTGTCGATTCTCGCGGACTGACGTTTTCCCACCGCCGCGGGGATACGGCATGGCTGAACGGACTGGCGGAAGCGGGCGGGGCTGACGTGATTGCGATCTCTGCCGGGGCCTATCCGCGCGTCGCTGACCAATACCTGCTTTTGCCCCACGGCGCCTCGGTGGGGCGCGGGTTTGGGCCCGTGGTGGTGGCGAAACGCCCGATGACGTTGGTGGATCTTGCCGGCCGGCGGGTGGCTATCCCGGGGCTTTCCACGACGGCATTCTTGGTACTGCGTCTGATGCAGCCGGCGGTGGTGCCCGTGGTGGTGCCCATCTCGCCCTTTTCCCGCGTGTTCGAAGCCCTGGACCGGGGCGAGGTGGACGCGGCCCTGCTGATTCACGAAGGCCGGCTGCTTTTCGAGAGTCGCGGCTGCGTGGCCGTGGCCGAGCTGGGCGAGTGGTGGCTGCGTGAAACCGGACTGCCCCTACCGCTCGGCGTGAACGTCATTCGGCGCGATCTCGGCGAGTCGACCGTCGCTCTGGTTTCGGATGTCCTGCTCGCGGCCATTGTCTACGCCTTCGATCATCGCGATGAAGTGATCCGCGCCATTGCCGGCGAAAAGCGTGGGGAAGTCGCCCTGTCCGAAAATGCGCTGCTTGACCGCTATCTCGGCATGTACGCCAACGACGATACTCGCACCATGGCTCCGGATGTCCATCGGGCCATCGATGTTCTTTTCGAGCGTGCGGCGGCGGCCGGGTTGCTAACCGCCGGTTGCCGTGTCACGTGGGCGCCGTAGCCGTTTTTTTTCACCACAGAGGGCGCAGAGAGCACAGAAAGCAGAGAGACGGAAGCGAAAGAAAGGATTCGGATCTAGGATCCGGAAACCATTCTTTGTCCGGCCTCTGCGCGCTCTGTGCTCTCTGTGGTGAAAATCTTCCCCAGCCCCTCGACCACGGCCCGGCAGGCGTTTTCTGCAGCGGCCTTCGCGTGTTTCTCCCACTCGCGGTGCCCACTTGGGCCGACATGGTTTGCGATACCTACGATGGCGGCAAAAGGAACCCTGGCCACCGCGGCGGCGCGGGCCACGGCAAAGGCTTCCAGGTTTTCCAGTGCGCAACCGGAAATCTCGGCTGCGGTCTTTGCTGCTCTCGCCGTCGCGGTGATGCCGAGAGGGCAGGCCACATCGGCGTGGGGCAGGGCGGTGGCTTTGCGCAGGGCTCGCGCGAGGGCGGGGCTAGACCTCGCTTCGGTTGGGACGACGGCGGGAAGGAAGGCATGCTTGCCAGGAAGGAGCTGCGGCAGCAGGCAGATGCGCTGGGCAATCGCCGCGCGATCGAGGACGAGTTCCGTCGACTGTCCAGGGTAGACGCCTGCTGTGCCGACGAGCAGCACGGTGCTGGGCTGGTGTTGGTCGATGAGCCGTGCGGTTGCAATCCCCGCCTCGACCATGCCCACGCCGACGCTGGCCAAGGTCACCCGTTGCCGCACCCGCGCGGGCAGACGAGGCAAACTAGTGCGCAGGTAGGCCAGTTCGGGCGACCAGGCGGCAAGAACAAGCCAGAGCCCGTCGTTCGCTGCGGCCCTTCGTGTCGGCGCTTTTGTCATGATGCCCGCAAGCCTTGCGTTTCGCGTGGTGCTGGTATATTGCCCATTTCCTGGTCGAGCGCGTCCATGCCTCAGCGGATCATTGTCATTCCCGCCTACAACGAAGAACGCACGATAGCCGATGTCGTGCGCGAGGCGGTGAAGTTTGCTGAATGCGTGGTGGTGGTGGACGACGGTTCACGCGACCGGTCGGGCGAGCTGGCCAGGGAAGCCGGTGCCCTGGTGGTCAGGCACGTGGTCAATCGCGGAGTCGGCGCGGCGCTGGGGACGGGGATCGAGGCCGCGATTCGCCTGGGGGCCGACGCGGTGGTGACCATGGATGCCGACGGCCAGCACCGTGCCGTGGACGCAGGCAAGGTGTTCGATCGTCTCGCCGAGGGCGACGTCGATTTCGTGATCGGTTCGCGCATGAAGAAAGGCGACGATTCCGGACACATGCCGGCCCATCGTGTGGTGTTCAATACGGTCGGAAATTTCCTGACCTTCTTGCTTTTCGGGGTGTGGGTGACCGACAGTCAGAGCGGACTGCGCGGACTTTCGCGCCAGGCCGCCTGCACCATCGAGCTGCGCACGAACGGCATGGAGTCCCTTTCCGAATTTCTCAAGGAGATGAAAGACAGGCACTGGCGCATGGCCGAGGTCCCCATCAAGGCCATCTACACGGACTATTCCATGTCCAAGGGCCAGAATTTCTTCGTCGGGGTGAAGGTGGCCATCAAGCTCATCTTCAGGCGCTTCATCGGGTAGTCATGCACGCCATCCAGATCGTTCTTATCTGTTTTGCCGTCTTCGCGTTCTCGCGGGTGCTCATCCGCTATCGGCGCGGCGGCATGCGCATGCTGCATCTTGGTCTGTGGCTGCTCTTTTGGGCGTGTGTCGTGGTGGTGGCCTTGCTTCCCGACACCACCAGTCTCCTGGCCAACTGGCTAGGCGTCGGCCGTGGCGTCGACACCGCGATGTATCTTTCGATCTTGACGAGCTTCTATCTGCTTTTTCGCTCGTTCGCGAAGATCGAAGATCTGGATCGCCAGCTGACCCGGGTCGTGCGCGCCAACGCCCTTCGCGAAATGGAAGAAGACCTGCGTGCCTCGCCGGATCGCCCTAGGTCCGTCGAAAGAAACTAGCGCAAGAGTGCCTTCCCGTCGGTCAGCAGCGTGTCCGCGGTCAGCTTGAACCAGCCTAAGGTGCGCTCGCTGCGCGCGTAGAGCGGGGGTTTGGCGCCTTCGCTGGGGGTGGCCATACTCGCGGCCTGGCCCATCTCGATGAAGCCCAGTCGTCGACCACGCAGGCTGTACTCGACACGCAACTCGATCTGCGGCGCGCCTTCGGCGGGCGTTTCGTTCTGGCCCAGGATCTCGAGCGGCCACGCGCTGAAGACGCGGTCGTGCCAGGTTTTGAACGAGGAATCGGGCTTGTCGGGCGCATTGACCGGCGCCAAGCGCACGCCTTCTTCACCGTGCGAAACCAGAAATTCGCGTCGCGTGGACCCTTGAGTCACCGCGATGCGGTCGGCCTCTTCGATGCGGAAGGTGTGCACGTGGCGCTCGACCAGAAGCGACGCCGCGGCCTGGAAATCCGAGAGGACAGAACGGGAAACCAGGAAGACTTTTCCGCTCTGTTCGTCGCGCAGGTAGGGTTCGCTTCCACCGGCGGGTGCGGGTGCAATGGCAAAACTGCGTTGGCCGCTGCGCAGGACAAGCGCGATGTGTTTCTTGGCGTCGGCGAGCCCCAGATCCTTCAGCTTCTCGGTGGCCAAGGTGCCGAGGCTGCGGCTGGCGCGCAGCGGGGCGAAATTGGCGAAAAGCTTTTCGGCCGCGTCGCTGCCGCGTACCAGGCGCTCGGGCGTCTTCTTGACTTCCGCCTTGGGACCATCGGCGGGTGCTTTGCCCAACGCTGGCTGCTCCTGCGGACCAAGGCGCACCGAAATGAACGGGCCGGATTCGTCGGACGAGCGGCCGAGTTCGACCCAGGTGGTTTTTTCCTGATCGTCGAAGCGCGCGCTGACCAGATCGTTCTTGCCGATGTCGACCACGATCACCTCGTCCGGCGCCAGCTCGGGGCTGCGCTGCCAGGTGAAGTAGGCGAAGACCAGCGCACCCAGCGCCAGCCCCCCTTGTACGGCAACCTGACGGAAAGTCATGGCTTCACCTCCCGCTTGCGACGTTTGCGCGTGGCGGCCCATCCGGCCAGCAGGACGAGGGCCGGCGCGAGAAACACCGACGAGTAGAACCAGAACACGTCCTGCTTGCGCGTGTGGCGCACGGGAACATCTTCTTCGTTGCTGACGGGACCAGCGGCCTCGGGTTCGCCGATCAGCCAGCGAATGGCATCGAAGGCTAGGAGAGCGTTGGCGCGGTTGCGGATGAGCAGGTCGGAGAAAACATCGGAATCGCCGATCACGAAGGCCCGGCCGTCTTGCTTGGCTTGCTTGGCGTCCTTGGCTTGCGTGGCGGGTTTGCGCAGGGTGACCGCGGCCGCCACGGGGTAGCTCTTGCGCTCCTCGCTGCCCTTGTCGAACTCCAGATCTCCATTCTTGTCTTCCCATGTGTTGGCATCGGTGCGGATGATGAAGTCGACGCTGGGGGCCGGGTCAGGGGCGACTTGAGTCTTGGACAAGGCGCCAGAGCCGAGCAGCACGACGGGCATCTGCGTACCATACGGGGCTTGCGAGGACAGCGCCGCGTGGCTGGAATAGTTGGTGGGAACAATGCCGACCCGGTCGCTCTTCTGGTGGGAGCGCGCCCAGTAGATGCGATCGTTGGCCAGGATGGCATCCGAGATCTGCAGCGAGAGTCCGGCCAAGACGGGCGCCGCAACGGCAGCGGCCTCGGGATCCACGGCCACGAGCAGGCGTCCGCCGCCCCGGAAATAGCGCACGAGCGCCGCCGATTCCTCGGCCAGCAGGGCTCGTTGCGGGCCTACCAGCATCACCGCCGCCGCGTCCGCCGGTACCTCGTTGCTCAGACCTTGCGCCATGCTCAGCCCGCGGATGTCCAGGTTTTGCCCCTGCAGAAGTTCGCGCAGAAGACTCAAGGTGTCGGTGGATTCGGCATCGTGGGGCGCGCTCAAGGCTCGCTCCTCGTGACCCTGCACGAGGTAGACCGTGCGCTTGCCGCGCGCGATGCTGAGCAGCCGCTTGTGTACATCTTGATCGAGGATGCGCAGCTTGGGCCGCGCACTTTCGAGCTTGGTCGGGATCTGAAGTTGCTCATGCTGGCCGCCGCGTGCGAAGGCCACGGTGCCGTTGCTGCTTACCCCGAGTGCCTTGGCCTTGGCCGGATCCACGGCCTGGTCGGCTCTGACCACGGTCAGTTTGCTCGATGCGTGCGCAAGGTCGGCGAAGTAGCCCGACAGCTCCTCGGCCACCTCGTTTCCGGGCGGATAGAACAAGGTGACTTCGATGGGCTGGTCGAGCGCGGACACGAGTTGCTTGGTGACGGCACTGGCGCGTGCGGTTCGGAAGAAGGAAAAGTCGGCCTTGAGGTTGCGTTCCGAAGCCAGGTAGGCGAGCGCGAAACAGAACACCAGCGCGAAGGCGATGCCAAGGCCTGACAGCAGGGCGGCGCGGACGCGTCGGCCATCGACGAGCGGGGAGCGGGCCATGCTCGCCAGGGCGAATTCCACCAGCAACGTCGGCAGCGTGCCTGCAAGCAAGATGGCAGGCCAGAGTACGGCGATGGCACCGTCCAGCCTGGGTATGGTTGCTTCGAGCGCGCGATGGCCGAGCAGCGCTGGCAGGGTCGTGCGCGAGAAATGCAAGGCAAGGGCGACGAGGCCAAGCAGGTACAAGGCAGGCAGCACGCGCCCGGCAGGCCGTCCCTTGCCCTGGCGCAGACCGAGGATCAGCGCCGCAACGATGGCGGCTAGGCCGAGCAGCGTGGCCGAGGTGCTGGCGTGGCCCGGACCGAGCACGCGCTCGCCGACGTATACCGCCGCGAGCCCGGCCGCGTAGGCGATGGAGGCGGTCTTCTTGGGTGCTAGCGCCATCGTCGGGCCTCCAGCACGCGAATGGAAACGAACAAGGCGAAGTACATGACCGCCAAATAGTAGACAACGTCGCGCAGATGGATGATCCCGGCCTGGAAGGGCGGAAAGTGCCGCCCCCACAGCGCCAGTGCGAAGAAGACATCATTGAGCGGACGCTCGGTTACCGTGCCCAGCATCCAGACCACGATCATGCACACCACCATAGAACCCGAGATGATGGCGGCCAAAAGCTGGGAACGCGCCAGGGTGGAGCCGAGGGTGCCGATGGCCAGCGTGGCGCCGCCGAGCAAGAGCAGTCCCAAATAGCCCACGGCCACGTGACCAAGCGACAGCTTGCCGTTGACCAGAATCAACATCGGCATGAATACGCCCGCCAGGGTCATCAGCGTCAGGAAGACGAACGCGGAGAAGAATTTTCCGAGGATGATGTCGCGTTCGCGCACGGGCGACGAGGACAACAGCACCATGCTGCCGTTTTGCCGCTCTTCCGCAAGCAAGCGCATGGACAGAAAAACCGAGGCGGCCATGACCAGGCCGCTGGAGTTGAAGAAGAACTCGCTCAGCACCTCGGTCGAGAGGCGATCCTGCTGGCCGCCGAGGGCGCGCACGTTGAATAGGATGCCGTCGACGAAGAGGACAACCGCGGCGATGACATAGCCGCTCATGGTGCGCAGGTAGCCGCCGAGCTCGCGCCGTGCGATGAGCCAGGTGGCGGTCATTGTGGGCCTCCTGCCGGGCCTTGGGTGAGGTTCATGAAGATGGACTCCAGGCGGGATTCGCTGCGTTCCAGGCGCAGCAGGTCGCAGCCGGCGCCAACCAGCAAGCGCGCTACGTCGGCGCGAACATCGGCGCCGGCCACGATTTCGAAGACCGTGGTGTCGTCGGTGGTTGCGCGTTGCTTGGCCTTGGTGACCGTGGAAATCCCCGTCAGTCGCTCGGCAAGGCCCGCGGCCTGGCCACGGATCTCGACCTCGATGGCGCTGCCACCTTGGCCCATTGCGGACGCCAACTCGCCCTCGCTGCCCTGGCCCACCAGCTCGCCATTGTGAATGACGAGCAGGCGGTCGCAGGTCTGGCTGATCTCGGTGAGGAAGTGGCTGGAGATGAGCACCGTGTGCTCGCCGTGCAGGCCGCGCAAGAGGTTGCGCATCTCTACGATCTGCGCCGGATCCAGACCCGCCGATGGCTCGTCGAGGATGAGTAACGCCGGTTTGTGCACGATGGCCTGGGCCAGACCCACGCGCTGGCGATATCCGTGCGAGAGCTCACCGATGACTTCGGTGTGCATGTCGCGCAGGGCGGTCTTCTCCTCGGCCTCGGCCACGCGCGCCGCGGTTTCCCGGGCAGGAACCTGGCGCAAGCGCGCGGCAAAGGTCAGGTACGAGCCCACCGTCATTTCGGGATAGAGCGGGGGCAGGTCGGGCAGAAACCCGATCCTGCGGCGGATCTCGTAGGGATGCTGGGTTACCTCAAGGCCGTCCACGCGCACGGCCCCCGAGGTCGGCAAGAGCAAGCAGCCTAGTACACGCAGGGTCGTGGTCTTTCCGGCCCCGTTGAGCCCGAGAAATCCCACGACTTCGCCCTTGGCGATTGAGAAGGAGAGATCGCGGATGGCTGCCCGCTCGCCGAAATACTTGGAGAGCTTGTCCACTTCGATCATGGCAGGGATGTAGAAGTACACAGCTTTTCGTCATCAAGCAAGAGGCGGAAATAGGAGTAAGAAAGCGGTACACTCTCTGCGTGGCGCGCGACGTACGACGGATGCTCCTAGCTCTTCTGGTTGCGGGCGGTCTGGCATGCGCCGAAGTGGATGACCTCCATCCTGGCGTCGATGCCGCCGCTGCTGATAGCGGTTCGTTCCCATGCCGTACCACGGGGGCCGACCCGCTCAGTTTGGGACAGGCCGACGTGCTCATCTTGCTCGATCGTTCGGGATCCATGGATACGGCCGACGGGGCCGGCACGCGCTACGAAGCGTTGGCGACGATGCTTACATACTTGGTCGACACCTATGGGGCACACGTGCGCTTTGGTTACCAGGAGATGCCGGGTCGGCAGGGCTGCAGCTCTCAGCTCGCGGGCACCTGTTGTGCCTCGCCGCCGCTGGTGGGCATCGCCGACGGCAATACCCAGGCAGTGACGGCTGCGATTGCATCGGCCTTGCCCATGGACGGCAACACACCCACCGCGGCGGCGTTGCAGGCGGCAATGGACTACTACGCGACGCTCGGCGATGGTATCTACAACCGGTATGTCTTGCTGGCAACCGACGGCGCGCCCAATTGCACCCTCGCAGGATCGTTGTCGAACGAGGCCGCGGCCGACGCCACAAGCGCGGCATGTGCCGATGCGCTTGTCCAAGTGAACGCCATGGTGGCACTGGGCGTGCGGGTCATCGTGCTTGGCGTGGGGCAAGGGCTTACAGATGTCGCCAGCGCGGACGGCGCTTGCCTCGACGCCCTGGCGCATGCGGGGGGAGCCGCGGCCTCACCGGGCAGTCCAGGCTTTTTCACCGACAGCGACCCCCAGGAACTGCGAATGTTCATCGAACAGATCTTCGGCGGCACCACACGTCCGTCGTGCTCGATACGCTTTGACTACCCTATCAGCGATACGTCGAACTTGGCGGTCTATGTCGATGGCAAGTCGATCCCGCGCGGTCAGCCCGACGGCTGGCAGTTCGATTCGCCGACCAGTCCAAAGGCCGTGATCATCAAAGGCAAGTACTGCCAGCAAGTCCAGAAGTTCCAGGTCACTGACGTCGAGGTGGACTATTTTTGCACGCCCTGCGTGGAAGAGGGGTGCAGCTGGGGTGGGTCGTGAACCGTCCCTACGCGTCGCCTGACGCAAAGGCGTGCAACTCGGCGGAGGCTCTTTCCCAGTCAGACATGCGCTTGGCGAGGAGGGTGTCGAGTTCTCGCTCTTTGTCGGCCAGTTCGTGAAGTTTTTGCCAGTTGCCGCCGTGATCCTCTCCGAGCTTTGCGCGTAGGGCAGCAAGGTCGCCCTCCACGCGGGCGATTTCTTCCTCCAGCGAGGCCACTAGGCGTTCCAGCCGTCGCAGCTGCCTTTCCTTGTCCTTCCTCCCGCTGCGGATGGTCTCGGCCGGCGATGGCGTGAGGCGCTGGGCTGGCGCCTTGGGGGCCGGCGGCAAGGGGGCCGCCGCTTGCTTGCGGCGGAAGTCGCGCCAGTCCGAGTAATTGCCGACGTGGCTTTCGAGTCCGTCGCCGGTGAAGACGTAGAGGCGCTTGCAGATGCGGTCGAGAAAATAGCGGTCGTGGCTGATGACCACCAGGGTGCCTTCGAAGCCATCGAGAGCGTGTTCCAGAGTCTCGCGCGCGGGAATGTCGAGGTGATTGGTGGGCTCGTCCATGACCAGGACGTTGCGCGGGAACAGCAGCATCTTGGCCAGGGCCAAGCGGCTGCGCTCGCCACCCGAGAAACCGCGCACGATGCGGAAAGGGTCGTCGCCGAAGAAACGGAACTTGGCCAAGTACTGGCGCACCACCTCGGGGGAGAGATCGTCGCGCACCGATTGAATCTCTTCGATGGCGGTGCGCTCTTCCGAGAGCGAACTCAGCTTCTGATCGAAGTAGCCCAGGCGTACCGAGGATCCGCGCTCGATGGTGCCGCCAAGTGGTGGCAGCTCACCCACCAGGGTTTTGATCAAAGTGCTCTTGCCGCAGCCGTTGGGTCCGACGATGCCGACGCGGTCTCCGCGGTAGATGTTGACCGCGACGTCTTTCAAGATCGGTTTGTCGGCATAGCCGACCGTGATGTTCGGCGCGCGAATGATCTCCTTGCCGCCCAGATCGCCACCCGGGGAAAAGCGCAGCGCGATCTTGCCCGCCAGCTGCCAGTTGTCCTCGGGCCGCTCCAGGCGTTCGAGTTTCTCCAGCATGCGCCGGCGGCTCTGCGCCTGCTTGGTATTTTGCCCGGCGAGGTTCTTGCGAATGAAATTCTCGGTCTTCTCGACGTGCTCTTTTTGGCGTTCGTACTCGACTCGGGCGCGTTCCAGGCGGGCGTCGCGCTCGACCACATACTGGTCGTAGGGGTAGGCGTAGCGGACAAAGTCGCCGTCTTCGAGTTCGACGATTTCGCGGCAGGTGCGCTGGATGAACGCGCGGTCGTGGGAAACGACGAGGAACGCGCCTGGGTAGTCGTTGAGATGGGCTTCCAGCCGTTCGATGGCGGCGAGATCGAGGTGGTTGGTCGGCTCATCGAGCAGCAGCAGATCGGGCTGCCGGGCAAGCACCTTGGCCAGCTCCAGCCGGCCACGCTCGCCGCCCGAGAGCGTGGTCACCTTTCGGCTGAGATCGGTCGCTGCCAGGCCGACCTCCTCGGTAAGCGCGCGCACGCGGCTCTCGATCTCGTAGCCGCCCTCGATGCGGTAGCGCTCTTGTAGCTCGCCGTAGCGCTTGAGATCCGCCGGATCGGCGGTGCCCAGACGCGCCTCCAGCTGCACCATCTCGTCGTGCATGGCGTGCAGGTGAGCGAAGGGTTCGAGCAGCGCATCGAGCACGGATCCATCACCGCTTTGCTGCTGCGACTGCTGCAAGTAGGCCACGCTGGCGCGGCCGAGCATGCGCACGTCGCCCGCATCCGCCGCCAGCTCGCCCGCCAGCAGCTTGAGCACGGTGGACTTGCCGGTTCCGTTCGGTCCCAGGAGGGCGATGCGATCGCCCGGCCGGATGAGCAACGACGCGCCGGTGAGGATCTCCTTGCCAGGAAAGGAGAAGTGCGCGTCGGCGAATTGAGCTAGGGACATGGAAAAATGCCTTTTCACCACAGAGAGCGCCGGGAGCGCAGAGGACGGAAGGGGAAGAATTCGGATCCGGATCCGGAACCCTTCTTCCTCCGCTCTCTGTGCTCTCTGCGCTCTCTGTGGTGAATATCCGGTTCGCTACCCGTTCTTCGCCGCAAATTCTTTCATGTGGGTGGCCAGCAGCTGGCAACCCTCGACAGGCATGCCGTTGTAGATCGAGGCACGGATGCCGCCCACGGTGCGGTAGCCCTTGAGCGCCACCATGTCTTTGGCCGCAGCTTCCTTGATGAACTTGTCGGTCAGTTCGTCGCTCGGCAGCTTGAAGGTGACGTTCATGTGGCTGCGCGCTGCCTTGTCGGACACGGTGCCTTTGTAGTAGCCGCCCGACTCGTCGATGGCGTCGTAGATGGCCTTGGCCTTTTCGCCGTTGCGCTTTTCGATGGCGGCCAGACCGCCCTGGCGCTCCATCCAGCGGAACATTTCCAGCAGGACGTAGATGCCGAAAGTCGGCGGAGTATTGAGGCAGCTCTTGGCGTCCGCGTGCGCTTTGTAGTTCAGGATCTTGGGTACGCTCTTGGGAATGCGGTCGTACAGATCCTTGCGCACGATCATCAGCACCACGCCCGAGGGGCCGAGGTTCTTCTGAGCGCCGGCGTAGATGATGCCGGTGCGCGCGACCGGGTGGGGCCGCGACATGATCTCCGAGCTGGCATCGACCACCAGGGTTGTGTGGGTCGGCCATTCGGCGAAGCGGTTTCCGTGCACGGTTTCGTTCGAGCAGACATGCAGGTAGGCCGCCGCTGGGTCGGGCGTGATGGGCGAGGGCAGGCGATCGAAATGCGTCGCCTCGCTGGTCGCGATCACGCGAATCTTGTCGCCGCCTACGCCTTTGGCGACGTCCGCGGCTTTCTTCGACCACTCGCCGCTGACCACGTAGTCGGCGGGGCCAGTCAGAAAATTCATGGGGATGACCGCGAACTGCTGGGTGGCTCCCCCTTGCAGGAAGAGGACATCGTGGGTGTCCGGAATCCCAAGCAGGGTCCGGCAGCGGGCGATGGTCTCGTCGAGAACCCCATCGAATTCCTTGCCTCGGTGGCTGCATTCGGCAATTCCAAAACCCTTGCCCTGAAAATCTAGGAGGGCCGCAGCCGAGGCTTCAAGAACCTCGTACGGGAGCGTGGCGGGACCGGCGGCGAAGTTGAAGACGCGCTTTTTCATGCAGGCAGGATAGTCGAAGCCGTCCTGCCTTGCTAGCCCCGCCGGTGCGGAGTCGTGCGTGGTCGCAGACTGTTCTCATGCGGCGCGCTGACTGGTGCTGGGCACCTAGCGCGAATACCTGAACGCCGCTTTCCCTGTTTATCTATCCGTGGTGGAATATCCTGACTCCCGGTCCACGGTTGGGCCGAGCGGACGAAGAACCACGAGAAGGAGCCCCTGATGCCAAACCTGCGAACCACCGCCGCCATGGTTGCCGCGGCCACCGTCGCCCTCTCTGCCTCCGCGCTTGCGGACACGGGAAAGCCAAAGTATTACTTTAAGATATCCAACATAGAGTGCCAGGATACAAAGATTATTCCGCTTGCCAAAGAGCTCCTGGAAAAAGAGGTGGCGACGCGTCCCGAATTCACCATGGACCTCGGCGATGCGAACAGCGAGGAGGCCCAAATCGCCGAGATCCGCAAGCAAGGCATGCTGGGCTTTCAGGTGTCCTTGCGTATCACGAGTCTAAAGAAGGACATCAAGCCGCCGGTGCCGGGCCATCGCGATCAGCAGATGTCCATCGACGTGAAGCTCGCGGTTTTCGGTCACACCCTGCCGGGCAACAAGTTGCTCTTCACCGGTGACGGTGACGCGTCGCTGACGGGCGAGTTCTCCGAACGGCTCAAGGACAAGGAAGAAGAGCGCTTCATGCGGACGGCCTTGGCGAGTGCCATTAAGCAAGCGGTCAGCACTGCAGTGGCCAAGCTGACCACGGCCAAACTAGAAGACAAGAAGCCTGGCAAGGGCAAGAAAGCCAAGGCCAAACCGTAGGAGATGAGCGATGCGCAGGACGTTTACCTGGATCCCATGGTTCTCTCTAGTAGTGTTGGTGGGCGGCGTGGGCCTCGGGTGCAAGAAGAGCGTTCCTCCCGCGCCGGCACGGGAGGCGAAGGACGAGCCGGCGAAGTTGGAAGTCAGCAAGGATGACAAAGTCCTCTACACCTACGTCGAGCCCAAGGGAACCTTCACCACGACGGACAAGGCTGAGGACGTTCCCGAGAACGCGCGTCGCTTGGTGCGGGTGGTGGACCCGGCCAAGGTGATGGGCAACCAGCAAGACGCCACACGCGTCTACGCCGTCGATCTCGGCGAGCTGCTGAGCGCGGGCAAAGTGGCGGCGCGCGTGTTTTCGCGCGAGGCCTTCGAGACCGGTGCCTTGGCTCAGTTGCCGCCCGGGGAATCCAGCTTGATCGCCGGCCCGCATGGACCGCCGCTTCCCGATCTACCCATTGCGGGCGTGGACGGCGGCGCCGCCGGTCCTCTGGGACCGCCGGTCGTCACCTTGTACGGCACCCCCTGGTGCGGCGCCTGCAAGGCGGCGAAACAGTACCTGGCCGGCAAGCACATTCCCTACGCCTACAAGGACATCGAGAACGACCCGGCCGCCGCGCGCGAACTGCAAGCCAAGGCATCCAAGATGGGGATCCCGACCGACCGCGTGCCCATCCTCGACGTGCGCGGGCGGCTGCTCCTCGGCTTCGACCGCGCCCGGCTAGACGCCATGCTCGGCGACGCGACGTAAATGGCTGGCGCGGGCGCGATGAATCGCGCCCCTACAGACGTGGTTGGGAACTACTTGCGAGATGGCGTGTTACGTGGCTAGCTTCGCCTGCCATGGAAATCGGTCCTCTCCGCGAACGTGCAAGCAAGCTGTCCGGCCGCCTGGAAATCCTCCGGGGGCATCTTTGACATCGCCGGCAAGAAATCTCGCATAGGCGAACTCGAAGTCGAGTCCAGCCAACCCGACTTCTGGCTCGCGAATGACCGCGCCCAGGCCACCTTGCGCGAGCAGGCCCGCCTGAAGGCCGCGGTGGATGCCTTTGAAGGGCAAATCAAGGCCGTGGAGGACGCACGCGTGCTCATCGACCTGGCCGATGAGGCCAAGGACGAGCCCACGGCCGTCGAGGCCAACGCCACCCTGGCCGGCGCCGAGGACGCCGTGAGCAAGATGGAATTCGCGCGCATGCTGTCCGGGCCATACGACCAACAGGGCGCGCTGCTTTCCATCAACGCTGGCGCGGGCGGAACCGAATCGCAGGACTGGGCCGAGATGCTCCAGCGCATGTACATGCGCTGGTGCGTGCGCCGCGGGTACCAGTGCGAAATCCTCGACCTGCAGCCGGGCGACGAGGCCGGCATCAAGAGCGTCACTCTGGGCATCACGGGCGAGTGGGCCTACGGCTACCTGCGCGCGGAAAACGGCGTTCACCGCCTGGTGCGCATTTCGCCCTTCGACTCGCAGGCGCGCCGGCACACCTCGTTCGCCAGCGTGTTCATCTACCCGGATATCGACGAAACCATCAAGCTCGATATCGACGAGAAAGATCTGCGCATCGACGTCATGCGCTCGGGCGGCGCTGGCGGCCAGCACGTCAACAAGACCGAGTCCGCCGTGCGCATCACCCACATCCCGACGGGCATCGCCGTGCACTGCCAGCAAGAGCGCTCGCAGCACAAGAACCGCGCGGTCGCCATGCGCATCCTGCGGTCCAAGTTGCTCGAGGTCGAAGAGAAGAAGCAGGAAGAAAAAATGGGCGGGCTGCACGCCCAGAAGAAAGCCATTGAGTGGGGCAATCAGATTCGATCGTACGTCCTCGCGCCGTACCGCCTGGTGTCCGACCACCGCACGGGTCTCAAAGTCGGAAGGGTGGACGACGTGCTCGACGGCGATTTGGACCAATTCATGGTCGCCATGCTGCTAATTTTGGCCGGCGATCCGTCAGCTACACCACAATCCAGTGCCGACGATCTCGATGAGAAGGATCTGTGATCTCCTGTGGACAGAGTTGCGAAGTTCTCATGTTTTCGCCAGGTTGCTTGCTACTGTCCTGTGAATGAAACGTGGAGAAAGTCTAGCCCATGTCCGATGAACGAGAGCTGATCGCCGAACGCGAGCGCAAAGTCAACGAACTCCGGCAAGCCGGTCAAAATCCCTACGCCAACGGGTTTTCGCCGGCCCACACCGCGCGCGATGTGCACGCCTGGTTCGCGGCTGGCAACGTGCCGGGCGCGAATCCGCTGACCGACGAGCCCAAGGCCGCGCGGTTTTCCATCGCGGGGCGCATCGTAGCTTGGCGCAGCTTTGGCAAGGCCGCATTCGCCAAGGTGCGCGACCGCTCGGGCGAGATCCAGGTGTGGGTCAAGCAAGATGTGGTGGGCGAGAAGACGTTTGGTCTGTGGCGGGCCATGGAGCGCGGCGATTTCATCGGCGCCACGGGACCCGCGGTGATCACCAAGACCGGCGAGCAGACCATCCTGGCGGAACAACTTGTCGTGCTGACCAAGGCCGTCCGGCCGCTGCCTGAGAAGTTCCACGGTTTGCAGGACATGGAAATTCGCTACCGCCAGCGCTACGTCGACCTGGTGGCCAACCCCGAAGTGCGCGAGGTCTTCCTCAAGCGCACCGCGATCATCCGGCACCTGCGCCGGTTTCTGGATGCGCGCGATTTCGTCGAGGTGGAAACGCCGTCGATGCATACCGTGCTGGGCGGCGCGACGGCGCGGCCGTTCCGCACCCACCACAACGCCCTCGACATGGCTCTCACCATGCGCATCGCGCCCGAGCTGCACCTCAAGCGGCTGGTAGTGGGCGGCTTCGACCGCGTGTACGAGATCGGCCGCAATTTCCGCAACGAGGGGCTGTCGCGCCAGCACAACCCCGAATTTACGATGCTGGAGTTCTACCAGGCGTACGCCACGTACGAAGACCTGATGACCCTGACGCAAGAGCTGTTCGCCGAGCTGGCACGCGAGATCTGTGGCGGTCCGGTCATCAGCTATGGCGGAACCAAAGTCGACCTGGGCGCCTTCGAGCGCATCCCCATGAAGGACGCCATCGTGATGGCGGTGGGGAAGGGGATCTTGCCCGCCGGACTCGAACGCCCCATGCTCGACGACGAGGCGGCTCTGCTGGCGTGGATCGCCAGTTCGGGCGCCCTCGACCGCAAGGACGAGCTTGCGGCCGTGCTGCGCAAGTGCGAATCGCACGGCCATCGCGTGGGCGCTCTCTTCGACTATGGTGGCGAGCTGGCGCTGCCGCCCGAAAAGCCGGTATTCGTGGTCGAGTACCCGGCCGAGACCTCGCCGCTTTCCCGCCGCAACGACGCGGATCCCAGCAAGGTCGATCGCTTCGAGCTGTTCATCGTCGGCCGCGAACACGCCAACGCCTTTTCCGAGCTGAACGATCCGGCTGACCAGCGCGCCCGCTTTCAGCGTCAGGTCGACGCCAAGGCCAAGGGTGCCGAGGAAACCATGGACTACGACGAGGACTATTGCCGAGCCCTGGAATACGGACTGCCACCCACGGCGGGCGAGGGCATCGGCGTCGACCGTTTGGTCATGTTGCTGACCGATCAAGCCTCCATCCGCGACGTCATCCTGTTTCCGCTCATGAGGCCGGAATGATCTCCGACGGGCGGCTTCAATGACCGGACTCGGCTTCGAATGGTTCGTGGCTTGGCGCCACCTGCGCGATCCCGAACGTCGTTCGCGCCGGGCCATCGCGCTCAAGGTCGGGTTGGCCATCGTCCTGCTCGCCATCGGGGATCTGGTGTTCATCAAGGTCCACGGCACGCCCATGCGCGATCCGCACGGCTTTTTCACCGCGCGGCCGGAACCGCTGTACGAATGGCTGCGCATTGGCGGCGTGATCGGATTGATCGTGGGCGGTGTCATCACCTTTTTGGGCACACTGCTGGCCAGTTTCACGGTGTTCACCGCGATCTCGGTCTTTGGCGTGTTCCTGGGAACTGCCGCGCCGATCCTTGCCCTGTCGGTGATGTCGGGTTTCGAAGCCGATCTGAAAGGCAAGATCCGCGGCGCCAAGGCCGACGTGGTCGTGACCATTCCCGAGGATCGCCCCTTCCTCGAATGGCAAGGGGCGCGCAAGAGGATTTTGTCCGTCCCGGGAGTTTTGGCCGCCACGCCCTTCCTCGAGGCCGAGGTCATGGTTCGGTCAGGCGCGTCTCCCGCGGGCATCGTGTTGCGCGGAATCGACCCAGCCTCGGCCGCGTCGGTTCTGGATCTGGCGCGCACCACCCGCGAATGCAACATCGACGACCTGGCCCATCCGGAGCGCGTCGAGCTCGACCCACTGACGCCGGAGAATCAGAAAGACGCTCCCACCATCATCCTTGGCGAAGAGCTCTACATGCGGACCTTGCGCGTGTTTCCCGGCAGTCTGGTGGACGTGGTGTGCCCGCTATGCAAGATGGGGCCGCAGGGGCCGATGCCGGGCCTCAAGGGCTTCCGGGTGGCGGGCCATTTCTACAGCGGCATGTACGAGTTCGATTCCAAGCTGGCCTATGTCGCGCTCAAGGAGGCGCAGTCCTTTCTGCGCATGCCCGGCGAGGTCACCGGTATCGACGTGCGCACCGCCGATCCCGACGACGCGCCTCGGGTCGCTGCCGCGATTCAGTCCGCGCTGGGCAGCGGCTATGAGGCGCAGTCCTGGGAAGACTTGAACAAGGGACTATTCATGGCCCTTCGCCTTGAGAAAATCGCCATGTTCGTGGTGCTCACCTTCATCGCGCTCGTGGCATCCTTCTCAATCGTCTCGACGCTCATCATGATGGCCACGGAAAAGGCGCGTGAGGTGGCCATTCTGAAGGCCATGGGAGCCGAAGACGGCGCCGTTCAGCGCGTGTTTGTGGCCGAAGGGATCTACATCGGACTCATCGGTCTGATTGTTGGAGTGGCCACCGGAATCGCAGGGTGTTTGCTCATCAAACGCTACGGTCTGCCGCTGCCCACGGACGTCTACTACATCACGCAGCTGCCGGTCGTGATGCGCACGGGCGAAATCGCCACCGTGGCCGCCTCGGCCTTGGTCCTGTGTTTTCTCGCCACCGTCTATCCCGCGTGGTTGGCCGCGCGCATGCGCCCCGTCGACGGCTTGCGATACGAGTAGAGATGCCATTCCCTGCGTTGACAGCGGAGGAGCCCATCGGTACGGTGCGAATCGCAATGAGATCGTCAGAATCGCCAGCCCAAGACAACCCGGCCGCCAAGACCGGTGGGGCGCATCTGGTGGTGCGCGATCTGTGGAAGGTGTTCAACCACGGTGGCCGCCGCATCGAGGTCCTGCGCGGAATCGACCTGGAACTCGAACCGGGGGCGCTTGTCTCCATCGTTGGCGCCTCGGGCGTGGGCAAGTCGACGCTGCTTCATCTGCTGGGCACTCTGGATGAACCGAGCCAGGGCGCCATCGCTTTCGACGGGGTCGATGTCACCTCGCTGCCACCGGGAAAACTGGCCAACTTTCGCAACCAGTCCATCGGATTCGTGTTCCAGTTTCACCACCTCTTGCCCGAGTTCACCGCGCTCGAAAACGTCATGATGCCTGGCCTCATCGCCCGGCTTGCGCGCAAGGACTGCGCCGCGAAGGCCGAGGCCATGCTGGTTCGGGTCGGGCTGGCGGAACGGCTGCAGCACCGGCCGGGCGAGCTGTCGGGCGGCGAGCAACAGCGGGTGGCACTGGCGCGGGCGCTGCTTCTGTCGCCGCGGCTCTTGCTCGGCGACGAACCAACCGGCAATCTCGACACCAAGACGGGCCAGGCCATGCACGACCTGTTCTTCGAGCTCAACCGCGAGCTGGGCATGACGTTGCTTTTGGTGACCCACAATAACGAACTGGCTGGCCGGGCCTATCGCAAGCTGCGCATGATCGACGGCCGGGTGGTGGAGGAAAAGTGAAGCGAAGGCTCCTGGTTGTATCTTCCCTTTGCCTCCTCGCGATTGTGGCCTCGGCACAAGCCGAGGATGACGACGAGGCTCCGGCGCCTACCCGACTGCGGGCACCGGATCTTTCCCCCACGGAAAAGGCACCGTCGCGCATCGCCCTGCCCAAACTGGACGTGATCCGCATCCACTTCCGCGGCAACCGCAAAGTCGAGGACGATGCGCTGCGGGTCAATCTCAAGCTCAAGCCCGGCATGGTCCTCAGCAAAGAGATGCTCCAAGAGGACGTACGCACCATTTGGCGCCTGGGCTATTTCGAGGACGTGCAGGTCGAGACCGCCGAAGCCGAGGGCGGGTTGGTGCTGACCTTTGTCCTCAAGGAAAAACCGTCCATCCGCAAGATCTACGTGTCTGGCCACGACGAGGTTGGCCTGACCAAGATCAACGAGGTCCTGGATATCAAGAAGGAACACGTCCTCGACCTAGCCAAGATCAAGAAGAACGTGGAAAAGATCCGCGAGCTGTATTTGCAGCGTGGGTACTACATGGCGGAGGTGGAGTACGAACTCCACCGCGATAGCCCGGGCGAAGTCGACGTGTACTTCCGCGTGCACGAAAACAGCAAGGTCGAGATCCGCCGTGTGAATTTCACGGGCAACAAGGCCGTTTCCGACGCCGACCTGCGCGGCGTGATGCTGACCCAGCCAGGTGACATTTTCTCGGCGCTGACCTCGTCTGGCACCTACCGCGAGGATGTCTTCCAGCGCGACATCATGCTGATCCAAGGCTACTACTTCGATCGCGGCTACATCAACGTGAAGGTCGGCGATCCGCGCATGGAGCTGTCGCCGGATCGCCGCTCCATGTACATCACGGTCGCCATCGAGGAGGGCCAGCAGTATCGCATCGGGACGCTCGACGTGAAGGGCGAGTTGCTCGATAGCCGCGAGACGTATCTCAAGCGGTTGCAGGCCAAACCCGGCGAGGTCTTCAATCGCACCGAGGTCGCACAGGATGTGCAGAACATCGCCGACCTCTACAAGGACAGGGGCTATGCCTATGTCAACTCGACACCGGAAACGCGGGTCGACGACAAGCAGCGCCTGGTCGACCTCAGCTTCGACATCCAGAAGGGGCCTCTCGTCAACTTCGAGCGCATCAACATCCACGGCAATAGCAAGACGCGCGACAAAGTCATCCGGCGCGAGATGCGCATCTACGAGGGCGAGCAGTTCAGCCAGCACGGGATCGACTACTCCAAGCGCCGGATCAATTCGCTTGGTTTCTTCGACAAGGTCGAGGTCACGACCAAACGCGGATCGAGCGACGACACCATGGACGTCAACGTCGAGGTGGGCGAGCGGCAGACCGGCGCTTTCCAGATCGGCGCGGGCTTCTCGTCGGTCGAATCGTTCATCTTTCAGGCGCAGATTTCCCAGAACAACTTCCTCGGCCGCGGCACCTCGGCCACGTTGCAGGCGCAGGTGTCGGGGTTGCGGCAGCTCTACATGCTGCAGTACGAGGATCCGTATTTTCTCGACACCAACTGGACCTTCGGCTTCAACTTGTTCAGTCAGCAGCGCTACTACATGGGATTCACGCGCAAAGCGACCGGCGGCAGCCTGACCTGGGGCTACATGCTGGCGGACAACCTGCGCATGTATTTGACCTACACCTTGCAGGACGTTGGGGTTGTCACAGGGGGGCGCAGCAACCTGTTCACCGGAGGCCAGCGCAGTCCGCTGCCCGCTGGATCGCTGGCCAACCTCCTGCACTCAGGCATCCTCTCCTCCTGGCGGGTCTCGGTCTCGTACGACACGCGCGACGACCGCATGTTCCCACACCGCGGTTGGTACAACACGGCGTCGGCGGAATTCGCCGAGCCGGCCTTTTTTTCGCAAAGCCAGTTCACCCGCTACGAAGGGGCGCTTCGTTACTACTACCCGTTGCCGGTGGGGGCGACCCTCCGCCTCAAGGCCGAGGCGGGCCTCATCACCAGTCGCGATCCGCAGGGCGTACCCATCTTCGAGCGCTACTTCACGGGCGGCATCTACGACATCCGCGGCTTCGCACTCTATTCGCTGGGGCCCAAGATTTGGGTACCAAGCTCGCAGAACCCCGACGACTCGCTCAAGACGTTCTCGGTCGGCGGCAATCTTCGCACGCTGGGCAAGGCTGAAATCGAGATCCCGATCTTCGACAAGATGGGCATTCGCGGGGTCGTATTCACCGACGTTGGGAACTCCTACAACCTGGAAGAGCAATACTGCCGACTCAAGCCCGCTTGGGCAGATGTGTCCGTGGACCCCTGTGTGAAGTTTTCGCTCAACAGCCTGCGCAGCAGCTGGGGCTTCGGGTTCCGCTGGTTCTCGCCTATCGGGCCCCTGCGCTTCGAGTGGGGCATCCCGTTCCACACCCTGCCAGGCGAAGACAGCATTGTCTTCGAATTCACCATCGGCAACGAACTGTAGCCCGTAGGCAGTTGCCTTTCGCCGCCCGCGCGTGATAGGGCCAAGGCATGGCAGCGAAGATCATTGATGGCAAGGCGCTGGCGGCGCGACTGCGCGGCGCCATGGCGGACGAGGTGAAGCAGCTAGTGGCGAGTTCGGTGCGTCCGGGATTGGCCGTGGTTCTCG
>Ga0265314_10001788_pt1 | contig 23197 bp, 16 predicted proteins | sample 4126metaG_FD_203106 | JGI IMG/M metagenome (GOLD analysis project Ga0265314, IMG submission 203106) | Rhizosphere microbial communities from Carex aquatilis grown in University of Washington, Seatle, WA, United States - 4-1-26 metaG | ecosystem: Host-associated > Plants > Roots > Rhizosphere >... | reverse complement strand
ATTCCGACGATGCCCTTGCGCCGGCGCGCGAGACGCTTGCCCACCACCTCCATGCCGTCATTGTCGAAGCCCATGCGGTTGATGACGGCGCCGTCCTGGCGCAGACGATAGAGGCGCGGCCGTGGATTACCGGGTTGCGGGCGCGGCGTGACAGTGCCGCATTCGACGTGGCCGAAGCCGAGCTTGAGCATGGTGCGGAAGGCGCGCGCGTTCTTGTCGAATCCGGCCGCCACTCCGACCGGATTGGGAAAGTCGAGGCCCAGAACTTTGATTCCCAGGCGGGGATCATCCCGGCGTGCGGGGGGCACAAACAGGGCGAATCGGGCGGCCAGCTCCACCGTGACGCGATGCGCCGTTTCCGGCGGCAAAAGCCGCAAAATTGCGACGGCAAGGTCCATCATAACTGTCCCCTAGGCCGGAACGACTTGAGAGTGGCAATTCCTATTGTTAATATATTATAGGAAGAATTGCCGTCCATCGGACCGCTTTCTTAGTTTTCTGCCGGTACACGCCGGCACGTTGTTTCGCTTATCCGATCACGAGAGGTCATCCGCAAGCCGCGTTTTGGGCAATACCGAAACAATCCAACGGAATTGAAAGATGCTGACGCACAAACAGATTTGGAATGCACTCGACGCGCTGGCGGCCAAGAACAGGCTGTCGCCCTCCGGGCTCGCCAAGCTCTCGGGCCTCGACCCGACCACCTTCAACAAGAGCAAGCGCGGCGCGCCGACCGGCAAGCTGCGCTGGCCGTCCACCGAGAGCATCTCGAAAGTGCTCGCGGCAACGGGCGCAACCCTGGAGGAATTCGTGGCGCTGGTCAGCCGCGACGGCAGCGCGCGGACGCGTGTACGGCTGGTGCCACTGGTCGGCATGGCGCAAGCAGGCAGCCGCGGCTTTTTCGACGATGCGGGTTTCCCTGCCGGCGCCGGCTGGGACGAAATCCCCTTCCCCGATCTCGCCGACGAGCACGCTTACGCGCTGGAGATCACCGGCGATTCCATGCTGCCCGTCTATCGCGACGGCGACCGCATCGTGGTGTCCCCGGCCGCGACCGCGCGGCGCGGCGACCGCGTCGTGGTGAAAACCCTGGCCGGCGAAGTGATGGCCAAACAGCTGACAAGGCTCACCGCGCAGAAGGTGGAACTGAAATCTCTCAATCCGTCCTACGAGGACCGCGCGTTCACGCTCTCCGAAGTCGCCTTCATCCACCGGATCATCTGGGCGAGTCAGTAGCAACGCCTACGGATACCCTTCGTATTTCCGCATGCGCGCGGCGTAGGCGTCCGCGTCGCCTTTCTTGTGCAGGTCGAGCAGATCGGCGGCGCGTTTCTGCAGCAGACTCCCATAAGCCGTATCGGTGGTGCCGTTCACGACATGGGTCAGCGCCGCTTCGATTTCGGGGTGGAACCGCTCGGCGTCGTATTCCGACAGGGTGAGCGCGTACTGATAGCGCACGATGATGTTGTCCGGCGCCGCTTTGAAGGCGGCGGCGAAGTGATCCAGGCCTATCCGGAGAGACGCGCCATAGAGCAAGCGGGCCAAAACCTTGCCGCCGCCGCGCACGATCGCGATGTTCCAGCCGCCGAGCGCGGCCAATGCCCAGACATTATTCGGATCGGCGGCGAGCGCCGCGTCGAGCGTTTCCTTGGCTTCGCCCGGATAACCCTTCAACCGCGCCAGAATAGAACCTTCGATGTGCGCCTTGAGGCCGAGCGAGACGGCAAGATAGACCCGCGCGTCGGGCAGTTTGGGATCGGCGGCGATGGCGCGGCGTGCATAGCCCTCGGCCTTCTTGAGGCATTCGAGACAGGGCTGATCGAGCGAGGCTTCTTGCGACAGCGCGGCCCGCGCCGCGTCCGAAAACCCTGCCGCATCATTGCGCGCTAGGCCGGCGCGGATCGCCTCATCGTATTTGCCCTCGGCGTAGAGCTGGGAGTCCGCGGCCGACGGCTCGGCGCCGGCAGAAGCTGCGCCTGCCAACAGGATGGCGAGTGCGAGGATATACCTCATGCAGCCGGAGCGAATTCTCCTTGGAGCGCACGCTCGATCAGCGCCGCAGTTTCCTCGCAGCCGAACAGCACGGCGAAAGAGCCGAAGCGCGGGCCCTGGCTCTGGCCGAACAGGACTTCATAGATCGCCTTGAACCAGTCGCGCAGCGGTTCGAATCCGTGACGCTTGCCGACTTCGTAAACCTCGAACTGCACTTTCTCGGCGTCGCGCTCGCCGCCGAAGCCCCGCAGCTTCCCGGCGAGGTCCGCCAGCGCGGCGCGTTCCTTTTCGCTCGGGGCGCGATAGCACTTCTGCGGCTTGACGAAATCGTCGTAATACTTGATCGCGCAATCCACCAGCGTATCGAGGCCGGGATTGATTTGCGATGTCGCCTCCGGCGCATAGGAACGGATGAAGCCCCACAGAACGTCGCGATTGTGGGCGTTGGACGCGCTGACGAGATTGAGCAGCAGCGCGAAGCTAACCGGATAGCGCGTCTGCGGCGGCTTACCGCCATGAATGTGCCAGACGGGATTTTCGAGCCGTTCGGCAACAGATGTTTCTTTCGTGTGGTAGTGGTCCAGAAGGCCGACATATTCGTCCACCGCCTTGGGGATCACATCGAAGAACAGCCGTTTGGCCGCGCGCGGCTTTTGGAACATGAACAGCTCCAGACTTTCCTCGGTGCCGTAGGTCAGCCATTCGTCCACCGACAATCCATTGCCCTTCGACTTGGAAATCTTCTGGCCCTGCTCGTCGAGGAACAGTTCGTAGTTGAAGCCTTCCGGCGGCGTGCCGCCGATGGCGCGCAGGATCTTCGAGGAGAGTTCCACGGACGAGATGAGATCCTTGCCCGCCATCTCGTAATCGACGCCGAGCGCCAGCCAGCGCATCGCCCAGTCCGCTTTCCATTGCAGCTTGACGTTTCCGCCGGTGACGGGGAGTTCCTCTTTCTTGCCGTCTTCTTCGAAAATGACGGTGCCGCGCTTCGCATCCCATTCCAAAATCGGAACCTGAAGCACGATCCCGGTCTTCTGCGAAATCGGCAAGAACGGCGAATAAGTGGCGCGCCGTTCCGGCCCCAGAGTCGGCATCACGATGTCGCGGACCTTTTCGTAATGGGCGAGCACGGTCAGCAGCGCCTGGTCGAAGCGCCCGCTCTTGTAACAATCGGTGGAACTGAGGAATTCGTATTCGAAGCCGAAGCGGTCGAGGAACGCCTTCAGCCGCGCATTGTTGTGCGCCCCGAAGCTGTCATGCGTGCCGAACGGATCGGGGATGGCGGTGAGCGACTTGCCGAGATGGGCCAGCAACATCTCCTGGTTTGGCAGGTTGGTCGGAACTTTGCGCAACCCGTCCATATCGTCTGAGAAGGCGAGCAGCCGCGTTTTGGCATTCGACATCAGCGAAAAGGCGCGCCGGACCCAGGTGGTGCGCGCAACCTCGCCGAAGGTACCGATGTGCGGCAGGCCCGACGGGCCGTAGCCGGTTTCAAAAATGACGTCACGCTCATCTTTGCGCTTTTCGATGCGAGCAAGAAGCTTGCGCGCCTCCTCGAACGGCCAGGCGCGCGCAGCCAGCGCTTCATCGCGAAAAGAGGGGCTTGGAGCCATCACAGCAGGTGAAACCTTAAGCGTTTGGAAAGACTGGGAAAGCTAGGCTTTGGCAAGGGATGACGTCAATGTCCGCTGAACCAAAAGCCGTCGAAGAAGACGACCGTAGCGTGTTCGCCGGTCGCATCGACATCCTTTACACCCTCGGACGGCACTATCTGTCCCTCCCGTTCGCCGTGCTCTGCGTGCTCGCAAGGCTGTTCAGCGGCGGCACGATCGGCATCCTGCCCTTCCTGCCGCTGGTGTTGCAGATCGTCGTCGCGATCGCCGCGGAGCAGCTGACGCAGGCCTACAATCGCCGGGAGCTCGACGGCGATCCGCATTACTGGGCCAATCGCTACACGTTCGTATCGGCGGTCGCCGGCGCGACCTGGGGAGTCGGCGTCTTCTTTTGGTTCGTGCCGGGATCGTTTCCCGCGCAAGCCTATCTCTGCCTCGCCTACATGGGCATGACGGCGACCGAGTTCATCGCCCGCTCCGCCCACCGGCCTGCTTATGCCGCCCATGCCATATTTTCGCTTGGTCCCCTCATCGCGATGCTGCTGCTGAAGGGCAGCCTCTACGAAGTCATGTCGGCGGCACTGGTCTTCTGCTTTGGGGCAGTCCTCTGGACTTACTGCAACGGAATGGCGCGCCTGCTCAACGAAAGCATCCATCTAAGGTTCGACAATTCCGCCCTGATCGTGACGCTTTCCACCGAGAAGGAACGCGCGGAAGGCGCCCGCGATGCCGCCGAGGCCAGCGCCAGGGCAAAATCCGCCTTCATCGCCAACATCAGCCACGAACTGCGCACACCGCTGAACGCGCTGCTCGGCATGGCGCAACTTCTCGATCGCGCCGAGCTGGAAGTACCGCACCGCGGCCACGTGAAAGTGATGCTCGAAGCGGGTCTCGGCCTGCAAACCCTGCTCGACGACGTGATCGCGCTCACCCAGGACGACGACGGCTGTCTGATGGACGACGAATGCGATCCGGTGCATGCCGCACGATCGGTGGCGCGTCTGTTGCAGCCGCTGGCTTGGGAAAAGAACCTGCGCCTGACGGTCACCGCAGGCGCCAACCTGCCGCGCGTCGCCGCCGATCCACGCCGCGTGCGCCAAGCCTTGCTGAAGCTGACCGACAACGGCCTTAAATTTACCGAATCCGGCGGCGTCGAAATCCGTATTGAACCGCTGAAAAGGGACGGCGCCGATTGCGTACAATTCGCCGTGGTCGATACGGGCTTCGGCGTGCCGGCGGAAGTCATGCCGCTCCTGTTCAAGCCGTTCTCGCCCGGCGATACGTCCTATGCGCGCCGCGAGCAGGGTGCCGGGCTTGGCCTCGCCGTGGTCAAGCGCATCGTCGACATGGCCGGCGGCGAAACCGGATTCGAGAGCCAACCGGGACTGGGTTCCACTTTCTGGTTTACCATTCCCACCATCCGCCGCGCCTCGGCGGACCCGCACGGTCAGCGAGTAGGCGACGTCGAATCCGTGCAAGCGCCTTCCGGATTGCGGCTGCTGGCGTTCACTGGGAACGATGAAACGCACAAGACTTTGGTGCGCGCGCTCGAACCGTTCGGCAACCAGTTGAACTTTGCCGAAAGCGTGGCCGACGCGGCTGCCCGCGCGGGCCGCAGCGAGTTCGACGCCATTATCGTGCGCGCCGAGGATGCCGACACCCTCGCCGCCGCTCCGGGCGTCAAGATGCCGATCCTCGCCCTTCTGGCGCCGGGCGAACGTGCGCCGGTATGCGCCAACGAAGTGCTGCGCTGGCCGGCAGACGCAAGGCGGCTCTACGAAGCGCTTTCCAAGATCTGTGCGCCCAAAGCATCCGACTCCGGCGCGCCGTCCTCCGAGGAAACGATGGCCGCGATCGATGCGGCCGCGTTTGCGGCTCTGGAAAAATCCGTCGGTTCCGTAACGCTGATCGAAATCCTGAAATCGTATATCGAAACCGCCGAACAGCTGTGCGGCGCGCTGGAAGAAGCCAGCAAGGCCGAGGATTGGCAACAAGCGGCCCGTCTGGCCCAAGACATCGCCGGCAGCGCCAGCGGGCTTGGCTTGGCGGCCATGACGGCGGCCGCGCGCGGCTTTGCCGCGCAGGCGCGCGAAGGTGCGCACGGCCATGCGCTACGCAACGTAGCGCAGACGATCGTATGGGAGCACGAGCGCGTGCGCCGGGCACTGGCGAACCTCTATCCAGACTTGGCGGCATAGCGGCCAGGAACCTGTATGATCGCCGGCAATGCCGAGCGATAGAATCACCACTCGAGATTTCCTGCTTGCCCTGCCCGCCCTTGTTCCGGCGGGGCATGGCGCGGTCGTGTGCGAGGGCGGTGCATGCCGCCGTGTGGACCTCGACGAGGCACGAAGGATTTTCCGCTCCGGCGAGGCGCTAGTCGCGCATGCGGCGTTCGTTGCCGGACGGCTGAAAACACCGCCGGGCAAACCGCTCTACGACGTGCTGGAGTTGTTCGCCTTCGTGCGGCCCGGCGTGCCGTGCGCACCAAGCGCGACGGGGATTGCGCGCGCGCTGGGCCGCTCCGCGCCGGAAACACCCGAGGATGCCGCGCGCGCACTCGGCGAATCCGCCCGCGCGCTGGTGGATGAAATTGCCCACAGTCACGAAGACACGAAGGTTCGCATCCGCCCTCTTATCCATGCGATGGCGGCGGGGTGGCGCTGGGCAGCATGCCTGGAAGACATCGCCGGACCTACTACCGTGCAGGGCGCATCTCTTGCGGGCTTCGAAGTATGGCGGACGCTGCCGGTGTGGGAGGACGAAGCGCCCCCGGGCAAGCCTTCTTCGCTGCCCGTCAGCATTGAGGAATCGCGCGCCCGGCTGGCGCAACTGGTCGGAAGCGCAGGCGAGGCGCGCCCGGAGCAGCGTGCCTATGCCGACGCGGCGAGCTATGCCTTCGAACCGCGCGAGCGCGCCGGCGCGCCGAAGATCGCGCTGGTGGAAGCCGGTACCGGCATTGGCAAAACGCTGGGCTATCTCGCGCCGGCCAGCCTGTGGGCCGAGAAGAACGGGCCGGGCCTCTGGATTTCGACCTACACCCGCAATCTGCAGCGCCAGATCGTGCAGGAGATCGCCCGGCTCTATCCCGATCCCGTCGAGCGCGAAGACAAAGCGGTCGTCCGCAAAGGCCGCGAGAATTATCTCTGTCTGCTGAATTTCGAGGAAGCGGTACGGCGCACCGCCCTGGCCCCCGGACAAAGGACAGTGGCGCTGGCGCTGATCGCGCGCTGGATCAAGGCGACGGCGGACGGCGACATGTCGGGCGCGGGCTTTCCCGCGTTCCTGGCGGCAAGTCTGCCGCTGCGCGAGGTCACCGACCGGCGCGGCGAGTGCATCTATGCCGCCTGTCCGCACTATCGCGTCTGCTTCATCGAGCGGGTGATACGTCGCGCGCGCAACGCGCCCATCGTGGTCGCCAACCATGCGCTGGTCATCGCGCAGGCGGCGCAGGATTGGCTGAGCGTCGATGAAACCACGGACACGCAGCCGGAACGGCGCGTGCGCTATATTTTCGACGAGGGCCATCATCTGTTCGACGCGGCGGACAACGGCTTCGCGGCGGAGATATCCGGCTCGGAAATGGCGGAACTGCGCCGCTGGGTGCGCGGCTCGGAAGGGCGCACGCGCAGCCGCATGCGCGGTCTCGAAGAGCGGCTGAAAGACCTGGTGGGCGACGACGAAGGCGCAGGCAACGCGCTGCAAGAAGCGGTCTCCGCTGCGGGTGCGTTGGCCGGAGAAGGCTGGCTGTCGCATCTGAGTTCGCCGCGCGGGCCGGGCGAAACGTTTCTCGCGGCGGCATACGGCCATGTGCGGGCGCGCAGCAACGACGCGGACGCGTTCTATTCGATGGAAGCCGAAACCCAGCCGCTCGGTGAAGTGGCTCTCGATGCGGCGCGCCGCCTTGCCCTCGCGCTGAAACGGCTGGCGGCACCGCTGATGCGGCTGGCGAAATCCCTGCGGGCGCAGCTCAGCGACAAAGCGAGCGAACTGGAGCCCTATCAGCGCGCGCGCATCGACGCGACGGCGCGCGGTCTGGAGCGGCGCGGCCGCATCATCCTTCCGGCCTGGATTTCAATGCTGGAGACGCTGGAGACGGGCGAGGTCCACGACGAATTTGTCGATTGGTTCCAGATCCTGCGCGAGGACGGACGCGATTTTGACGTCGGTCTGGAACGGCGCTGGATCGATCCGACCATTCCTCTGGCGGGCGAAGTGCTGGCCCACGCGCACGGCGCGCTCATCACCTCGGCCACGCTGCGCGACGCAAGCGACGGCGAAAGCGACTGGCAAAGCGCAGAAGTGCGCACGGGCGCCAATCATCTACCCGAGCCGCCCAGGCGCGCCAGCTTCGGCTCGCCGTTCGCCTATGCCGAACAATCGCGTGTCTTTATCGTGCGCGACGTGAAACGGACCGACGCGGATGCGCTCGCCTCGGCCTATCGCGAATTGTTCCTGGCGGCGGGCGGAGGCGCGCTCGGCTTGTTCACGGCGGTACGCGCCCTGCGCGCGGTGGAAAGCCGGATCGCCGGTCCGCTCGCCGACGCCGGCCTCACGCTCTACGCCCAGCATGTCGACCGGCTGGACACTGGTGCGCTGGTGGACCTGTTCCGCAGCGAGGAGAATTCCTGCCTGCTCGGCACCGACGCGCTGCGCGACGGCGTGGATGTGCCGGGACGCTCGCTGCGGCTGGTGGTGTTCGACAAGGTGCCCTGGCCCAAACCGACGATTCTGCACAAGGCGCGCCGCGAGCGATTCGGAAGGGGCTATGACGACCTGCTGGCCCGGCTCAGGCTGAAACAAGCATTCGGCCGGCTGATCCGGGGGGCCGAGGACAAGGGCTGCTTCGTCATCCTGGAAGGGGCCACACCGTCACGGCTTTTGCGGGCCCTGCCGCCCGAGGCGCCGGTCAGCCGCTGCGGCCTGGCCGAGGCGGTGCACGAAATCCGTGGGTTTCTTGGCGAAGCACGGTGACGGGCGGGCGGACAGACTTATACTGTGAGCCGTCATGAACACAGCAAACGAAGACACCCTGTTCGGCAAGGAAGAACCCGGCGACGGCGAAAGCTATGGTCGCTATTCGACCGGCATCCTGCCTGGCCATGTGCTGAGGCGGTTGATCCGCGCGCGGCGTGAAGTCGTGGCCACGGAAGACATCGACGAAGTGCAGATCCAGCCCGCCAGCATCGACTTGCGGCTGGGGCCCATGGCCTGGCGGGTCCGCGCGAGCTTCCTGCCGGGTCCGAATGCCACCGTGCGCGAAAAGCTCGTCAACGCCGCGATGCACGAAATCGATCTCACCAACGGCGCGGTGCTGGAACAAGGCTGTGTCTATGTCGTCCCGCTGCTGGAGAGCGCCGAGTTTTCCTTCCGGGTGTCGGGCATCGCTAATCCGAAAAGCTCCACCGGCAGGCTAGACGTCTTCACGCGCCTGATCACCGATCGTGCGCACGGCTTCGACCGTATCGAACCCGGTTATCACGGACCGCTCTACGCGGAGATTTCGCCGCGTACCTTCCCGGTCCTGGTGCGCAAGGGCTCGCGTCTGAACCAGCTGCGGGTGCGGCGCGGCTCGCCGCAATTCACCGACACGCAGCTCAAACGCCTGCATGCGGAGACGCCGCTGGTTGACGGCGAGGCGGACATCGACAACGGACTGGGGCTGAGTGTGGACCTAAAAGGGGACGCGACCGTTCGTCACGTCGGCTGGCGGGCCAAGCGTCATACCGGAATCATCGATATCGACAAGCCGGCGATGCTCGATCCGCTCGACTATTGGGACCCGATCCATGCTAGCCGCACCGGGACGATCGTGCTCGATCCCGACGAGTTCTATATCCTGGCCTCCCGCGAGGCGGTGGCCATTCCGCCGGAATTTGCCGCGGAAATGGTGCCTTTCAACCCGCTGGTCGGCGAATTCCGCGTGCACTACGCAGGGTTCTTCGACCCCGGGTTCGGCTACCAGGCGGGCAAACCGCCTGCCGCCCGCGCGGTCCTCGAAGTGCGTTCGCGCGAGGTGCCGTTCATCCTGGAGCACGCTCAGATCATCGGCCGGTTGGTATTCGAGCGGCTGACGGAAGTTCCCGCCGAGGTTTATGGCGAGGGCATGGGCTCCAATTACCAGCGTCAAGGTTTGAAGCTCTCCAAACATTTCATGGCACTAGCCTAGTAACCATGTCGCAATGTTGCCCTGAATCCACACGCGCTTGAAAATCATGGCGTTATGGCCGACAGGCCGTTGCGTCAACCATACAAACTTGAACTACTCCGCGGGCTGCGAGTGTAACGGCAAGTGGGGCTCGTACTCGCAGTTAATGAGGGTCCTTTCTTGAAGGGGGCAGCATGAGGCGGCAACGGCGCGCAAGGGCGCCGGCCGCCTCATGAGTTTCTACGGTGGGGGTGGACGTTTGCCGGACCTTCATCTCTTTGCACTTTTCATGGCCGGCGCGCTGGCGCTCAATCTGACGCCGGGGCCCGACATGACCTTCGTGCTGGCCCAAGCCGCCCATCGCGGCACGCGCGCCGGCTTGGCGGCCGCGCTCGGCATCGGAGCCGGCACCATTTTCCACATGACGTTGGCGGCGTTCGGGCTGGCGGCGCTGTTCGCGGCCTGGCCGCTCGCCTTCGATATCGTGCGCTACGCGGGCGCGGCATATCTTGTATGGATTGCCATCGGGATGTTGCGCCACCCGCCGCATTTGAGTGCTCCCGGCGCCGCGCACTCCGTCCACACCGCTTTTCGTCAGGGGGTGGTGACCAATATTTTCAATCCCAAGGTTGCGATCTTCTTCATCGCCTTCCTGCCGCAATTTGTGGTGCCGGGCGCGGGTCCCGCCTGGATGCAGATCCTGGTGCTGGGCGTCTGCTTCGACATCTCCGGCACGCTCGTCAATTGTGCGGTTGCCTTCGGCGGCGGAAAGCTGGCAGGCCGCCTGCGCGCCAATCCGGCAATCGGAAAAATCCTCGGCTGGATTTCCGCCAGCGTGATGGTGGGATTGGCGCTGCGCCTCGCGCTTCTGGAACGGCGCTAAGCCGCCGCTACGGCGCGCGGATTGTAGTTGAGGTTTGGTGCGAGCCAGCGCTCGGCTTCCTCAACCGTCCAGCCCTTGCGGCGCGCGTAATCTTCCACCTGATCCTTCTCGATTTTGCCGATGCCGAAATAGCGACTTTCCGGATGCGAGAAATACAATCCGGATACGGACGAACCGGGCCACATCGCAAAACTCTCGGTGAGCTTGACGCCAGCGCGCGCTTCTGCGTCGAGCAGCTCGAACAGTGTGCCTTTCTCGGTGTGCTCGGGCTGGGCGGGATAGCCGGGTGCGGGACGGATGCCGCGATAGGATTCCCCGATCAGCTGTTCGTTGGAAAGCTTCTCGTCCGGCGCATAGGCCCAAAATTCGCGGCGCACGCGCTCGTGCAGATGCTCGGCGAAGGCTTCCGCGAGCCGATCGGCCAGCGCGCGTAAGAGGATGGCGGAATAATCGTCGTGCGCGGCCTCGAAACGCTTGATGTGTTCCTCTTCACCGTGGCCAGCCGTAACCACGAAGCCGCCGATGTAGTCGGCTATGCCCGCGGGCGCGACGAAATCGGCGAGCGCCAGGTTGGGCCGGCCGCCATCGCGCGTCATCTGCTGGCGCAAGGTGTGCAGCGTGGCGATCGGGAACTTGCGCGCCTTGTCGCCGAATACCGCGATGTCGTCGTCGCCTTGCGCGTTAGCCGGGAAGAAGCCGAAGGCGGCGCGCGCCGTCATCCATTTCTCGTCCACGATGCGCGCCAGCATCTTCTGCGCGTCGTCGAACAGTCCGCGCGCGGCTTTGCCGAATTTGTCGTCTTGGAGGATCGACGGATACTGACCGACCAGTTCCCAGGTTCTGAAGAACGGCGTCCAGTCGATGTAGGGCACGAGCTTGGCAAGATCGTAATTGTCGTAGGAGCGAACGCCGAAGAAGGTCGGCACCGGCGGCGTATAGTTTGCCCAATCGACCTTCAGTTTGTTGGCGCGCGCTTCGGCCAGCAACAGGCGCCGGCCCGGCGCCCGCTGAGCGGCATGGGTGCGGGCGATCTCTTCATACTCGCGGCGCACATTGGCGACGTATTCGCCGTTGTTCTTGGCGAGCAGCTGCGAGGCTACGCCCACCGCGCGCGAGGCATCGGTGACATAGACCGTCTGGCCGCGGCGGTAATTGGGATCGATCTTCACCGCCGTATGCACGCGCGACGTCGTGGCCCCGCCGATCAAAAGCGGAATGTCGAAGCCCTGGCGCTCCATCTCGGCGGCGACGTGGCACATCTCGTCGAGTGACGGCGTGATGAGCCCGGACAGACCGATGATGTTGGCTTTCTTCTCGCGCGCGAAATCGAGAATCTTCTGGGCGGGCGTCATCACCCCAAGGTCGAACACCTCGTAGCCGTTGCACTGAAGCACCACGCCGACGATGTTCTTGCCGATGTCGTGCACGTCGCCTTTCACCGTCGCCATGACGATGCGGCCGGCGGGTTCCTTGGTCTTGTTCTTGGCCTGCTCGGCTTCCATGAAGGGCAGCAGATGGGCGACCGCCTTTTTCATGACGCGTGCAGATTTGACGACTTGCGGCAGGAACATCTTGCCCGAGCCGAACAGGTCGCCGACCACATTCATGCCGACCATCAGCGGGCCTTCGATGACGTCGAGCGGGCGCACCGCTTCCTTGCGCGCCTCTTCGGTGTCGTCCACCACGAAGGCGTCGATGCCATGGACCAGCGCGTGCGTCAGGCGATCCTGGACAGGCAGAGAGCGCCAGGCGGCGTCTTCCACTTCGGCCACGGCGCCGCCGCCTTTGTACTGCCCGGCAAGATCGAGAAGGCGCTCGGTCGCGTCGGCGCGGCGATTGAACAGCACATCCTCGATACCCTCGCGTAGCGGCGTGGGGATGTCCTGATAGACGCCAAGCTGCCCGGCGTTGACGATGCCCATGTCCATGCCCGCCTTGACGGCGTGGAACAGGAAAACGGAATGCATGGCCTCGCGCACGGTGTCGTTGCCGCGGAACGAAAAGGAGAAATTCGACACGCCGCCCGAAACGTGGACAAGGGGCAGCTCGGCGCGGATGCGGCGGACCGCATCGATGAAGGCGACGCCGTATTCGTTATGCTCCTCGAGCCCGGTGGCCACCGCGAAGATGTTGGGATCGAAGATGATGTCTTCCGGCGGAAAGCCGACCTGATTCACCAGGATCTCGTAGGCGCGCTTGCAGATGTCGAACTTGCGTTCGCGCGTGTCGGCCTGCCCCTGTTCGTCGAACGCCATCACGACGACGGCGGCGCCATAGCGGCGAATTTGCCTAGCGCGGGCGACAAATGCCTCTTCGCCTTCCTTCATCGAGATCGAATTGACGATGGGCTTGCCCTGCACGCATTTTAGGCCCGCCTCGATCACGCTCCATTTGGAGGAGTCAATCATCACCGGCACGCGCGCGATATCCGGTTCGCCCGCAATGAGGCTGAGGAAGCGGTGCATCGCGGCCTCGGAATCGATCAGGCCCTCGTCCATATTGATGTCGATGATCTGCGCGCCGTTTTCCACCTGGTTGCGTGCGACTTCGAGCGCACCTTCGTAATTGTTGGCGGCTATCAGCTTGCGGAATTTTGCCGAGCCGGTGATGTTGGTGCGCTCGCCGATGTTCACGAAATTCATTTCGGGCGTCAGCGTGAAGGGCTCCAGGCCCGAGAGGCGAAGATAACGCGACTTTTCGGGAATGGCGCGCGGGGCGACCCCCGCAATCGCTTCGGAGAACGCTTTAATGTGCGCCGGCGTGGTGCCGCAGCATCCGCCGACGATGTTGACAAGGCCGGAGCGCGCGAACTCGCCGATCTTCTCGGCCATCTGTTCGGGCGTATCGTCATAGCCGCCGAATTCGTTGGGCAGACCGGCGTTGGGATGGGCGCTGACCAGCGTGTCGGCAACACCCGCAAGCTCCGCAACATATTGGCGCATTTCCTTCGCGCCCAGGGCGCAGTTGAGGCCGATGGCAAACGGGTTGGCATGGCGCACCGAGTACCAGAAGGCCTCGACGGTCTGTCCCGTGAGCGTGCGGCCCGACAGATCCGTGATCGTGCCGGAAATCCACACTGGCAGGCGCTCGCCCAATTCCTCGAAGGCTTCTTCAATCGCGAAAATCGCGGCCTTGGCGTTCAGCGTGTCGAAGATTGTTTCGATCATCAGCACGTCGGAACCGCCTGTGACGAGGCCGATGGCAGCTTCCCTATAGGTGCGGCGCAGTTCATCGAACGTGATGTTGCGGAACGCGGGATCGTTGACGTCGGGCGAAATCGAGGCTGTGCGATTGGTCGGGCCCAGGATACCGGCGACCAGCCGCGGACGGTCCGCCGTCGTGCGCGCGTCGCAGATTTCACGCGCCAGCCGCGCACCCTCGAAGTTCAACTCGCCGACCAGGTGCGCCAGCCCGTAATCGGCCTGGGAGGTTTCAGTGGAGGTGAAGGTATTGGTCTCGATTATGTCGGCGCCCGCCGACAGATAGGCATTGCCGATCTCGCGGATGATCCCCGGCTTGGTCAGGGTCAGAAGATCGTTGTTGCCTTTCAGCTCGCTGGCATGATTGCCGAAGCGGCTGCCGCGGAAATCGTCTTCGCCCAGCTTGTAGCCCTGGATCATCACGCCCCAGGAGCCGTCGAGCAGCAGGATGCGCTTTCGCGCTTCCTCCTTCATCCAGCGGATACGTGAAGCGCGATCGAAGCTCATGACAAATCCTTTGGAACCAAACCCAATATCCGGCACGTCGCGTATGTCAGGTCGGCCTGGTTGAGCGTGTAGAAATGGAACTGATCGAAACCGTGCGCGTGTAATTCCTGCACCTGTTCGGCGAGCACAGCCGAGGCAACGATTCGCCGGCTCTCGAGATCGTTGTCGAGGCCTTCGTAGAGATGCGATAGCCAGCCGGGGATACTTGCGCCGCAGCGCGCCGCCATGCGCGCCACACCCTTGAAATTGGTGGACGGCATCAGGCCCGGAATTATCGGAACGGATATCCCCGCCTTGGCGACAGCGTCGCGCAACCGCGCAACCGCGTCGCTGTCGAAACAGAACTGCCCGATGGCTCGCGACGCGCCCGCCTCCGCCTTGCGTTTTAGAAGCGCGATATCGTGTTCCAGAGAGGGCGAATCCGGGTGGCGTTCGGGATAACAGGATACACTGATGACGAACGGCGCGATCGCCCTGATGCCCGCGATCAATTCCGGTGTCGAGGCATAACCCTGGGGATGCGCTGCGTATGGCGCGCCCTCTTCGGGCATGTCGCCGCGCAAAGCGACGATGTGGCGCACGCCCGCCTGCCAATAGCCGCGCGCGACATCGTCGATTTCAGGACGCGTGGCGGCGACGCAGGTCAGATGCGCGGCGGGGTTGAGCGAAGTTTTTTCCACGATGCGTTTGACCGTGGCGTGCGTGCGGTCGCGCGTCGAACCGCCGGCGCCATAGGTGACCGAAACGAATGCGGGGGCCAGCGGCTCCAGCCGCTTCACCGCGCGCCAAAGCTGTTCCTCCATCTCCGCCGTTTTCGGCGGGAAGAATTCGAACGACACCTTGATCGGACGGTTGTCGGAGACGACGTCTTTCAGGCTCATGCCGCCACCGTTCGCAATTTGGCCGAGGAAGCGGCAAGCCAGATCTTCACCGTCAGTTTTTCCTTGGAATTGCCGTGCGGCGCGATGGCCTCCGCGGCCAAAGCCTTCAGCCCGGCGGCGGCGAACCAGCCTTGCACTTCACGGTCGGAGAAGCCGAGCCGGCGATGGGCGAAATCCTGACGCAAGAATTCGAGATCGTGCGGCGCGAAATCGGCGATTAGAAGCTTGCCGCCGGCGCGCATCGTGCGTGCGGCCTCCGCCACGGCGGCGCCGGGATCGTCGAGATAATGCAGTACTTGGTGAAACAGAACCGCATCGAAGCCTGAGAGCGTTCCGCCCGAGGCGAACGGCAGACGGTAGGTGTCGCCCAGCCGCACCTGGCAATGCGCGAGATTGGCGCGCATCAGCCGGTCGCGGGCGATCGCCAGCATCTCGGGACTGACATCGACGCCGACCGCGCGCTTCACATGCGGCGCGAGCATTTCCAGCATCCGGCCGGTCCCGGTTCCTGCGTCCAGCAGATGTTCGATGGGCGACGTCGCCAGATGGCGCACGATGGCGTCTTCGACATCCTGCTCCGGCGCATGCAGCGCGCGGATGCGTCCCCATTCCGAGGCGTTGGCTTTGAAATAGGCGGCGGCTTCTGCGGCACGGGCTTCGCGCACGCCCGCCAGCCGCTTCAGGTCTGCCGGATGCGGACCCGCCGAGAGCTCCGTCAGCGTGGCGCCGAGGGTCGCGCCGCGTCCCTCGCCGGTGGCGCGGTAGAGAACCCAGCTTCCTTCTTTGAACCGCTCGATCAGGCCGGCCTCGCAGAGCAGCTTGAGGTGCCGCGAGACGCGCGGCTGGCTCTGACCCACAATTTCGATCAATTCGCTGACCGTCAGCTCTGCCTGACGCAGCAGAAGGAGCAAACGCAGGCGCGTCGGATCGCCGGCCGCACGCAGCATGGCAACGAGCTTTTCCATGACAATCTCCTCCCTCAACACATATAAACATATCTTTATATGTTAGGCAACCGACGGATATGGATCATGCGGCGACACCGTCAGACAACGACAACCAGCGTGTGCTATGAACGGGCATCGCGGAGCGGGTGACCGGGGCGTGGGGATGCGTAAGCTATTGTTTGCTGCGGCTTTTGGAGCCGGGGTGAGCCTGTCGGCATGCGCAACCATGCCGCCCAATCCAGATGCGCCGGCCACCAATGATCCTTATGAGGCCACCAACCGCGAAATCTTCGCGCTGAACCTGAAAATCGACGGCTGGACGTTGCGCCCAACCGCAACGGCATACGCCAACAATGTCCCGGAAGGCGTGCGCGAAGCGGTCCATAATGTGCTCGCGAACCTCGACCTTCCGATCACTTTTACCAATGACGTCCTGCAAGCCGAGCCACGCCGCGCGGGTCAGACGGTCTCACGGTTTCTGGTTAATTCGACTCTGGGGGTAGGCGGGCTTTTCGACATGGCCAGCCGCGTTGGCATTCCCGACCATACCGAGGATTTCGGCCAAACCCTGGCGGTTTGGGGCGCCAACGAAGGGCCATATCTCGTACTGCCTCTGCTCGGCCCGAGTTCGCCCCGGGATGTCTTGGGCCAAGGCGTGGATGTCCTGCTCGATCCCACCATCTATGTCCGTATCAAGCAGCATCCGTGGTGGATGATGGGACACGCGTACGTTACAATTCTGGACCTTCGCGCGCGCAACATGGAGACGCTTGACGATATCGAGCGCACGTCGCTCGATTTTTATGCAACCACACGCAGTCTTTACCGGCAGCATCGGACCAGCGAATTCCGCAACGGAGAGGCCGACGTTTCCCCTACGGACACACCGCCACCGTAATATTCCAAATCCGCTGCCATCAACTTGCCATAAGCTCGACCGAGCATTACCTGTGAAGTGAAGTCAGGGGGTTTTGCGGATGCGTATTCGTTTCTTCGGACGGAATATGTTGGCGGCGCTTCGGCCGTTCCGCCTGATGCTCGCGACGCTCATTGTGGCGGCAGGCTTTGCGGGGATGCTGGCGCAGGCTGCGGCTGCATCGACCCCGGCCGAGCAGTTCATCACCGACAATGTGCAGAAGGGTCTGACGATCCTAGGAAATAAATCTCTGGCCAAGGATGTGCGCCGCGCCCAGTTCCGCGATTTCCTGCTCGGACTGGTCGATATCAAAGCCATTTCCGAATACACGCTGGGCCAATACCGCCGCACCGCCACGCCGGCCGATATCGCTACGTTCGACGACGCATTCAAGGATTACGCACTCGCGGTCTATCAGGTCTATTTCAACAAATTTTCCGGCCAGACGCTGCAGGTGACGGGGTCCTATCCGCTCGCGGCGGATGAAAGCGTGGTCAAGACGGTCATGATCGACCCGGCCAAACCAAACGAAGCGAAACCGCTGCAAGTGAACTTCCGTGTCGCAACCAGCCACGGACACCTGGCGGTGATCGATTTCTCGGTGGAAGGCGTATGGCTGCGCGAAACAGAACGCAGTGACTTCACCTCGTATCTCGGCCAGAACAGCGGCAATATCGGCGCCCTGACCTCAAGCCTGCGCACCAAGACGCAAGGGATGCACTAAGCGACGCCTAAGCCCGCGTGAACCGCTTGTACTTGATCTTGTGCGGCTGGTCGGCGTCGATGCCGAGGCGGCGCTTCTTGTCGGCTTCGTAGTCCTGGAAATTGCCTTCGAACCATTCGACATGGCTGTCGCCTTCGAAGGCCAGCATATGGGTGGCGATGCGGTCGAGGAACCAGCGGTCATGGCTGATGATCATGGCGCAGCCGGCGAACTCTTCCAGCGCCAGCTCCAGTGCCCGCAGGGTTTCGACATCGAGATCGTTGGTCGGTTCGTCGAGCAGCAGCAGGTTGGCGCCGGATTTCAGCATCTTGGCGAGGTGTACGCGGTTGCGCTCGCCGCCCGATAGCTGGCCTACCTTCTTCTGCTGGTCGCCGCCCTTGAAATTGAAGGCGCCGACATAGGCGCGGCTCTGCATGGTGCGCTTGCCAAGTTCCAGGATGTCGAGACCGCCGGAAATCTCCTCCCACACCGTCTTCTTCGGATCGAGCGAGTCGCGCGACTGGTCGACATAACCGATGTTCACCGTCTCGCCGATGCGCAACGTGCCCGCATCGGGCTTCTCCTGGCCGGTGATCAGCTTGAACAAGGTCGTCTTGCCCGCGCCGTTGGGACCGATGACGCCGACGATGCCGCCCGGCGGCAGGTTGAAGTTCACGTTCTCAAACAGCTCGCGGTCGTCATAGGCCTTCATCAGGCCTTCGGATTCGACCACCAGCGAGCCTAGCCGCTCGGCTACCGGAATGACGATCTGCGCGGCCGTGCCGCGCTGTTCCTGGGATTTCGCGAGCAGCTCTTCATAAGAACTGATGCGCGCCTTTGATTTCGCCTGGCGGGCGCGCGGGCTCTGCTGAATCCATTCGCGTTCGCGGGCGATAGTGCGTTCGCGCGCGGCCTCCTCCTGGCCTTCCTGATGCAGCCGCTTTTCCTGCACCACGAGGAACGACGAGTAGTTGCCTTCGTGCGGAATGCCTTTGCCGCGATCGAGTTCCAGAATCCAGCCCGTCACGTTGTCGAGGAAGTAGCGATCGTGGGTGACCAGGATCACGCAGCCCTTGTATTCTCGCAGCGTATGTTCGAGCCAGCCGACGGATTCCGCATCGAGATGGTTGGTCGGCTCGTCAAGCAGCAGGATGTCGGGCGCGTCGAGCAGCAGCTTGCACAGCGCCACCCGGCGCTTCTCGCCGCCGGAGAGCTTTGAGACGTCGGCGTCGCCGTCGGGGCAGCGCAGCGCATCCATCGCCTGATCGATCTGGCTGTCGAGATCCCACAGCCCCTTGGCCTCAATTTCGTCCTGCAAGCGGGACATTTCCTCGGCGGTTTCGTCGGAATAGTTGTTGGCGATCTCGCTGTAGCGGTCCACCAGCGCCTGCTTGGCGGCGACGCCCTCCATCACGTTGCCGCGCACATCCTTCGACGGATCGAGCTGCGGTTCCTGGGGCAGATAGCCCCTGCGGACGCCGTCGGCCGCCCAGGCCTCGCCGGTGAATTCGTTGTCGAGGCCGGCCATGATGCGCATCAAAGTGGATTTGCCCGCGCCGTTGACGCCGACGATGCCGATCTTGGCGCCGGGATAGAACGACAGCCAGATGTCCTTCAGTACCTGACGGCCGCCGGGATAGGTCTTCGACAGACCTTTCATCACGAATACGTATTGCGGCCCGGCCATCGGCGGTTTCCTCGATTGATGCAAAGAGAATGTGCGGTTTTAGTGGGCTGGGCAGCCCGGTCAAGCCCGCTGTCGCGGATCAGAACTTGATCTTGGCCCGGCTCAGCAGCGAGACCGCATTGAGGCCGTTCTGGCCGCCGACATTCGTCTGATAGGCGGCGTTGGCCTGCAGTGCCACCTGCCCGTCGCGGAACGCGGTGATGTAACCCAGTTCGATATCGGTTTCGGGGGTCTTGCCGGAGAACACCTGATTGCGGGCGAAAAACTGCATTTCGTTCGAGGGTGTGGCCGAGAACGTATTGTTGCTCCCGAAATAGCCCAATGGGGGCTGTACGAACGCCACGCCGAGCGCATCGTTGCCGAACAGACCACGCTTGGCCACTGCAATCCCATAGGACTGGCTGTGTGTGCCGGATTCCGTGCCGGCTGGAAGCGTGCCCGGCTTGAGATTGAGTTGTGTGATGCCTTCGCTGTACGACGCCTCCGTCACCCAGCCGCCGCCGAGACCGACATGCGCCGAAAAACCGAGCGCGGAGGTCCGCGCCGTGTTGATCGCCGTATCGCTCATGCCCAGCGCGCCGCCCCGCTCCATCGTCTGCGACGCGGTCAAATCGAGACCGCCCCACCGCGCGAAATTCCATGACACGCCGGTCAGCAGCGAATTCGTACTGCGCTCGTCATAGGGAACACCAAGGCCGCCAAGCCGTGTCACAGCATGACTCGGATCGAGCAGATAGCGATTGAGTCCGGGTGCCGTGGAAGCCTGACCGAAAGCGACGTGCAAACTATCGCCCAGCGCCCAGTTCGCGCCGACATAGGAACCGCCGCTCGACAGTGCGGCGTAAGGCGATCCGATCGTGGAATAGAATAGCCCATCATAAGCGCCCGCGGTCGGCGCGTAGCGATCGAGCATGCGCGCGACATCGACATTGAAGCCGCTATCGAGACTGACGCCGTCGAACAGCAGAATTTCACTTTCGACTTCGTTCGTGGCGAAACGCGAAAGGTCAGTCGGGCCGGTGGAAACCGGCGGCGACACGACGGGCAAGTCCAGGGAGAACGAGTCTGCGAGGCGCGCGTTGGGCGCCGTGACAGTGCTCCCATTTCCGGACGCAGAAGACGCGCAGGCAGCCGGCGGCAATGCGATCGCCGTCGACGCGACAACGACCGCAGCGACAATCACCGCACGGTTGAATAGGCCCCTCATGACACGTATGCGCCTCGGTTCCATCCCTGAATGGTGGACCATTTTTAGCAGATTGCATGGACAAAACTCAAAGGATGCCTAGGGTTTTTGCGTGACATCGCCGCAACATTCGCAAGCTTAATGAGCGCACTTCTATGACCGTGTCGCAGGAATCCAGGCGCATATGTTGTGGGTTACCGATATGCTTGCCGCATTCCATGGGGCTTGATGACGGGCTTTGGCCGGCAGTCGCGGCGGGCATTTGTTCCGGTGGAATGCATTTCTTGAGGACATGCGTCCTATTTGCTGCACTGCTGCCGACCATCTTACGCTGAAAAACCAGCAAACCTCTCTTCCTCTCCTTCAGGGCCAAAACTCTCCCGATCACGCAGAATCGGTACAACGGCGCGATCGTGTGGTGCACGAAGACGTTGAAAGGCGCCGTCACCGACCTTGGCGGAGAGGTGATGCGGCTGAAAGACGCTATCGCTCACAACGGGCGTTGCGGGCAAAAGAATTCGGCTCGCCCTCGGCAATCTCGATCACACGTGCCCGAGACGATGTCCTTTCACGGTATCGCCAAAGGCGAGCCGGTGCGCAAATCCGGACAGATGATTGGAGTCGCCACCAACACCGATATCTTCAACCCGATGCGCGACGACATCGGCCTTGGCTGCGGACCGATCGCCGCCGGCATTTTGACGTTTGAAGAGATAGACGCGGAAATCCTTGACTATCTGCTCGATATTGCCTTGAGCAAGAGCGAGGAACTGCAGACACGAAGACTGCTCTCTCCACGTCGGCGTGGCGATTTAATCCCGTAGTTGTTTTATGGTCATTGTGCCAGTATGCATGGACTAAGGGGTGCGACTCTCGATAACGTCTAAGAAACTGTTGGGGGGCCTCAACGTGGGGAAAGAAGCACGCTGTGGTTTGGCGTTCGTCGTGATGTTGCTCGGCGGGTGCGCGAGCAACATGGACGCTGGCGCGCCGTACGATCCACTGGAACCCCTGAACCGCAGAGTTTTCGCGTTCAATCATTCGCTGGACAACCACGCTGCGCTGCCCGCCGCGACCTATTACAGGTCTGCCGTCCCCGGCGGCGCGCGCGATGGCGTGCACAATTTCCTCTCCAACTTGTCCCTCCCCGTCACCATCGCCAACGAAGTCCTGCAAGGCGAAGCGACATTGGCGGTCCATTCCGCCTGCCGCTTCGGCATCAATACGACCATTGGTGTGCTTGGCGTCATGGACCCGGCGGTGGGGATGGGCTATCCGGAACAAAATGAGGATTTCGGCCAGACGCTGGCGGTGTATGGGGTGCCCGGAGGGCCCTATATGGTGCTGCCCCTCATCGGATCGACCGTGCCGCGCGACGCCTTCGGCAAGATCTTCGTCGACCATTTCTTCAACCCGCTGGGCTATGTGGCCTATCGCGGCAAGCTGTATGTTTCGCTGAGCCAAAACCTGATCAACACCGTGGATCGCCGCTCGCGGAGCATCGCCAGGTTGAGCGACGTCGAGCGGAATTCGGTAGATTATTATGCCGCAATGCGCACCCTTTACCTGCAAAGGCGCGACACCGAGGTCCATAATGGCGATGTCGCGCCCGCCGCCGTAAACCCATAGTATCGCCCGCCGCACCCGGGCTAAAGATTCTCCCTATGTCGATCATCGAAAAAATCGTCGCCTATTCCTGCGAACGCGCGCGCACCGTGATCGCCATCGGCGCGCTCCTCGCCGCCGCCGCCGTCTTCTACACGGCGACACATTTCGCCATGGACACCAACAGCGAGACGCTGATCTCGCCAAACCTGCCTTGGCGCCAACAGGTCGTACGGTTCGACAAACTGTTTCCCCAGCGCAACAACCTCATCCTGGTGGTGATCGACGGGGCCACCGCCGAGCGGGCCAACGGCGCGGCGGACGCGTTGTCCGCCAAGCTCTCCGAAAACAAAGTTCTGTTTCCTGCGGTGCGCCGCCCCGACGGCGGGCCATTCTTCGAGCGCAACGGGCTTCTGTTCCTGCAGGAAAACGAAGTGCGCGACACGATGACGAAGCTGGTCATGGCGCAGCCGTTCCTCGGCGCGCTGGCCGCCGATCCCTCGCTGCGCGGCGTGATGGACAGCCTCAGCACGGCGCTGATGGGCGTTGCACATGGTGAGGCCAAGCTGGCCGATATCGACCGCCCGATCGTCGCCTTTGCCGACACGCTGGAGACGGCGGCACAAGGCAAGGCCGCCTTCCTGTCCTGGCGGACGCTGTTTACGGGCAACACCGGCGGCGAACGGCTGCGCACATTTGTTGAAGTGCAGCCGAAACTCGATTTCAACGCGCTCGAGCCTGGCGCCGACGCCTCGCAGGCAATCCGCGGTGTGGCGCGGTCGCTCGGACTGACGCCCGACAACGGCGTGCGCGTGAGATTGACAGGGCCGGTGCCGCTGCAGGACGAGGAGTTCGCCACCCTGGCAGACCGCGCCGATCTGATGGGCATCGCTATGCTTCTGGCGGTCACGCTGTCGCTGTGGCTGGCG
>Ga0265314_10001786_pt1 | contig 23210 bp, 20 predicted proteins | sample 4126metaG_FD_203106 | JGI IMG/M metagenome (GOLD analysis project Ga0265314, IMG submission 203106) | Rhizosphere microbial communities from Carex aquatilis grown in University of Washington, Seatle, WA, United States - 4-1-26 metaG | ecosystem: Host-associated > Plants > Roots > Rhizosphere >... | reverse complement strand
AACTCTTCCGCCCCGACGCGACTGTCGTCTTCCTGGAAGAAGAGCATGGTGCGCGGATCCGGATGCCATTCGACCTGGGGGCAGCGGGCGAGCAGCGACTCGTACGTCATGCCGGAGGAGGTGGTTGGCATGAGGGTAGCTCCGGAGGGTTGGAGCGAGGGCATGTTCTCGCGTTGTCCGTCCGGTTGTAATTGGGGCTGGTCAAAGGTGGACTCGACGTGCGTCCCCATGGAGGTTGCTCTTTCCTGCTCGGCGCGTTTTAAGGCGTCATGGATGCGGCTCATAGTTTCCTTTCCTTGGGGAGATCCTGTTGTTCCGATTGGCGCAACCGGTCGGCCAGGGTTGCCAAGGTGCGCAAGGCTTCGACCAGATCAAATTTTTCGGATGGTGGAACTGGCGCCGTCATGGCTGCGGAGGCGTTGCCATCGGTGAGATCGAAATCGCGGGCGACGGAATCGACGACTTCGGCGGCGACTGTCTTTTTCTGATCGACGAAAGCACTGACCAGGCAATGCTCACAGAGCAAATTGATGATGCGCGGAATGCCCAGCGAGTAACGGAAAATGGCGACGGTGGCTTCGGAATCGAAAATCGGTTCGCCATTCGAGCCCGCGATGCGAAGGCGTTGGGTGATGTAGGACTTGGTTTCCTCAAGATTAAAAGGATGAGTTTTGGCGCGCAGCGTCAGGCGCTGGCGCAACTGGCGCAACTGGGGCTGCTTGAGGCGCTGTTCGAGTTCCGGCTGTCCGACCAGAACGATCTGCAGAAGTTTTTCGGTGAAGGTCTCGAGATTGGTGAGCATGCGGATCTCTTCGAGCACTTCGTCGGAGAGATTCTGGGCCTCGTCGATGACCAGGACCGCGGTTTCACCGGCGCGATAGCGATCGAGCAGCCAGTTGTAAAGGCGCTGCAGGATCTGACTCTTCGACTTGGTATCGCAGGGGATGCCGAAGTCGGCCATCATGAAATCGAGGAACTGAGGCACATCCATGCGCGAGTTGAAGATGAAGGCGGTAGCGACCTGTTGCAGGCGCAGCCACTCCATCAACTTATTAATCAACGTGGTTTTGCCGGTGCCGACCTCGCCGGTCAGCAGCACGAAGCCCTTGCGGCTCTGGATGCCGTAGGTCAGGCAGGCCAACGCCTCTTCGGTGTGCCGCGTGAGAAACAGGTAACGCGGATCCGGATTGACGTTGAACGGGTTGGCACGAAGTCCAAAAAATTCTTTATACATAATCTTGCGTTAGACCTCGACGTTCTCGTGCTCTTTCGGCGAGCCGGGATCACCCCGGCCCCAGAAACGGCGGCGGGCGCTGCCATTGCCGTTAGCGGCCGCGTCGTCGTCATCCTCACCCAGCCAGGGCACAGAGATCAGGAGGGGCAGATCCATAACGGCGCTAGCATCTTTTTCGGTGCGGATGGACTTGTCACTGAACTCCAGAAAGATGGCGAGGAGCAGACCGAGCCCCAGGCCAGCAGCCAGGCCACCCGCAGCCAAAAGCGGGCGATTTGGGAAACTGGGAGATTCCGGCAGGCTAGCCGAGGCAATAATGTTCATCTGCTCGCCCTCCTGCTGGTTCTCCATGCTGCTGCCCACCTCGGCGGAGCTTTTCTTGGCCAGCAGATCTTTGTAGAAAGCCTGGGCGTTATCGTTGTCGCGGGTGAGGAGCTTGTATTGCTCCTCGATGCCGGGGCTCATGGCGGTGCGGCTCTGGTAAACGTTAATCTGGCTCTGCAGCCGCTTCTGGTCGGAGGTGGCCTGGTCGATGACGCCCTGGTATTGGTGAATCTGCAAGCGGAGCTGGCGAATTTCAGGCGGCTCGGAGGCGCTGGCCTTTTCACTGCTGTCGGTGGAGCTGGCGGCGGCGTTCACTTCTTTCAGCTTCTTCTCGACCTCGGCGATGTCCGCCTTGGTCTTGATCACGTCGGGGTAATCGTCGGTATAGCGCGCCTGCAGTTGCAGCAATTGCGCCTGCAACTGGGTCAATTGTTGTTCCAGAGTCTGGGGGTTGGTGCTGGACAGCGAACTCTTCCAGGCGGCAATTTGCTGCGCCAGCATGCTCTCGGTGTAAGCCCTATCCTGCTGGGCGCGGCTCAGGGTCTGGGTGCTGGCATCGAGCTGCGAGTTCAGCGACATCAGCATGCGCATGTTGTTATCGACGTCACCGGGCAGCTGACCGAAGTATTGCTTCTTGAAGGTGGCGAGCTTGGCATCCTGGTCGTCCAGGGCGCGCTTGGCGTCTTCGAGCTGGCGGCCGAGAAACTCGGTGGTGCTCTTGGCGACCTCGGAACGGGAACGCAGGTTTTCGTTCACGATGAGATCGGTCATGGCGTTGCAGATTTTTTGGGCGCGGTCGGCTTTGCTGTCGGAGTAGTTGACGGTGAAGCCGGGCACAGGCTCGTCGGTGGCAGAGGCCTTTCTTTTCTTGGCGCCAGAAAGTCCCGCTCCGGTGGCGGCAGCGCTCATCGAGGTGATCACCGGCTCGACTGACATATTCTGCTGGATTTCGGCGATGAGCTTATCCTCGTCCTCGGGCTTGACGAGCGCGAGGCTCTGAATCACGGGGCGCAGGCGGGTGGGGCTGACGACCTCCTGGCTGAGGGTCTGAACGCGCTGGGTAAAATCGGAAGTGATGACCGGCGCGACGTAGTTGTCGGGCACCTTCTGGCCCTCGACCAAAACCGTGGACTGGGAGGTATATTTCGGCGAGAAGGCATACGAGACCATGAAGCCCGCGATCGGGGCAAGCAGAGCCGGGATCAAAATGACCTTAAGGCGGCGCCGCAGCATCGCCAGATAATCGTCCATTGTCAGTTCGCGATTTTCACTCATACAGTTCACCAATCCGGCCACCCGAGGTGGCCAAAAACTATTCGATACGAGTCGGCCGGGGATGCCATTCCACCCCAATGGCGCCACTTTGCCGCTGTGAAGTCCTGCCGGAGACGCCGCCTATGGTAACGGGAGAACTAAAGGCCAGCTCGCCGAACCGATACACGGTAAAGAAATCGTAGGAACGTCCCAGGTGTTTGCGGAGGATGACTCCGCCAGAGCCTTCGTTGTAGCTGGACGCACTTACGCCAAAATCCGTCAGGCTCTGGAGTTCGTGGTTATGGGAGTAGCCGAGATCGCCATAGAACTCCCAAGTGCGTCCCAGCGGGCGTGTATACCCCGCCCTCACTGCCTGAGTACTGGCGCCGGCGTAGAAGCCCGATCCTGGGGAAGTAAATTTCTCGTAGGCTGCAACCAAGGCGCCGCGGCCTAACTTGTAGCGCAACTGAACTCGCGCGCTCAGCGACCAATGGGTGTAGTAGCCGCCCACTTCCAGCTCGGTGTACTGCGGACCAGCTCCGGCAATCAAGCTCATCCTGCCGGAGAGAGTGTGACTCCAGCGCAGATTGACGACGTGGTTATAAATCTGGCCGCCGGTAACCTGGGGAAATTGAATCAACTGAAAAGCGTAGATCAGGCCAAGCTGATCGTGGCGGGAAAGCAGATGGCTGTATCCACCCTCAATGGTGAGTTCGTCGCTGTTGATCAGAGTATTGGTGGGATCGTAGAAATGAGCGTTGCTGAATCCGCCCGCCACGGTGATGGCGGAGACCGGATTGATAGCCTGAATGGCATCGAGAATTGCGGTGTTGGCGAGCCGGGGAATGTCTCCAATCGAACCTAGCTGACCGGAGATGTTGCCCATGCCGGGCAAACCACCACCCATGACTCCGAGGCCCAAGCCGCCGGTGGCAATACCCAGCCCTGGCAAGCCCCCAAAGGTGCCGACTTGAAACGAACCGTCGGGCAAATAACTGAAGCCATCGCGCAGCGCGACTTGGCCAGTTCGCCAGCGGGTCACGGCTTCCAGGCCGGCGGCATGCATCTGCTTAGCGTCATAAGGACTGCTGTAGAACGCTCCGCCGCCGAGATACTCGAGAAAGAGATCGCTCTTGGGCCAGAATTGCTGGAGATCGAGAGCTCCGAAAACGCGGGTGATCGATTCCACGTCGCTCTTGCCGAACTGGTTGCCGCCATTCGTGTCCGCCGCTTCGCTCACCTGCAACGCGGGCGAGACAAAGCTGCGGGTGGCCGCGTGGAGACTGAGGCCAGGCTCGTCGAGGCCAGTGACCGGCGGGTTCTCCGGGTTCAGGACCGGCGCGTTCTGGCCGAAGGCGGGAGCCGGCGTGGTCTCTGGCTGAGACGGGGAACTGGTCTGGGCGGCGGCGCACAGGCTCATGCCGAAAACCAGGAGCGCCAACCGGATTGTTTGCGTTTTTGCCATGCTTTTCACCGGCAGATCCTTTACTGGACCGCGTATTCTTTACGGGACGACAATTGTATCCCCCGGCTGCAACAGATAGTTCTGTTCGATCTGCTCCCCTTTGACCAGCTTGCGATAGTTCACGGGCAGTTTCTGCTGTTTGCCGTTTTCGTTGCGCAGTATGTAAATGCGCTTCGTGTTGGCAAACTGGCTTAATCCGGCGCTGGACAAGGCTTGCATGACGGTCATGTTGGGTAACATGGTCATGACCCCGGCGTGCAACACCTCGCCGGTCAGGTAGATCCGCTTGCTATTGATTTGCGTCACCACCACGGTAACGTGCGGGTCGGCGACATATTTTTTCAGCTTCTCGGTGAGCGAAGCAGCCAATTGCTGGGGCGTCAGGCCCGCGGCCTGCACATCGTTGAGCAAGGGAAGAGAGATCTTGCCGTCGGGGCGGACCGGCAAAGTAGCGGTGAGGTCGGCTTCTTTCCACACGGCGACGTGGAGCACATCCTCGGGGCCGATGACATACTCAGGTCCCGCTTGGCTGCTGGCGGCTATTGTCTTGTCGGAAGCGGGGGCGGCGGCAGGCGCGTCCTGCGCCAACGCAATGCTGCTGATCAGAATGAGTGCCGCAAGCCCTGCCCATATTGATTTCATATCTTCTCCTCTAAACGCCCTTATTCCTCTCGCGCCCTTAGTGTGCGGCGATAACTCGGTCGTCCCTCCGGGACTTGGGACGTTTCTTCCACCCTTCCCAGCGCTGAAGCGCTGGGCTAAGTTAGTTCGTCCCTCCGGGACTGGATTCTCGATCATTTTCGCTCCACCGGAAATCCCGAAAGCTAGCTTTTACGCGCACTCCCGGACGCCGGGTCATGCTCCGTACTCTTCGTACCCGATCTGCTTCAGCTTGTAGAGAAGCGCTTTGTAGCTAATCTGTAACTCCTGCGCGGCTCGGCGCCGGTTCCAGCGAGTGCGCGTCAAGACCTGCAAGATGAGTTCCCTCTCGGCTTCGCGGGAGGCGGCGCGCGCGGCGTCCTTGAGAGAAACTTTCTCTCCGCTGCTGCCGCGGTCAACGCGGGTTAAGAGAGAGCGCAATCCTCCCATGGCGAGGGATTCATCGCCGAGCGCAACGATGGCTCGAGCTGCGTCTTTCAGTTCGCGAATATTTCCCGGCCAGCTGTACTCCTGGAAGAAATGTTGGGTTTCTGGGCTGAGCGCCGGCACGGCACGGGAGAAATCACGGGCGGCGGCGGAGAGAAACCAGTCGCGCAGAGCGGGAATATCTTCTTTCCGCTGACGCAGCGGGGGCAGCCGCAAACAAACTCCGCTGATTCCGTAATAAAGGTCTTCGCGGAACTTGCCGGCCTTGACTTCGGGCTCCAACTCGCGCGAGGTTCCGCAAATGAAGCGCGGCACGCGGCGCGGAGCGTCGCCATTGCCATTGCCATGCAAAGCGATCTGGCGAACCAGTTCCTTCTGGGCCGCCGAGGTAAGGTCTCCGACTTCCTGCAGATAGATGGTTCCACCTTGAGCGTCGCAAGCCGCCAGAGTTGCTTCGCCGGTTTCACGCGCCTGATAGACCCGAAAGGGCTCCGCGGCGCGACTGGAAAGAACATGAATGCGCGCTGCCGCAGCCGCTTTGCCGGAACCATGCTCGGCGACTACCAGCACGGGAACGTCATTCTGCGACAACTCGCGGATCACGGCTTCGACGGTGCGCATGCCGGCGCTGACGCTCTCCAGCCAGACGCGAGCGCCGCCATTTTGTGGCACTCCCGCACCTGCCAGGATTTCGGTTTTGTCGAGGTCCATGGTAATCCGCTTCACTCTTGCGCGGCCAAGACATGCGGGGGGAGACATCTTGGACAAAAGGCTCATACCGTCTAGAGCACACGTGCTGCCATTCCGGTCAGAAATGGGTGCGCCTCACTGGAACGATATATGGCTATGATTCAACGACTTGCCACCAGACCCTGGATCGCAACACGGATTATACGTTACCACATTGCGGATAAATGGGAAATTTATTGCCCATATCCAAGGCTATCGATGGGGATTACTTTCCCACTGTCTTGGGGATAAAGTGCTGCGGAAGGGCACGGTTTCAAGGTTCCAAGGTTTCAAACTGCGAGAGGATCACGGCTTCGGCGGATCGCAGCGGTCGAACTTTGAAGCCTTGAGTGCGGTACCGGTTTCACTTTGCGCGAAGGCTTGCTTTCGCATATTCTCAGGTGCAAGCGCGCCCTATGAGTAACTCAGCCGAAGGAGTTCCGCTCCTCACGACGAGGGAGGATCGGTTTTCATTCAAGATGCCCCGCTGGCAAGTGGTGGCGCTGCTGCTGCTGATCGTCTGGCTTTACGCCTCGATTCTCGCTCGGCTTTTCCTACAGTGGGTCGGGCCCGCCCGCGATCCGAACTTCGAGCACGGGATCTTCGTTCCCCTCTTTGCGTTGTTTGTTCTCTGGCAGGACCGCGGGAAACTGAGGGCAATTGCGCCGGCCCCATCATGGACGGGTCTTCCGGTGCTGGTGTTGGGCCTGCTTATGCTGGTTCTGGGAGTCTTGGGCGCGGAGTTATTTTTCTCACGGGTATCGTTGCTCATCCTGCTCGCGGGGCTGATCGTTCTTTTTGAGGGCTGGACGTTCTTTCGAGCGGTCCTGTTCCCCTGGGCGTTTCTGATTCTGATGATCCCGATCCCTACGCTGATTCTGCAGCAGATCACCTTTCCGCTGCAGTTGCTGGCCTCAAAGCTGGCCACTGGGCTGCTGGAACTAGCCGGAGTTCCGGTGCTGCGGCAGGGGAATGTGATCGTGCTTGCCTCGATGCCGCTGGACGTGGCAGAAGCATGCAGCGGAATCCGGTCGCTACTAACCCTCGTCACGCTGGCTATCATCTACGGCTATCTCATGGAGACTCGGGTGTGGGTGCGGGTGGTGCTGGCACTCTCGGCGGTCCCGATCGCGGTGGCAGCCAACAGCTTTCGCGTTTTTGGGACAGGGCTGCTGGTGCAGTACTGGGACCCCGATAAAGCGGAAGGATTTTTCCACACTTTTGAGGGATGGCTGATCTTTGTGGTGGCGCTGATCATGCTGCTGGCCGTGCACCGCGCGATCTCGATCATCTGGAAAAGCGGGGCGGAGGTGAAATCCGCGTGAAGGCCGGGTCACTTCGCTTCGGGATTGCGGCTGTGCTGATGTTGGCCACGGCGCTCGTTCTCCAGGCCCATTCGCGCAGCGAGTATTTCCCGCCGCGAGCGTCTCTCAGTTCCCTTCCCCTGCAGATTGATGGCTGGACGGGAACCGACAGCGTCCTTGACCAGCAAACTCTCGACGTTCTCGGACCGGGCGACTTTCTGGTGCGCGATTACGAAAACGCGAGCCAGCCGCAGCCGCAGCCATGGATCGATCTCTACATTGCATACTTTCCCTCGCAAAAAGCGGGCGATACAATCCACTCGCCGAACCACTGTCTGCCGGGAGCGGGATGGGTTCCAACCTCGCGCGAGGTGGTGCGGATTGCACGCTCCGACGGCTCTTCGTTCCCGGTCAATCGCTACGTGGTGGCAAAAGCGGGAGAGCGGCAACTGGTGTTGTACTGGTTTCAGGCGCATGGGCGCGCGGTGGCCAGCGAGTACTGGGCCAAGTACTATCTGGTGTCCGATTCAATTCGCATGAATCGCAGCGACGGCGGGTTGGTGCGCTTGATGACCCCGATGCTTGATGGCGAGTCCCGCGATGCCGCCCAGGCGCGCGTGATGAAACTTGGGTCGCAGCTCCTTCCGCTGCTGGATAGTTACATTCCGCGGTGATTCGGATCGAGGCTACGCGTGAAGGCGAACGTCCTCAGATTTCTGATTTCGCATCTCTGCGAATGCCTGGGGCAGGAAGCGCACTAGATCCGTCGCCACCAGCGAATTCTCGCCGACGGATTCACTGGCCAAGTCGCCCGCCAGCCCATGGAGGTAGACAGCGAGCGCGGCTGCGTCGAGCGCGTGCTGCGGATGTTGCGCGATCAGGCCGGCCACCATTCCGGTGAGGATGTCTCCCGTGCCTCCGGTGGCCATGCCCGGATTGCCGGTGGGATTCACCCATACGGTGCCAGCGGGCGCTGCGATCAGGGTGCGATGTCCCTTGAGCACGACGATCAACTCGTGCTCGCGAGCGAAGTTGCGCGCGACTTCGAGGCGGTTCGCTTGAATTTCGGCAATGCTCATGTCAGTCAAGCGCGACATTTCTCCCGGGTGCGGAGTGATGATGACGGTTCGTCCGCGACCGTTCAGTTGGCCGGCCGAGCCCTCGAAGGCGTTGAGCCCGTCCGCATCCACAACGATCGACTTGACGCCACGCTTGACGATTGCGCGGACGAATTCAGCAGTCTCGGAATTGCGGGAGATGCCTGGGCCAATTGCGATCAAGGTCTTTTGTTCCAGCAACTCATCAAGGCCTGGTCCGAGCGCTCGCAGCGAGATGGTGCCATCTTTAGTTTCTGCCAGCGGCTCGGTCATGACTTCGGGATGAAACGAAGCTATGGTCGGGAGCACCGACAACGGCGTGGCTACTGCCGCAAGCCCCGCACCCGCGCGGAGCGCCGCGAATCCCGCCATTGCCGCCGCGCCCGCTTTGCCAAGCGATCCGCCGATTACGAGCACGTGTCCGTAGCTGCCCTTGTTGCCTTCGCGCGCTCGGGGCGCGAGCAACGAAGCGGAATCGTTGGGAGTGCTGAGATGAAGTCCGAGCTCGGAGGCGATGGCTCCCGGCGGCGAGCCGATGGGCGCAATCACAGTGGGGCCGGTGGTGAGCTCCGCGAAAACGTGAGCTGGACGCGGAGCGGTAAAGGTCACGATGGCATCGGCGCGGGCTTGGTCGCGCACGCCGCTGTGAGAGTCACTCGCGCTTGGCCGCGTGGCGTCGGCATCGGCGCCGGAGGGAATATCGACGGCAACGATTGGAGCTGAGGCTGCGTTCATCTTTGCGATCGCGGCGGCATAGAGCGGGCTGACCGGCGGACGAAAACCGGTGCCGAGAATGGCGTCTACGATCACGTCGGCGGCGAAGAGTTCCGCCGCCTCCGCGGAATCGAGCGCGCTTGCTTCACGCGCGATCAGGGGTGTGACATTCGACGAATGAAGCGACTGCACCATGCTCTGAAACATGGCCGCCGCATCTCCGCGAAGCTCCGCGGGATCCGCCAACAGCAAAACGCGGACGGCGCGGCCCGCTTCGACGAGCTTGCGGGCCACGACGAATCCGTCGCCGCCGTTGTTGCCCTTGCCGCAGAGAATGCCGACGCGCTCGGCTTGCGGGTAATCGGAGAGGATGAAACGGGCGACGGCGGAGCCGGCGTTTTCCATTAAGGTGAGGGACGGGACGCCGAAGCGCTCCGAGGTGATGCGATCGATGTCGCGCATTTCCGCCGCGGTTACGATTTTCATGCTTCCGCCCCGGCCGTTTGTTCGAGTTCGCGAAGCTGATTTGGTTCGCCCATGGCGATCAAGAAATCGCCGGCTTCGATGCGATCGTCGGGAGCGGGGTTGAAGCGCATGCCCGCCTGGCGTTTGATGGCGAGGATAATGACGCCGCGGTCCTGGCGGATGCGCGAGGTCTCGATGGTCTTGCCGGCAAACGGACTGCGCGGAGTGATCGGCACCTGGCCTATCTCGAGATCCATACCGAGATGGGTGGTGGCGGTATCGAGGAAGCTGACCACGTGCGGACGCAGAAAGGAATGGGCGATCCGCTGTCCGGCAAAAACATAGGGAGAGACAACGGAATCGGCGCCGGCACTGCGCAGGTGCTTCTCGGCCATCTCTTCGCTGGCGCGGGCGATGATGCGGAGGCTTGGATTCAGACTGCGGGCGGTGAGCACGATATAGAGATTGGTGGCGTCGGTGGTGGCGGCGGCGACCAGGCCGCGCGCCCGGTCGATGTGCGCGTCGCGCAGAGTCTGCTCCTGGGTGGCGTCACCGATCAGCAAGAGCCAGTTCTCGCTGGCGAATTTCTGCGCCTTGGCCTCGTTGTTTTCGATGATCAAGAATTCGGCGGGACGGCGCGCCAGTTCGCGGGCGGCGCTGCGGCCGACGCGTCCGGCGCCGCAGATGATGTAGTGACCGGTGAGACGGCCTATGTCGCGCTCCATGCGGCGCCTTCCAAAGAAACTCTGCAGTTCGAATTCTAGCAAAGCCTCGGTGAGAGAGCCGATGGCCAGGAAGACCAGCGAGACTCCACCCAGGATGATGAAGACGTTGAACACGCGCCCGGCATGCGACAGGGGATGGACTTCCTGATATCCGATGGTGGTCAGCGTGGTGATGACCATGTAGAAACCATCGAACCATGGCCATCCCTCGATGTAGTGAAAGCCCAGCGTGCCGATGCCAACCACGAAGGCGAGGGCGGCAGTGAGGAACCGGAGATTGCGGAAAGTCCTCATCGTTGTTGTTATCGTTATCGTTGCGCCGTTATTGCGTCATCGTTTCGAGGTTCCATCGTTCTGACGTTCTGACGTTCGGTGCCGGGCGACATTGGCGATCGAGTTTCCGGAACGACAGGTGAGTATAGCTCTGGGCGTCGTGGAGTGCAGTGCCGATCAGTTATTGCGCCTGGAGAGTACGCGTTGTTATGATCTCGATGCATGAAGCTATCCGTAGTGATGCCGGTATATAACGAACGCGCCACGCTTCGCGAGGTGGTCCAGAAGGTTCTCTCGGTTCCGCTGGAGATCGAGTTGATCTGCGTAGACGATGGCTCGCAGGATGGCTCGCGCGAGATCCTGGCCGAATTGCAGTCGGAGCATCCGCAAATCCGCGTGGTTCTTCAGCCGCGTAACATGGGCAAGGGAGCAGCTCTGCGGCGTGGCATTCAGGAAGCCACGGGCGACTTCGTCATTATTCAGGACGCCGATTTGGAATACGATCCGGGGGAGTATCCGCTGATGCTCGATCCCTTGATCCAGGGCAAGGCGGACGTGGTTTTTGGCTCGCGCTTCCTGGGCAGCGCGCCGCATCGCGTGCTGTACTTCTGGCATTCGGTCGGCAACCAGGCTCTCACGCTGCTTTCCAATTGCCTCACGAACATCAATCTTTCCGACATGGAGACCTGCTACAAGGTCTTCCGGCGCGAAGTAATTCAGTCGATCCCGATCGAGGAGAACCGTTTCGGATTCGAGCCCGAGATCACGGTGAAAGTGGCGCGGCGACATTTGCGCATCTATGAGGTGGGAATCAGTTACTGGGGCCGCACATACGAGGAGGGCAAAAAGATCGGATGGAAAGATGGCGTGCGAGCCTTGTATTGCCTGTTGAAGTATTCCCTTAAAGAGCCCACGGCAAAGAGGGTTGCGCAGGCAGTACCCGCCCCGGACCGCTCTGCCGTTTCACGATAACCTCGCGTCACGCGGTCTCTGTTTTTGCTTCTTACTGTGTTTGCTTCTTATTAGTGAGCGTGTTTCTGCTTGAGCCGGCCTCGGTAGGGGTTTGCACCCTGGCTGGTCGTTCCCGTAGTCTTGGCGCCGCCCGTTCCGGCGAAGTTGATCGGTGGGTTGGGTTTATCCTTTACCGGCTTCAGCGCGGGCGCCTTCTTCTGTCCCGCCGTTCGAGAAGGCCCAGCCGATTTGGCGGTCTGACGCTCCAGGGTTTGCAAGTTTTTGGAGTTGGCCGCGGAAGACGTGGCCGCGCCCGTTGTCTTGCCGGCGGACACGGTACTTTTCGGCGCCTTTTCGGGGGCTGAAGGCTTAACTTTGATTGTATTGCTCTGCTGCGCGAAGCCACTCACGCTGATGCCTGCCAGTACGACTGCAACTGCCAACGAAAATCTCATCTTTATCAATCCCCCGCCCGGAATCCGCTACTCCGGAATTTCGAGCTGCCCATAGCTTAGATGCAAGCACCTTGCCATACGGCGCTTTCGGCCCTCCTATGTTAAACCCGCCACGGGCGGAAAGCACTTGCGAAAACAGAAAGAAGGCTAATGGGTTAGCCGGGATCCGCCGGTCCGCAGCAATACTGACCATGATGAACTGGACGCAGCAAGGTGTAAAGCCGTGCACATTGCCTGCACATTGGTCACACATAAGTAACGTCGAGTGCAGCGGCGCCTCCCCAGCAAGAACCGCCCAAAGGTAACTTAGGGGACTTCAATCTCGAAGCAAGCACCTCTTATCCGTTCATTAGCAACAACTTATAGGTTATAGCGGCTAGTTCTTCCCTTCGCACCTCAGTTCATGCCCGAAAACGAGATTTGGGCAGGCGCAAATTGGCCGGATGCCGCGCCCAGCTGGTCTTTCGCAATCTATGGCTGGGAGCAGCCCGGGGCGACACTGGCTTAGCTGGAGTTCGGTTTTCGGGGCTCCAGTGGCCCGAAATCCCCCGCCGTAAGTAAGCGGAGACGGCACACAGAGGTCGCCTTGAACGGTCATCAGTTGCATCGTCACTTCGCCACTTTTCTGGTCATCGTAAGCGTCATGATTGTTGCTGGCAGCCTGTTGCTGCTTACCGGGTGCCAGGGGCTCTCCGGAGCAAATGGGGGAGGCACGGTCGGGGTTGGAAGTGGAAACTTGGCCTTCGGGACGGTTCCGATCGGCAGCAGCAAGACGGTGGCAGACACGCTTTCGAACAACACGTCGGCGGCGATTACGATCAGCTCGATTCAAGGATTGGGCTCCGGCTTTTCGGTCACTGGTATCACCGTGCCACTGGTGTTGGCGGCGGGACAAAGTGTGTCATTCAGCGTCGAGTTCCAACCGACGGCAGCCGGCAACCCGAGCACCACAATTTCTTTTGACGGACAGAATGGGCAGGCTTATGTTTCGCTGTCTGTCTCTGGAGATGCGGTCACGATCGGAAAGCTTTCTCCGAGTCCATCGCCGGTTGTCTTTGGAAACACCAACGTCGGATCGAACCAGACCAGTACAGTGACCCTTACGAACAGCGGCGGAAGCGATCTCACCATTTCGCAGGCGACGATGAGCGGCGCAGGATTTGCCATGAGCAACCTCGCCTTGCCACTCACGCTGCAGGCCGGAAAAGCGGCGGCGGTAACGATCACTTTTGCGCCCACCGGAGCCGGCAACTTCAGCGGGAGCGTCACCTTTGCCACCACCGCAGGGAAGACAAACAGCAACGTTGTGCTTAGCCTCTCGGGCGTGGGAGCCACTCCCGGAACACTGACTGCCAGTCCTACCAGCCTGGCATTTGGAAGTATCCAGGTGGGCAGCAATAGCAGTAAGTCCGAAACCTTGACCAACACGGGCGCAAGCGCCGTCACGATCACACAGGCGACGGCAAGCGGAGCCGGTTTCTCCGTCAGCGGCGTGACTCTTCCGGCGACTGTCGGCGCCAACCAGAGCGTCACTTTCACTGCGACCTTTGCTCCGTCCAGCGCAGGCGCTGCGAGCGGAGCGCTGAGCATCGTCTCGAGCGCGTCCGGTTCGCCGCTCAGCATTCCGCTCTCGGGCACAGGCGTGACGCAAGGGGCGCTGACGGCGAATCCCACGAGCCTGGCGTTCGGCAGCGTTCAAACGGGCAACAGCAAGAACTTGTCTGAATTGCTCACCAACACGGGTGGTTCGTCAGTCACCATCTCGGCAGCGAATTTGACCGGGGCAGCTTTCTCGGTCAGCGGATTGAGTTTGCCCCTCACTCTGACGGCAAATCAAAGCGTGACGTTTACTGTAACCTTTGCTCCGACCAGTGCCGCAGCGGCAAGCGGAAGCCTGTCGGTGGTGTCGAACGCATCGAACTCGACGCTCAGTATCGCGCTTTCCGGGACAGGAACGGCCGCGGGAACGTTGGCGGTGTCTCCCACCAGTCTCAGCTTTGGCAAGGTGGCCGACGGGTCGAGTTCGTCGATCACCAGCAGCCTCCTGACCGCCAGCGGCTCGTCGGTCACGATTTCATCGGCTAGTATCAGCGGCACCAACGGCAGTGAGTTTGCTCTCTCTGGAATCTCGTTGCCGGTAACGCTGGGCGCCGGTAAAACCGCTAGCTTCACCGTCACGTTCACGCCGGGGGCAAGCGGAGCCGCTTCGGCATCTTTGTCGTTCGCGAGTAACGCTTCGAACTCGCCAGCCGTGCAATCTTTGACGGGCACGGGAACGGCGGCTACTCAGCACACCGTAAGCCTTAACTGGAGCGCTTCGACGAACGCAGTCAGCTACAACATCTACCGCAGCACGACTTCCGGCAGTGGATACACGATGATTAACACTTCGCCTGAAGATACGACCGCGTACACCGACAGCACGGTCGTCTCTGGCCAGACTTACTACTACGTAACGACAGCCGTGGATAGCAGTTCGCAGGAGAGCCGATACTCGAATGTAGCGGAAGCGGTTATTCCGAATCCGTAAGCGGCGTGAACCTGCTAACTTGACTGGGTTACAACGCGCAGCCGCCTCAGGGAACAGTGGCGCGTATTTCGGTGGAGTACCTGCTTTCGTGGCCAGATTGATCGATCGAGGTCACCACGTAAAAGTAAGTGCGGCCACTCATCACCAAACGATCTTCATATGTTGGGGCTGGGACTCGTGAAGCGAGCTTCACGAATTGGCCGCCGGACGTCGTGCTCCGATAGATGTTGTAGCCAACGATCGAGGCTCCAGGGACAGCCCGAGGCGCCTCCCACCTGAGCGTCACACTGTGAGGCTGGGGTTTGTGACTGCACGCGGGGATGATGCAAAGCAGAGCGCATACTGCCCACAAAAGCCGAACTGGGTTGGTTCTCATTAATTTGCCTATCTCGCGATTGTCCGACGTTTGCCGTCTATCGACTATAGCCGTAGATGGCCCGGTTGGGCGGGATAGGACCCCTATTTGTAACGAGCCACCAAGTAATGGATAGTTGCATTTCCGTGCAACTGTCGCAAAAACTATCATCTTGACAGTAGGTTCGCCGAGGCCGTTAAATACAGGTGGATATATAGGGATCGCTTGGGAAGCACTCCCCGCCTACTCCCCTTCCCATGCGGCTCGTTAATCTGTTCGATGTAAAGGGAGTGTTTCATGATCAAACGTAACGGAAAGTGGTGGCTGGGAGTTGTCGCGGTGTGCTGTGTGGCTCCTGCGGCATTTGCCAGTTTCGGGCATCAGGATCATCGCGGATGCGACGCTCGGCACTCGCGGGATAGATGTCAGCAGGTTCCGGAGGGTGGCTCGACTGCAGTCTACCTTCTCGGGGCTGGGCTCACATGTGTCGGCGCCATGTTTCTTCGGTCGAAGGCGGCAAAGCCTTCGCAATCGTAGATTCGGACTCAACAAGAGTGGTCTGCCTTGCGGGATTTGTTCGGCCGCGGGGCAGGCCTTGCTTTTTGCCTGCCTGCTTTGTTCCCACTTTGATGGACGCGATTTGACTTCGCGGTTGGCTGCAGCGACCGCTGTTCTTTGAGCGCCAGGTCCGAAAGTTTGGAGCGGGTGGGACGGAGTCGGCACCGCCGCTGTAACCCTGGTCGGGTCCATCGCCTACTTCACCCGCGTTTGTCAGCAAGGCACCGGCGTTTCGCAACGCTGGGCGTCGCTGACCGGTCTCTTACTCATCGGCAGCGCGTCTGACAAGTTTACGATCAATCGAAATGCGAGCAGGACTTCAGTGCTTCCGAATCACTTTGGCGATTCGCTCAAAGGCCCAGTCAATCTCCTCGCGGGTGATGATGAGCGGGGGAGCGATGCGAATCACACGGTCATGCGTCTCCTTGCACAGGATTCCTTCTTCCTTCAGCGCTTCGCAGTAGGGACGCGCGAGGCTGTGGAGTTCGATGCCGATCCACAAGCCTCGGCCACGCACATCTTTCAAATCGGGGCTGCGCAGGGTTTCGAGCAGGGTCAGGAAGTAAGTGCCTAACTCGGCGGAACGCTCCACCATTTTCTCTTCGATCAGCACGCGCAGCGCGGTGCGGGCGATGGCGCAGCCCATGGGGTTGCCGCCGAAGGTGCTGCCATGGTCGCCGGGCTTGTAGACTCCGAGAATTTCTTTCGACGCGAGTATTGCCGAGACTGGATAGAAGCCGCCGGCTAGCGCCTTGCCCACGATCAGGATATCGGGCGTGATGCCTTCGTGCATGTAGGCGAAGAGCTTGCCGGTTCGTCCGAGGCCGGATTGAATTTCGTCGGCCATCAGCAGCACGCGATTCTGGCGGCAGATTTCGGCTGCTTCCTTTAGAAATCCCTTGGGCGGAATGACGATTCCGGCTTCGCCTTGAATGGGCTCGACTAGAAAGGCGCAGGTGTTGGGGGTGATGGCTTCGCGGAGAGCGCGCGCGTCGCCGAAGGGAATGACTTTGAATCCTGGAGTGAACGGGCCGAAGCCATCGCGATACTGTTCGTCGGTCGAGAAGCTGACAATGGTGACGGTGCGGCCATGAAAATTATTGGCGCAGACGATAATCTCGGCTTTGTCCTGGGGAATGCCCTTGATCTTGTAGCCCCACTTGCGGGCCGTCTTGATCGCGGTTTCTACGGCTTCGGCGCCTGAGTTCATGGGGAGCACCTGGTCGAAGCCGGTCAGGTCGTGAAGTTCTTTGTAGAGCAGCGGGAGTTGCTCGTTGCGGAAGGCACGCGAGGTCAGAGTGACCTTGCGGGCCTGCTCGATAAGAGTCTCCAGAATTTTGGGATGACAGTGTCCTTGATTCACCGCGGAATACGCGGCCAGACAATCGAGGTAGCGTTTGCCCTCGACGTCATACACCCACACGCCTTCCGCGCGCTCGATCACCACGTCGAGGGGATGATAGTTATGAGCTCCGTATAGGTTCTCGAGTTCCACGAAGTAATCGGTGCGCTTGGATTTTTCTATTAGTTCGGTGGTCATAAGGTCCCTTTTCGTCCGCGATGCTCATTGCTCAAAATACTTAGGCCGCCACGCATCTTTCATCAGTGTAGCCTTTACCTTCTCTGCTTCCTGCTGACTGAATGTCTTTTGCCTCATCTTTGCGGACACCAGCAACATAAATTCCGGGTCATTCCCAGCATGCTTCTCGAAGTAATCAAGATCACGCCCTGTTCCAACAAGGAGTATTTCCCCGGTCCGAGACACGCGATGTACAGCTACGTAGGCTCGTTCAGCACCGGGCTTCCATCCAATTTGCGGATCCGATGTCAAAGCGACCTCTCCGTTCTTGAAGACCCAAGTCCCCTTGTCATACACGGTGACGGGCTCAATGTCGGTCCATTCGCAATAAATGTACGTTCCGTCTGCGAACAGGTAGAGGTCATTACCGGACAAAAAAGGACCAACACGTTTCCCGAGTTCCTCTGATGTGCTGGTGTACTGCCCCGCCAATTGTGCGGGGGCGACTTCCGTCACAGCCTCTACCCGCACCTTCATGCGCAGGCGCTCCAGAGGGCTCCTCGCCGAGGGCTTGGCTCCCGCCAGGTTCGCCAACAGTGGGAGCGTTATAGCGAGCATCGCTGTCACTCGCCTAACAGACTTCATTTTGCTCTCCTACCACCACGCACTCCCCGCCGCCGGCTCTTTCTCCAACAGCATGGTCAATAGCGCCATCCGCACATAAAGGCCGTTCATGGCCTGGCGGAAATACATGGCTCTGGGATCGGCGTCTACTGACTTATCTAACTCGACCGTGCGGGGCAACGGATGAAGGATTAGGGCGTCCGGCTTCATGCGCTGCACTACTGCTGAGTCGATGGCGTAACGCCCGAGGGCGGTCGTTTCCTGGCCATCGTTTCCTCGGCTAACCGTGTCCCGCATTCGCTCGGGACGGATTCGGGTCTGGTAGACCACATCCACTTCGCCAATCACGCGGTCGATATCGGACTCCAGTTCGTAGCGGACGCCATGCTCATCGAGATAGTCCAGGATATCCTGCTTCATCTGGAGTTGCGGCGGACTGACGAAGAACATCTTTACCCGGTCAAACTTGGCGAGCAGATAGGCCAGCGATCGCGCGGTGCGGCCCTTGTCCAACTCGCCGATGATGGCAACACTAAGCCCATCGAGCGGACGCTGCCGGTAAATCGTGTACAGGTCGAGCAAGGCCTGGGTGGGATGCTGGCCGCCGTTGCCATCTCCGGCATTGATCACCGGCGCCAGCGAGACTTCGGCGGCCCGGCGCGCGCCATCCTCTTCGGAGTGGCGGATCACAATCACATCGGAATAGCCGCTGATGATCCGTATGGAGTCTTCCACCTGCTCACCTGCGATCTCCGAAGAGAAGACACCCGCGTGCTCGGTGGACAAGACACGGCCACCCAGGCGATGCATGGCGGCCTCGAACGAGAGCCGGGTGCGGGTGGAAGGCGCATAAAAAAGCGCGGTCATGATGCGGTTCTGGTAGTCGAGGGTGCCTCCGCGGGCCACCACGTGCTCCATGCCTCGCGAGCGCTCGAATAATTCCATGAGCAGGGGGACGGTGAATTGCTGGGACTCGACGACATGTCTCAGTGGCTTCCCTCGCGGCGACGACTGCGAAGCGGGAGGCTGGACGGGGTGGACAGCGGTGATTGTCGGCTCTGACATTAGTGTCCTCCCACGGGGAATTCGAGCACCTTGTTGTCTAGATGCTTGTTTTCCAGATCCTTGTTCTTAGGATCAGGGTTGCGCCCGATTTCGGCGCGGTCGTGATCGGGGAAAATGTGCGTGCCGGACGAACCAACTTCGGACAATCCAACGACCGCCTGGCACAGATTCTCGCAAGAGGTAATGATAGCTTCCTTTCCGCCCTGGCGCAGAAAGCGCAACACGGATTCGATTTTCGGGCCCATGTTTCCGGGCGGGAAATGGCCAGCCTTGGCGTACTCTTCTAACTCCGCCGCTGCGAGGCGCTCGAGCGATCGCTGGGTGGGTTTCTTGTAATCGAGATAGACGCAATCGGTGTCGGTGGAAATGACAAATAGATCCACGCCGAGGCGTGAAGCCAGCCACGCCGAGGCGCGATCCTTGTCGATGACCGCCTCTACGCCTTCCAGCCTGCCATTCCTGCGGACCACGGGAATTCCTCCGCCTCCGCAGGCAATGACCAGCACACCTTGATCGACCAGACTTCGAATGACTTCCAGTTCAATAATGTCGATCGGATCGGGCGACGGAACCACGCGGCGATAACCGCGGGCTGCATCCTCCACGATTTCCCATCCGAAAAGGCGTTTGCGTTCCTCGGCGTCGGCGCGCGAATAGAAAGGGCCGATCGGTTTGGTGGGGTGGGTCATCGAGGGATCGTCTGGCGACACCACGCTCTGGGTAACGACGGTTGCAACCGGCACGCGAAGATTGGCCAGTTGCAGCTCGGTTTCGAGCGACTGCTGGAGAAGATATCCGATCTCACCCTGGGTCGAGGCGCCGCAAACGTCCAGCGGGTGGCCGGGGACCTGGCTCGCTCCCCGTTCGGACCGCAGGAGCGCTGCCCCGACTTGCGGACCATTGCCGTGCGTGAGCACGATGCGGTAACCGGCGCGAATGAGGCCGACGATCTGGGCCGCTGTGCGCTGGGCATTTGCCCGTTGCTCGGCGATGGTTCCGGTTTCGCCCGCGCGAATCAGGGAGTTTCCGCCGATGGCAAGTAGAAGAGATTTCATATGTAGTGATCAGGGGCTAGTAGCTAGTAGCTGGTGGCTAGGGGTCCTAGCTACTAGTCACTAGCTACTTCTTTTCCGACCATGCACGTAGCCCGGTCAGCAGGCGCCCGACTTCGTCTACTCTTGACAGCAATTCGGCGCAAGATTCCTCGGTTGTATAACGCAAATTCTTTGCGATCTCGATTTGCGTTTCGATCTCTGCCAACGAACCCCGCGCCACACCCACGAATTGATGGAGTTCCTTTCGTGAATTCCGCCCATACCCTTCCGCAAGATTACTTGGGACCGAAACAGCTGCCCGCCTGAGCTGACTTACCAATCCGTACAACTCATCCCTTGGAAAGTCCCGGGCAATTTCGATAGATCTCGGTCACCAGCTCCATGGCCTTCTGCCAGGCGACAAGACTTCGATGCCCACGCGTGTTCACCACACCTGTCACCTGATTCTCCCAGCTCCCAGCGACTAGCGCCTACACGTGCGCCAGCTCTTGCAACTCGACCAGGCTGGGCAATTTTACGAACTCGCCTTTCATTAGTTCGAGCATGATGGCTTTTTGCGCGTGCAGCCGGTTCTCCGCCTGCTGAAAGACCAGCGAGCGTGGCGAGTCGATTACATCGTTGGTGACTTCATCGCCGCGGTGAGCGGGCAGGCAATGCAGAAAGATGGCATCCGGCTTGGCCCGGCCGAACAGATCCGCATCGACCCGGTAGGGGACGAAGATCTGCTTGCGCTTCTCCGCTTCCGACTCTTGCCCCATGCTGGCCCAGATGTCGGTGTAGATCACGTCGGCGCCGGAGGCCGCTTCTTTAGGGTCATTGGTGACGGTGCAAGTGCCACCGGTTTCGCTGCCACGCTGGCGAGCCCACTCCAACGACTTCGCGTCGAGTTCGTATTTCGGGGGCGTAGCCAGCCAAACGTGAGCGCCGAGCTGGGCTCCGGCAAACGCCAGGGAGCGCGCGACATTATTGCCATCGCCTATGAATGCAATCTTCAAGCCCTCCAGATGGCCTTTCGCCTCCCACATGGTGAGGTAGTCCGCCATCGCCTGGCAGGGATGACTGTAGTCGGTAAGGCCATTGATGATAGGAATGCTGGCATATTGGGCCATCTGCTCGACGATTTCATGGGAGAAGGTACGAATCATGATGCCCTGCACCATACGTTCCAGGTTCTTGGCGACGTCGTACACCGACTCGCGTTTGCCCAGATTGATCTCGGCAGGTGAGAGGTAGAGCGAGAAGCCGCCCAGTTGCTGGATGCCGACATCGAAAGTTACCCGGGTGCGTAAGGAAGGTTTCTCGAAGATCATGGCCAGCGTCTGCCGCCGGAGCGTCCCGCTGTAGGCGGCCGGGTGAGCCTTGATTTGACGGCCTAGAGTGAGCAGATACTGGATGTCCGAGGGAGAAAAATCTCGAATCGAGAGAAAGTCTTTGTGGTTGTTATTGCCATTCATTTTCCGGCTCCTGTCGGGACTGGCGCGTGCTCGTGCGCAAACTTGGCGAGCGTTTCGGCCAGGCCGGGCTTGGTGAGTTCTTCGACTTCATAGGTTACGCGCAGATTGGGTTTGTCGAGCTTGATCACCCGCGCAAGGTCGATGGGAGTGGCAACCAAGACGAGATCGCAGGGCGTGCGGCGGATGGTTTCCTCCAGTTCGTGTCTCTGGATCGCGCTATAGCCCATGGCGGGTAAGAGGTTGGTCAGGTGCCGATAACGCTCGTAGGTGCCGTGGATCGATCCCTTGGCATACGGCCGCGGGTCCACTAATTCGGCGGCGCCATATTGCCGCGCCGCGACCACGCCCGCGCCGTAGGGCATCTCTCCGTGAGTAAGGGTGGGACCGTCCTCCACCACCAGCACACGCTTTCCCTTCACCAGACTCGGATCGGGAATGGAGACGCGGCAGGCCATTTCAAAAACAACGGCCTTGGGGTTGTTGAGCTTAATGTTCTGGCGAACCGTCTCAATGTTGTGTGGCTCGGCGGTGTCGACCTTATTGATCACGATCACATCCGCGCGCCGCAGATTGACTTCACCGGGGAAGTACGAGAGTTCGTGCCCGGGACGATGCGGGTCTACGACCACGATTTCCAGATCGGAGACGTAGAAAGGAGTGTCGTTGTTGCCACCGTCCCACAGAATGACATCGGCTTCCTTCTCTGCCTGACGGAGAATCTTCTCGTAGTCGACTCCCGCATATACCACGGTCCCTTTAACAATGTGCGGTTCATACTCTTCGCGTTCCTCGATGGTGCATTGCTGCAGGTCGAGGTCCTCCAGGGTGGCGAAGCGCTGGACAGCCTGCGCCGCAAGATCTCCGTACGGCATGGGGTGTCGAATGACCACTGGCTTTCGACCCTGCCGGCGCAACTCTCCGGCCACCAAGCGCGAGACCGGACTCTTGCCGCATCCAGTTCGCACCGCGCACACGGAAACGACGGGAACCGTCGACTTGATCTGCGTGTGCGCAGTTCCCAGAAGCCAGAAATCGACGTCGGCCGCGACCGCTCGGGAAGCAAGATGCATTAGGGTTTGGTAGGAAACATCGCTATAGGAAAACACTACCGCGTCAATCTTGTGTTCGGCGACCAGGCTTTCCATGTCTTTCTCTTCGAAAATAGGAATGCCTTGCGGATATAAACGTCCGGCAAGTTCGGGAGGATAGCGGCGGCCGGCAATATCGGGAATTTGAGTGGCGGTGAAAGCGACTACCTGGTAGTCGGGATTATTGCGGAATAAAACATTAAAGTTATGGAAGTCCCTGCCTGCGGCGCCCAGAATCAAGATTCTCTTCATAGATATTCCTCCAACAGCAATCGTCAACTTTGTATCTTCTCCGATGGCAGCAGCCGGTGGCAGTACCGCTTGTCACAGCCCAGGGTGACTTGTAGCCTACCATAGCTAACTGCAAGATAGCACAACAGTTAACTCATTTATTGACATTCTTGCCGCCGGGTGAGGAAGGCCATAGCACTCGGCAAATCGGAAGGCAGGAGACCTGCGGCAGGACACGATTCGGCGTCCCTTGGCGTCCCGCGACTGCGCCGGTTAGCCGGACCGCTTCGATTGCGCGGTCTGATATATTTCCAGTCTCGGAGGTGTGTCCCATGTCCAGGAATGTGCGCTGCGGTCTGATTCAGGCAAGTACTGCGCTCGGAAGTAATCGCCCGTTGCCAGAGATCAAGAAAGCTATGATCGACAAGCACCTGAAGCTGATCGAACAGGCGGCGAAAAAGAAAGTGCAGATACTCTGTCTGCAGGAGCTTTTCTACGGTCCTTATTTCTGTGCCGAGCAGGACATTCGCTGGTACGACCTTACCGAGCGCGTTCCGGATGGACCGACCATCAAGCTCATGCAGGAGATCGCCGCCAAGCACAGCATGGTGATCGTGGTCCCGGTGTATGAAGAGCAGATGCCGGGCTTGTACTT
>Ga0265314_10001785_pt1 | contig 23230 bp, 21 predicted proteins | sample 4126metaG_FD_203106 | JGI IMG/M metagenome (GOLD analysis project Ga0265314, IMG submission 203106) | Rhizosphere microbial communities from Carex aquatilis grown in University of Washington, Seatle, WA, United States - 4-1-26 metaG | ecosystem: Host-associated > Plants > Roots > Rhizosphere >... | reverse complement strand
CGTTTCAATGGGCGTGAAGGCCTTGCGGCTTCAACGGGGCCGCGCCCGCGCGGGCGCGGAAATGGTCTCTCTGTTACTCCTTCTGGCGCAAGCCCGCAATACTTCAATTGCGACTGCCTGCGCTGTTTGTGTTGCTCTTATGTTCATACTGTCCGTGGTCTCGTCATTATTCTTTCACTGTAAGGTGGTTACATCATGCGAGCGCCAGCGGGGTTTTTCGCATCACCTCACCGCTCGCGGGTTAAGTTGTCAAAGATCACCAACGTCTCAAACCACATAACACGGCGCATCCAGCTTCGTGTAGGGCAATCCAAGCGCGGTAATCACCCGGTCACCTCGCCCTTCCGACGGACCCAGCCCGACAAAAATCACCTGGTCTTCGTCGTGGTTGATAATTTCGCCCAAGGCTGCTTCCAGTTCAACCTTTTCCGATGGATTCAGGTCACACTCGAATACCGAGAATTGCAGGTGGTCGCCAAAATTGCCACAGGTCTTAAACACTTTCCGCAGCCGCTTGGCATCCGCAACATCGTAACAAACTAAATAGGTCGTGCGCATAAGTCACCTCGTCATCAAAGGAATATATTCACTGATTTCGCCCGTCAGTGTTTTTGCCAATAGTCGCGCCTGCAACTCAAGCGCCCGACGATAACTGACCTTGTAGTCGAACAACGGATGCGTGATGAGCGAACTCATGCGCTGCTCATACGTCTGGAAAAAGCGTTTGCGTCCCGGTGCGGTGAGATTCACCGCCTGACCGGCACGCACAAAATCCTTTTCTGTGACAACGCGATTGTTGATGCAACTCAACACTGTGGATTCCGCGATTAGCGGCCTGAACTCTTCCATCAAATCCAGACCCAACGCCGGTCGTCCGAAACGTGGTTGATGGTAGAATCCCAGGTATGGATCAAAACCCACCGCCAGTGCGGCCAGTGTGCAATCCTTGGACAACATACTGTATGCCAGTGAGAGCATGGCGTTGACGGGATCGGTTGGCGGACGGCGGTTGCGATTGCTAAAGTTGAAATTGAATGCGAGTTGCTTATTGTCTTTGATCGGCATTTCGAGGCCGGGCAGGTCGTCTTCAATTTTGACCATGCCGCTGAATTGCTGGAAATACTGGCTCGCTGCCGCACCCTCAATTCCAAGAAGTTCTTCGATGGAAGTTGCGACCAGCGCATCCTCGGATGCCCGCTTGAGTTTGCCAATGATCGCCTCTGGCGGCTCCAGATGATTTCGCATCAGCAGTGTGCGATGGTTGCGAATCTTGCCATGCACAAACTGCCTCGCCAACGACAGGCACATCATTTCATCGCGTGCCAATCGGAATTGTTCCATGCGCAGAAACACGTTCTTCAATGAGTGGCCGCGAGTAATTCCATAAAACCAGCCGCCCATAGAAAAATAGGTGACTGGAATCTCCTGTTCACAGAGCGATTGAATTGCCTGCGTCGAGATTTGTATGTTGCCGAACAATGCCACATGCGAGACATCCCGCATCCGAACTTCCTCAATGACCCGGTCTTTTTCTTTGACAACCAACACCTCGTCCTTGCATCCCACACGATAACCTGGAGTGTTCAGATAAAGCGCACGGGTATCGTCTCGCGCGGCAATCAATCTTCGAGGCGGCTCGCCCGTTGGTCGTCTCGAATCTTCAGACGGCTCGATTGCAGGCACGCCCGTTTTCTCCCGCGCACTTACGTCTATCGAAATTTGTGCCAGCATCCGCGTTTCGTCCGGCAAACAAACTGGCGCGAGCGAACAACGCACGCACTTCGGCGAATGGATCAACGGTGCCGGAATTGGCCCGACGATGACTCGTTTGGCCTCGGCAATGTTTTGCAGAATCCAGTTTTCAAGTTCGGGAGTGATCGGCAGGCGAACGCGCTGCTTGGTGGCACGATAATAGATGACGCCCTCGTTGCAGGTGTAGCCGTTGTCACGCAAAATAAGCGCCTGTAACCCAAGTTGCATCTTGTCGGTGTCCCACAATTCGTTGGCCTCCTCTCCTTCTTTGGGCGCACCCGCCTTGTAGTCCACCGGGCAGACCTCTAGCGCTGTGAGCAAATCTGCCTTCTCCGCCTTGGTTTCAACCAAGTCCATCTTCGCCACGATACCCAGCCGCTCCGAACCCATTTGCACGGAACGCGAATGAATGGTTTCGGGTTCGGCGTTTTTCGTTTCAGGCTCTTTGTTTGATGAGTCAGCAGCATCAGTTTTTGTTCCTTCCACTTCTTTCGGTTTGTCGGCTTCCGACTTCTGCTTGGCCTTCGGCAAAGCGCCGCTGCCCGAATCAACGCGCTGGTGTATGGCACCGCCGCGCACCGTATCCACGCTCTCGACAAAAACACCCTCGACAAATTCGTAATAGAACAACCGCTGACAGTAAACGAACTCGTTCAACATCCGCGCGGGAATCTGCTGCGGTTCGGCCTCGGCGCTTAATTTACGCGCTGAGATTTCTGGTGGCGCGGGTGTCTGCAAACTTGCATCTTGAGACGGCGGTGGATTCAAGACAGGGGGAGCCGTGACTTCAGCGAACGGCTTCGGCGCTTCGCTCGGCTGCGCTTCGGCTGGTGCAATGCGCACCACAATCTTCAATTGCTTTGGCTCGGTCGTGGACTGGCGCGATTGGCGGTTGCCGCCAGACCTCGCCCCGGAAGTTCCGGGCGAAAGACCCCTTGGCGTCAGTGACGATTCCGGTTCGCTCAAACGATTTTCGGACGTAGCCGATGGGTCTTGGTTATTCATAATCTTGATTGGTTGCGGGCGATTTGAATCATGTCATCAAAGGCAGCGAACAGTCCCAGTCCAGAATGCCTCCCTCCACCAATGCAAATTGGCCCAGGGACTTTGATTATCTGACCGTCGGAAGAGCGCCATGTGATGCGGACGTGTAGGCGGCGATAGCGGCGGTGTTGTTCAGGCACAGCGTATTGCGATGCGAGCTGCACACCCGGCCAAAAGCCAGAACTACGCCAGTCGAGTTCAGCATCGTGAGCCATCACTTCGGAGAAGCCAGACTGGCGAATCGCTTTTCGCAGCAAGTGTTCGATGCGCTCATCGAGCTTGCGGAGAATTTCCGTTTTTTCCTCGACGGAAAGTGGCTGTGCTCCATTGGCACTGAGGCGCTGGCGAAGCTTTCGCGGGTCGTCGTAGCCAGGGAGGATGACGGGTGTGACGGTGGCCCAGGTCGCGGATTTCTCAAGATACGGGCGGATCGCGCCGTCGCTCTCGCCGTGGCGGAAAATGAGCGCGGCGGTCTCATGCGTTTTTTCATTGGTGAGTTCCTGACCGTCGAGGCGCTGCGTAAATCGGCGAAACTCTTGTGGTGCGAGACTGCCGCGCGCCGTCACGAGGACGCGGCGGATGTTGCCAACGACGCGTTGCTGTCCTTCGCGCATTTCGATGCTGGGCAACGGCAGAAATGCAATGCGTGCGCCCTCTACGGGCTGGTGCTGTGCGCCGGGCGTCTCGGCATGGCCAAGAATAATGCGGCGCGCAGCCTCGTCGCTCCATCCGATGCAACGCGAAATCTCCGGGCGGCTTGCGGCGTGCCGGAACATCCCGGCGACATGCAGGCCGCGCCTCGCCGCATCGAACGCGCGAAAGCCGCTGTCGTCTGGCATTCTCAAAACAAACACCGCGCACGGAAATCTCGGTGCCTCCGAGCCGGAGCGATAGTCCGTGATGCCGAAAACGGTCAACGGCGGAACGGGAGCAAAACTGCCGTTGCTCGTAACTCGATTCAGAAAAGCGTGATGGCGACGGTTCAAGTCTTCCAGCGTGCCTGCTCTTGGAGTGCGGAGCGAAGTATCAGTTCCGTCTGTCGCTGGCTGCCAGCGTTCGCCGGGCAGTTTCACTGCGCTGGCTTCATCAACCACCGAAGCGTCAGCGACGACTAAATCCACGCCCCAGCCGACGTGCGTGATGGAGCGCACGGCGGCGAAAAGGACTTCACGATGCTCCGCAAAACCAATGGGCGCATTTGCGAGGTTCCACACGAAATGCACCGCCGTCTCGTCGGGGACGATGAGCGGGCGGATTGCTTTCTCGGTGCGGTAATCCGCGATGCTTCCTTCGCCGGCGCGCGACAAAGATTTGCCGACGAGGTCGCCTACGTTGTCGGGAATGTAGAGACGATAGCCCTGGGCCTCACGCGCAGGTGGCGCGGCAATGGTGGGCGGTGGCAATTGCTCAAACCACCGAAGCGCAGGTTCCGCATGGCGCAGTCCACGTCGTTCGTTCCAATGGGCGGCGGAAGCGGCGACGATGGCCTGATACAACCGTAACGGCGAGGGAGGCCACTCGGGTTCGCCTTGATCGGCGCGCCCGTGAAACGCTCCATCGAGGAAGCGGATGCTAATACAGAGATATTCCGGCATAGGAATGTCCGGTTATTCAGCTTTTGCTTCGGCGTTCTGTTCAGCGTCCGCGCCGGAGTCAGCCGCATCAGCCTTTTTCGCCTTACTCTTTTTCCCGCCTTTGCCTTCCTTCTTGGCTTCCTTCAGATCTGTTTCGGCAAGTTTGGCGTCGAAGACCACATTGCGATTCTCGCCAACTCCGAAAGCCTTTGCCGCATCTTTGGCGAAAGCCAGAGCCTGTTCATGTGTGACAGCGAACGGCACGCGCCTACCGTCAGGAAAAACTTCGTTCGATTGCCGACCCATACCGTCGCGGGTGTCGGAAACGAGCAGCGTTCCTTGCCGAATGTAGCCACCGGGCAGCCGTGTGAATGCGACGAGCGCCAGACCTAGAATGTATCTCTGAAGGCGTTGGGTGGATTCCTTGTCCGAGCCAGCTTTGATGAGACTCAGCGCGGCAAGCGCAAGTGTCGCGTCCCGGCGGATTCCGCCGTCGGCAATAACTCCTCCGTGAGTGTTCTCCTTCTTCGTGATTGGCACATGGGTGAATCCACGTTGTGCGAACGGATGCTTGCCGATGATTTTTCCTTCCGAGTCACGCAGGTCTTCCGGCTCCGTCAGGACTCCTGCGGCCACGTAGTCCATCGTCGGATTGAATTGGGCATGGCGGGTTAGTCGTCGCACGTTGTAGGCGCGAATCGTCGAGGCGATAAGCCGTGGCATTTTTGCCTGAGTCTTTCGGGAATCCCAAACGCCGAAGACGAGCGACGTGGGAGCGATTTTCGCCAACGCTGTGGCGTTTCCGTCGAGCAACTCCCTGAATGCTTTTTCCAATTCCACTTGAAGCGGCGTGCAGCGGACGATGGCATCGCCAGCACGGTGGCTGGCTTGGAGCAAGTTCACGAATTTTGCACCTGCCTTGATGACGACTTGAGGAACAAGCTCGGCGTATTCTGGCTCGGTGAAGATCGGCTCAATGCGATTTGATTGCGCACCGACGGTGTCAATCAGCGCAATCTTTTCGCCATTGGCTTCGCCATCAATGTTGTAGCCGCCGGGAAAGCCATCGCCGGAGGCAAAGGTGGGAGGAAATAGAACGCCGTCCGGTCCTTCCACCGGGACAAGGTATTCGCGGATGACCAGCGCGGCAGGGCCGGCGCTGGTGAGGTATTTATCGAATCGTGTGATGTCGTTGCTCATGGTTGTGATGTGGTTATTGGTTTTGCGGTGATGAAAGCCTTGTGTTTTCGCTGGCCCGTGCGGAACCAGCTCTCGAAGCGGTAGCCGCGCGCTCCAGCATCAGGCAGAAGCCCCGCCGCCGCGACGGGTGCGAGCACGGGAGGCAGCGGGAGAGACCATGTGTGGTAGTCGAAGAGGCGCGGCTTGCCTGCGGAGACCGGGCGCACGCGCTGTAATCCGATGAGGCAGAGGAGTTCGACGGCAGGCGAAGCGATGGTCGTCATGCCGAGGTCGTTCGGCGCAAAGCCAACGTCGCGCGAGTGGGCGTTCGGACCACGCCGGGCGTCGAAGTAGAACGGCTCAACCTTCTTTTCCAAATCGTCGGGGTCGAACGCCACCATGCCGACGTTGAGAATTTCAGCGGTGGAAAACACCGGGTCACGCATCGCGTGCTGCATCGCGCGGGTGATGCGGAAACTCTCCATTGTTCCGGCCCAAACTTTGAGGTCGGACGAGGTTTTGTCCCCGCTTTTCCACCAGTCGAGACGAAGGCCAAATGGCGTGGAAATCTGGATGGGCGAAGCGGTCGTGTCGTCGGCGTCGAGTTGCTTCAATTCGGCGACAACGATGCGCGCAATGAGCGTTTCGAGCGATGGCCCCTCGGAAATCACAAACGAATCCTTTTCAAAACAACCCAACGCGCCGGGACTGAGCCGCGCGGCCAATTCCAACAGGCCGCAGCAGGCGAAGAACTGGCCGGGGTTCGTGGCATCCACACGGATGCGGATGGTGTGGGCGGGTTCACTCATGACGTTGGCTCCGAAAGCGGTTCGATGCCCGCGCTGGCGGCGTAGTCGGCGGCGCGGAGCAGGGATTCGAGATAGGCGATACCCCAGCGGCCAAAGCGGCGTTGCAGCCGGGCAAACCGGCACGGCACTTCGGCGGCGAGGTGCTGTGCGTTGGCATGAGCGGCGTCTGGGTCGAAAGATTCGTCGGTGGGGAAATGCGGTCGTCCCCGCCCGTGATGTGCGGCAATCAGGTGAAGCAACAAGTCTTTTTCATCCGGTGGCAGAACGCGGAATGCCTGCTCTTTCTCCGCGTCGAGCAGCGAACCGAATTCGTGGCGATACGGTTCCGCGAGAAGGCGCGGACGGAGTTCCGGCCCGGCTTTCGCCAGCCATCGCGTCGCATCCATATTTCCAATGCCGCGCTGCCAGTAGAGCCGCCGTTTGCCGAGGTCGTGAAAACGTGCCGCGAGGATGACGCATTGTGCGAGCGACGACGGCAGCTTGAGCTTTTCCACAATAGCCCGCGCGTGCGCTTCCACATCGTGCGAGTGGTCGTCGAGCGGGATGGATTTGCCCGCATTCCGCAGACTATCCGCACCGGAAGCTTTCGGGGCTTCCAGCCAGAGCCAGTATCGAGTGGTGAGAGCTTCCTCGGATTTTCCATTCAATTCTTCGTCGTCGCGCAGAGTGTCAATCATGCGGACGAGGCGGAGGTCGCGGTGTTCATGTGGAACATCTGTCGTGGCGGAACGAATCCGGCGGCGGAGTGGTTTACCGTCCGGGCCATCAACGATGTCGGCCACGTCGAGTGACGAACCTTCGGGAGCCGGTGCTTTTCCATCCAGCAGCCCACGCTCGGACAGACCGCCAATGGAAGGCGGCAGCAGAATCGTGCGCCCGTAGAGAAGTTCTTCTGTGTCTTTCTCCGCGAAATCCCGCAGCAGTTTCACTTCAACACTGGCATCATCGGACACGAGCCAGACGTGCGGTTGCATCTCGGAGTTCGCCGTGACGTTGTTTGCCAGCTTGGCCAGTTCGCCCCACACCCGGCTGGAGCGGTCGCGCAGCAATTCGTGCGGTTTGAGCGGGAAGTCAGCGAGCAATTCTTCTGGCGGATAAACGCTGCTCAGGGATTCACCGATGATTTCTACTTCGTCTCGCCAAGCGACGTGAGTTTCCGGAGGCTCCCATTCCGCTTCCCCATGCAAATACGGCGCGACAGGCGGACGCCCCGGCAACGGGCCACGGATGGTGCTCATCGTCCATGCATCGAAAAGGATGTCGGTCGCAGGCCGAATCTTCGGCTCCGGGCTGAATGCGGCGCTGCGGGCCACCGGGTCGAGCTGACCGAGGGCGTGTGGGCTGGCGTTGCCATCGAGTTGGCGAAGCAAGGCGAGTGTTCGCGCACGAGCGTCATCCATCGGGTCGTCGGCTTTGAAGCTCTCCGGGTGGACGACATCAATCGTTGAATCGGTAATGTCTCCGAAACGGTTCACACGCCCGAACCGCTGGGCCATGCTCTCAAAGGTCGAGAGGTCGCAGATGAGTTCATCCGCCGAGAGATTGACGCCGACTTCACCGGCACTGGTGGCGACGAGATACACCGTGCCATCCGTGGGTTTCTGCGATGAATCCGGGCGCGATGACGGTGAGAGAAAACGTAGGAACGTCGAATCTTTCACCAACTCGTCACGCTCTTTTCCACGCATCGTGCCGGTGAGGACGACCACGGGTAGCTTGGCCTTGCCAATGGCGGACTCGATTTTCTGAACAGCTTCGACCGAGCGCGCAAAGACGAGAACAGCCCGCCCGGAATCACGACGGGCTAGCGAGAGTTCGCTAAGCTTGTCGGCGAGTTGCTTTTCGTCGGCAATGGCGGTGAGACGCAGTCGCTTCGTCGCGTGGATTCTCCGTCGCACGGTTTCATTCGCTTTGTCAGCCTCACTCAGTCTGAGAGGCGGCGTAGAATCATCCGCCGCCGCGCCGTTTCGATTCGTCGCCGAGAGTTGCAGCACACGCAGTGGGCGGCTGTCTCCGCAACGCTTCTGTTCGTCCACGATGGAATTCAACAGCGTCTGAAACGCTGGCTCCAGATGCGCCTCATCATGCACCAGCAGCACATCCTGCCCGAGCAACGCCGCGTGATGCGGGCGCGCCTTGAACCCGCATGTGTAGCGGCTGAAAAGCAACCCGCTCCCAATCATGTCCACGGTCCCGACAATGACCGCAGGCCGCGCAGGATCGGAGCACCACTCGCGATTGTCCGCGAACTGACCGCGCAGCGTGCTGAGGGCCAGCGGCATGTCCGTCGGCACGGCGCAGAGCTTCGTGAGCGATGCGAGCAAGTCAGGCATTTCACCGAGTTGCTTGCGCAGTCGCTCCACTTCTGCCGTCGTCTGATCCACGACCGTTCGCCGGTTGACGACATAAACCAGACGCCTTGGCACTTTGTCGGGATGAGTGAACAGCGCAATGAGCCAGATTGCGACGACGGATGTCTTCCCAAGTCCTGTGGGCAGGTCTGCCGTCGAAGGAATTTCGCCTCGGCTGAAACGCTCATAGAGCGACTGTTGCCACGGAAATGGACTTGTTCCCGTAAGCGCCGGAAAGAGTTTGGTGAACACAGTATTCAGCATGTTGTTCCGCAGTCAGACTCGTAAGCAGGAAACACTTTTGCCCAGGCCGTGCCAGAATCGTTCCCCGCCAAACGGGATTGGTAGTCACAGGGCGTGTTGCCCGTGGCGGATTGGAAAAAAGTATCGAACGGAAGTTGGCTCATGATTGGCCTCCCTCTTGACGTTGTAATGCAAAATGTCTGGACATTGACTGCCTTTGTTAATCTGGCGTCGCGCCAAGGCCAAATCCGCGCTGCATTTTTCTTGGCGGGTTTTATATCTATATCAAACACAACCCCGATTGCGAGCGTGAAAATTACAAGGATTGATGGATTGCTCGGCACGCTTTGGTTGGGATATTGGCGTGGAGAAAACGGAGAGTCCTGCCGTGAAGTATTTAGCGGAACGGCGGGAGAAGCGAAGTCGTGGAAGCCCTGTTCCTACGAGGTCAGGCGCGCGAAGTGTAGCAAAGGGATGAGCAGACTCCCATGTTTTTTGCCTTTCGCGGACATCCCAGCATCAAGCGCAATTTTTTAGCCGCCAGTCAGCGAAATTTCGCTTCAAGCACAACACCGATAGTAATGCCAATCACCATGCCGATGGCAATCAGTCCGAGCCAGGCCAGCCAGTCCCGTCTTAATTGCACCCCATTGATCCGGTCATCCAGGTCCTCGCAGGTTTTACGAAACATTTCTCCGCCAGCTTTCAGGTCGTTTTTGATGTGATTATATGAGGAAATCCCGTCGTCCAAATGCTTTCTAATATCTTGGGTGAACACCCCGATGGATTTCAACTGGCTGCGAAATGAACCGGAAGCCTGATCCAACGCCTCGGTGTGCGCTTTGACGATGTTTTTCAATTCATCGGCCTGGTCTTCACCGACGGCAGAAAGATTTTTAACCAGCTCGGCAGTTTGCCGACGATATTCGGCCAGATGCAGTTCCAGCCATTTCCGGGAATCATTCAATGAGCGCGGAATGCTGGCCGCTGCCTGCCACTGTGCCCGTGTCAGCATCGCCAGTTGGACCGGGAATCCGTTTTCATCCCCGTCATTCCACTCCGCCAAAATTTTTCTCATCCGTTTGGCTTCATCAGGGGATAGCCCGACGCAGAGCAGGTCAAAATCAGTGTCCTCCATATGTTATTCCTCAAAATTTAATTGCGGTTGGGGTTCGGCCTTTGTTTTCTCCTTCGTCGCGGCAGGTTTTTCCTTCGGAACAAACTCGGTCGGCAACAGCAAATCCGCGATGGCGTCGTATTGGCGGAACATTTTTTGCATTGCCCATTGGATTTCACCGGCCAACAACCGTTCCAAGTGACCGGCTTCAACGTGCGATAATTCGGCGAAGCTCAAGCCGCGTTTGGCGATAGCCTCCGCTTTTTCAATCGCCAGCAGTGTGGTCGGCGTGACGGCTGGCAGCGTCACGGACTTCGCGCCGAACTCCATCAACTGCTTTTCCAGTTGCGAGCCTTTGAACAAATCGCCGCGCGCCTTGGCGGGATTGTGGACAATGCAATAGTCCACGCGGTCGCCTGCGTAGAAAAATAATCTGCCCGCGTTGGTCATGCTTTCCGTGTCGTCGGTCGGGAACAGGAAAAATGTCAGCCGGACGCCCTGTTCGGCGCACACGTCCAGCACTTGTAATTCCTCCAATGCGCCCAAGATCAGCGCGTCAGCCTGGGCGCGGGTGTCAATGACGTGAACCGGGGCGGAATCTTTCAGCACGCGCCGGAACAAACTTAACAAAGCAGTTTTGCTCTCCTGCTCGTTGCCAAGCTGATACGAACGGACCGCTTCACGATGCCGATAGGCGAAAGTGTGATGCCGGTCGTCGAGGTCGGAGCCGTTCCACGGCACGCCGAGCTTGTCGAGCCAGGCGGTGCGGAATTCGGCTTCAAAACTTTTGCCGAGATTGCCTTTGGATTGGGGATTGAGGTGGATGCGTCGAGTTGTGTTCATATATTTGTTGGATCGTTTAATTTCATGTCTTCGGGATTTGGCCGGCGAACCTCGCGCAGTGGCGGAGTTGCGGCCAAAATTGGTTTTCGTGCCGGTGACGGTGCGATTCCGGTTGGGGTGGTGGCCGCCTTCGGCACAGATGACGTTTCTTCCCAATGCGTTTGCACCCGGCGCTGAATGTAACGGCGATAAAATTGATGAACGCCCTGCGCGGTGATGGCGCAGCCTTTTTCACTGAAAAGCACGGCGGCAATTTCCTGCCATGTCCTGCGTCGCTGGCGTTGTTCACGGATGAAATCCACGAATGGTTCCAGCCGGCTGTGAAAAGCCCGCCCGCCGCCGCAGCGTTTGCGCTTCACCGGCCCGCCATCGTTGATGATGTCTTGATTCATCAACGCAAAGTTTAGGGCGTTTTGCGCCAAAGCTGTTAGCGCATACTCGGAGGATTAAATGGCAAAGGTGGCTGATTGGGCCGGATAGTGTCCGCGATTCAGTTTTCGGGCGTTGAATTCCGTTGACGCGACGTGTTGAATCGCGTTGAGCGGCGTTGACGATGGATGTTGAAAGGCGTTTAGCCGCGTTGAAATCGTCAACACCCGTCAATGGATTTCAACGCCTGATTTTTTCTGTGCCGTTTTCCGAAGCGAATGCTTCGGGGATGGTGTCTAACAAAATGACCGGCTTTCAAATTCCAGAAAGCCGCCACAAATCACGTTCGATTGAACGTATAAAATTACCGCACTGATGTGAAAATAACGAAGCACTGAACGGGCGATCTGAAACCGGCAGCGAAACGGAGCAGGTCGGGAGTGGCATGAACGGACGAAGGCGGAGTTGAGCGCGGTTTTAGAACGCCCGGTGAGTGCGTGACCGTCTAGGTTTCATTTGAGGCGATTTGTCTGGCCGGTTTCCGAGTGCCCGCAGGAAAGCCGGCCAGTCAAAGCGCCGATTCATTCCAATTCGTTTTACCTGGGCTAAGACAGGTTTGAATTTGAGGTTCCGCAATGCTTACAGTAGTAGTTCATAGTTGAATGTTGGCTATTGTCAGTAATGCGAAAGCTTACGTCGCAGTAGTTTGTATGGAGGATGAGTTTGTGTTTTCCGGCAGCAGATCAGCGATGCCTACGTTGTCATACCATTCACCATATATGGCTATGAACCTAGTGGTCACTGCGCGAATAAGCGATTGGCGAAAAGCTACATTTTCTTCTCGGCTCAAGTATTTCCCGTCAAAGAAACCCGATGGCGTGGATTTCTGCCACAATGTCCAGTCGTGATCGTCGGCAATAAAACTTAGGTGCCTCTTCTGCTCTGGACTGGATAGACCATACCGCTCGCGCTCCAGGTCGTTGACATTCTCGAATTTGTCCTGCGGAGTCGCATCACCGTCCGAACGGTTGATGTCGAACGGCCACGCTCTAAAATTGCCCATTGTGCCATGCCAATCCTTGATTATTTGCGGTATATTATGCCGGCCCGCAACGTAATTCTGAGCGTGAACATGATCGTAGTCCCAAGGGCAGTTAATGTCTTCCATTTGATCCGGCAAAGAGGGGTCATAGTCTTGAAAATGAACCCGAATCAATCCACGCTGGGCGTAGAGCAATAAATCTTGTCGCCGCCGCCAATCCGCTAACCTGCCGATAAGGTCACGCCATGTTCGAGAACTGGCAGAAGATAGATCGAACTTGCTTCCGTCCTCTCGGGGAGGACGTTCCCAAAAGCCTTCAAAAGAGCGGCGATACCATGCCATCACATCTTCAGGCAGTGCATCGGGCTGCATCCGTTTGCCCCAATTCCACGCAGTCCAGCATTCGCCCCCCGCATCGAAATTCGGGAAATCGGTCACCCGCGCAGTTATGAAATCGGCCAAAACCTTAGGAGGAACAAGGGGTAACATAGGAACAGTGTCGTCAGAGCCAAGGCGTAACGTCAGCATGAATGTCGAATGTGAGAAGAAACCCTCCAACTCTTCCACGGCACAGGACTGAAGACGTTTCCAAAGTCGGCTAACACACTGTCCGGGATCGGCGGCGAACCATGCGAACGCCGTAACCATCCCGACGATTCGACGCCTATCCCGGCTGTCCATCGCACAAGGATCTTTGCCTGCTGTCAGCATCCGGTCAACCCATCGAAGCAGTAGAAACAGAACGTCGGGTCGAGACCTCGCAATGCCACAAGAAAGCACAACAGGCAAACCGAATTCTCCGTCTTCGAGCAAAATTTTAGTTGTTCTGAAAATCCGATGGCCCTTGTCTCGGATGAATTGCTGCATCCGTTCCTCAAGATTATCGTCGCGGAGCAGTTTGCGGAAGCCAGATACATTAGGCGTCGGCGGAAGCGTCCCCTCATAGTCACGCGAAGACGCCAGCACCAATCGTGTGGCCAGCAGCACCAATCGAGGTGCCGGAATAATCTTGAACTGCAATTCTTCGACACATTTTTGAGCATCTTTCCATGCCGATTTTAGTAGCGAGTAAATCAACTCCTCGCCATCGAGTGGTGTCCCTTTTGTGTTGACCCGAATGAAGAGCGTTTCTACCGGGTCTCTGACGGTCACGTCTTTTACCGGCTCTTGTGGATCAGCATCAGGGCGCAGCACCAAGGCGGGTATGATCTTCTCCTGCAAGCATGCTGACAAGCTGCGAAGGAGGTCGTTTAGATGTTTGACCAATCGTGGGTCGCTGCCATCCAGTGCTGTGGTAATTCTTCTTGCCCAATCCCAATCCCGCAGTTCAGGTAGCACGGCGTTCCATAGGGGCACCTGCTGCAATCTGCCACGCAGAGCCGTAACGGGATCAACCTCTTGAACCGCCTCCAACAGAAGCGCCACCGGAATCGGGGCGTCGGCGTCATAGGGCCATGCACATCCCAAGGGAATCTGAGCCGGCCGCTTGTCTCTCAAGTTCGGACTTGCGCAGCAAAACGCCTCCATCGCGTCGTGCATCTGCTTGTTATGGATACGATATGCCGCATTATCACGCCTGTAACCCCACGGGTGAGATTTGGTGAGAACACGGAAGAGAAACCTCGCGTCGCTGGCCTCTGGAGGCGGTGAAAGATCCACCCATAATGCGGCGGGAGTTTTAGATTGCTTGGGATTCCAAGGGTTAAGGAAGCCCAACGCTATGGCATTGGCTCGCTGTTGGCCATCAAGTAGGTGAAACTCTGGGGTCCGGTCGGGCGCTGGAGATTGCTCTTGTTGAAACTTGAATGGCTGTTTACCACGGTCGCATTCAAATGGTGCGAGCAAGAAAGCCCCAATCGGAAAGCCGCGAACAAGCGAATCCCAGAGACATTCCACCTGGTGTGGTCTCCAAACAGCGCCTCGCTGCAAAGAAGGCAACGCCGCCATAGTGTCAGTCGTCAACTGTGCAACTTCTGGCAACTGCCAAGCCGCTATTTCTTTCAGCGAAAGAAACTTCGCATCATGCGTTGATTGTGATGGCATTTCTGGCGGCATTGATACCTCTCTGGTTGGCTTATGGCAATCGTCGTCGCGGCGATTTTTGTTTCTGGTTGATCAAATTCTTGGGCAATGCTGCAAAGCAGATGCTGCTGTTTCATTTTACTGACAAAAGCGTCTCGGCACCATACCCGTCTTCTGCAACAACTCGCGCAGGGTGGTTGCGTTCGCGTGTTGCATCATCGCCAGCAGCACGCGGCCGGCGGCTTCGGCGTCGGCTTGGGCGTGGTGGTGGTTAAAATCATGGCCGATGTGCGTGGTCAGGGTTTTGAGGCTGTGACTTGGCAGGTCCGGCCAGATGCGCCGGGCGAGCTGGCAGGTGCAAATATAATCAAACTTGGGTCGCGGCAGACCGAAATATTCCAGGGTCACGCGCAGATGTTCGGTGTCGAAGGCGGCGTTATGCGCAATCACGAGGTCAGCGCGGGTCAGCCGGGCCAGAAATTCCGGCGCAATGGCAGGAAATTCCGGGGCATCCAGAACATCCACATGCGTCAGGCCGTGACATTCGATGAAGTCGTCGCGAAACCAGCCGTGGCCTTTGGGTGGTCGCACCAGCCAATATGGCGACTCGGCCAGTTCGCCATCCTCAAAGACGGCCAGCCCGGCGGCACAGATGCTCACGCGCGAGTGATTGGCCGTTTCAAAGTCGAGGCTGATGAAATTCATGGTTTGCGGAAATTTCCACTATGTTTTTGGCGAGTCACGCGGATGGGTGAAGGCGGGCATGGTGGCAAGCGTAACAGGTTTTGCAATTGGGAAATTTCAGAACGGATTGTCTCATCAGGAATCACAAAATCGGTTTTGGTGCCCAGATAGATTCTTGCGCCGCCCAATTTCATTTTAATCTGGTGAATTTCAAAATCCGGACGTTGTGTTTCCAGCCAGCATAAAAATTCGTCCAGCACGTCCGTCCAGACACGCGGAACGTTGCCCAGCGCAAATCCATACCATCCTTTGCCGACCCGGTATGCCCATTTATAGAACAGCAAAATGTCCGAGGTATAATAATAATGGTCAAAGCGTTTTCCCGGCTTTGCCATGCTTCTTTTCAAATCTTGTTGGGCGCGAGCAAGCCGCTTTTTGTGTTTGGCTTTTAGTTCTTCGACGATGCCTGATTTTTTAGTTTTCATGTCCTGATTGCCTGGCTATGGGGCGAAGCCCATGCGCGGACGTGGAATTTCATCCGTGTCATTTCCAGCAAACACTTCAGCGAGCGAGTAATCGCGGGCTTGTGGCAATTTCCGGCCGAGACTCTCGGCGAGGCGGGCGGCTTGGGTGTAGTCGAGCCGGCCAAAGACGCGATGGCAAACCAAGCGACCGGGGCGCAACAGTGCCGAGTCAATGTCGGCGGCGGAACAATTGATCGTGCAGATGATTTGGAGCCGCAGAAAATCGGCGAGCATTCCATCGGACAGATTCAGGATGGCACTGACCTGTTCGCGATTGTCAGAACCACGAGTCATCAGCGCTGCGTCTGAATCCTCCAGTATGACGACAAATCTTTTAGTGGAGTGATGCCATCGCTGATCGGTCCAGAAGCCGATGAAATCGGGCCGCGAAAGAATGCCCATCGTCGAAGTCGGGATGAAGTAGAACCGATGCGACTCCTTGAGTTCACCCATGAGGTGACGAAGATAAAAGGTTTTTCCCGTGCCGGGCCGCCCCTCAAAAATCGAGAGGCCATTGGTTCTTTCACAAAGTTTTTCGACAAAACCTTGATGCCATTCCCTGCTGCCGCTGCCGTAATGAAGGGCTAGAGCTTCGGGTTTGAGAACCGTGTCGGAAGATAAAGAGACTTCTTTGGTTTTGATATTGTCGCCGTCCTGCTGAATCAGAAAAAAAATCCCGCCATGCGAAGTCGGTGGCATGGGCTTGCGATATTTCTGGCTAAACTTTGTCACCAGTTTTTCAGCTTCAACAGGGTTGGCAGCGAAACCAATAATCCTATCCTTATCGGCGTAGAGAAATGCCTGCTGCCCGAACCGAAAAGTCAGATCGTCCCATTCCTTCGTAGTGTCCTTGGCGTCTTTAGAAGAAAGTTTGCGGATTGATCGAAACAAGGTATCGGCATTCTCTGTGACCATCCGATCCAAATCCCATGACCCGTAAAATCTGCACACATGCAAACGCCCACCTCCAAAAGCCGACATTACAGGAACGTGCGGCTTGCGATATTCTTCAACGAAGGCATTCGCTTCGGCGAGGTCGCAAATCATCCTAGTCGGATTATCAGAACTCCCTGGTGCCGAGATTACCGGCCCCGATACTTGGTCGGATTGAACGGCGGCAGTCTTTAAGGATTCAGGTGCGTTTGTCATACTGCGACTTTTTGTTGTCACAGGATGCACCCCGCGCGACTGTCGTTCAAAGGAACAGAATGTCCCCACTCCCTGTCCGATGGCACCGAAAAAAAATTACCTTACTGGCACCACCAGCGGCTTATTTTTGAATTCCGCCCGGAGCCGGCTGATGCGTTTGGGGCTGGTGCCCGGCACCCAGCCGAGACCAGCGCATAGGAATTCATGCTTTTTTTCACCTTTCAAGCCAAGGCGGAGGGCGTCCCGGTCTAGCTGGCGAAGTTTCTCCGCCGCTTGCATTCTTTCGACCAGTCCTTCGGCAAGGGCTGAACCTTGGCGTCCGGGGACGCGAACGCGATGGAGACTGGCAATGGCATCCCAGCGGATGTCGCGTTTCGGGTCGAATGACCAATAGGCCGGAATGTGAATCATCGTCCCGTAGGGCGTGAGGTTGACGGCGAGTTTGAGCAGAAGCGGTTCGTCGTGCTGCATTCCATAGAGATTCCACCGCAGGCAGAACGCATCAAATGCCGCGTGAAAAACTTCCTCGCGGCGGCGCACATTGACGGAAAATGACGGACGCAGATTGCGCTCGGCGGTCATGGTCCGGCGGATTACGCCCTTGTGGTCGCAGTAGGCTTGGACATTGAATGCCGCCTTGATGCGCGCCCATTGCTGGCGAAGTTGTGGATCGTTGCGTATGGCAATTTCATTTTGAGAATACTTGGCCTGCGTTTTGACCAAGTTTTCGTAGGTGCCTTTCTGAACATGGAGTTCGTGGTCGGCCACCGCCGCGCAGACAACATCATCGGGTGGTTCGGGCAGCAGGTCTATGAGCAACCGGTGCCGGGCGTTCAGGTGTTTCCCCTTTTCCAGAACAGACAGGCAATCTTCCAGCACATCCTGGATATTGAACGGCCAGAGCGTGGTCGGGACGAACATCCATTTGTAAAGCCCGCGCAGTGGTTTAACCACCGCCTCGTCCAGCTTTCCGATGGCAGAATGGTAACGCTGGAGTGCTTCCCCGGCCCACTCCGCCCGGTCAAAGGCGCGGGCCTGGAGTTTTTTCAGGTCGAGATTGAGGGCTTTGGTCATGTTTTTTCTGTGGCGTCGAGCATATCCCAGCACCTGAATGAATCCAAGTGCTGAGAAGTCTGGCAAGGGGGACAGTAGGTGGGGGAAGTCATTTTGTGCAATGATTGCACAATGTTAGCCCTGAAGTCTGGCAGGCTGGCCGTTGTGAGAATGAAGTTCACTGTCCCCGTTTCCGCTGCCGGAGATCGGCGGAAAACGGAGGTCTCATTTTGTGTAAAGATTACACAAAACGAGAAATTATTTCGGCCATGCTTGTGCCGAATGAAAAAATTATCAGCCAAGTGCATTTCGTGTATCAGCTACACCCGCGCAGGAAACGATTCAGGCAAATTGCCAGGCGTGACTAGATTGTGGGAAATACAAATTGCGTGCCTGGCACGCCTTTGCCGGTTCGCCTGCGGGTAAATTGGCAAAACGATGAATGAAGAAATTTACGATTGTTCCAAAAACGAACAAAGCCTTTTGAAAAACCGATAAAATAGCGCCTTATGTTTACTGCCGTCGCGCATAAAAATCTGGGCGATGCCGAGAGCTACTTCGATGAGCATCTGGCGCAGAACGATTACTACGCCGCCGGTGAAATCCGGCCCGGCCAGTGGATCGGCGCGGGCGCAGAACGGCTGGGATTGAAAAACGTCGTCACCCGCGAACAATTTCAGGCGCTGTGTGAAAACCAAAATCCCGAAACCAGCGAACGACTGACGCAACGGCAACAAAAAGAAGACAAGCGGCGCGTGTTTTATGATTTCACCTGCTCGGCACCAAAATCGGTTTCCGTGCTGGCAATGACATTGGATGATGACCGGTTGGTGACGGTGCATGAGGAGGCCACACGCATTGCGTTCCGCGAACTCGAAACCTTCGCCGCAACCCGAGTCCGCAAGCAGGGCAATCAACGAGACCGGACGACCGGCAATCTGGTCGCCGCCGCGTTCACGCACACGAGCAGTCGCGCGCTTGACCCGCAGTTGCACACGCATTTCACCGTGTTCAACGCCACGTTTGATGAAAGTGAACGGTGCTGGAAAGCCCTGCAAGCGGGCGGAATGTATGACGCCATCCGTTACGGGACGACGGTTTATCGGAACGAACTGGCGAAGCGGGTTCGAGAGATTGGCTATCGAACCGTTCCAGCCAAGCACGGTTTTGAAATCGAGGGCGTCGGCCCGGATGTCCTGAAACGGTTTTCCAAGCGGTCGCAACAGCGTGACGCGGTGGTGAAGGAGCTGGAGCAAAAGCTGGGACGCAAATTGTCAAATAATGCCATCGCCCTGGCGGTGCATCAAAGCCGGGCGAAAAAAGTCAAAGGCATTTCGACAACGGAAGTGCGTGAACGCCAGTTGGCGCAATTACAGCCCGATGAATTACAGGCGCTGCAAAAACTTTCAACATCAGTCCAACGCACTCGTCAACCGCGCATCGCCGGACTGGAAAATCAAACCCTGAATTACGCCGTGGCCCATGTCTTCGAGCGCAAATCGGTCGTGCCGGAGCATGAACTGTTGAACGCGGCCTTGTCGCAACGTCTCGGCGAAGTGGATTTGCCGGCGTTGAAAGCAACCATGAAGTGTTCGGCGGACCTGGTCAAAACCGAGCGTGGATTTTCCACGCGGCAGATTTTGGCAACGGAACTGGATTTGATTCAAATCGTCAACGCGGGATGCGATGCCGTTGCACCATTGCATCCCGGTTATCGGCCTGCCGACTGGCTGGGCGAAGATCAACGCCGGGCGATTTATCATGTCCTGCGCACCAGTGACCGCATTACCGGCCTGCGCGGGTTGGCTGGCAGCGGTAAAACCACTGCGTTGCGCGAACTGGTTGCCGCCTGCAAAGAGGCAAAGATAGAACCGTTGTTCTGCGCGCCAACGGCGGCAGCAACCGAAGTGTTGAGAAAAGAAGGATTCGAGGCGAAGACGCTGCAAAGCCTGTTGCTGTCCAAACAACCATTGTCCAAGGACAAGCTGGTTGTGCTGGATGAGGCTGGGGCGGTGGGCATGGATGACATGAAGCGGCTGTTTGATTGCGCGACTGATGCGCGAATCATTTTGTCCGGTGACACCGGGCAGCACGCTTCGGTTGCGCGTGGCGATGCGCTGCGGATTTTGGAACGGCATTCCAACTTCAAGTCCGGCCAGTTGACGGCCATCCGGCGGCAACGCAAGGCCGAATATCGCAAGGCCGTGGAACTGGCGGCGCAGAAACGCACTGTGGAAGCGTTCGCGCAGTTGGAACGCATGGGCGCGGTGGCAGAGTTTTCAGACGGCAACCTTCACGACTCGGCAGCGAATTCATATTTGAAAGCGTTGGCGGAAAATAAGTCCGCGCTGCTGGTCGCGCCGACGTGGAATGAAATTGAAGCGGTGACGGAAAAAGTGCGGGCCGCTTTGAAAGCCTCCGGTCGGCTGGCCGGTGAAGAAAAAGAATTTCAAGTGTTCGATTCGCTATCATGGACGGAAGCACAAAAACGGGATGCGCGGCAATATCGTCCCGGCATGGCGATTCATTTTCACCGGACAACGCACGGCTTTGATAAAAATGAAATGGTATCAGTGGTCGCCGTCGAGAATGATTCGCTCAAAGTTCAACACGCCGATGGTTCCGAAAACATTTTCCCATTGGGTGCAGGCATCGCCTGTGATGTGGGGGAGAAACGGAAATTGAAAGTGGCTGCGGGTGACAAACTGTTGTTGCAAGCCAATGCGGTGGCCGTGCGCAAGCACTTCGTCAACGGTGAGTTGGTCGAGGTAAAGGCCATTCAAGGTGACTCCGTTTTGCTAGCTGATGGCCGGGTGATTCCTGAAAATTATCGCACGTTCACGCACGGCTACGCCGTCACGTCTCATGCCGCCCAAGGCAAGACGGTGGACGAAGTGCTGGTCGTCGCCTCATCGCGTTCGCTGCCCGCCATCAATCAGGAACAATTTTACGTCAGTATTTCGCGTGGCCGCGAACGCTGTCAGGTCTTTACGGACGATGCCGAGATGTTACGTTTGCACGTCACCCATTCCAGCGCCCGTCTAGCGGCAGTTGAAGCCATGCCGCAATGCGACTTCCTCCAAACCATTTTGCAGCGCGGCAATCGTTTCCTGAAACGGTTCCGTCAACGTCTTGCCCAATCAATTTCAACTGAAAGGAGTAACAATGAAATCAAGCCCACTGAACACCAGCGACAATCCTACCACATCGGCGTCTAACCCGCGCGACAATCCCTGCCTCGGCAGTGATTCCACCATCGCCGCGCTGGCTGCGTTTGCCGATGACGGCATCAGCTATCTGCTGCCTTACGCGCAGTTTTTATATGCGGAAAAAATTTCCAACCCGGCATTGGAAAAAGAGCCTGACGCCTCGCCGGAAAAGATGCTGATTCATTTTGCGCAGGCCGATGTGGTTGTCTTGGGCAGCGGCCTCAAGCGGCTGGAAGCCGAGATTCAGAAATATGAATTGAAGTTTGTGAAGTCGGCGGACCGCCGTTTGGCCGCCACATTGAAAACCCACATTGCCGCCGTCACCGTCACTTTGACCAAGGAAAACGTATGAATCCCGAACGCAAGGAAATTCTCAATTTGATTTCACTGCCTGGGCGCATGAACGCCGCCGAAGCCGCTTGGCGGCTCGGTTTTGAACCAGACCACATTCCCATTCTGGTCACTGCCGGCCAACTCAAGCCGCTGGGCAATCCACCGCCAGGAGCCGTGAAGTTTTTTCTGACGGCCGAGATTGAGCAAAAGAAAGGCGACGCCAGATGGATGAACAAGGCAACCGAACTCATCCGGCTAAAGGTCAAGGACAAGAACGAGCGCGCCGCAAAAAGCCGGACGCTCAAAGGTTCCGTATCCGCAACCAACGGCAACGCAACCAATGGAAATAATTCCCGTGACCATCATTCCTGAATCAGCGGCGTGCCTCGCGCTTCCATTATACGGCGCGCGGTCGCCGTCAAGGTCGTGCGCTCCGCGCCTCCACCTGTGACCGCGCCCGCTTGAGCCGTGGGAATCGCTTTTAAGAATCACGCCGCGCAATCTGCATCGCCAGTGGTCATTCCCAATAATCATCATTGTGATCGCAATGCGCCGAATGGTGCGGCGGCGGTCCCGGCAGATGGATGAAAAGGGCTGGCCAGACATGAGGCGTGGATTTTCCTCCTTTGCATCGCAATCCACCGTTCAATACCCACGCCAACAAAGCCAACAAAAGATAAATGGCTCCAATGAGAAAATAGAGCGCGTGTTCGTGAATGAATCCATCAAGGTGTTTCAATCCCGATGCTTCCAGTTCGAGTGCTTTTATTTGCCAAGGTTGCATGATGGCCTCCTATGCGGCAACGGCGGGTGCCGCTGGTTGGGTGTTCAAGTTTCCAATGATGGCCTTCTGTTGCCGCTCGTATTCACTGAGGGACGGCATTTCCACCGGAGCTTTGCGGGAATACGCCCGCGCCATCGCCCGGCTGTTGTGTCCAAGATTCACCTGGGCATAGCGTTCGGGATAGCCCGCCGTCTTTGCACGTTCCGCCCAAGCGTAGCGGTAGCTGTGCAACGAGACGCCCTTGATGCCAAGTCCGGTGCAGCGTTGTTTGAACTCCGTGGCGCGGTCGCCCGAACGGACGGTTCGCAGATACGGAAACAGCGGGCCGCTTCCCGGCAGGTCGCGCAAGATTTCCTCCATGTCTTCATCCATGCGCATGATGGCAATCGAGCCGGTCTTTCGGCGCGCATAGCTAATGACGTGGTGTTCCCAATCAACGTCCTCGGCGTTTAATCCAGCCAGATCGGATTGCGATGCGCCCAAGTGCCAGGCCAGTTTGTAGAACGCCTTGCGTTCGGGATTCTGTTCGCGGGCGACGATGGCCAGATGTTCGGCCAGCGTAATACCGCGCTTCTCTTTGAACTCGACGGCGGGCCACTGGCGTTTCGGCACGAGCGGCCACGGCAGCCAATTCATGTCCACGCAGAAATTGTGCAGGCGGCGCAGATAGACATTGGTGGAAACCGTTCCCATTTGCAGAACCTTCAGGATCGTTTCACCTTTGGTTTCGATGATGACCTGCGGCAGCAACGTGATAAACGCCTTGTCCTTTGCGGCAGTTTTCCAGCGGTGTTGGTTGGCTCCCTGTTTGGTGTTGGTCAACGCTTCAATGGCGTGCCGCCACGTCCGCGTGGTGATGCCGTTGTCGCTGCCCGCCAGATATGCTTTGGCAATCTGGAGATTCAACACCGGCTGGCGTTCGGAATTATTTTTGGCTTCGATGACCTGCCGGGCATCGTCTGCATTGGTGGTGCCGAGACTGGTGCGTTTGCCGGTCTTGGTGTCCACGCAGTAGTAGGCTCCGCCATCCAGCGCGCCAGCATCGTCTTTCCCGTGCCGGGAGGGCCCATAAGCAATAGTGTTCTTGGCGGCATAATGCCTTCCGCGAGAAGTTTTTCATTTTCCTTTCGTTCACGAATGAAACGAGAG
>Ga0265314_10001784_pt1 | contig 23235 bp, 19 predicted proteins | sample 4126metaG_FD_203106 | JGI IMG/M metagenome (GOLD analysis project Ga0265314, IMG submission 203106) | Rhizosphere microbial communities from Carex aquatilis grown in University of Washington, Seatle, WA, United States - 4-1-26 metaG | ecosystem: Host-associated > Plants > Roots > Rhizosphere >... | reverse complement strand
GAAGCGGATCGGCAGCGTCACCATCGACCCGTCCTTGTCGAGTTTCGCCGTCATCGTCATCGCTTTCGCATCGGTTGAAACGATCGTCGCGAACGCGCGCGCCATCTCACCAAAAAAGTCGCCCTGAAATTTCGGCTGCGGCCCCGTGGGAGCAGGCTCGCCCGCGAACAGATTCACTGCAGCGAACAGCACGAGCGACGTTGTCAATGCGGCGGTTTTCATGTGAGCCCTCGCGATTTTCAAATGCGGTCTCACACAGTACACCAGTGGCCAGCGCAGTGCGCGCAACAAATTTTTCACTCACGCGTCAGACATAGACCTTTGCTTCGCCGAGGACCTCATCCAGCGTCGTCCAGCCGTCGAGAACTTTTCGGATTCCATCGTCGAGCAGCGTGTGCATGCCGTCCCGGCGGGCCTGTTCGCGGATCGCATCAGTCGTCGCTTTCTGAAAACACATTTCACGAATCCGGCGGTTCATGACCATGATTTCATAAATGCCTTTGCGGCCTTTAAATCCGGTGTTGCGGCAATGTGGACAACCGGCGGCGCGATACAGCACCCGGCCTGCGAGGCGCTCTTCTCGAATTCCGGCGGCTCGAACGCGTGCATCATCGAGCTGGACGGGATGTTTGCAGTCGGGGCAGAGCATCCGAACCAGTCGCTGCGCCTGCACCGCTTGCACCGAACTTGCTACGAGGAACGGCGCCATGTCCATGTCGACCAACCGCGTGAGCGCGCTCGGAGCGTCGTTGGTGTGAAGCGTCGCAAAAACCAGATGCCCGGTCAACGCCGCTTCAATGGCGACATGCGCGGTTTCCGGATCCCGGATTTCGCCGACAAGAATGACGTTCGGCGCCTGGCGCAGCATCGCTTTTAATGCGCGCTGAAAGGTCATGCCCGCGGCGTTGTTTACCTGGACCTGGTTGATGCCGGAGAGCGTGTACTCGACGGGGTTTTCGACCGTGATGATTTTGCGGTCGGGCTTATTGAGTTCGTTCAGCGCGGAATACAGCGTGGTCGTCTTTCCGGAACCCGTCGGTCCAGTGATCAACATAATTCCGTTTGGCTTCTTGATCAAAGCTCGAAACGTGCGGCTGTCGTCGTCGTGAAAACCCAGTTGATCCAGGCCGAAACTGATGGCGCCTTTGTCGAGAATGCGCAGCACGAGCGATTCGCCGTGTTTCGCCGGCAGCGATGACACCCGCAGATCCAAACGACGATCGAGAATCTTGAGCAGTATCTTTCCGTCCTGCGGACGGCGGCGCTCGGCCATATCCAACTGCGCCATAATTTTAATGCGCGCAATAATCGCACTCTGCAGGCGCTTGGGCGGCGAATCGATCTCGGTGCAGATGCCGTCGATGCGATAGCGCACTGAGAGGCGGTCGTTCATCGGCTCGACATGAATATCGCTCGCACGACTCTGCACAGCCTGTGCGATGATCAGGCTGACGAGCTTGATCACCGGCGCGTCCTCAACGCCGCTTTCGTCCACATCCTCGGGCGTGTATGGATTTTTGAATTCGATATCGGGCTCAGGAGTCGTAAACGGATCTGAAACGGTGATGCAGTAATATTTTTCAATCGCCGCATTGATGGCTTCGGTTGTCGCAAGCACCGGTTCGATCTGTAAGCCCGTGAGAAAGCGCAAACTGTCGAGCGATTGCAGGTCGAGCGGATCGCAGACGGCAACGGTGAGCGCGTTTTCAACGACGTTGATCGGAACGACGCGGTTTGCGCGGCAGAATTCGGGCGCGAGCATCGCGAGGGTCTCGGGAAAAAGTTCGAGGCCGTCGAGATCGACCATCTCCATACTGAATTGTTCCGCCAAAGCGCTGGTGATATCCGTCGCGCTGCAGAGTCCGCCGGCGACAAACATTTCACCGACTCGCAGAGTCTCGCCGTTCATCTGCCGTTCAAGCGCCGTGTCAACCTGTTCTTGCGTGACACATCCAGCGTCGATCAGGATTTCGCCCAATAGGCGGCGCGCGTCCAACATGGGACACCTCCACAAACGCAATGTTTGATTGGATCGATAAGCAGACTCTTCTGTTCTATGAACACGCATGAACCCGCGCGGGTCATCGCCGTTTTTAAAAAGTGTTACAGACCATTTACAAAGTCCGCGCCGTTTGGCGCGTATTGTTACTGAAGACGAGCATGGGGAGGCACTTTTATGAAACGCACGATTCATCTATGGGCCGCGGTGGTTTTATGCGCGAGCGGCGCGTGGGCACATGAGTTTTCGGCCAGTTCCGCGCCTCATGTGCCGCACGCGTTTGCATCGAACGTGGTGATGCCGCAGATGCGCTCGTTCTCGGTGAGCGACGCGAAGGCGGCGCCTGTTGAGATCACGGCGATCTCCGCGAGCGTCAATATTCTCGAAGAAGCGGCGGAGACGACGCTCGAGGTCAGCCTTCGCAATCCTACATCGGCGAAACAGGAGGCGGAGATCCTGTTGCCGGTGCCGGATGGCGCAGTCGTGCGAGGCTTCACTTTTCAGGGAAACGGAGCTGAGCCGAGCGCGCAGCTTTTGCCGCGCGATGAGGCGCGAAACACTTTTCAAACGATTGTGGCAAAGATCAAAGATCCTGCGTTGCTAGAATTCGCGGGCTATAACCTGATTCGCTCGAGCGTCTTTCCAGTCGAGCCGAACGGCACGCAGAAAATCCGCCTCGTGTACGAGCATCTCTGCCCCGTCGACGGCAACCGCCTCGATTACATTCTTCCGCGCAGCGAAATGCTCGATTACAAAATTCCTTGGGACGTCAGCGTCAAAGTGCGCTCGAAGCGCACGATTGCGACGGTGTATTCGCCGAGCCACGAACTCGATATTCAGCAGCGCAGCGCCAATCACCTCTTTGCGAAAACCGCGGCGGCAGCGACGCGCGAACCGGGTTCATTCCGGCTCTCGTGCGTCTTCGCGGGCGATGGCGTGAGCGCGTCGCTCTTCGCGTATCCCGATCCGAAAGTCGGCGGCGGCTATTTCTTGCTCGTCGCCGGCGTTCCAGCAGGCAGCGCGAACGGAAATTCGATCAAGCGCGAAGTTACTATCGTGATTGATCGCTCGGGCAGCATGAATGGCGAGAAGATTCAGCAGGTTCGCGAGGCCGCGCTGCAGGTTGTGTCCGGCTTGAACGAAGGTGAAGCGTTTAACATCATTCCGTATAACGAATCGGTCGAATCATTCGCGCAGAATCCGGTAATCAAGACACGCGAGACCGAAAATGCCGCGCGCGCGTACATCAAAGGCATCAACGCGAGCGGCGGAACAAACATTCACGACGCGCTGCTCGAAGCGCTGCGGCAGAAACCGTTGGAAGGGTTCTTGCCGATCGTGATTTTTCTCACCGACGGACTGCCGACGGTGGGACAGACGTCTGAGACGACGATTCGGGAACTCGCGACGAAAGCGAATCCTCAGCAGCGGCGTATCTTCACCTTCGGCGTCGGTGTCGATGTGAATACGCCGCTGCTCGACAAGATTGCGTCGGTGACGCGCGCGACGACGGCGGTGGTGATGCCGAAAGAAGACGTGGAAGTGAAAGTCGGCTCGCTGTTCAAGCGGCTTGCCGGCCCGGTGCTCGCGCAGCCGAAGCTCATCACGACGGACGTGAAAGGCGTGATGTCGCCGGGACGGGTGCGCGACATCGTGCCGGCGCTGCTACCGGATATTTTCGACGGCGACCAGTTCGTGCTGCTCGGGCAGTACGTCGGCGAGCAGCCGCTGAACTTTTCGCTGAGCGGAAATTACCTCGGGCAGGAGCGCGCATTCACCTTCAATTTCCCACTCGACGCCGCGACGACGCGCAACGCGTTCGTGCCGCGACTGTGGGCGAGCCGGCGCATTGCGATACTGTGCGACGCGATCCGCGAGATGGGCGCTGATAAAAATATCGCGCCGGGCTCGCCGATGCCGGTGAACGCACGCGCAAAAGAATTGATCGACGAAGTGGTGAAGCTCTCGAAGGAATTCGGCGTGCTCACCGAGTACACCGCGTTCCTGGCGCTCGAGGGAACGGATCTCTCGAAGCCCGCAACGGTTTTCGCGCAGGCCAGCGACAATTTTCAGACGCGCGCGTGGGCGACGCGCTCAGGCGCGGGTTCGTGGAACCAGGAGTTCAACAAGCAGTCGCAGGCGGATCAAAAATGCCTGAACTATGGCAACGTTTTTCTCGACGAAAAGCTGAATCTCGTTTCGATTTCGAGCGTCCAACAGGTGAACGACCGGACGTTTTACCGGCGCGACAACCGCTGGGTGGACAGCCGGGTGCTTGAGCAGGAAAAGGTCCAGCCGAAGCGAACCATCGAAATCGGCAGCGACGAATTCATGAAACTTGCGGAACGACTGGCCAAAGAAGGCCGGCAGGGATGTGTGTCTCTGCGCGGAGAAGTCCTGTTGCAGGTCGATGGCGAAATGGTGCTCGTGAAATAAACGGATTTGAACCACAGAGAAAACAGAGCTCACAGAGAATATCTGAATCAGATTTTAATCCGCCTCTGTGGTCTCAGCGAACTCCGTGGTGAAAATCTTTTAGAAAAGGAGGCTGAGTTATGAAACGGATGATGGTGGCGATGGTTCTGTGCGCGAGTTTCGCGCTAATCGGGGCGGAAGAGACGAAAGCAATTAAGCCGGGCGAAGAAGCGCCGCGGCCGCTGATCCAGATGGCGATTCTGCTCGACACGAGCAGCAGCATGGACGGCCTGATCGACCAGGCGCGCGGGCAACTTTGGACGGTGGTGAATGAATTCATCACGGCCACGCGCGAGGGCAAAAAGCCCGAGCTGCAGGTTGCACTCTATGAATACGGCAAGCCGTCGCTGGGCGCGGACGGCGGCTTCATCCGCCAGATCGTGCCGCTGACGACGGACCTCGACAAAATTTCTCAGGAGCTTTTCGCGCTCAAGACCAACGGCGGCGACGAATACTGCGGCTGGGTGATCAAGACCGCGGTCGAGCAACTCGCGTGGAGCAAAAACAACAGCGATCTCAAGGTCATCTTCATCGCTGGAAACGAACCCTTCACGCAGGGACCGGTCGATTACCGGACCTCCTGCAAGATGGCGATCGAAAAAGGCATCATCGTCAACACGATTCACTGCGGCACGTCGGAGCAGGGCATCGCCGATAAATGGCAGGATGGCGCGCGCCTGGCGGATGGAAAATATTCGTTCATTAATCAGGATAAAGCCGTCGTCCACATCGACGCGCCGCAGGACAAGGAAATCGAAAAACTGAACACCGATCTGAACAAAACGTACGTTGCATACGGCGCCGCCGGGGGTGAAGCCAAGTCGCGCCAGATGGAGCAGGACGGCAACGCGGCGAAGATGGACAAGCAGGCGTTCGGGCAGCGCGCGGCGTGCAAGGCGTCGGACAACTATCGCAACGGCAGCTGGGATCTCGTCGACGCATTGAAGGACAACAAGAAACTTGCGGATCTCAAGGACGAAGAACTGCCGGAAGAAATGAAAAAGATGACAGGGGAGCAGCGCAAGGCGTTCGTCGAGGGCAAAGCGAAAGAGCGCGCGGACATTCAGAAGCAGATTTTGAAGTTGAATGACGAACGCACCGCGTATGTAGCCGGAGAGATGAAGAAGAAGGCCGGCTCGCAGGATGATTCGCTCGACAAGGTGATGGCAAAGACGGCTCGCGAACAGGCTCAGCAGCGCAACTTTCAATTCAAGTAAGCCGTTCGAACAAATGTCCCGCAGACGGGCCGGAGATATCCGGCCCGTGTTATTTCAAACTGCGAGAAGCGCCGGAACCGCGCTGTCCGGCCACGCGGGAATGAGTCCGAGTTGCAGCAGGATTCCGGTGTCGTCGCTGTTGCCCCAGCGGTCGGTGACGCGCGGGGTGCTGTCCGGCGTTCGTGCAACCCGGACAATATCGATCCCGCTGCCGGCGATGGCGCGGAGCGTCGGACCGATGCCGCCGCAGCGGCAGGTGTTCGTGCCGCGCACATTCCAGCGAATGACAATGCGATCGCCTTCGGCCACCAGATCGTCGATCGCGCCATTCAAATCTGGAAACGCCTGGCGAAGAATCTTGCAGACTTCCTGGATGCCTTTGCGTCCGGGCTGATCGCTCGGGCCGGGGTTGTGGTCGCGAATATCGTCGGCGATGCAACTCTCGGTCAGCGACAAATCGTTTCGATTGATGACGTTATCGAACAAGCGGTGCAGCAATTCCTTGTTCGCGGCCATCTCGTCAGTCTCGGCGCAAATCGGATTCGGGGCGAAGGTGTCTTCGTGTTCGATGTCCGGTCCCGGCAGCGAGGATCCCGGCCCGCCGATGAAAGGCATCGCGTTGATCTGCTGCAGCAGACCCATCTGGCCCCATTGCTGCCAGAGCTCAACGATTTTTCCGCCGGCGTTAAAGTCGAGCAGGTGAATCCCCGTGAACAGAACGCCGCGGCCCGTCGCTGCGCCAAGCGCGCTGCCGGTGTGCGTGCCGCGCGCGGTCCAGCGCAGCGCGACGCGCGACTTTTCGGCGACGGGTGCTTCGGTCGTACAGCTCAGATCGGGAAACGCGTCTTTCAGCGCCGCAAAAAACGCGTGTTGCTGTTCGGCCGCTCCACCGGATCGCCCGAGCACCGACGGCCCGTGCCAGTGGAAACCCGGAGCGAAAAACGACGTCGCGGAATTCGGATCGCCGAACATTTCGCGAATGTATTGCGTGGCGAGTACTTTGATTCCAGCGGGCATGAATAGATTCTCCTTTGCTCAAATATGCACGGCGGACCATAGCGGCTGCGACTCGTCCTTGTCAAGTCGGCCTCGCGCGGCCAACATCGGCGTCATGTATTGGATACGACTCAGCGCCGGCTGGATTCTAGCACGCACGAAACTTGCACGCGTCGAACCTGTGCGTGGCGAGCACAACCGCGTCACTCGTTATGCGAAACGCCGTCTGCGGCGCATGCGGCCGCTGATATGGCTCTCGCGCGCACTGTCCTTTGGAATTGAGGGGCTGGATGAAAACGCGTGGCTCGCATGGGAAATCCAGCTCTGGCAGAAATTTCATGGACTCGCAGCAAGACGCGAAGGTAACGGGCTGCTCATGCCCGCGCTTCCCGGCGAATTGCTGAGTGCGGTGCTGCAATCGGCCCGGGTCGACGACGCGGCGAAGCGGCGCGCGTTCGCTGCGGCATTGCAAGCGCTGCAGGATGCGCATGGCTGCGAGGTTCTCTGGCCGGACGGCCGGCGCGCGGCGTTCAGCCACGGCGACGCGCACGCGCAGAATGTCTTTTACGATTCCGCGATGGATCGCGCGTACTGGTTTGATTTTGAGTTCATTCACTCCGCGAACTTGAGCGTGGCTGAACGACATGCGGATGATTTGCGCGCGCTGGCGTTTTCGGCGGCGGCGTACTGGGGCAGCGAGCAAGACGCGGAGATTGCCGGGCACATCGCCGCGGCCGCGAGCGGCGAAGTGCGCGCTGCCTTGCGACGCGAGGTTGAGCGGCATCGTGCGCGGCCGGGATTGCTGCATCTTTCGCAGGCGCCACTGGCTCGGCTGCGACATATGCGGTTTGCGCAAGTGTTGAGCGATACGTTAGCGACTTAGGAGTTGAATGCGCGTCGTACGACGGAAGATGCGTTGCGATTTTCCGGCGTGATGGGCTCGCTGCAGTCGGGACGCCCGCGCCCCATAGTCAGGGCGCGGGCGTCCGAAAAATTACTTTAACGCGTTCGCGCACTGGGAGAGGGCTTGCAACGCGAAGGATGTCGCGAGGATGGGATTGCCTTCCATCCAGCGGGCGTCTGCATTGGCAAACGAACCGTCGGGCTTCTGAAGTGTGATCAAATGTGCGGCGAGATCTTTCGCCCAGTTGGCTTTTTTGCCGTCGGGCAGATCCACTTCCTTGATTCCGGCAGCGGTGAAGGCTTTGGAAAAGGCGAGGACGTAGTAATAGTAACCTTCGTTGCCGACGGCGCCCGGATGTTCTTTCACCGCATAGTTGGCGTGAATCCATTTGAACGCTGCGGCGAGCGTCGGCTCATCTTTCTTGATGCCGGCGTAGACAAGACTTTTGACGGCTTCGTAGGTCATGCTGCCGTAAGGGCGCGGGACGTAAGCTTTGCCGTTGCGGGCGTTTTCCGTGCCGAAGGGGCTGCTGCCGGGTACGTAAACGAATCCGCCGGAATTGTTGCCGGCTTTCATCGCGGGAAGATCGTTGGTTTCAGAATCCTGGCAGCGGCTGATGAACTTCACGGCATTTTTCCACGTGGGCGAATTTTCTTCGAGGCCGGCGGCTTTGAGCGCTTCGAGGGAAAAGCCGGTGTTGCTCATGTCGGCTTTTTTTCCGGGGCCGTAGCCGAAGCCACCGACGTTGGGTTCGTCCACTTCGCCGGAGACCTGGCAGGAGAGCATGAAGGCCCTGGCTTTTTCGAGCACCGGCTTGTGCGCGGCATTTTCAAGCGCGGCCAGACCGATGACGGAGACGGCGGTGTTGTAATTTTCGAGACCGAATTCAGGAATCGTGATGGAGCCATTGGGCTGCTGTTTCGAGAGAATGTATTTCACGGCTTTGGCGACGACCGGGCTGTTGGCTTCGCGGAGTTTCGCGGGACTGTTGGCGAGGGCTTCGACCACCATGCCGACGACGCCAGGCATCGCGGATTCCTTGGAGGCACCAAAAGTGCCATCATCCTTTTGTTGCTTGGACAGAAAATCCACAGCCTTCGCGGCGGCAGCGGCAATATCAGCGCCGCTGACGTCGGCTGAATGTACATTCGCTGCGGCCACCAGAGCGACAATAAAAAACCAGCGCATCATTTTCATGCTATTCCCTCCATGGAGTAAAAGATTTCTGAGCAGCAACATCAGCGCAGAGACTGGAATGTCAACAAATTTTGTTCCATATAAAACCGAACGCAATCAAACTGAACAATGCTCGACGTTGTCCGAAGTGTTGCATTCCAGACATTCAGAAACCTGGATGCGGAAACGGCAGATTATTCTTCTGTCAAATTTTTGTAAGTTTATTCCAGTTCAGCATTTGGAGAGATCAAATCGGCGTTTCAATTATTTTATGTGCGGCCATTCAGTTGCTTCAAGCCCTTCGCGTTCGGCAGGTTCGGCAAATGTCGCCGAAAGGGGTTCGACGATGAGTCTGCTACTGGAGTTGTGGGCGATATCCGGACTGGCTGCCGTGAGCGGCTGGAGAGCCGGAAAGTTTTCGCGAAAAGCCAGCTCATCCGTGGCTCTCGGAGTTTGCGGAATCCTGATTGGCGGCATTTACCTGACGTTGCATCCCGCATCCCTTCCCAACGCGATGATGTACCCCACCCTGCTGCAACTTTTTGAATGCTGGTTTGCGCCGCCGATTGCGTTCCTTGTTGCGATGGCCTGCCGGCAGGCTCAACGCGGCGGCATGCGAACCTCGCCGCTGGCGTTGAAAATTGCGGGCGTCAGCGTCCTGGTGCTGGCGAGCGCGGCGCTGATCCAGCGACAGAACAGTTACAAGGGTGTCGCCGAAGACATGGGTTCGCGAACGAGCGTGGACCGGAATGGCGTGGTTAGGCAGAGCACGCGTTACACCTGCGCCGCCGCGGCATGCGCTACGCTGCTGCGCAAACTGGATGTCGAACCCGGTGCGAGCGAACGCGAATTGGCTCCGATGTGCGGAACGCTGCGCAACGATGGGGCGCCGAGCCTCGGGATGGCGGTGGCGCTGAACAGCATCGCCGCGCCGAAAGGCTGGAATGTACGACTGATGCTGCCGGACTGGGACGAGTTGTGCCGCATGAAAATGCCGGTCGTGGTCTCAGTTCACGAAGACGAAAAGCTCGACCATGCGCTGGTGGTATGCGGTGTGGATGCCCATCGCGGCGTTCTGCTGGCCGATCCGAGCCGCGGGTTGTACTGGCAACCGGCAGCGGTTTTCAAACGCAAGTTCAACCACGAAGCTGTGTCCGTTTTCCAAGGCACGCCTTACCTCGAAACGGACGCGGTCGCGGTGCGCTGAACCCAAATCGGCGGGGGAGTCCTCAGAAAAATCCAAAAACGCCTCAACCTTTCGATATCTCGGGTGTATTAATTAGCACGTGCTAATCGAGAGGGCGTTTGCGTGAGCATTACCCAGAAGGGTCTGGCGGAAAAACTGGGAATTTCCCGCCAGCTCGTCAGCTTCGCGCTCAACAATTATCCCGGCGTCGCCGAAGAGACGCGCCAGCGCGTGATCGCCATGGCGCAGGAACTGGGCTACGACTCGTTCGCCAATTCCGGCGCGCGAGCGCTGATCGCCAAGCGCTACGGGCGCCGCGCGAGCACCGGGATTGTCGCGATTTTGCTGCCGCCGAAGTTTGATGTACCTCTGCGCGATATTCCGAATTTTTCGCACACGCTCGACGCCATGGAGCGCGAGGCCGACCGTCGCGGGCTGGATGTGCTCTTCTGCCGCACACGCAACGGTCAATTGCCGCGGCTGATCCAGAGCTTGTACGTCGACGGTGTCGCGTGCGTGTCGACGAATCCGGAAAACATGAGGCGCATCGCGGAATTGGGCCTGCCTGTACTGAATCTTGGACTGCAGACGCCGGGCTCGTGCTGGATTTCGCCCGACGACCGTCAGGGATTGGTGCTCACCACGCAGCATTTGATCGCGCGGGGGCATCGCGAGATTGCGTATCTTGGGCATCGCACGGAGGTCAAAAATGCCGCGGAGCGCCTTGCCGGATACAAAAAAGCGCTGAAGGCCGCGAATCTGCCGCTGAAGCCGGAGCGGATCGAAGCGACGGTGGCTGAGCAGATCATGGACGCGGGCGCGGCGGCGATGGAACGGCTGCTCAGCCGCGATGCGCAGTTTCAAAAATCCGGCAAGCCGTCCTTCACGGCGCTGGCGTGCTACAACGATCTGCTCGGCATGGGCGCGGTGAATTGCCTGAAGAAACGCGGGCTGCGTGTGCCGGCGGATGTGAGCGTCACCGGATTCGACGATGTCTCGTCGCAATATCCGAACATGTTGCGGCTGACGTCGATTTCGTATTCGCGCGCCGAGATGGGCTCGCGCGCGATCAGCATGATTTGCGAGAGCCCGGGAGAGACGCTGGCGGAAGAAGGGATCCGGCTGGCGGTCAGCTTGGTGGAACACGAATCGGTTCAAAACAGAAGTGCCGAGTAAGAGGAGAATACGAATGACTACGCCATTTTCAGATTCGCGCCGCCAGTTTATTCGCACCAGTTCGGTGTTGCTCGCGCTTCCGTGGTTTGAAAGCCTCGCGCGCGCCGACGAAAAAGCGCCGCCGAAGCGCATGGTCAGCATCTGCACGGCGTTTGGCCTCTACGGGCCATCGTTCTTTCCCGAAAAGGCGGGTCGCGATTACGAACTGAGCGAGTACCTGAAGGTCATGGCTGAGCTGCGCGATCAATTCACGGTCTTCTCCGGAATTTCGCATCCGGAAATCGGCGGCGATCACGCGTCGGAGGCGTGCTTCCTGACCAGCGCAAAACACCCGACGGGCTCGAATTTTCGCAACAGCGTCTCGATGGACTACGTTGCGTCGCGCCAGGTTGGAAACGCGACGCGCTTTCCGCTGCTCTCGCTGGGGACGGACGACGCGTTCCCGCTCACGCACGCGGCGAGCGGCGCGGGCATTCCGGGACTCAACCGGCCCTCGGACATTTTCGCGCGGTTGTTTCTGGCCGGAAATCCGAACGAAGTGAAGAACGAAATGGACCGCCTGAAGCGCGGACAAAGCATCCTCGACAAAATGGGTGGACGACTCGCGGCGTTGAAATCACGATTGGGCAGCAACGATCAGGTGCAGCTCAGCGATTACACCGAAGCGGTGCGCGACATGGAAAAGCAGCTCCACGCCAACGAAGAATGGGTCACGCGGCCGAAGCCGGTGGTGACGGAACAGCCGCCGAAGGACAATCCGGACAAGAGCGACTTCATCGGCCGCGCGCGACTGATGTTCAACCTGACAAAACTCGCGCTGCAGACCGATTCGACGCGCGTGGTCACGATTTTCATTCGCGGCATGGACCTGAAGCCGCCCATTCCGGGCGTAACGCAGGATCATCACGGGCTGAGCCACCACGGACGCAGTCCGGCGAAAATCGACGAACTGCGCATTGTCGAGAAGGCCGAAATGGCGGCGTTCAAAGACTTCCTGGTCGCGCTGAAAGGAACGCAGGATGGCGGCGGAAATCTACTCGACCATACGCAGGTTCTGATCGGCAGCAATCTCGGCGACGCGAGCGGCCACGGCACGAGCAACCTTCCGATCCTGCTCGCCGGCGGCGGCTGGAAGCACGGCCAGCACATCGCCGGCGATACGAAAAACAACACGCCGCTGGCGAAACTTTTCGTCAGCATGCTGCAGAAATTCGGCGTGGAGACGGACGCGTTCGGTTCGGGCATTGGAACGATTAACGGATTGGCGTAGGGACGGCAGAAGGCAGAAGGCAGAAGGCAGAAGGCAGAAGGCAGGCGTACCGAACTTTTGGAGAGGTGTTCATGAAATTTAGAATTTGCGCCGCGATTGCCGCCTTACTTCCAGCGCTGTGCGGACTCTCTCGCGCGGAAAGCGCGGCGGCGAGTTTTCAGGCGCGCGTGGCGCCGCTGCTGAAGGCCAATTGCGAGAAATGCCACGGGGCGGAGAAACAGAAGGGAAAGATCAAACTCGACGGCACGCGCAGCGACGAGCAGCTCATTGCCGACGGTGATCTGTGGTTCCGCGTGCGTGATCAACTCGAAGCGCTCAACATGCCGCCGGAAGATTCGAAGCAGCCCAGCGCGCAGGAGCGACAGGCGATACTCGATTGGGTCCGCTCGGATTTCACGGCGCTGATGGCCGCCAACCAGCACAAAGTCGGGCGCGCAAAACTGCGTCGCCTGAGCCGCAACGAATACGCGAACACGGTCCAGGACATCTTCGGCGTGCGGCCGCCGGTGGAACTCGAACTTCCCGCCGACGGGCGTGTCGACGGCTACGAGAAAGTCAGCGCGGCGCTGCCGTTGACGTCGGACGGCTCGATGGGCTATTTCAAAATGGCCGAGGAACTTCTGAACCGCTACACATTCAAGCCGCAGCCCAAGCCCAAAGTTCCCGCAGTTGATCCGGTGGCAGAACGCACCATTCACGCCATCGCGCGAGAGAGCGAACAATCGAAAGGCCACCTGCTCGTGATGGAAGACGGCAGCGGCACAGTGGTCTCGTTCAATTCGGACAACAATTCCGGCCCGGTGAAGTACCCGGGCTCGCAGGTGCCGGGCGTCCACAAAATCCGCTGCAGCGTTTACGGCTATCAGACCGACAAGCCGCTGGCGTTCGGCATTTACACGGGAAATACGTGGGCATATCCGCAGCAGATTGAACTTGCGAAAGTTCTCGAAGCGCCGCCGGGAAAAGCAGCCGTTGTCGAGACGGAACTTTATCTGAAAACCGGCACGGGCATCCGACTGATTCCGTTCGGACTTGGCGTGCCCGTTCCGAAAAACGAACAGGCCAGCAAATGCAAAGCGCCGGGCCTCGCGGTGCAGTGGCTCGAAGACGTTCAGCCCGAAATGCCGGTCGCCGGCGACCGCTGGCTGACGGCGGACATGCCCAAGGCGCTGGTCGAAGAGATCCGCAACTCGCAGGGCGGCGGAAAAGTCGTGCTGAAAAAATCGAAGGCGACGAACCGCGATGAATTGCTGCAGGTGCTCGCAACGACGTTCAAGCGCGTCGGCGCGCGGCTTTTCCGGCGCGACCTGACCGACGCGGAATTCAAGCAGATGATGAGCGACGTCGTCACGCAGATCGACGCGGGGACGCCGTTCGAGACGGTGATTCTGAACCAGGTCACCGACATGATGACTTCGCCCGAATTTTTCTGCGTGATCGAAGCGCCGGGGAAGCTCAACGATTTCGCGCTCGCATCGCGGCTCTCGTTTTTCCTCTGGAACGCCGCTCCCGACGAGCAGCTTCTCGATTTGGCGCGCAAGGGGCGCCTGCGCGATCCGAAAGTCTTGAAAGAGCAGACCGATCGCCTGCTGGCCGATCCAAAATCCAATCGCTTCGTGAACGATTTCCTCGACCAATGGCTCGGCCTGTACGCGATCAACGACACGTCGCCCGACTCGAAGCTCTATCCCGAATACGCTAAGAACGAATTGCTGAAACATTCGAGCCTCTGGGAGACGCAGGCGTACATTCGCCGCATCCTCGATGAAAACCTGAGCGTAAAATTCTTTGTCGATTCGCCGTGGGCGCTGGTCAACGAGCCACTCGCGCAGCACTACGGCTTGAGCGGCATAAGCGGAACGCAGCTGCAGAAAGTCAATTTGCCGGAAGGCTCGCCGTTCGGGGGAATCTGGACGCAGTCAGCGATTTTGAAAGTCACAGCCAACGGCACGAACACCTCGCCGGTGAAACGCGGCGTTTGGATGGCCAAGCGGCTCATGGGCATTCCGATTTCGCCGCCGCCGCCGAACATCAATCCCGTCGAACCCGACATCCGCGGCGCGAAAACGCTTCGTGAGCAGCTCGCGATGCACAGCACCGCCGCCAACTGCGCCGCGTGCCACGCGAAGTTCGATCCGTATGGTTTTGCGCTCGAGAGCTTCGACGTCACCGGCAACTTCCGCAAAAATTACCGTGTGCTCGATCCGGAAGTCGCCGCGCTTCAGCCGCACGAACGTCATGGCAAGCAGACCTGGCGCGACGGCCTGCCGGTCGATTGCAGCGGCAAGACGCCCGACGGCAAGCCGTTCGCCGGAATCGCCGAACTGCGAAAACTGCTCAGCGAAAACGCGGAGCAGCTCGCGCGCGGCGTGACGCGGCATCTGATGACCTACGCGACCGCGACACCCGCGAGCCCGCTCGATCAGAAGGCGATCGACGACATCGTCAAAAGCGCGGCCGCCGACAACTACGGCCTGCGCTCGCTCGTTCACGGCATCGTCCAGAGCGAATTGTTTCAGTGGAAGTGATTTGGAACTACGATCCGTTCGAGCCGAGGAACAGGCCGCCGCCCCAGTTCAGAATCAAGAGCACGATCATCGCCAGAGAAATGAAATATTGCGTGTCGATGACCGTGAGCGAGTAAATGCTCTCGCGATTCCGCAGAATATAGATCCTGAAAATGACCTGGTAGACGAAGAACAGGTACAACGCGAGGCCCACGCGGTTCCAGCGGAACGAATCGCGGATCTGGCCGTGCGTGATGCAGACGAACGCGTGCGTCATGCCGCAGCCCGGGCATTGCGAATGGAAGAATCGCTGGCTCGGGCATGAGGGCGGCAGCTTGTAGCCGCCGATTTCCAGATCCGACGGCGCATCCGGCGCGATGTTCAGAAAAATCGGCGCGACCAGCATGATGAGCGTCAACACGAGATAGGTCTTGTGCGTCAGAGGATCGGCGGGGATGCGCCGGTCGGTTGAGATGAAAAACTCAAATGCTTTGCGGGGCCAATTCACGTTCAGGATCCCGGCGGAACTCCGCTCGGCGCCATCTGCGCGGGCTTTGCGACGCAGGCGTCGCAAATGTAACGCATGGTCCCGTCGGCGGCGGGCCGCTTTTTGATGTGTTCGAGGCAGCTGAAATGTCCGCAGCTTTCGCAATCGACCAGGCAATCGGTGCAACGTCCGTGTTTGCAGACCCTGCACTCGCCGCGGTGCGCGCTGCAGACAGTCTGGCTGCAGGAACCACATTTGTAGCTGCAATTCGGGCAGACCGTCTTGCGGCAATTGGCGCAGGTGGCGAGCGCGCATTTCAGGCAGACGACCGACTTGCAAATCGGACATTCGAGCACGCAATTCGAACACGCGACATGATGATTAACACAGGCGTGCAGCTCTCCGGCTTCGCCTTTTTTCCCGCAGTTGGCGCAGACGCCGCCGGCAATGAGCACACCGTCGGCGGTTCGGCCGGTCGCTTCGCCGACCGTCAGCAGCGAGGTGAAATCAAACGTGTCCAGCGGCAGCTTGTCTTTATTTTCCTCGACCCATTTCGCGGCTTCGCCGTTCAAGGGGCTCTTGAGATTGTACGATTGATACGAGAGCATTTCGGCGATGCGCACCACCAGGTTCGCCAGCGCTTCGCCGGCGGCCCAGTGATCGCCGATGCAGATCGCGTGCGGGGCAATGTTGGGATGAAACACCGGCGTGAGCATCTTGCATTGCGGCGCCATGCGCGGGTACGCCCCGGTCAGCGTGATCTCAATGATGAAGTTGCTGCGCGCGTGCAACTGGCCGTCGAGGGTTTTCTCCAGGCCGGTGACGAGATATTCGAGCTGGTATTTTTCGGGCGGCTCGCCGAGCGTCTTCTTGATGCGGATGCGGGACTGCTGCGTGAAAATTGAGCAGAGCTTTTCGTAATCGGCCTTTAACCGTCGCAGTCGGACACTCATGAACTAAACCCTGCCTCAATCCTATTTTCCGAGCAATTTCACGCGTTCTTCGGCGCTCAACATGTTCAACACCCCGCGGATGGCAATCGCGAAACTCAATCCTTCGGCGACGGACTTGTCCTGCGTAAGCGTGTTCACGCCAATCAGTTCGCCGCTCATTGTGTACAGTCCGCCGCCGCTGTTGCCGGAATTGATCGGCGTCTGGGTCTGGTACAAGTCCACGTTCTTCGCCCCGCCCTGCCCCGCACGCAGGCTGGAAATGGTGCCTTCGGTGTAAGTCCACGAAAGTCCCATGGGATTGCCGACGGCGAATACTTTTTCGCCCGGCGCGACGGCGTTTTCCGCGACATGCACGGGCTTGTATTTGTCCAGGCTCAGGGCCTGGCAGCTCAATATGGCAATATCGATGTCACCCGGCGCGCGCCATTCGACGGACGCGGTGCTCACTTCGCCGTTGTAAAAAGTGACGTTGATGCCGTCCTTATTGTCGCCGATCACGTGTTTGTTGGTGATGATGACCGCGCGGCGATTTTCGACGCGCATGATAATGCCCGAGCCCAGGCTGGTCTCGCCGAGGAACCCGCCGGACGATTTGATGACCACGTTCGCGACCATGGCGTTGCTGGTGGGGGCAGACATCTGCGCGAGCTGCGCCTCGGTCGGAAGGTTTTCTTCGACGTTGATGTTGACGTGGCGCTTCGGGTGCTGCGCCTGCGAACCCAAGGTCGCAAAGAAAACCATGATCAGAATCGCGGGAGCGCCGATGCCGGTTCCCGCCAGGCCCATGCCGTAAATGCGGTTCTCGGTATTCACGATGAACAGCATCGACAACACGCCGAGCACGATCGCGCCGAGAGAAAAGACAATTCCAAGCGACAACATCGGCGCGCTTCCGGTCAACGCGCCGGCGATTCCGACAAAACCCATGGCGCCCACAATGACGCTCGCGATGGCCAGCCGGCTGCGCCGCGTCGGCGGCTTGGGCAGAAAGCTGGCCGCGACTTCCTGGCCGCTGCGCTTGGGCGCGGGCGGAGGCACGTAAACGTTCTTCAATTCGTCGGCGTTGATCGTAATGTCCGGGCGCGCAGTCGCCGAGGTGCTTCGCACCGACACGTCGCAGTGATACGAAGAGCAGCCTTTTTTATTGAGCCAGCAGGTTTCGTGGTGAAAGCTTCCGCACTGCGGGCAGGCGATGATCAATTGACTGGTCGCGATTGCTTCCTGGCAAAACGGGCACGTGTTGCCGGCGTGAAACATGCTGGCGAGAACAGGTTGCGGCGCGACGGTGTTTGCCATTTTTCAGTTGCTCAATCAAATACCAGAACCATCACCATGATCACAAGAAGCAGGCATGCGATCCCCAGAGAGCTTATCAGAACAGCCTTCAAAGTCATTGGTAATCGATTGTAATTGATACCCATCAATTCCTTATTTCCTACCAGTATTCCGACCAGAACCAGTCCGATGGGCGCCAGGCAGGCGGCCGAGGAAAGCAGGAAGAGGCCAATGACCTTATTTCGCGCCGCGACGTACTCAGCGCCCTCGTATTCGCGCGTCGAAAACTCCGTGCGCGAGATGACATCGCGGGTATTGAACGAAGCGCCGCAGAAACGGCATTTCATCGCTTCGCCCTTGATGGTTTTCCCGCAGTTGGGACAGGGTTTTTCACCGGCCCAGGCATTGGAGGATGCTTCGACGACCGGATTGGTCTTGACCGTCGGCGGCGCGCCTTTGCAGCCATATGCCGAGCAGCCCCGATTTTCATTCCAGCATTCAGAGTGAAACGGCAGGCCGCAATGGGAACATGTTAGCACGCGCTCGCCGGCCAAGATGGCAGTCTGGCAGATCGAACAGAGTTTTCCGGCCAGATCCGTGCCCGCCTCAAAATCGGCTGGGCGCGGGGGTGGTGGCGGCGGCGGCTTCATCTCTGACATCAAGTAGTGCCCCTTTAGATCAATGCTTGTTCATCGCAGTGATAACGTTCCAGAAAATACTGCTCAGGATTCCGAGGCCCATCAATTTATAACCCTTTTTCTTACCCTGAATGATCCACACGATTCCCCAGATGCAGGCGATTCCGCCGCACAGAAGACCAAACACAATTTCCCCGGTGGTGAGGTTTTCATCGTCCGCGCCGCCGGTTTTGTAAGACTCCATGCGCTTACGGTCGCCTTCGTTTTGGTACTCGCCGCAGAAACGGCATTTTCGCGCTTTGGCCTGAATTTTTTCTTTGCAGAATTTGCATTCGACCATCGGACCGGCATCTGCGGGAACAGCGGCGTCCATTGACGGCAAAGGAATATTGGGCTTGAGCTCCAACTTGTCCTCGGCGGTGGGACAGGCGGGATTGGCGCAACGCTTCAGCGACTGGAAGCAGGCCAGATGCATGGAACTCTGGCAGGTCTGACAGTTCCAGACCTCTTCACCGAGGTCAATCGGCTTCGCGCAGCAATTGCAGACGCGCCCGGCGATCGCCTTGTTGGCTTTCATGCGTTCGGGAAACGACGTGGTCGGCACAGCCGCGGGGCCAGGCGTAGGCGCGGCCGGGGGAGCCGCCGCAGCCGCAATTCCCGGAAGCGGCCAGGTACAATGAGGGCACTTCTCTCCCGGCTCACCGGTCAGTGTGACTTCACGTCCGCACGCCACGCATTTAACAACATTGCCCACGCGTTGCTCCTCCTAGCTGAGTCCTCAACCTTTGGATTTTTCGGAATAGCGCAAGACCGCTTCGCCGATCGTAATGGTGTCACCTGGCTGCAGAATGTATTTGTCGACTTTCCGCCCGTTCACAAACGTTCCAGCATCGCTCTTTTCATCGGAAAGCAGGTATTTGCTGCCCGACTTGGTGACGCTCGCATGCAGTGGCGCGATGTTGGAATCTTTAAAGAGATACACTTCCGACTTGGGCGACGAGCCGATCTTCATGGGACTCTTGAATATGATGAACTGCTTGCCGGCCAACGGACCCTTCAGCATCAGGAACCAGGCTTCCTTCGAGGCATTCTCGAACACGCCGATCAAGAGGCCCACGGAGAAGCCGACGAACAGCGTGCCCACCGCGCGGCTCATCCAGGCCACGGACGCATCCGGCGTGACGAAGCGATGCAGAGGATCGAACAGCAGGCCGCCGATCAGGCCTCCAATCATGCTGCCGACAAATCCATTCAGGGCCAGACGCTTGGATTTCAATGCAATTCCAAGCCCGATCCCGGAGGACATGCTGACGATGGACCATGCCAATCCGCGGCCGCACATGAAAATGAAAAAGGCCATGCCGTGCAGGCCTTCGTTCGGCCCCAGCTGCCTTCCCCCGGAGGTCGCGACGATTGCCGCGGCGATACCGGCAACGAGGAACACTTTCTCGGCAATGAATACCGTCAGGACACTCGCACCCAGGCCCACGCCGACACCGATGGCGCCGCAGTACAGCGCCATGACGATGTTTCTATTCACGAAACCGTAGACCAATCCAATTGAAAGTCCCATGACCGCCGCAATCGGGCCGAAGAGCATGTAGTCCGAAAAGAAGGGAATCTGCGAGGGTTTGTCTTCGTCGTGCATGTAATGCTCGGAGACGGCCCAGACCAGAAGTGCGCCGATCGACGACGCCACCGAATAGTAAAAAATCGGATTGTAGTAGAAGGGCGTCTTGATGTCCTCGATGCGCTCGCCGCCCTGCGGTTGCAGCGAACGCTGCAGATTGACCACGTCGTCAATCGCGGGATCTTTCAGATCGTCCTTCGTAATGATGATGTCAGCCATGGCTTCCTCGCAAAAACAAACTGTGTTGTGATGCCGTCAATTCTTCTTCGGCACTTCCTTGGGAGCCTCATCTTTGGGCACCGGAAGTTCGGTCGAAAAAATCTGGTCGAGCAGCTTTGGGTCGATGTTGTTTTTCACTTCGGGAGCCAGCTTGATCGCGCTGCTGATCATCGAGCGGGCGAGATCGCGTTCGTGCGGCGTAAGCTTCGACGGGTCGCCTCGCACTCCTTCGTGGTTCAACATGTCCTGTACGCGGAGCACAAACAGCTCCGCCACGCAGATATCGATCTGGTTCTGATGGTGCATTTCCTCTTCGATACGGTCGTTAAAGGTCTTCTTGGTGTCCCTCAGCTTGTTCAGTCCTTCGCGGAAACTCGAACGCTTCTTGGCGTACAATTCCGAAAGCGTTTTCAGATCGCTTTGAACCTGCGCGATTTCCTTGGTGGCCGCGGCGGGGTCGGTGCCCACTTTGCTTCCGGCTGTCGCGATCTTGTCGCTGATGTCGCTGAAATCTTTCGATGCCGCGACATTCACCGAGGCGAATTCGAGCAGCGAATACACTTCCGATTCCATGGCCCCGATTTCGCGTTCGCGCATGTCGCCCACGGCGCTCATTTTTCCGAGCATGATTCCGCAGAAGAACAACAGGCCGACGAAGGCGAGCGAGAGGAAACTCGGCATCCCGCGCGTGTCATTTGCATAGTCGGCATCACGCAGTGCAGGAGCGGCGCCGGACGGCGGCGGCGGACCTTCATGCCGGTACGGATCGACCGGCTTGGGCTCGCCTTTGGCCAGTTCGATCTCGCGGTTGCCGACCCAGTAGCGCGTCAGCGGCGTACTGTTGCCATCGACCCAGGCAAAACAGCCCTCGGTGTTTTGCTTGGTTTCCACGACGATCGCGATCTGGAACGGATGGTTGAAGTAACTCTGCTGAATGAACAGGTCCATTCCCGACAGAAACACGCCGAATCCGGGATGCGTGTGGTACCAGCCGACGATGCGCTTCTTGGGGAATTCCTTGTCCTTGATCGCGTTGATGTGGTCCCAGGTCTGGTGCGTGAACGTAACCTGCGCGCCGGCGTTCGTGGCCTTCTCGCCCTCGATCACGTCGTCGACTTTCAGGAAAAATCCAAGCGGATCGCGCTGAACCTCGCCGATCAGAACGCCACAGAGCTCGACTTCGTTGGTCGTGTCGGTGTGTTTCTTCATGCGAGCGTAGGCGGGTTCGGAAATATAAACGCGGTACTCGCCCGAAATTTCCGCCGGAAATTTCGCCTCTTTTGCGTCCTCTTTGCGGATTTCGCGATAGTCGATCTTTGCCGCAGTAGCAGTCATAAGCCTTTCTCCCGCGCAAAATCCGCGCGATGTTGTCCTGCAAGAACCCGACTATCGCGCCAAATCGCCCAGCACCTTTGACGCATCGCCGTCGAACAAATACGAAATGGTTTTCTCTCCCGCGCGCGCGGTTACAACATCGAACAAGGGAATGCCGAGTTTGTCGCACGTCAGCGCTTCAATGTCGGGGCCTTCGTCCAGGCCGAGCGTCGCGGTGGTGCTCGGAATGCGCATGTCTCCGCAGGACGGACAGCGTCCTTCGCGCTCGGTCACTTTGCCGAGCGAGCGGTACACGCCTTCGACTTTGCCGCATTTGGCGCATTCGAGCGCAGTAATAATGTCGCGGCTAAGCTGGATGACCGCGCTGGGGCCCAGCGCCTTGCGGGCTTCGCGCAACAGGTCGCCGAAGCGAACATCGCCCACGCCGCTGCCGAGACGCTCCAGTTTTTCGTAACGCGTGTGCGCGTAGCAGTCTTTTTTGCGCGTGTAAGCGATCGTGTACGCGTCGGCGGCAAGTCCGCTGAAGACGAAGCCTTTTCCCGCGAGCGTGGACATGCCGTGCAGCAGTTTGATGGTTTCTTGAACCTGCACGGCCGCGATGACGCTCGCCGTCGTCGGCGTCGTCGGAACTTTTCCTTCGTTAAGCTGTTCGCGCGTGAGCAGCGCGCACGAGCGGCGGTTTTCGAGCATCTTCCAGTCGGTCGCGTTCATCGTGCATTCGTAGCAGGGGCCCTCGCCGGGCGAAAACACGCGCGCGACGCCTTCGAGCACTTCGATCGCGCCATCGACCCAGGTTTTTCCCGCGAACATCGACGCGCCGTTGATCGCTACGCGCGCTTCGCGGTTGTCGAGCCCGCCGATGATCACGTCGGCCCAGAAATAAACGCCCAGGCCCAGATCGTGGACGACATTGCCGTTAAACGGATGCGCGTGGATCGCCGGATAAATGTCACGCGCGCTGCGGCAGGCAATATCCGCTTTGTATTTCCCGTTGTCGCTTTCGCGGAACAGGACCGAGCGCGTCAGGTTTGAATTTTCGATCTTGTCCATGTCGGCGACGAGCACATTGCCGATGCCGACCATGGCGCAGTTCTTGACGATCTCATTGCCCAGCGCGCCCGCGCCAATGACCAGAATTTTCGCAGCCGAAAGGCGCGCCTGGTCCCACCAGGTAATCAATTCGAAACGGCTGAAACGCCCTTCGGACTGGGGCGAACTTTCACGAATCGTCAGCGGGGGCGTGGTCGGCTCCATTAGGAAAAATACCCGCCGGCGGTAATTTCAGGTTGCAGGCGCAGCACGTCGCCTTCCTTGACGCCCGCGTCCTGCAGAGTCTCTTCGTCGAGAAGCTGCCGGCTGCTGGCCTTGTGATGGAATTTGTAGCTCATCAGTTGTCCGTCCGGGCTGTGGCGCGGCAGGTTCATGCGATCGACCAGCAGAACAATGATGCGGTTCACCGGCGAGTCTTTGGGCAGGTTGACCACGACCTTTTTATTACCCGTCGCGTCCCAGACTTCGACATTCATTCCGTCTGCCATTCACGTCTCTCCTCAAAACGGTGCATGCACTCGATGCGATTTTCAGTCCATTTCTAGATTGTCCATCGTTCCCGTAAATTCACCTTCCGCGATAAACCACTTGCCGCCGCGGCGGAACATGAGTTTGCGCACGACTTGCTTTTCTTTGTGCCCCCTACCTAACGTTTGACCATACGGCGCGGTTAATTGGCAGAGTAATTCGCCTCCTCCGGAACGATAAAAGGCCGTGTGCAACAAGCGCACGGCTGATGGCC
>Ga0265314_10001783_pt1 | contig 23247 bp, 16 predicted proteins | sample 4126metaG_FD_203106 | JGI IMG/M metagenome (GOLD analysis project Ga0265314, IMG submission 203106) | Rhizosphere microbial communities from Carex aquatilis grown in University of Washington, Seatle, WA, United States - 4-1-26 metaG | ecosystem: Host-associated > Plants > Roots > Rhizosphere >... | reverse complement strand
ATTCGTCAGGCCATCGCGGACAGCCGACTGATCGCCTTTCGGAAAAGTGATGGCGCCGGTAAGACCACCAGTGAAACCGTGGAGCGGCGCCGCCTGGTCAGGCAAATCGAGCAACAAACTCGTGGCAAGCTCAACTTTTCTGGCCGCCAATACAAGCTGGTCGTGGACGTGGATCTCGGGAAAGTACCTGGTCGGGACAACTACGAGGTGGTCGGTCGCGAAGACGCTCGGCGCGTGCTCGGTGGGCTGGCAAAACAATCGGGTACGGCGGGCGACCTGGTCGGTTGGCTGACCAGCGCCATCGAAAAGCTGACGCCGGACTGGCGACCGCCTCGTCAGCCTGACGGTCTAATCCTGCTACGCAGGATCAAGGCGCAAGTGGCGCCGATTGACAGCGCGGAACCTGCCCTCACGCCGTCACAGTTGAAGAAGCTTGCTCGCAAGACGGACTGGATCGAAGTCGAGGTGGTCGATCAAGATGGCGAGCCCTACACCGGGCAGCCCTATCATTTCGAGCTGCCGGACGCGACTTCCAGCGATGGAAACTTCAACGAGGAAGGCTTTCTCGGCAACTACGAACTCGACCCTGGACACTGCAAGCTCACCCTCACCGACGGAGAAGAAGTCGCGAGCGCAGCGGATGTGGCGCCGGCGGCGGAGCCCACCGCAAGTGCGGCGGAGGCAGCGCCAAGCACGTCCGATGTCCCGCCGATCTCGGCCACGGAGACCACCGATCCTTCGCCGATCAAGTTGCGCTTCAAGCTGCTCGACCTTGCCGCGAACCCGGTCTCCGGCGCATCCGTGACCGTGGCTGGAAGCTCGCTGACCACGGACGGCGACGGCATGGTCGAGGCCGAGGTCGCAGACGGCGCGAGCAGCGTGACCGCGACCCTGCCGAGCGGCGATATCGGACTCGCCGTCGGCAGCCTGGATCCGTCCGCCGACACCAGCTGGAAAGCGCGCTTGTTCAACCTGGGCTTTCTGTGGGATCCTAGCGCGGACGACACCGACGACGAGATGGCCATCGCGCTTCAGGATTTCCAGGCCCAGTATCAAATTCCATTGAGCGGGCAGGCCGACGACGCGACCAAGGCAAAGCTCGTGGAAGTGTACGGGTGTTAGGATGAGTGACGACACCAGCAGCGATACCAGCAGCGATACCAGCAGCGACACCAGCATGGCCGCGCAGCACGCGCCGGTGCCCGACCGCACGGCGCTCAATTTCGCAACCACCGACGCCAGCCAGTTCAACACCATCCGCCTGCCGCTCGTTCCGGTGGCGTGCTGGCGCCTGAACGATCCTGCGTTTGCGTTCGACTCGTCGTTTGTTTCGCCGGACTTTCGTGGCGAGATTGGAAAGTTGAGCGGCATCATCGACGCAAACCAGGACTGCCCTGCAGCGCTCTTCGGACACTGCGATCCGGCCGGCAGCGACGACCTAAACAAGACTCTCGGCGACCGCCGCGCCATCGCGATCTACGCCCTGCTGACAGGACAGCCAAAGCTGTGGGAAGACCTGTACAGCAAACCGCAGGTCGGCGACACCTGGGACACACGCATGGTTCAGAGCATGCTGAAATACCTACCCGCTGGTCAGAGCGGCGCGTACTACGCGGGGAATGTTGATGGGCAGTACGGCCCCAAGACAACCGATGCCGTGAAGAGCTTTCAGGGGAAGAATGAACTTTCGGTCGACGGCGACGCGGGCGTGAAGACCCGCGAAGCACTCTTCCGCGCCTACATGAACTGGCTGCGTACGCCCCAAAATGGCGCGTACTTCAGCATGGAGCCTTCCGCCTTTCTTGGTGGCGCCGGCGCGAACCTAGGCGATCTGCCCAAGATGTCGCTACAAAGCTGCGGCAAGTTCAATCCCATCGTCCTGCTCACCAACAAGGAAATGACCGGCTCCGACCAGACCACCCGCAATGACGACGATGCCCCCAACCGGCGGGTCATGATGTTCTTCTTCAAGAAGGGCACCACAGTGGATGAGAGTGTCTGGCCGTGTCCCAAGGTCAAGGAATCGAACGCCGCGTGCTCGGCGGCTTTCTGGCCGGACGGTGACGCGCGCCGGAAGAACGGGGACGTTCAGCGCGAGTACAAAACCACGCACGACACCATGGCGTGCCGCTTCTACGACCGATTTGCAAGGCGGTCGCCGTGCGAGGTTTCAACGATGCTGCGGATCTGGTTACAAGACGACAATCGGCAGCGCATGCCCAGTGCCAAATACAAGCTCGTCATATGCGGCCAAACTGTGTGCGGCACCGCCGATGACCAGGGGCTCCTCATGGTGCAGGCTCCCCCGACGGCAACGACATGCACACTGGAATGGAGTGAGATGACAGACATATCTTCGTCGGAAACGGCGTATCGCTATCGGCGCGACCTGGACGTACGGCGTGCACCGTCGGATCCGCAGTCAAGGGACCTGGGCAATTTGGCCTACCTGGGAAAAACCCAGGAGGAACAGCAGGCGTCGTTCGATGCTGACTATCCCAACAACACGCTCTCGAACGTTCACGACAAGGGTATTCCCCGGGAGACGAAAGGCTGAGCGATGGCCGACAATACTTGCTCCATCACCGCCGTTCCCCAATCACCGCGTGACGTGATGATCATCCCGAGCGCCACTGCGAAGGACACACATGACATCTATCAAGCCAATCGAAAATTCGGCAAGAACCAGTGGGCCAAGTACTCACCAACGGAGCGCGTGACCGTCGACATCGCTCCAACGGACACGCTCGAATCGGCCATCAGGGCTGCTGCCCCGCTGGCGCGGCTTGCCCCCAATGCCAACAATGAGACCTACCCCCGTAGAATCATTCTCTTCGTCGGTCACGGCGGAGCTGCCGGGGAGCGGGCGCAGGAGGTAACTAGCTTCGACACGGTTCCCGAACCTGGTGGCTTCTCGACGCACAAGCAGAAGATCACCAAGGATACCTTGCAACTCGGACTCGACATCGATTCGGGCCAGGTCGAGGTGAAGGATCCTGATTCACCGACCCCATCGTTCAGGAGCAAGGGATCCCCTGCCTGGATAACCGATCCTGCGAAGACGGCAGACCTTCGCAAACTGCAAATGCTGAAGCGCATTTCCGCAATTCTAAATTGCTACAGGGTTGCACAATTCATCGTTCTCTCCTGCGCGGCAGGAAGCGATCCGACCCTAGGTCCAGCCCTCTCCAAGGTTCTCAACACTCGGGTTGGGCTCTACAAACAATTGGTGGCTCTGGGTGGGCTCACCTACACAACCCCTGGACTCCCGACGTGGAGTGGTGAGCAGATCTGGCTTGCCCCCCTTTCATGCAAGACCCCTCAGGATGTGGAAAAATACCGTCCCCCTTTCAATCCGGATCATTCCCCCAAAGACCCTCACTCCTTGTACGACTACCCCGAGCCGGAAGTCTTTGCCCCTGCATTCTGAGGATCATCCCCGGTCGGAGCTAGGTAGGGGACCGGCTAGTGGTAGAAATGCGTCATGAGGCAACCGGGCATTCATCTGCACCAACGAAATGTGGGCCAGTGCCCCCAGCCGTGCTGCGAACCAAGACATTCGGAACTTTTTGTTCGCAACAGCGCGGCTACGGAAGCCCATCTACGTGGCGACCAAGTCCCGGCACATGCGATCAGGTCCGGCCGTGGGCCTCGACGAGTTTTGAGCGCGTGTCGTCGTCGATTTTGCCGGTGACGTCGAGCCCGTTGTCCTCTTGAAAGGCCGCGATGGCCAAGCCAAGCGGATCGGCCGGGACCTCATCGGCGTCATCGGCAACGGCATTGCTGGCTTGACCGGCGTGGTAACCGAGATTGTTCAGTCGCTGGCGCACGCCACTTTCGGTTTCGGGCGCAAAAAGGCCGGCGAGCGCGAGTGCCCAGACATAGCGCATGCCCTTCTTGTCGTCGCTGTCCCATACCACCAATTGCGCCTGGGTCAGCGCCGCCGGCAGATTGCACGTGACGTTGCCATCGCCGCTCGTGGTGCCCACGATGGGCTCGGGCAGGCTCGGGGCGCGCAGCTCGAACGCCTTGCCGGCCAGGGGCTCGCCTTCACCGTCCTTGACCACGACGTTCAGCTTGGACTTCGGCCGCTTGACGACGATGCGGTGACGCTTCCCCGTCGGCAAGGTGAAAACCTTGGGCTCGCGCTTGGGGATGGCCACCCCATCGCCGGGAAAGATCGCGCCCATGTCCTTGCGCTTCTCGCGAAGGTCGGCGTTGTCCGCATGCTGATAGATCGTCGCCCAGTCCTCGAACCCGTACCTCGCCGCGATCTGCGACGGGGACTCGCCCGGCTCGACCACGTGTTTGCCTGCCATCGCCGTGGCCGCAAGCATAGCCAGTCGGCTGGCGCGAGCCAACGGGAATTGCGCCCCATTTTTGCTGCCATATTCGCTGCCATATTCACTGCCCCTTCCCGCCGTGCCCTCATTTGGTCTAGGCTGTCTCTGCGTGCCCCAGTCTCCCAACCTCCCCTCCACCTTCCCCGCGGCGGCCTTGCTGGTCGTTCCCAGGGAGAGCGGCGAAACCGTCAGCGGCGTGCTGGTGGCACGCGACAGCGGCTACCTCGCTGTCGAGATCCGGTTCCACGGCGAGCCCGTCGCCGATCTGGAGGTCCAGTTCTTTTCTGCCACGGATGAAGGAGAGCGCGGCGATGCCATCGGCGACGCGGTCACCACGGACACGAACGGCATCGCCCGCGCCGCGCGCGTGGTGCCGGCCGGGCTTTACGTGTGCGCGGTGGAAAACCAGGACGACCTGGTGGTGACCACGGTCGCGGAATTCGACGCCGCCTACCCGGTCGTGATGCCGGTGGGCCGGCCTCACGCGGATCTGCACGATGGCCTCGAGTTCGGTGACGAGGACGAGGCGGCCTCCGACGACGGCGACGGCGATCCGGAGGGTGAGGAGGGCGAGGAGGGCGAGGGTGCCAACGAACAAGCTGGCGATGGCACGGCCCCCGACCAAGACAGCGCGACCGATCCAAACGGGGCACCGGACGCCGACGACGCCGACGATAGCGGCGATGCGGACGATGCAGGAGGAATGTGGGAATAATGGCTTCCGCCAAACAGAAACCGGCCATCGCACTCAGGCTGCTCGGCAACAAGCCAGGCGCAACGACATTCGAGGTTGGCGTTTCGCTGTGGGGAATCGCACCGGGCGGACGCATCGAGCTATCCTTCGTCGAGGTCAATTCCGCTGACGACAACGGGCAATCCGACCGCGTCCTTGGCACCGCGGCAGGTACCATCGTTCCGGCCGACGGCGGCAAGGTCTTCAGCTACAGCTTTGTCCCCGACGAGCCGCCCGCCGCGTCCGCCGATGCCAAGGTGAAGATCGCCTTCCTCTTCGCCAAGCCTGGGGCACTCGATGCCACCGATGCGCCGGCCGAAGCGCCCAAGTACGTGTTCGCGCTAAGCGACGACAAATTCGACATTCACGAGGGCGACTTTTGGGAGATTCAAGTCCGCGCCGAGAATTTGAACATCGCCTCGCAGGTCCTACCGCTCGCGCGCATCCGCCGCCAGCTCGAAGGCCAACCCCACACCTACGACTGGCACGACAGGCACGACATCCAGCTCTATCACGACGGCAGCGAAGACGACCGCGGCACGAAGGGGGCATTTTGCGACCTCCAGAAGGCGATCGCAGATGCGCAACACCTGGTCTTTATCGCAGACTGGTCGTTCCAACCCATGCAGCGCTTGACCCGGCTCACCGGCGCAAGTCCCGGCCACACTATCGGCGCGCAGCTTGTTACCAAGGCCACGACCCAATCCGATCTGTTGGTGGCGATCCATACTTGGAATCACACGGTTCACTGGGCCGCGGATCCCCCGAACGACGACGCCGAGGACGGCCTTGCTTCTATCGTGCGAAGCGTGGGTTTGTCCGGACGGCCGAGCAACCTGCTCTGGCGGGCCACCTCCCGCACGGGCACTGGCTGGAGCCACCACCAGAAATTCGTGGTGGTAGATTGCGATGCTGGCGGCCGGCGCGGGTTGAAGGTGTTCTTCGGCGGCCTGGACCTGACCAAGGGCCGCTTCGACTGGCCGGCGCACGTCACGAGCCCGAATGATCCCTCAGCGTGGCCCTTCCATCAGCACTGGAATACCCTGGACGACAGGGTCCACGCCGACGATTGGTACAACGCCGAATTCGCCGACGAGAAGGACATCGAAACCCTTCCGCGCCAGCCCTGGCACGACATCTACATGTCGGCGCAAGGGCCGTGCGCCTGGGACTTCGTGCGCGAGTTCGTCGGGCGCTGGACGCGTACGCCCAGCGATGGCGGCAACGCGGGCAACACCGGCAGCGAGCACGTCGAGGCGGTGTGGAAGAAGTTTCGCCAGGTCCTCGAAGACAGGAAGACGTTCGTCCAGCAATATGAGGGCAAGCCCAAGGGGGCTTGGGCACTGCAGGTCTACCGCTCGCTCTCGTCGGCGCACTGGGCGCCGCCCGACCGCGAGCCGCAGGACGCGGCCGACAAGAGAGCGTTCGCCAGCGTGACGTGGAAGAAAGGCGTGCCCAGCGCCGAGAACAGCATCCAGCTCGCGTACCAGCAGGCCATCGGCCAGGCCGAGAAATTCATCTACATCGAGAACCAGTACCTCATCGGCTCGGGCCGGCGCTGGCAGGGGGCGAAGAGCACCATCACCAACGACATCCCGGGATGCATCGTGGACCGCATTCTCGCGCAAGCCAAATCTGGCAAGCCTTTTCACGTCTACATCGTCAAACCGATGTTCCCCGAGGGTCCGCCGGTCAGCGACCCGAGCCTGGAAATTCGCAAGAACGAGTGGATGACTGCGCAGTACATGGTCCAAGCGGTGGCCAAGGAGTTGGGAGATGATTGGAGCAGCTACCTTTCATTCTACTTCCTGGCCAACTGGTCGCCCAAAGCCACGCCCTTAAACAAAGGCGACCGCAGGGACCGGGTCCGCGGCAATGATCGGTACATGGTGTACGTGCATTCAAAATTCATGATCGTCGACGACCGCTACTTCATCCTGGGCAGCGCCAATCTGAACGAACGCAGCCAGAATGGCGGGCGCGACAGCGAGATTGCCGGTGGCGTTTGGCCAGCTCTTGGCCACGACGGACCGGGGCTGGAGAAGATCCGCGGCTTTCGCCGCAGCATCTGGAGCGAGCATTTCGGGAGAGGCGTGGCATCGCCGGACAATCCTGAGTCGGCGGCCTGCATATCATCTGTGAAGGCAATTGGCGACCAGAACTATGCCGCTTTTCGAACCCTGTCCGCCAAGCCGAACGGGCACGCCTGCCGCTGGCCGTATGCTTTGGGCACCAAGGGACTCACGCTTGCTCCAACCGACAATTTAAACGCCTTTGACCTCGACAAGCTTCTGCCCGATAGCCCGAAGGACGAGATCACATGGGAGTGGGGCTCGAAGGGGGTGTGGTACATCAAGGAGGCGGCAGAGTAGCTACTTCGTAGGTCAATCCGGTCGAGGATGATACAGAGTTGAAAGGCGCACCCGACGCATGTCTCTCACAGCATCGAGAGAGTTTCGGTTGCCAGGCATGTCCGCGAGGCGCTCACTCGACACGGCCACGTCCCCCCTATGGAAGTAGGGCTTGATCTCCGGAGCCGAGTGACCGATCACCGCGCCGCTGATGCGTTCTGAGTCGACCGAGTAGATCACCGTACGTACGCCCGCAAAATGATGGACCGCCAACAGCCCGGTAAGGCCATCGACCCAAGCCTGAGCCTTCTGGTCCACGGATGCGGTTACGTCGACAGGGACCTGCAGGGGCAGGATGGTTCCCCTGGGCAATTTCTCCAGCACGCCTTCGGCGCGGTGATACGCGTGCTCATCCGTCTCATCTTTGGCGGTACTTGGAGACCGCCCTCGAGTCACGTCCACTTCCGCGAACAGCAGGAGATCCCCCGCAATGGTGATCGTGTCGATGTCGTCGACCGCACGTTGCGAATAGACGGTTCCGCCCGGCTTTCGCGATAAGTCCGCCTTGCCCTCGCCTGGCGTGCTGAAGAAGTGATTCACGGCCGGGTCTTCTACGTCCTTGTATTTCTTGTAGGCCTTGGCGATGCGGCGCACAACACTCGTCTTTTCCCGCCCTTCGTCCCTCGACCTGAACATCGCATCCTCACTCGCCTCGACGAACACCAAATTGGCCCAGTATTTCTCGAAGATGAGTGGGCTTGGCAGGGTCAGCTCCGGCGTTTCCATCTCCACGCCTTCGACCCACATCAGGTCCATCTTGATGAGCGGCGCGGGCTCGCGCTGCGGCCCGCCCAAGCGCTCGGCCACGGCAGCCATCATGCCCAAAATGCCCTCGACGGGCAGCTCGGTCTTGAACAAGACCGCTTCTGCCACGAAGTCGTGCTTGCGCTCTTGGTCGTTGTACCACTCGTAGTCCGAGCCACCGGTCGCATGGCTGATCGCCCCCGATGCGGTCAAGAGGTCGTTGGCCGCGTCGAGCAGGGCCACCTGGCTGCCGGAATACGAACGAAATGCGATGACGAAAGGTCGCTCACCCATCTTGTTTACCGTCTCCACGTGTTTTTGGGTGCTGCCGCAGCTGATGCCCGAGCAGCAGGTCGTCAGGGCCAGCAGAACCTGCATGCCGAGCAAAGCGGGAAACGGCGACCGAAGTCGCCGACCTAGAACAAGACAACTGCCTCGGCCCATGCCGGAACGGTACCACGCAGCGCGGGTCGATTCATCATCAGCGTCCGTATCCGCGCCCGCAAGTATAAGCCTCGGTCGTCCGCGCCCGAGCGCATGCTTCACATCGAACCGCACAGGCGGATTCCCAACATCGTATGTTGTTAGCCACACACGATGCGAGAAATTCTGTCCGTCCCGATCGCATCCCTCGTGCTGCTACCGTCGCTTGGGTACAGCACCAAAGCCGGACACGTGTATCCCCATTAGCAGCAATTCCACAAACCAGCCCTACACCACTTCCCAAGCACCCTACCCCTGTCGCACCGCTAGAGCCTCTGCCAGTGCGTTTGGGCCTTCAAGTGCGCCACTTTGAGCATTTCGAGTTTCACGACCAAGACGCCTTGCTTTCATAGCGCAAGTGCTATTCTTGACAGATGATCAGCACCGTCCCCCACGTCGCGCTGTTGAGCGCGCAGGAGTGGCGGCGGAGCGCACTTGAAATGGGACCAACCTTGGAGGCACCATGAAACGCCTTTCTCTTGTTGGATTTCTTCTCGTTCCTCTATTGGCCGCAGGATGCAATCTCGTGCATGGCAGCACGACCACCGCATGCACGCTGGGCGCCGGACCCAGCCAAACCTGCCTTGAGGTCTGGACCAACGTGTCCACCTCCCAGAGCATCACGACGGCCGAAAACGACTGCACGAATAATGGTGGCGTCCTCTCGAACGCTTGCTCACATAACGGCGCAGACGGTGGTTGCACGAAGACGACTACGTCAGTGGGCATCTCGGTTAGCACGACGGCTTGGTACTATTCCGGTGTGGCCGAAACTGTCAGCACAGAAATGTCGAATTGCGCGCAAAACGGAGGCACCTGGGTCTCGCCGTAGTTAGCAAGAAGATGAACCGTCGAATCGCTGTGCTCATCCCCTAACCACGACTGGTTCTGCACGACTCACGGCATGAGAGAGCCGCCCGATACGGGCACATAGGTCCCGGTCACAAAGCCGCAGGCGTCGCTCGCCAGAGCCAGGACTGCACCGGCCACGTCCTCCGGTCGGCCGAGCCGCCGCATGGGGACCATGCCTGCCATGTGGTCCTTCTGCAGCTGGGGAATCCACGACGTAGCGTCCGTGATGGTGAGCCCCGGCGCGACCACGTTGGCGCGGATGCCGAACTGACCGAGTTCGAGGGCCAGCGACTTCACGAAGGCGTCGAGGCCCGATTTCGCCGTCGAGTGGGCGCAGAACCCCGGACCAGGCTGGCGCGACAGATTGCTCGAGATCGCAATGATACAGCCCGCCTTGCGCGCGATCATGCCTGGCACAACGGCCTTGCAGCAGAAGAACGTCGCCTTGAGTTCACCCACGAGCTTCGCCTCGAAGTCCGACCACTTGTAGTCGGTGAATGGCACCACCGGAAAACCGATGGATGCGTTGGTCACGAGCGTATCGATGGGCCCGAGCTTGGCCGTAATCTCGGTCACCATGGCGTTGACCTGCGCCTCGTCGCGCGAATCCGCCTTGAACGCTTCCGCCTTGCCCCCGGCCTGAACGATGTCTTCGACAACCTTCCTCGCCGCCGCCTCGCTGTTGAGGTAGCTCACGGCCACGGTCGCCTGGTGTTTTGCGAAGAGCTTCGCGGTCGCCGCGCCAATACCCCGGCTCGCGCCGGTCACGAGAACCAAACGATTTGCGAACATCATCTTCCTCCTGGGACAATTTCCTGGGCCGGCGAGCACTGCGACACGCGGTGTACCGACCACTGGACCGCAGGCTATCACTCTTCGAGCTTCCAGTGATGTGGCCCCCCAAACAACAGGGCTGCCGAAGCCCCCGCTTTCGGCTCCCGCGATCAGCTCCGATGGATTAGAGTGACGGCCGGGAGTTCACGAACTGCCAGCGCGTGCGCTCCGCTGATCGCGCGAGTTCCTCGTAACCGTGGAGGAGCAGTCCCTGTCGTAGGCGCGGACCAGCCGTTCGTGCGGGTGCTATTGCCGACTTGCCTGGTCCTCTTTTCCGACGATCCCAGTGAGCACTCCTCAAGAATCTGAGGCGACGATGCGTCGCAACCCGCGAAAACACTGGACGATCGATGGCAAGGGCCCATCGAAAAGGAGGCACAAGCCTTGCTGTAAACCGTCCCTAACGATGTGGGGGTATACAATGCGCATGATGTCGACGAGCCGAATGAGCCTGGTTGTGGCCTGTACGCTCTTGGTTAGTTGTATGAGTGAATCTGGCCTCCCGTCCAAGGGGGCAGGTGGTTCCAGTAACGTGGACTCTGCCGCGGGCGGCGCGGGTGGACTCGGGACGAGCCGCGGCGGTGGTTCGACTGGAGGCGCAACTGGCAGCGGAGGCACGACGACGACCAATAGCGGCGGAGCTGTGGCCGGAGGAGGCAATGGCCCGTCCGGAGGTAGAGTCAGCGGCGGAGGCACGACCACGATGACCGGCGGCACGCGGAGCGGATCCGGGGGCGCGGCCGGCGGCTCGGACAGCGCGGCCGGTGGCTCGGGAGGCTGGAACGGCGGCACCGGCGGAACGACCATCTGCCCTCCGATCATGTGCCTTCTGCCCGCATGCCAATACGGAACCTTGCCCAGCACCTTACCCTGCGGCTGTCCGACCTGTGCGCCGCCTCCGGACGCTGGCGCCCCAATCGACGCCCCAATCGAGGACGCCCACAGAGCCGACGGCCCAACCGTTTGCACGGCCGCTTGCGTTGTGCCCAATTGTCCAAATGGCACTGTGAAAGGTCCGCCGCCTTGCAGCTGTCCCATCTGCGCGCCCAGCGACGCTGGTCGAGTTAGCGACGGTCCAATTGCCGACGGTCCGATCATTTGTGCCGGAATTGCCTGCCCAATGATCGCCTGCTTGAACGGATACGTGCCGAGTCCAACCCCTTGCGGATGCCCGACGTGTGCTCCCGCCGATGCCGGCGCCGGATCGGGCGTGGGCGCCGCTTGCGGTGGAGCAAACGATCCAGCTTGTGCCAGCGGGACACACTGCGAGTGGTCCGACAAGCTGTGCGGCACACGCACGCACGGGGCCTGCGCCAGCTTCCCGGGGGGCGCGGCCTGCGCCATCTCCGCAGAGCCGGTGTGCGGCTGCGACGGCAAGAACTACGCGAGCCCCTGCGAAGCGGCCAGGGCCGGCGTGGATATCAGCAGCAACGCGAGCTGCCCGGAGCCCACGGGACTGTTTCGCTGCGGTTGGAGCTACTGCCAGCACGACGTGCAGTACTGCCATGCAGTTGTTGGCGGAGCGGTCTCAAACCCGGGCAGCTACGCCTGCAATGCTCTGCCTGCGGCGTGCGGCGGGGTTCCGAGCTGCTCTTGTGTCGCCAGCAGCAGCGCCACGATCTGCAACACCAACGTTAACGGCGACGTGACCGCAACCCTGGAAGTGCCGTAGCCAGTGCCCGAAGAGGAGCTGGCCTTCAAGTTGGCCAGTTGAAGCCGACTTTCGGCCAGCTCCCGGATGGGACCGAGGACGACCTATTGAATCGCGGGCAAAAGAACTGCGCCCGTGGCCGTGGCCACCCCGCCGAGTTGGAATGTGCCCACCGGGCTCAAGAAGTCCCCGCCGATCTTGGAGCGACTGTAGCTAAGCAGCACCGGGGCGCCGTTGCTCTTGCCCAGAATTCCAACCAACGTGTCCAGCATGTCGATGTCGAAAACTGTATCTCCGGAAAGAGTGGCCGCGGCGCCGGTGTAGCTTGTGAAGGCGTTCGTTCCGACCTGCCCGCACGAAACAGTCATGCTGCCCGGGTTGGTGACACACGCTTCGCCGCCGTCATTGGCTGCCCAGCAAGCGGCGACCTCCTTGGTTGGGACAATCTGAACGACGCCTAACCCATGAACGACTGGAACCGTTGACTGGTTGGGATTGCTGGCCAAGTGCGCGATTGGAGCCACGACGAGATCCCCAACCCCGGTGATTCCGACGATCACGCCGGCGGGAACTCCAACAACCGGCACGGCGCCGCCACGAATGTTGCCGTCTTTCCCAAGTGAAAATGCTTCGAGAGAGCCGCTCTTTTCCGAAACGTAGGCATAGCCGCCCGCAAGCGTGACCTGCGCCGCCGATCCGTCAGCCACAAGCAGCGACTGGCTGCTAGTGGCCGTCGTTTCGCCGCGTGGGAAGAAAAGCAGGTGCGCCCCGGTCAGCACGTAGGCACCTCGACTGCTCAGTGCTCCGGAGAGCGAGCCCTCTCCGCCGGTCTGAAGCATCACTGGCGACATCAACTGCCCTCCGACGATCTCGAAGAGCACCGCGCCCTGCGACTGGTTCGTCACGAGAATGCGTTTGCCCAGGCGGGCCAGGTTGCCAGCGATGCCTCCGGGGCCAGCGACCGTGGCGCCGACCGCGACGGTCTGGGTGGTCGCGCCGGTCATGACATCTTTGCAAATCACCGAGCCCGGCTGCCCCACGCCCGAGGAGCTCAGCGTACAGAGCTGTCCTCTCTCGGATCCTGACTGGTTCTGCGCCGATGCGCGACTGCTGGATGTAACGGCGAGCAAACCGATTGCTGCAACACACGACTGCAACGTGTGACTAAACGTATGCGTCTTCATGGCACGTTCCTTTCTTGGTCGCGCGGTCCACCCAACCCTTGGGAAGATCCCGCGATTCCCCCCGCATACGAAGGGCGCCCAAGATCGGTTACGCAGAATTGGACGATTTACCCGATGCGATTTCGGGTCTCGGGTTCCGGGCGCGGGAGGTCCGTACGCTGGAAACGCTGGGCCTTAATTCGTCGGCGGTAGAAGGATGCCGCTCACTGTATTGCACGTTCCGCTGCCGCCGTCGGTTGAGGCGCAAACACCTGCGCTCGGCTTGATGCAGGCAATGAGGGGGCACATGACGACTGTCTGATTGCAGCCCGCTTGCAGCCAACTTGCCTTGATGGCATTCAGGGTCAAGGCGTTGTTGACGTACGTCGTGCAGTTGACGAAGCAGGGAGAAAGCGACGAACTCACCAATTGTTGGCACTGTCCTGTCGCATTGGCGTCGCAGCTTCGTGCCGCTGGCAGTGCGTCCGCGTATCGAGTCTCTAGGTCCGCGCAGGTTACGCCGCTGTCGACCGGTTGGCCGCCACCGTCGCCCGTGCCGCCATCGGATCCGCCATGGATTCCTCCGGCACCGCCAGTTCCTGGCATGCCGCCGCTGCCGTAGCCACCCAACCCGCCTCCACTTCCAGAAGCGCCCGCCCCACCCTTGCTGCCGCTGGAACCACCACGACCAACCGTTCCGCCGGTAGCAACAATACCACCCGCGACAATCGCTCCGCCTGTTCGCAAGACGCCTCCATCTCCAATCACACCGCCCGATGAAGACAGCCCGCCAGTCCCCGGTGCTCCCCCAACGCCGCCTTGCGAGCCACCCCGAGCGGTGTCTCCGCCCGTTGCGAGCAGCCCGCCCATAGCAAGTCCGCCTCCTGTTGCGAAGGCTCCGCCCATCGCGAGTCCGCCGCCCGTGGCGCCCACGCCGGTTGCGCCACCAGTCACAATAGCTCCCCCCTGCACTACGCTAGCGTCGGGAATGGTCGAGATACCCTCTTTCTGGCACCCGACAAGGAATAGAGCTGCGGCCAATCCGATTCCGCCTTTGGCTATGAGTCTGCACATGACTGTCTCCTCTGCGAAGTAATGTCTAGCAAGCTTCGATCCACCATGGTCAGGGTAAGGATCGCGAGGAAATTCACGATCGATTGAGTGTGAAGCCCCAACAAGGCTCAGAAACCTGAGATCAGACGGGCACGCTTGTCCGAATACGCCACGGCCCATACTCCTCGCGGCACGGCACGAAGCACTTCCTTGCGTGCACGACCTCGTACCTAACGCCGCCGGCGCCCCGCGCGCAGCGTGAAGGCTCGCGCCCACGTCGGCTGGCCCGGAAGGGCGTGAACGCGCGCGCGAAATGCCGCGAAACGCGCTGGGTTCATCGCCGGCCCGATGAACGAGATGGAACGCAAAATGCGTTCGAGGGCGTCGCCGTCCACAGGCGTCTCGTCGTGAAACTGGCGCACGGGAGCGAACCGGACGCCGGTAATCGCCGAAACCTGAACGAGGTTCTGGTCAAGGTTGCGTGGCCGCCGGGGCACCGCCCTTTCGATGATCTCCACCAGGCTTCGCATGAACGGCGTCTTCCCGATCTCGCAGGTCACAATGGCCAGCGCCCCCTTGGGAGCAAGCACGCGTGCGATCTCCCGGGCGACAAGCTCGGCGTCCAGAAAGTGCAGAGCATCGGCGACCACCACGAGATCCAAGCTCGCATCTTCGAGCGGCAGCGCCTCGGCCGCGGCGTGAATGGCGCGGACCTTGAGCCGGCGTCCGCGCGCCTGCGCACGCAGCCGCTCCAGCATCGCTTGCGCAGGTTCGATGGCGATGACGTCGAATCCTCGCTCGGCCAGCGGCAACGCGACATGCCCGATCCCCGCGCCCAGATCTCCCACACGCCGTCCGGCGGTCAGGTCCGCCAGCGCATCGATCAGCCCAAGTGGATACGCGGGCCGCGCATCGTAGACGTCGGCCATGCGGTTGAAGACCCATCGCGTGGGATCATCGAGTCCGACCTTTCGTCGACCGAGGCTCACGGCGGCGCTGGCACCACGGCTTGCGTGAGGTCGACATGGGTTCCCTTGGACTGGACGCCGAGAAGTTCGATGTAGTCGCCGAGGATCTTCACCGTCTCGTCCAGAAGAATGTCGCTATCAGGCGATTTGCCGGCTGCCACTTCGTCGAGATCATCCGGCGTGGAGAAAGCCTTCGTGTCCGGCGTCGCGGAAGCGATCTTCTTTTCACTCTTTTGGGGCACCGTGGGCGGCGGCAGGCCAGCCGAGGACGCGTTCTTGAGCGTGATCTCGTAGGTCGTGGGCCGTGAAGCGGGAGGGTGCAGTTCTTCTTGTTTGCGCTCGTTTTGACGGGCCTTGATCCGCGCCAACTCCTGCCGGCGCTCTGCTTCGTTGAGCGAAACCGATTTCTCGGCCAAGGTCTTCTTGAGCCGAGCGACATCCTCCGCCAGATAGGCGAACGCCTTTTCCGTGTTGACCCGATGGCCGGATCTCTCCCGCAAGGTGGCAAGATAGGGCTGCACGCGATTCAGTTGTTCGTGGGGCGCGGCGGGCACGGCGTCCCAAGGCAAGGGATCTTTCAGCGCCGATTCGTTCACATCGCTGAAGTCGCTGGGAGAAGGCAGAACGATGTCGGACGCGACGCCGCGCAGTTGGGTCGAGGCGCCGCTTGGTCGATAGAACTTGCTCATGGTGACCTTGAGCGCGCCGGGATCGTACGCGTGCGCGAAGCCAGCCTTGTCCATCAACATCCCGAGCGGCAAGACGCTTTGCACCGTGCCCTTGCCGAAGGTCGAGGAATCGCCCACGACCAGCGCGCGTCCGTAGTCTTGCAAAGCACCGACCAGAATTTCCGACGCAGAAGCACTGAACCGGCTGGTCAGCACAATCAGCGGCCCGTCGTATTGAACGCTGGCGTCTCTGTCCGCGCCCACCTCGATCTCGCCTTCGAGGCCGCGTGTCTGTACCACCGGACCTTGACGAATGAATAGCCCGGTCAGGCTGATCGCCTCTTCCAGTGACCCGCCGCCGTTGCCCCGCAAGTCCAGGATCACGCCTCGCACATGCTCCTTCTTCAACTTGGACAGCAAGCGCGCGACATCCGCGGTCGCGCTGCGAGGTGCGCCGCCCTTTCGCCCACCCATGTCCGCGTAAAACGACGGCAGGTCGATGACCCCAACCCGAAGCGTGCGACCTTGCCCCGCCGGCACGTCCAAAATTCGGGCCTTGGCCTGCTGGTCTTCAAGTTTGATCTCGTCGCGCACCAGCGACACTGTCTTGGCAAGCGCCCCCTCGGCAGCGCCGGCGGGAAGGACGGTCAACTTCACCGTCGTTCCCTTCTCGCCACGAATCAGCTCCACCGTGCGCGAAAGCGGCATGTTCGTGACGTCGACAGGTTCCTCGCCCGATTGCGCGACAGCGACAATGCGATCGCCGGGCCTGAGCTGACCGCTGCGCAGTGCCGGTCCGCCTGGCAAGAGTTCGCGAATCTTGCAATAGCCGTCGTCGGTCTCCAGCGCCGCACCGATGCCGAAGAGCGAAAGGTTCATGGCGATGCTCAGACTTTCCATCTGCTCATGCCCGAGGTAGTCCGTGTGCGGGTCGTACACGTGGGCAAGGGCGTTCAAGTAAAGCTCGAGCACCTCGCTGCCGTGCAGGGCCTTCATGGTCGCAAGCTGGTGCGCTTTCCTGCGCAAGAGGGCCTGCACGACCTGGTCGGGCGACTTGCCCGCCAGCTTCTCCTGCAAATATTCGGCGCGGATCTGTTGCCGCCAAATCTTCTGGGCCGCTTGCACATCGCGCGGCCGCTCTGCATGTTCCCGATCGAAGGTGTAGACGTCGTGCCCCGAAAAGTCGAACGTCGCGTTCTTCAGCACCTCGGTGACGTAGGCCGACCTTTGTTCCAGCCGCTGGAGAAAGCGCGCAAAAATGGCATGGGCCGCACTGGTATCGCCGTCTTTATGAATGGCCTGGGCCACGGTCGAACGATAGGACGCGAGTTCCCCGAGGTCCGACTGCAGGAACAAGGAACGCGATCCATCCAAGTCATCGAGGTAGCGATCCAGGAACTTCCCCGCCAGCTCGGTGTCGAGCGGGTGATGGGCGAGCTGCGAATGTTCGAAGAATCCGGCCGTCACCAGCGTGATGTTGGCCTCGGTCGTATCGGTGGCGCTCAGCTCGGACGCAGGCCTAGCACCCCACCCCGTAGAGGCGAGGAGCGTGACGAGCCCTGCGGCCGGGAGCAACGCAAGAATTCTGGCTGGGACTCTCAACATGCCTCCGGTGTTTTGCCACACCGGGCGCGTTCGAGCCGCTCTATCTCTGTCATGGATCAAGAACAAAGCTCGCGGCCAAATATTCCTAGGGGAGCCGCTGCCCTGTCAGGATTGCAGCCTGCCGGTCCCGAAATGCGCAGCCGTCCCGCCGTGCGGACCAAGCCGCGGGTTACGCTCCCAAGATTGCCAGCGGCCGACGGGTCGGCCAGCCGCGAGAAGCGTACTACTTGACCATCAGGTAGATTTGGCTGGCAGCGAGAACGAAGGCGCCGACTCCGTAGTCGTGGGTTTCGGTGGCCGCGGCGGCCGCGGGCGCGCTTCCGGTCGCTTGGATATAGCCAACCCGACCCTGGGTATCGACGCAGTTTGCAAGGCCTTTCCAAGCCGCCGCCACAACGGGTTGATAGGTTGCCTTGTCGAGCAATCCCTGGTTGATGCCGTAGGCGATGGCGTAGGTCATGAGGCCCGTGCCGCTGACTTCCGGGTTGTTATATGTGGTTGGATGCGTGAGGTCCGAGTGCCACGTCCCATCAGCTTGCTGGTAGGGCTGCACTGCTGCTGCCATGGTCTTGAGCAGTGTGACGTATGAGTTGTAGCTAGCATCGGTGGCCGGAAGGTATTCCAAAACTCTCGCGAGGCCGCCCATGACCCAGCCGTTGCCGCGCGACCAATAGGTGGTTCCGTTGACGAACGTCGAGTCTCGCCAGAACAGACCCGTCTTCGAATCAAACAGGCCCTTCTGCGTTGCCGCCCACATGGTGTCGAGGAAACTGTAGTACGTGGCATCCCCCGTGATCTTGCCCATGCGAGAGACGCCCCCGGGCGCCATGAAGAGCGCATCACACCACCACCAGTCGTTGGACTTGGAGATCCCCGGACTCGGATTGGCCTTCATGGCGTCGATGTTGGTCTTCAGGTTCGCGTACATGTTCGCGTTGGAGGCAACGGGGTTCGCGAGGTACGTGTCTTCGTAGACCTGCCCGGCACACTGGTTGTCCGCGCTCCGCGTGGGTGAGCCAAGTAGCGTCCACTTGTTCTTTGTGCCCCAGTTCGTTGCATCCGTCAGATAGGTCGCGTCGCCGGTGGCCGAGTATGCCTCCATCACGCCAATGTAGAAGGTGGCCTCGGTCCACTTATTGACCCAACTTGGATCCTCCGGACCCAGCTGGATCTCGTAGGGGATCACCTTCTTGAGGATGGCCAGAATATCTGCCGCCGCCGGCAGCCCGGCGGACGAGCCACCGCCAGCGCCCGAACCTCCACCTCCGCCAGTCGCGCCGCCTGCGCCTCCGCCGGCTCCGGTCGTGCCGCCGGTCTTCGTCGTCAGGCCGCCTGTTCCTTGCGCGCCGCCGGCGCCCGTTCCGGATCCTCCCGTGCCGCTCACGCCACCGGTGCCGGCGCCTCCTGCGCCGGGCGCGCCGCCCGCGCTCCCGCCAGCGGCTGAACCCGCCGAGCCCCCGGTTCCTGCTTTGGTTGTCCCGCCCGAGTTGGTCGCGCCGCCTGTGGTCGCTGATCCGCCCGAGCTAGCGCTGCCGCCTGTCGTAGCAGAGCCGCCCGTTCCTGGTGCACCGCCTGCGCTCGACGCGCCGCCGGTTCCGACCGCCCCGCCTGTACCAGCCGCGCCCCCGGTTGCCTTGGCGCCACCGGACCCAGTTGGGGTTGTCTCCCCGCCCGACGAACTGCATCCGATCGTCCCGCCTAGCGTAAAGCAGGTCGCCAGGAGCAGTACACCAATCGTAGACGTGTGTGATTCGCGTGCAACCTTGTGAGCCATCGCAGCTTTGCCTTCTTTCAACATGGAGAAATCTCCGCATTCAGACAGTGGCCTGAACGTCGGCCACGGCTCGGCACTATAGCTCAGGACACGCCCGTAAGTCTCCATGCACATCGTGGGCGGCCGAACGTGGGTCGCACACCTACCCTATGGCCCTCGGGGAAAGGAGATGTTCGGCTTGGGCGGGGCCACCATGCCATTGCCGATGTGGAAACTCGGATGGGGCGGCTGGTTGTAGCCGGTCTGCTCGGAGGTCACCTGCATCCGATATTGCGGGTCGTGCATGAGGGTGTAGAGCCGGCGAGAGGTGACGTCGGTGGTCGTGTAGATGCGCAACGCCTTGTTGCTTGCCTCACGCCAAATGATCTCTTCGCGCCAGTCGCCGAACAGGTCGGCGGTCAAGACCGGCGTGGCCTTGGTGGAGTTGTTCGACGCGCACACGCCATCACAGCTTTGCAAGGAGGTGCCGTCGTACTTGGTGATCGCGGTTCCGTCCTCGAGCTCGCGCGATTCATCGGCATCCCAGTAGATCAGGAAGTTGGTGGGGGGAATGGCGTTGTCGACGACTTGCCCCGACGCCGAAGACACCACACCGCCCGAAGTGTTGGTCCAGGCCTCGGCGCCCGGCCAAAGGGGCGAGACGTCGTCCGCCACGCCACGCTTCGTTTGGTTGGGCAGCACTGGGCCTTGGGAGAAGACTTGACAGTTGTCGGCATCGCGAACGTCGAAGATTGGTGCGCTGTCGTCGTGAGGCATGAAGACTTCAATTCCGGATTGCCAAGGCAACAGATCTCCAACGTGCAATGCGGTGCCATGACCGAACCCCGTCGTGCACTTGAAAGTGCCATCGCTGCCGATGGTCGCCGCGCCGAAAATGAGTTCTTGAGTCAGACCGCTTGGATCCATGGCCATGGCCATGCTGTCCGCACCCTGTCCGGTCAAATCCGAGTTGTTCCCGCTGGGGTCGCTGCTGTCGACCTGCCAGAGTTTGGTCAACTGGCCATCGCGCCAATTCCAGGCCGTGATGGCGGCGCGCGCGTAGGCGCCTCGCGCCCACACGATGCTCGGGCGTCCGCTGGCTGGCTTTCCCTGGCCCAGGTCGCTCAGGAATCCGGCCGAGTTGAGAAACAGATCCACCTGAGCGCCGTACGTGTCACCCCAGGAAAGTGGGTCGCCGCGCGCAGGCTCGAAATTCACCGTTGCGAGTTCGGCGCCGGTCTGTCCATCGAACACCGTCAAATACTCCGGGCCCGTCAGAATGTAGCCCGTCATTCCTGGAAAGTTGTCGATGCTTCGATAGTCCAGGGTTTGATTGTCCCCGGCCGCCGGTCCCGTGTGCAAGAGCGCGCCCTTGCCGTCCCTGGTTCCGGGTGCCGTCTTCATCACGACCTCGGCCTTGCCGTCACCGTCGAAGTCGTAGACAAGAATCTGGGTGTAGTGCGCCCCCGCCCGAATGTTGACGCCCAGGTCGATCCGCCACATCTGCGTGCCGTCCAACTTATAGGCATCGACGATGACGTTTCCCGTGCACCCGGACTGCGAGTTGATCTTCGCATTCGTGGGTTCCCACTTGAGCACGATTTCGTAGTCGTGATCCCCATCCAGATCGCCAACGCTACCGTCGTTGGCGTCGTAGCCGTATCCCTCGGCCGGGATCTCGCATAGGGTTCCATTAGGGGTAACCCCTGCCGGCGGCTGCGATATGGGAACACGGAGGTAGTTCTCCGCCCAAACGCCGGCGCTGCCGGAATCTTCCTGTTCCACGCCGGCGATGACCGCACGGACGGAGTAGGTCGATTTGGCGTTTCCAATAGTATCGAGATAGTTGGTGCTGTCGACGACGGAGGCGATCTTCCCGCCGTCACGGTAGACATTGTAGAAGACGCTCTGCGAGTTCTGCGGATCGTACTCGGTTCCGAACATGCGCCAGCCGACGTACACCCCGGTCTTGACTTGCACGGCCACCACGCCACGGTTGAGCGCTTCCATCTGGAAATGCCCGTTGCCGATTCCCGGCTCGTAGATGGTCACGGCGTCCAGGCGTTGGCTTGAACAGGCAGCCCACACCAGGAGCACTGCTAGCGGCTTCGGATTCATCTCTCGGTCTCGCGTCTTGTGAAAGCCAAGCATAGCACTGCGTCCATGGAGATAGTGGAGCGTCGCGCCCCGGCGGCTCACGAAGTTTGAGCGTACCGCTCGGAAGGCCGTGCGGACGAGGGTCCGATCACGCTTGCGGCTTCACCCCGCCGATGAGCACTTCGCGCGTGTCGCGCCAGAGTACCGCCACATGCTCGAAACCGGCGTGCTCCAAGGCCGCAAGGTCGTTGGCCAGCCGTTGCGGTTGATCCCCTTCGTTCTCCTCCAGCTGCCGCAGGAAGGCCCGGGTGTGAATCACGTCGAGGAAACGCGCGTCCCGGCCCGCCGCCCGCCGGACGATCCCGCGCGCACGCAGTCGCTGCGTCAGATCTTCCAGAAAGTCGTCCTCCGCGAGAATCAAGTCGGCGCTCAGGAACCATCCACCGGGATGAAGCAGGGCAAATGCCGTCTCGGCCAGTGCCGACTTGGCCTCGGGTGCAAGGTGATGGAGCGCGAACGACGAGACCACGGCATCGACCGCACAAACGCCGCTGCAAATCCGCGCCAGCTCGCGAAAATCGCCCACGCGAAAGTCGACCCGCCCCGCAAGCTCGCCGAGCCGCGCACGCGCCAGAGCGACCATGGGCCGCGCACCATCCACCGCAACGGCCTGGAGGCTCGGAAAGGCGGCGAGCAATCGCTGCAGCAGGAACCCCGTCCCGGTCCCGAGATCGAGCACAAGGGAAGGGGCCGAATCGCCCGCGGCCAAAACCTCCACCATGACATCGGCCATGCGATGCCGATTGGGGTGCATGATGTCCATGTCCGCGTCGTACGAAGCTACGCGACCAAGGTCATCGTAGGCAGCGATGCTTTTGTTCATGTCGGCCATGGTTCGCATGCGTAACCTATCCGCACCGGCACGGTCTTCGCAATGTCGTCCGCCCATGAGCCCCAACGGCCGAGACGGCAACCAAGGTGCTACGATTATTCCACTTGCGCGGCCGGAGACCGGCCATGAAGGTCAGATTTCGGCCGGACCGCCGCGCCTGCTCGATCGCGTGCGCGCCGGACTGCGCGCCCGCCACTATAGCTCCCGCACCGAAAAGGCGTATGTCGCATGGATTCGCCGGTTCATCCTGTTTCACAACAAGCGCCATCCTGAAACCATGTCCGAGGCCGACATCGGCGACTTTCTCTCCCACCTGGCCAGCGAAGCCAAGGTCAGCGCGGGGACGCAGAACCAAGCCTTGGCCGCACTGCTGTTCTTGTTTCAACAGGTGCTTGACCGCCGACTCGAGTGGCTGGGAAACCTGGTGTACGCCAAGCGGCCGGTTCATGTCCCGGTGGTGCTAGGACGGGACGAAGTGCGCGACCTCCTGGCTCACGTCCAAGGTCCCATCTGGCTGGTCTGCGCGCTCATGTATGGCGGCGGCTTGCGCCTGCTGGAGGCTCTGCAACTGCGCGTGAAGGACATTGACCTCGATCGCCGGGAGATCGTCATCCGTAGTGGCAAAGGTCAAAAGGATCGCCGAACCGTCCTTCCCGGAGTTCTTGTCCAGCGACTGCGTTCGCACCTGGCGACCGTCAAGATCCAGCACGAAGAGGATATCAACCTGGGAGCAGGTGCCGTCGCCCTGCCCGGCCCCATCGACCGCAGATATCCCAATGCCCCCTACGCGTGGATGTGGCAGTGGGTCTTTCCTGCGCCCCGCACCCACACCGATCCAGCGAGCCAGGAAGTTCGCCGCCACCACCTGCAGGAAGCCGTCCTTCAGCGCGCCATCCGTCGAGCCGCCGCGGCCGCGAACCTTCAGAAGCCCGTCACCCCTCACACCCTGAGACATTCCTTCGCCACACACCTGCTGGAAGACGGCTACGACATCCGC